>ERZ773169.434-NODE-434-length-54659-cov-5.487382_pt1 | contig 54659 bp, 56 predicted proteins | sample MGYA00580536_ERZ773169 | MGnify/ENA primary metagenome ERZ773169 (study PRJEB29015, sample SAMEA2737814) | human gut metagenome | biome: human gut; feature: human-associated habitat; material: faeces | place: China | collected 2012 ... | reverse complement strand
GCCCCTCAAACGTGCCTGTCTACCAGTTCCAGCACACTCGCATTTCCAATTGTCAGCGAGTCGCCTCGCTCTCAGCGACAAGAATTATTATATCAGCGTCTTCCGCATTTGTCAACACAATATTCCGATTTTCTCAAAAAATTTTTGAGACAGGTTTACGGGCAGAGTTTTCACCTTCCCTGCCCGTATCCCCTGCCGCGCTTTACGCCCCAAACCGCATCTGCAAACGCAGTCTGTCGGCAATCATCGAGATAAACTCACTGTTTGTCGGTTTGCCCTTGACGCCCGAGACCGTGTAGCCGAAATAGCTTTGCAGGGTTTCGAGGTCGCCGCGGTCCCACGCCACCTCGATCGCGTGGCGGATGGCGCGCTCAACACGCGACGAGGTCGTATGGAATTTCTTTGCGATCGACGGGTACAATACCTTGGTGATCGCGCTGACCGACTCGATATCCTCGACCGCCATCATGATCGCCTCCCGCAGATACTGATACCCCTTGATATGTGCCGGGACGCCGACCTGATGGATCACCTCGGTCACGCGCACCTCCAGTGCGACCGCGTTCTCCTCGCGCGCCATGCGTTTTCTGCCCGAGCGCCACAGCCGAATGCGCTCACAGACCTTTTCCGCCGCGATCGGCTTGCGCAGGAACACATCCACGCCCAGGCTCGCGCACTCTGCGCAGACCTGCGTACTGCTGAATGCCGAAAGCACAAACACCGCCGGCATGTTCCCTGCCGCGCGCAGCTGTTCGAGCAGCAGCACACCGTCCATTCCGGGCAGGGACAGCTCCGTGATGAGCAGATCGGGCCGCAGCTCCCCGACTGCGGTGAGCGCCTTCTCGCCGCTCTCCGCAATGCCTACCAGCTCCATATCCTCTGCGTCCTCGCACAGCGCCGCCATCTCCGCGCAGAAATCTCCATCGCTGTCCGCCAGAAGAATACGAATTTTTCCAACCATGTTATCCATGTTATCAACCACTTTCACACAGAATATTTTTAGACAATACCGTTTTGCCTTTATTTTTCTATGTTCAAGATTTTACCATACTCTCTGACGTTATTCAATTCATTTCAGCAACTTTTTTCGTGTTTTCGTTGACATTTTTCTGCGTATTTTTGCAATATCCGTCGTTTTCACCCTCTTTTCGTGTCATCAGGGTTTTCCTTCCATTTCCCGTTTCATGCCGGGGCAAGCAAAACTTCACATGTGTTTTCGCCTGCCCGCCGCGGCAAGCTAACAGCGGAGGTGACAGCAGTGGGGCATTCAAAAATCAAACGGCTGGCGGTATTTCTGGCGCTCGTTTTCCTGTTCCCTGTACAGGCGGCGGCCGTGCGCGAGGTCGTCCCGATCGGGCACACGGCCGGCATCCGCATGAAAAGCGGGGGCGTGCTCGTGGTGCGGCTCGATACGGTGACGACAGCGGACGGCGAACGCTGCCCGGCGCGCGACGCCGGTGTGCGCGAGGGCGACATCATCGTTTCCGCGGGCGGCAAAGAGGTCTCATCGAATGCCGTGCTTCAGTCCGCGCTCAAGGCGGCGCAGGGCGGCGCGGTCGAGCTCAGCATCAAGCGGGGTGACGAAACGCATTCTGTGCAGGTCACAGCCTGCACGGACCAGACAGGCGTATACCGGCTCGGCATTCTCGCACGCGACAGCATGGCCGGCATCGGCACGCTGACGTTCGCAGATCCGCAGACCGGCGTGTTCGGCTCGCTCGGCCACGGCATCTGCGACGCAGAAACCGGCGTCCTGCTTCCGCTCAGCGAGGGCGATCTGATCTATTCGACGGTCGAGACTGTGACACGCGGAAAATCCGGCGCTCCGGGTGCGCTTCAGGGCGACTTTTCCGACGCGCGTCCCATCGGCACGGTAACAAAAAACACGGTGCACGGCATTTTCGGTACGCTCTCCGACCTCTCGCTTCTGAGCGGACAGGACGCTCTTCCTGTGGCGGCGCGCGATGAGATCCGGACCGGCGACGCAGAAATCATCGCGAACATCGACGGCGACAAGGTACAGCGTTATTCTGTGCAGATCGTGCGGCTCTATCCCGAAAATGACGAATACGGCCGCGGCATGATGCTGCGCGTGACCGACAAGGCGCTGCTCGCGCAGACCGGCGGCATACTTCAGGGTATGTCCGGCTCACCTGTCGTTCAGAACGGCAGGCTGATCGGCGCGGTGACGCACGTTCTGGTGGATGACCCGGCAAGCGGCTACGCGATCTGCATCGATGATATGCTCAGGGAAGCCGAAAGCGTCGCCTGACCTTTGGTGATCCCGGCAGTCTGCGTACTAACGATGCAGAACACAAGGAGACCGGAAGTCCTTCTCCCGCCGAATGCAACGGATGCTATTTCGTGCGTCAGCGCCGGCATCGCGGCAATGAACATTAACCACAAATTGAAAAAGCGGCAGGCTCCCGCTTTTCGAAAGGATATTCTAAAAAATCAGCCCCGGTGACCGCGCATCATGAGCTGGAGCTCACCGCCGCGCGCCATCGAGTAGTAGCTGTCCTGTGCAACGATGCAGTGGTCGACCAGCGCGATGTCGAGCGGAGCAAGCCGCGCGACAAGCATCTGTGTCGCGGCAATATCCTCGCGCGAAGGACGAGCCTCACCGTTCGGATGGTTATGCGCGAGCACAACCCCGGCAGCGTTGCACATAACGGCGCTGCGCGGGATGGATACCGGGTCGAGAAGCACCTTGGAGGTGCTGCCGCGGCATTGATCGTCGCAGCGGATCAGCCGGCAGCTGCTGTCGACGTAGGCAACGCAGAGCGATTCCGTATGCAGCGCAGCAAAGCGCGGAACGAAGTACGCTCCGATCTTATCCGGGTCGTTCAGCCAGACCACGCTGTTCCGCATCCGAATGCGGTCGGTCTGATAGCGGCGCATGCTTGCGCTGATGAGCGACAGATATTCGGCCGTGCGTGAACCGACACCCTCCACCTCGCACAGCTGATCGGCCGTCGCCTCAAGTACGGCATGGAGCGAGCCGAAATGCTGCATCAGAGCATGGGCAATCGGGTTGGTGTCCCCCTGCCGGATGGTATAATACAGCAGAACCTCCAGCAGCTCATGATCTGCGAACGCATCGACACCGAACCTGCCAAATTTATCAAGCATGCGTCGGCGATGCCCCTGATGCGGATTTCTTTCCACGGGTATCGCCTCCCTTGCCGTGGGTCCGTCCATGTATGAAAAAATGCAGAAAAATACATATTTCTACTTCTACTATACATTTTGCAGGACATATAGTCAAACGCATTTATTCACAGCATATGCAGAAAATTCCGATTGGTTTTTAGGCAGATTCACCAAAATGACAGTCTGGCGAGTCTTAATACGCCCAGCGTCCCGACAAAAGTCTCTTACCGTGACCTGCTAACTGCATTTTCGTTGCTTTCGCCACGGTTTTGCGCATCAATCAGAATTTCGGTCATCCCGTCATTGCTTGAAACAACATATACCGGCTGAATGTATTCGTCACCCACATCAGCATAGAATCCGAGCTCCGCCTGTTCCATTTTCCTGTTTTGCGGCGATTCGTCTCTGGTACACAGAAAGTCCTGGGCAAGAAATCTATTTTTTATCGTCCGAAGGTCTGACAGCTGAACCTGTGCGATCTTCTCATATTCGCCCGCCAACTTTTCCACTCCAACAATTTTCCCTTCAGCTCCAACTGCAATACAAATACGGAATACGCCATAAACAGGCCGATTTTCCACCGTCGGATAATAGAAAGCATTCCATCGAACAACAGATGAAGGCTTATTTCTTTCCTCTCCGCTCATATCAGCGATGGCAGTGGGATTTCCCAGTGTTTCGACCGGATACAAATTCGATATAAAATCATTGGCAATTTGGATGGCTTTCTGTTTTTCCGGCACATTTTCTCCCGTATCATATGCCAGATCGGTTTGATATATCCAGCGTCCGCTTTCCGTATCATATCCCAACACCGCGGTGGAGGATGCCGGCATTGGGTCTGACAGCGTTCCAAATTTCGCATTCTCATCTAAACCGAGTGCCTTTCTGATATTTTTCTGATCCTGCGCTGAATCCACCTTTTTCAGTTTGTAAACCGCGCAGGCTGTTTCGGGCGGAAATTTCACACGATCCAGATTGCAGTTGTTTACAATATCAGACTGATTTACATACCCAGAAAATTCAAGCTCTGGGATTTTATCTATTGACATCCGGCAAAAATGCAGCAACACAAAAATAAAAATCGATGCTCCTACCAGCGCTGCAATTCCAATTTTACGGCTGTATAACTGTTTTTTCATTCCTATCACCCCTAATTTGAAATTATTACAGAAAGTAAGCCCTCATTATTATAAATTGTCAATGTACTCCAAGGCGATTCGACTACCGATTCCCTGCCGCCGCGCTTGCCCATATAGCGGCTGTCTCTCCACTCGATCTGGTCGAAATCATTTCTGCTGACGTATTGCCCTGTCGTGTCGATCAGACCATACTTGCCGTTTCCGGTCGCGCCCTTGCCACCGCCGTTTCGAGCAGCGCGTCCCGGTCCGCCGTATCGACCGCCCCTGCGCCCGCCGCCATACTGCCTGCGGCCACCGCCGCCGCGATCAGATAACGCCATCATTTCATAAAGCATCCCTCCTGCTTTCATGTTATCCGGCAAAATTATGATATCGCTATTATAACATAAGCATTCAACGAACAAAACACTTTGTAGAAAACCCATTTCAAGTGTAGCTCTATCGTCCCTCCATTTTTGATCCGGTCATGTGCACATTGACCGGGCGTGCGCGTTGTAGTAAAATATGGTGTATGAGGTGATTCCCATGAACCGACCGAAACAGTCCGCCCTCTTCCGAAGGCTCCGCATGACATTCTTCTGCGTGCCGCTTGCGGCGATCTTTCTGCTTCCGCAGCTGTTTTCCGGCTTTCTTCTCCCGAGGCAGGTCGAAACAGCCGTGATCCATACCGCCGCAGGCGACGTGACGCGGCAGGAATTCGAGACGAGCAACTCCGCCTTCACGCAGCACATCCGAACCTGGACGGATGCAGAAAACACCGTCGTGCGCAGCGACCGCTTTGCGCCTGTGTCGGGAACGCAGACGCACGAAAGTACGGTCCTCACGGTCAAGGGCACGGGCACGATGCGCACCTATGACGTCAAGGCGAACCGCTGGAGCGAAGCGCCTCTCTGCGCCGGCACCTTCCCCAAGGGCATGTACTTCATCCGCGCGGACGGCGGCGACAGCATCATTGTCACGCCCCTCGCCTACCGCGACCGCGGAACCGGCATGATCGAATATCTGCCGTCGAGCGACGGAACGCTCGAAATCACCAAGACCGCAGACGGCTTTTCCCTCTCGGTGCAGAGCGGCTCGGTGCCTGTCGGCGCATTCAGCGACGCTCTCGCCCTGACCTCGCACAGACAGCTGTTCGACTGGAACGACGGGGACACACTGACCCACTGGCAGAACTACCGCTTCACCGACGACAACCGCTGGTGCTGGAGCGGCTATTACTACACCGCGCCTCCCGAATATTACCCGAACGGCGAAAATTACTTTCATGCACTTCCCGGCGCTTACATCACCTGCAAGATGGTGCGCAACGCGGAGGACGGCGCCTGCCGGATGCTCGGCATCGCCATGCTGGACGTCATGCGCCGGCAGCAGAACGAGCAGGGCTTTCTTCCCTCGACCGCCGGCAGCACCTGGCTGAAAAAAGATTATGGCATCGAGCCGGGATATTATGACACGCGCTTCAACACCGACCTCTGGCTCGCGGTGGTGAATGCGGCCGAAAACTACGGCGTGACCGAATGGCTGCCGCAGGCGCGGGAATACGCCGATTTTCTCGTGCAGTACGCACAGGAGCATCATTCCTCCATCACGACCGGAGACGCGCTGCTCGTTCAGGACTACTGGCACCCGAACGGCGAGGGCCTGCCGACGCACACCTCGCTCAACCATCATTCCGTCGAGGCGGTCTTTCTCTATCGTCTTTCCTGCGCCGCAGGAGACGACAGCTATGCCCTTGTCGCGGATCGCATGGTAAAAGGAATCGAGCAGACGGCCTCCCGATGGGTCCGCCCGGACGGCAATCTGCATTACAGTCTTTCTCCGGCCGGTGTCGGCGGCGGCGCAGATTACCCCTACCTCACCTACAATGATCTTGTCGACCTTCAGACGCAGTACACCGCCCGCTTCCATCATCCGAACGCCGCTATTCGGATGCTCGCTCAGACCAAGCTGAACTGGATGCAGAAAAATCATGTCGTTATCCTGTACTGACTGCCCTCCATCGGACCGTCGTCTTTCAGAACGGCAAAAAGCACGGAATGCGTCGCGCATTCCGTGCTCTTGTTTTTCCCTGCTTCTATTACAGCATCAGCCGCCGCATTCCTCGCGGATAAACAGGCAGCCGTCGATGAACGCCGCGATGCGTTCCCCGGAAACATACAGCTTGATGTCGTCCGTCTGCCCCGAGAAGATTTCCATGTCCACCGGAATATCCCACTCCACCGGGTCGGTCTCCGCGAAGCAGTCCATCGTGCCGAACGGCACCTTCGAGACCGCAAAATGCGGCTCGGTCATAAAATGCTCGACCAGCTGAAGCGTATACACCTCGCCCTCGTACAGCACTGCCGCGACACAGTACGCCCCGTCCGACACATGCACAAGCTCCTCCTCCGCCGTGTCCCAGAACATCACCACGCCGCCCTGCATGCCCGCCGTGTGCAGCACGCACAGGATATAGCGCCCGTCAGTCTCGACAAAGCCGCCCTCATTCTCGTAAATATATTCCCAGTATGGGTAGATGTCCTCGCCGCAGATGCGCTGCTCCATGCCGTCGACATCTGCCGCGATCAGTACGTCCTCCGGAAGGTCCGGCTCGAATTTGATCTGATAGATATTAGGTCCCTGCTGCATTCTGCCCTCTCCTTCCGCGCGCCTCACGTTATTTTTTTCGGCGTTTCGGCTTTTTCTGCACGCTGTATCCGAACTTTCCGAGCTTTCGGCCGAGGCCGAAATACTCACCGTGCGAGTACATGATGAGGCCGGTTCCGTTGATGTCGAAGCGGCCGGTCTCGTCGAGATAGCGGTCATCCGCCGTCACGCCCACAACCTCTGCAAGGAACATGGTATGACTGCCGAGGGCGCGCTCCTCGACCACGCGGCACGCGATGCTGACCGGGCTTTCCGCGATGCCGGGAACGGACACGCCCTCGACCGGGACAGGCGTGAGACCGGTCTTCGCGAACTTGTCGACATCCCTGCCGCTCACAACGCCGCAGTAGTCGCACGCGCGCGTCAGCGGCTCGGTCACGAGATTGATGACGAACTCGCCCGTCTCGCGGATCATATCATAGGAATAGCGTGTCGGACGCACCGAGATCGACACCATCGGCGGATTGGTGCACACCGTGCCCGCCCACGCGATCGTGATGATATTCGGCTTTCCCTCCCTGTCCGCGCAGCTCACCATGACCGCCGGGACAGGATTGAGCATATTGCCCGGCTTCCAGCTTTGTTTTCCCATTTTTCTCTCCTTTTAGATGACACATCCCCGGCGCCGCCTGAATAGACCTGCCGGGGATGCCGTTGTTAATCTTCCGTTTTGGCTGTCTTGGCCGCCTTTGCCGGTGCGCGTGTACTGAGGAAGGACGAGACCGCACGAGTGATAACGCCGCCTGCCGCGCAGCATACGATTGCTTCGATCAGACCCTGCACGCCGACGAGCAGTACCACGAACATCAGCGGATTGACCGCGCCGAGGTCTGCGACCTTGCTCTGGATAAATTCGGTATTATAGAACACCAGAACGATATATCCCATGAAGAACAGCGTATTGAGCAGCGGCGCACTCAGCGCACCGATAAAGTAGCTCCAGCCGCCTCTGCGGTCGACAAAGCGCAGCGCCTTGAAGATCAGACCGACGCAGAAGCCCATGAGCACGCGCATGACAACGCACAGCACGAAGGTATTCAGCGGACTGATCTGGAAGAACACGCCGGTCATGCCCAGACCGGAAAGCGCGTCCTTGAAGCTGACGAGACCGAATACCGCGCCGAGAATGGCGCCGGCCGCCGGACCCATCGTCATCGCGCCGACCGCGATCGGCACGGTCAGGAACGACATATACAGCGGTCCGACCGGAACGCTGCCGAGGCCGATCAGCTTCATCACGATCTCGATCGCCGCAAGCAGACCGAGCTGTGCGAGAAAGCGCACGTTGGTTTTGTTGTTATTCATTTTTATTCCTCCCGCTCCCGTCTCAGCATTCCTTTCGCCGAGTACAGGGCAAAATTTTAACAAAGAAAAGCATCTCAGCCGCGGTTTTTGCTCCAAACGAGCCGCAGCCCCTCAAAAATAAGGTCATCCGCGCGGTCCCAGCCGATCGAGAGATGCGGCGCGATCAGCTGGCAGCAGTCGCCCGTGAGCCAGACCCGAGGCGTTTTGCCGAGAACGGCGGCATAACGGCCGATGAGACCGTCGACCATGGCAGCCGCGCCCATGACTGCGCCGACACGCATTGCGTCCGCGGTGTTCCGCGCCATAACGTCATATTTTGCGCCGCGCACGAGCGCCACAGTCGGCAGCTGCGCGGTCTGTGCACGAAGCGCTTCGAGCGAAAGCTCGACGCCCGCGGTGATGGCCGACGCGACGAGCGCGCCGTTTTCATCGAGCACGGTGAAGGTTGTTGCGCATCCGCAGTCCACGACCACGCACGGCAGACTGCCGCGCGCCTTGGCGGCTACGGCCGCCGCTACGCGGTCCGCACCCACCTGCTGCGGCTGGTCCGAGCGGATATTGAGGCCGGTCTTGATGCCGCTCGACAGGCTGAGCAGCTTGTGGCGGCTGCCCGCGATGCGCGCGAGCGCGTCGATGAGCGTCGGCGTCAGCTGCGGCACGACCGACGCGAGCACCACGCCGGTGATACGCTCGCCGGACACGCCGTAGAGCGTGAACAGCTGCGTCAGCATGAGGATATAGTAGTCCGAGGTCTGCCGCGGCTCGGTCTGTACGGAAGCATGGAAGCGAATTTCCTCTCCCTCGAAGCCGACCGCGCGGATATGACTGTTTTCCGCGAGCACGGTAATGAGCATATGCAGACCTCCTCCAAAACTTTTTCACGAGCCTGTCGCGAAACTACAGTTTCGCCGACATTCTGTGTTCTGACAGCGCGTTGCGCCGCAGAACACGGACGTCCGAAAGTTCCCATACGGAAACTTTCTCCCTCTGGGAGTATAAAAACCGTGATACATGCTCCCGGTTTTTATGATTTTGCGCTGCAAAATCTATTTCATGCGCGCCCTGCGCGCGAAACACCGTATTTTCGAAAAATTGAATTTATCGACAGACTGACTGTATTATACCTCGATTTCGTCCTTTGCGCAATACAAAGGAGCAGAGAAATCTTCCCTGCTCCTGCGAAATATTATGTATTCTTTTTACATTCTGCCTTCCAGATACTTTTTGCGCTGCTCATAGCCTTTTTTGCCGAGCAGAGCGAACATATTCTTCTTGTATGCCTCGACGCCTGGCTGATCGAAGGGATTTACGCCGAGCAGATAGCCGGAGATACCGCAGGCCTTCTCGAAGAAGTAAACGAGGTAGCCGAAGTGCCATTCATCCGCGCGGTCGATCTCGAACATGATATTTGGCGTGCCGCCGTCAATGTGCGCGAGCAGCGTGCCCTGATATGCCTTGGAGTTGACGAACTGAACGCTCTTGCCCGCAAGGTAGTTCAGGCCGTCGATATCGTCCTTTTCCTCCTTGATGATGCTCTCCGAGCGCGGCTCGCGCACCCAGAGCACGGTCTCGAACATCATGCGCGTACCGTCCTGAATGAACTGACCGATAGAATGCAGGTCGGTCGAAAAGTTCGCGCTCGTGGCGAAGATCCCCTTGTGGTCCTTGCCCTCGGACTCGTCGAACAGCTGCTTGAACCACTCGCCGAGCATGACGAGCGCCGGATCGTAGTTGACGAGGATCTCCATCGACTTGCCCTTGCGGTGCAGGATGCTGCGAAGCGCCGCGTATTTTGCAGCGAGATGGTCGGTGGTACAGCGGTTCTCGATACGCGCCTGCGCCGCGCCCTCCATGACCTCGTCGATGTTGACGCCCGCCGCCGCCATCGGCAGCAGACCGACCGGCGTCAGCACAGAAAAGCGACCGCCGATGTCGTCCGGCACGACGAAGGTCTCGTAGCCCTCATCGTCCGCAAGCTGCTTGAGCGCGCCGCGCTCCTTGTCCGTGGTCGCAAAGATGCGCTCCTTCGCGCCCTCGCGGCCGTATTTTTTCTCGCAAAGCTCCTTGAAGATACGAAACGCAATGGCCGGTTCGGTCGTCGTACCCGATTTGGAGATAACATTGATGCAGAAATCCCGGTCTCCGATGATCTTGACCAGATCGTTCAGATAGCTGGAGGAAATATTGTTGCCGGCAAAGTAGACCTCGGGCGTACCCTCCGGGCGGACCTGATTGTACATCTGACCTTTCACAAATTCGATCGCCGCGCGCGCGCCCAGATACGAGCCGCCGATACCGATCACGATAAGTACGTCCGCCGTTCTGCGGATCTTTTCCGCCGCCTGCTTGATGTGCGCAAATTCTTCCCTGTCGTAATTTTCCGGCAGATCCAGCCAGCCGAGAAAATCATTGCCCGCACCCTTGCGGCTTTCAAGCGTATCCTGCGCGACCTTTACGAGCGGCTCTGCGTCATGAATTTCGTCATCCTGCACATACCGCCAAAGGCCGTTCATCTTCAGTTCCATAGACATTCTTGCATTTCCCCTTAATTTATCCTCTCAAACCCGGGTCAAAGCGTCTCTCTCACTGTAACCCTTTACCAATAGTATACCATATTTGAGAAGAAAGGCAAGTGTTTTGTTCATTTTCTACAAAACATTTCGAATTTCACCCGGATTTTGCAATATTTTTACCACATCGTTTTTTTCGTAAAAATAAACAAAGACCGCCTTTCATATGAAAAAGCGGTCCCTGAGAAAGTTTTTAGTTGAGAAAATGCCGGTTTCGGACTGAGTCGTTTTTCTTAGTAGATCGGGAAACGGGAGCAGATCTCGCATACGTTGCGGCGGATCTCGTCAGCCTTGTTGTCGAAATCGGTCGCTGCCTGCCAGATGAACTCAGCGATGTGGAGCATTTCCGGCTTGCCGAAGCCGCGGGTGGTAACGGCCGGGGTGCCGATACGCTGGCCGGAGGTGACGAACGGGCTTTCCGGATCGTTCGGGATGGCGTTCTTGTTCGCAGTGATGTAGACCTCGTCCAGACGGCGCTGCAGCTCCTTGCCGGTAACGCCGGTGCCGCGCAGGTCGATCAGCATGAGGTGGTTGTCCGTGCCGCCGGAAACCAGATTGAAGCCCTGATTCTGGAGGGCTGCCGCCAGTGCCTTTGCGTTGTCAGCGACGCGCTGCTGGTAAGCCTTGAACTCCGGCTTGAGTGCCTCGCCGAAGCAGACAGCCTTCGCCGCGATGACGTGCTCGAGCGGACCGCCCTGGGTGCCCGGGAAGATCGCCTTGTTGAACTTCTTGGCAAGCTCCTCGTTGTTGGTGAGGATAACGCCGCCGCGCGGACCGCGCAGGGTCTTGTGGGTGGTGGTGGTCACGACGTCCGCATACGGAACCGGGCTCTGATGCAGACCGGCGGCGACCAGACCTGCGATATGCGCCATATCGACGAACAGGTATGCGCCGACCTCGTGTGCGATCTCAGCGAACTTTTCAAAATCAATGGCACGCGGATAAGCGGAGGCGCCGGCGATGATCATCTTCGGCTGCTCCTTCTTCGCCATGTCGCGGACTGCGTCATAGTCGATGTAGCCGTTGTCGTCTACGCCGTAGGAAACAATGTGGTAGAGCAGACCGGACTGGTTGACCGGAGAGCCGTGGGTCAGGTGGCCGCCGTTGTCCAGGCTCATGCCCATAACGGTGTCGCCCGGCTTGCAGAGCGCCTGATAGACCGCCATGTTGGCCTGCGCGCCCGAATGCGGCTGAACGTTTGCGAACTTTGCACCGAATACCTCGCAGACGCGGCTGATCGCCAGACGCTCCACCTCATCGACGCACTCGCAGCCGCCGTAATAGCGCTTGCCCGGATAGCCCTCTGCGTACTTGTTGGTCAGAACCGAGCCCATCGCCGCCATGACTGCCTCGCTTACGATATTCTCGGATGCGATCAGCTCAATATTGCGCTGCTGGCGCTTATATTCTGCCTCGATCATATTGCCCAGTTCCGGGTCATATGCCTTTACAAAATCCATTGCCTCGCGTACCATGTTTCATCCTCCATTTGCAAGGGAAATATTATAATAACTATTAAACCACAATTTCCTCATTCTTTCCATAGTGAAAGAGTTAGTAAATTACAAGGTTCACAGAAAACTTTCTGTGAATGTTGTTTAATCTGTATATTTTTCACCGCATTTTTCCGAACGACGGACAGATGTCCGCGAGCGGGCAGTCCGTGCAGCGCGGCGCACGGGCGGTGCAGTGCTCCCGGCCGAACAGCACGAGGCGGTGGCAGAAGTCCGAGGACTCCTCGGGCAGGACGAGTCCGCGCAGCGCCTTTTCCACCTTGACCGGGTCCTTCTCGTCCCGAACAAAGCCGAGACGGTTGGACAGCCGGATGCAGTGCGTGTCGCACACGATGGCCGGCTTGCCGAAAATATCGCCGAGGATGAGGTTTGCGGTCTTGCGTCCGACGCCCGGCAGCCGCAGCAGCTCCTCCATCGTATCGGGCACTCTGCCGCCGTACTCCGCGAGCAGCACCACCGCGCAGGCGTGCAGGTCACGCGCCTTGGTGCGGAACAGGCCGCAGCTGCGGATATCCTCCGCGATCTCCTCCTCGCTCGCCTCCGCGAAGCTCTCGAGCGTCGGAAAATCAGAAAACAACTTTTCCGTCACGATGTTCACGCGCGCGTCCGTACACTGCGCGGAGAGCCGCGTCGCGAACAGCAGCTCGTAGTCATGCGTGTAGTGCAGGGCGCAGACCGCCTCGGGATAGACCTGCTTCAGCCGCTCCGTCACCGCCTGCATACGTTCCTTCTTTGTCATGGCTCATTCCTCTTTCTAAGACAAAAAAACCGAGAAAGCTCCCGGTTTTTATGTAGTATCAGCCTTCCTCATTCACTTCGATGTTGCCGATGTTGTCAGCAAGTTTTCTGTCGCGGAAGGCATCCTTATTGTTTTCATAGATCAGACGCAAACCCTCGAGCGTCAGATTCGGGTCCACCTCGTCGATCAGCGGACAGTATTCCGCCATCATGCGGCCCATGCCGCCGGTCGCGACAACACGCGCGTTGCCGCCAAGCTCCTTCTGGATGTCGGTGATGATGCCGGTCAGCGCGCCGACATAGCCGCGCACCGCGCCCGACTGCATCGAGCGAACGGTCGTCTTGCCGATGGCGTGCTCGGGCATCTCAATATCGACGCGCGGCAACTTGGACGCCTTGAGGAACAGCGCCTCCATCGCGACCTTGAGGCCGGGGAAGATCGCGCCGCCCTGATACGCGCCTTCGGCGTCGATGGCGTCGAACGTGGTCGCCGTGCCGATGTCGACGATGATGAGCGGCCTGCCGTAGCGCTCCATCGCGGAGACCGCATTGATCAGGCGGTCCACGCCGACCTCGCGCGGATTGGCGTAGCAGTTGCGCACGCCGATGTCCACATCGCGGCCCGCGATGAGCGGCTGCACGTGCAGATACTTGCGGATCGCGTTGACGAGCGTGTACATCACGGGCGGAACCACGCTCGCGATGATGACCGCGTCGGTCTGATGACGGTCGAGACCGTGAAAATGGTAATATTGCGCGATCTGCATACCGAGTTCATCCGATGTACGCTCCGCGTTGGTGGAGATGCGGAACGAGCCGCAGAGCTTCTCCTTATCGTAAATGCCGAACACCATGTTGGTGTTGCCTACGTCTATCGCCAAAAGCATTGATCTTTCCCCTTACTTCCTTACAAAACTCTCTTTCCGCAGCAGCGCGCCGTCCTCATCGACCAGCTCGAGCGTGCGGAGCATGCCGCCCTCGATGTCGAGCCGCGCATAGCTCGCCGGGCCGCCGCGCGGCAGGCTGATGCTGCCGGGATTGCACACGAAAACGCCCTGTTCTCTCTCGGCCATCATGCGGTGCGTATGACCGAAAAACGCAAACGAGCAGCCCTCTTCCCTCGCCCTTGCGGGCACAAGGCCGCTGTGCAGCATGGATACGCGCTCCCGATGGCCGTGGGTCAGGTACATGCGCACGCCGCCGACCGTCACGACCGCGAACAGCGGAACATCCATGTCAAAGTCGTTGTTGCCGCGCACATGATAGATGGTAAGCGCCGGAAAAGCGCGGCGGATGTCATCCGCGTCATCGGTATGATCACCGAGATGGAGCACGGCGTCCGGCTTTTCGCGCTCGATGGCGTAAGCCATCGACATGTTATACCCATGCGAGTCTGAAAAAACCAGAACCTTCACGCACTTTCCTTCCTTTCGCTCTGCGGCACATATAGCGTTATTTTACACCGCGAGGCGGTCGTTGTAAAGCATAAATCAAAAATTCACAGGAATTTTTGATGAAATTTCCCGCTGTCCGTCCCGGCACGCTCCGCGCCGCAGGGAACTTTTCCGTGCCCTGCGCATACATTATAAGGAGAACCTTTGGAAGGAGCGATCTTCATGTCCGATACGAACGACATCTTGAGAAAACTTGCCGCCCAGGCAGGCGGCGAGGCCGCGCTTTCCGCTCTGGAGCGCGCGCTTTCGAGCGCCGACGGCCGCAGAGCAGTCAGCAGCCTTTCCGCGTCGCACGAGGCGCTGCTGCGCGCCGCCGCCGACCGTGCCGCTTCGGGCGACCTGTCCGCTGCCCGTGCGCTCGCACGCAGCCTCGCCGCCACCCCGGAGGGCGCAAAGCTCGCCGACGCCCTGCGCCGCAGCATGGGAGGGTCGAGCCGTGGATAACGATGCCCTTTCCGGCCTGCTGAACGACCCGGAAGCACTTCAGAACGCGCTCCGGTCGGTCTCCTCGCTGCTCGGTGCGTCCGATGCGGGCGGCGCACCGGACGCCGTCTCCCCGGCCGACGACCCGGAAGCACAGCTCCTCCCGGTCATCACCGGCATCATGCAGAGCGGCCGCGCCGCCGTCCGGCCGGAAAAACGGGCGCTCCTGAGCGCACTGCGGCCGTTCGTCGCAGAGGACGTCGCGTCCCAGTTCGACCGGGCGCTCCGCCTCGCCGGCATGGCAGGCATGGCGCGCGCCGCGCTGGGACAGCTCGAGCACCGCGCGGAAGGAGGCGAGCATTCTGTATAACCGTTATCTGGCCGAGAGCACGCCGTCCGCCGCACCCGAAACGCCGCCGCTTTCCCCGCTCCTGCCATCGCTGCCGCGCCTTGACCGCGACGCGCTCATCACGCTCGCCGCCGCCTTTTTTCTGCTGACCGACGGCGACCGCGGTACAGACTGGGAAAGCGTCATTCTGGCCGGCATCCTGCTGTTTCTCGGGTTCTGAGAGAAAAAGGGCGAGCTATGCGCTCACCCTTTCTCGTTTTTATCCCTTTTTCAGCTTTTCGGATGCAAGATCCGCCAGTCTTGCGTAATCCGCAAGGCTGAGGCGTTCGCCGCGGATGCGCGCGTCCAGACCTGCCGCCTCGACGAGCGAAACGATCTCCTCCTTGCTCATTGCGCTCGCGAGCACCGGGCCGAGGGCGTTGACGAGCGTCTTGCGGCGCATATTGAACGCAGCGCGGACCAGCGCGAAGAACAGCTTTTCGTCGCGCGTCTCGACCGCAGGCTGCGCGAGCGGCGTGAGCTTCAGCACCGCCGAGTCCACCTTCGGCCTCGGTACAAAGCAGTCCGCCGGTACGTCGAACAGGATCTCCGCCTTCGCGTGGTACTGTACATAGATTGAGAACGCGGAATACGCCGATGTGCCCGGCGCGGCGCAGATGCGCTCCGCGACCTCCTTCTGCACCATGACCGTGATATGCTCGAACGCGCCGCTTTCCATGAGTGCGGTGATCGCCGGGGTCGTGATGTAGTACGGCAGGTTTGCGCAGGCGACCGCCCTGCCCTCACCGAACTTCTCGCGGCACAGCGCGGCAAGATCGAGCGCGAGCACGTCGCCCTGCACGACCTCGAAGTTGTCGAACTCTGCCATGGTCTCCGCAAGGACCGGCAGCAGCGCACGGTCAAGCTCGACCGAAACAACGTGCTCCGCGCGGCGGCACAGCTCTGCCGTCAGACAGCCCATGCCCGGCCCGACCTCAACAACGTTCCCGGCCTCGCGCGCGCCGCTCATCTCCGCGATGCGCTCGGGAACCGTGATGTCGGTCAGGAAGTTCTGACCGAGCGACTTGGAAAAGTGGAATCCGTGGCGGCCAAGCACCGCGCGGATGGTTTCGATATCACATAAATTCATTGCATTCTCCCATAAAGTATCTCATTACAGTATCTTATGCCCGAAAAAAGCCGACGACCCTGTGCCGCCGGCTTATCGTTTCTATGTATGCCCGCGCATTGCTGCGTGACGGGAAGGTTATTCCTCGCTCTCGATCAGACCATAGCCGCCTGCGGCGCGCTTGTAGACGACCGCGTGGGTGTTGTCGTTCTCCGAGTTGCGGAAGAAGTAGAACTGGTGATCCAGCAGATTCATCTGGAGGATCGCTTCCTCGACGCTCATCGGCTTGACATCAAATCTCTTGCGGCGGACTACGTCGAAATCGTCCTCAGCAAGCGCAGCCTGCTGCTCGGCGATCTTGTCGAACGCACCCTCGCGCAGACGCTTCCCGAGACGGGTCTTGTGCTTGCGGATCTGGCGCTCGATGCTGCTTACCGCACCGTCTACGGACGCGAACATATCGCTCGTCGTCTCCTCGGCGCGAACGACCAGACCGACCTGACGCACCGTAACTTCCACTGTCTGCTTGCCGCGCAGTTCGCTGAAGGTAAGAGTCGTGTCAGAGTCCTGCTGGAAGTAGCGATCCAGCTTCTCTACCTTGCGCAGCGCGTATGTACGCAGATCGTCGTCAATCTTCATTTTTCTCTCGACGATGGTGAACTTCATAACATCATCTCCTAACGGGCGTAACCGCCCATGATACTTGCACCTTCCGGGCGGAAACCCTGACCGAAAGGCATATGGGGTTTTGCTATCTTCAGTATAGCACAACCTATGCAACTTGTCCAACAGATTTTACAAAGTTCACAGTTTGTTCAGTAAATTTAACTACATCCCTGCCGGGCGTATCAGATCTCGCCCTCTGCGTGGCGCGTCACGTGGCAGGAGATGTTGACGACGCACGGCAGGCCTGCGATGTGCGTGCCGAACGGCTCGATCGCGCAGGAGAGCGCGGTCACGGTGCCGCCGAGGCCCTGCGGACCGACGCCGGAGGCGTTTACTTTGTCGAGGATGCGCTGCTCCATGTCGGCGTACAGCGGATCTGCGTTATGCTCGCCCACGGTGCGCAGCAGCGCACGCTTGGCAAGATAGGCCGCCTTGTCGCTCGTGCCGCCGAGGCCGACGCCGATCACGATCGGCGGACAGGGGTTGGAGCCTGCGCCGATGCAGGCGTCCGCGATAAAGTCGATGATCTGCTCCTGCGTTGCCGCCGGGGTGAACATCTTCATCTTCGTCATGTTTTCCGAGCCGAAGCCCTTGGGCGCGACCGTGATCTTCACCCTGTCGCCCGGCACCATCGAGGTATACAGGATGCACGGAGTGTTGTCGTTGGTGTTCTCGCGGCGCAGCGGATCGCCGACGACCGACAGGCGCAGATAGCCGTCGATATAGCCGCGGCGCACGCCTTCCGTGACTGCGTCCTCAAACGAGCCGCCGATCAGATGCACGTCCTGTCCGATCTCCGCGAACACGATGGCCATGCCGGTATCCTGGCAGACCGGAACGTTGTTCTCGCGCGCCAGATCGCAGTTCGCGATCATCTCTCCGAAGATTTCACGGCCGAGCGGAGACTGCTCGCTCTGCTGACCGTCCACGAAGGCCTGCCGCAGATCGGCCGGCAGATAGTAGTTTGCGTCGATGCACAGCTTGCGCACCAGTGCCGTTACCTCAGAAACGTCGATTGTCCTCATCTTGTCCTCCTGTATTCCGGTGTGCCGTTTACGAAAACAGCCTTCACCTGGGTTGCAATATCGAGCGGTTCCCCGCTCCAGAGCACGCAGTCCGCGTCCAGACCGGCGCGCAGGCTGCCGATACGGTCGCTGAGACCGGCGATCTTCGCCGGAACAGCCGTCACCGCACGCAGCGCATCGGTTTTATCCATGCCTGCGCGGACCGCGAGCATGACCGCTACCGGCAGCAGGCGCAGGGGAATTTCCGGATGGTCGACCGTGATGGCGGTCGGGATGCCGGCCTTCGAGAGAATGCCGGGCGCCTCGTCGGTCAGATTTTTGATCTCGGGCTTGGAGCGGTCGGTCATGTACGGGCCGCACACCACGGGGACATTCTCCTCCGCGATGAGGTCCGCGACCAGATGCGCCTCCGTTCCGTGAATGATGACCGGGCGCAGGCCGAACTCCTTCGAGATGCGCAGCGCGGTGAAAATGTCGTCCGCACGGTGCGCATGAAAATGCGCCTCGATGCTGCCGTTCAGCACCGGGAGCAGCGCCTCCAGCTTGCCGTCGTAATCCGGCTCCTCGTGGTCGTCGTCTACCTCGGCGCGCGCCTTGCGCGAGAGATATTCGCGGCCCTTGTACAGCTCGTCCCGGATGAGCGCGGCGGTAGCCATGCGCGTGACCGGGGTCTCGTCCTTGTCGTGGTAGACCGACTTCGGATTTTCGCCGAGGGCGAATTTCATCGCAAGCGGCGCCTTGACGATCATGTCATCGATGCGCCGGCCGGCGGTCTTAATGAGGGCGATCTGGCCGCCGATGGCGTTCGCGCTGCCGGGCGAAACGCCTGCCGCCGTCACGCCGGCCTCGAGCGCCTCGCGGAAGGCGTGGTCCATCGGGTTGACCGCGTCGATAGCGCGCATCTGCGGCGTGACGGGATCGGTGTCCTCGTTGCCGTCCGCGCCCTCGAAGCCCAGACCGTCCTCATACAGACCGAGGTGGGAATGGATGTCGATGAGGCCGGGCGTCAGCACGCCGCCCTCGCCGTCGAGCACCTCGCTGCACGCCGGGGGCTCGCCCTCGCCGAGCGCGTCGATTTTTCCGTTTTTCAGCAGAACCCAGCCGAAAAACCGGCTGTTTTCGTCGTCCATTGTCAGAATGGTTACATTTTTGATCAGAATTTCTTTCATGAAAACCTCAGAATCGCTGTTGACAGATATGGTATTATATGGTATATTTATCATGGCAGCAGGGAAAGCTGCCATGCACCGTTCATATCTTTATCCCCACACTTCGGCGCCCCTTTTGAACAAGGGGCGCATTTTTTTACGCCGGGACGGCTGTGGGTGCTCCGCGTCCGCTCATAAAAACAAAACCGAGGCAGTTCGTCCCCGGTTTTGAACCGGCCGCAAGCCGGTTTTGCTGCTTATCTGCGGCGGCGCGAACCGTTCTTGCGGTCGGTCGCGTGACGCACGTCCGCCTGGCGGCTTTCGCTGTCCGTCATGAACGCCTTGAGCTTATCCTCAAAGGTCATGGTAGAAGGATCCTTCGGCGCCTGCTGTGCACGACCGCGCGGCGCGCCCTCGCGGCGCTGCTGGAAACGCGGCTGACGCGGCGCGAAACCGCGGTCCGAACGCTCATGCTGCTGACGCGGCTCCTGCGGCTGCGCCTTCTTGATGGAGAGGTTGATGCGGCCCTGCTGGTCAATGTTGATGATCTTGACCTTGACCTGCTGTCCCTCCTGCAGAAAATCCTTGATGTCGTTGACGAAGCTCGACGCCACCTCAGAGATGTGCACCATGCCCGACTTGTTCTCCGGCAGGGCTACAAATGCACCAAACTTGGTGATGCCGGTTACCTTGCCTTCTACGATCGCTCCCACTGTCAAATCCATATACGCTGTTTTTGCCTCCGTTTATTTTTAAGGGTAGCGCAGCTTTTTCGGCGCTGCCTTCACCTACCTGCTGGACGTGTCCACGAAAACACGCTCGCCCGGTTCCGCATAATTCAGTTTCGTGCGCGCAAGCTCGGAAATATCCTCGTCGGTCAGACCGTTCTGCAGCTGCTCGCGCAGGCTGTCATTGGCTTCCTCATAGGTCTGCACCTGAATGTTGAGGTCATCGAGCTCCTGCCGCTTTGCTTTGATCTGGGCCTTGAGGGTAAAGACCGTGCCAAGCGCATAGACAGCAAGCGCCAGCATGATCACCCGGATCAGAACCAGCCTTCCGTCACGTCTTGCCATTGTCTCACCTCTCCTGCCGCTGAACTGATTTGCTTTTTATTTTATACCTTTTTCGCGAAAAATGGAAGGGGGTTTTGCAAACTTTTTTGCGAATTTCGCGGATTTTTTCAGCGCTCGCCCACTGAAAGCACCACCGAACGCCCCTTCCGGCCCGATGTGCGGCCGCACGCAGCGCAGACGCCGCGCCAAGAAAGAGCGGCAGAGCCGCCGCGCTCAGGCAGACCTGCCACAGCGCTCCCCCGGCACACGCCCCGAGCAGCACGAACAGGCGCCACTGTCCGGCGGCGTTTACGATCGCGAACCGGAACGCGGCCGCGAGCATCAGCACGCAGAACAGCGCGTCGCATGCCGTCTCTCCCGCCCTTCCCGGGCAGAGCACGCGCCGCGCCGCGCGGAACACATCATAGCAGAGCCCCGCCCCCGCGCCGAACAGCACGCACTGCGCCAGCAGGATCAGCTGCTCGCGGTTGATATTCGCCGTCATCATGCGCCGAACAGGCGGCGCAGTACACCGCCGCGCGGCGGGACGGAGTCGTCATATTCAAGCAGCGAGATCTCGCCGCGCACGACCGTTTCCCCTGCATCCAGCTGTAATTTTTCCACGTGCAGCCCCTGTCCGCGCACGATCAGCATGCCCTTCCCCGTCTCGAGCAGCACCTGCTCCTCGTCAAAGCTCTGCACATCGCTGACTCCCGTCACGCGCAGCTTTTCGCGTTCCTCCAGCAGAATGCTGTGCATCTGCGCGCCGTCGTTCTCTGCCATCGACCCGACCCCTTTCCGCAAAGCAAAAACTCTCTTTACACAGCAGTTATATGCGTGAAAGAGAGTTTTCAGAACCGGTTTTACAGGATTTCGCGGTACATTCCGGCGGCATCTGCCTTGAGTGCGTGCTCCGCGATCTCGAGCACCTCGACCTTCATCGTGCGCTGGCCGAAGGCGATCTCGATGATGTCGCCCGTCTTGACCTGATAGGATGCCTTGGCGGATTTGCCGTTTACCGTGATGCGCGCCGCGTCGCAGGCGTCGTTTGCCACCGTGCGCCGCTTGATGAGGCGCGAAACCTTGAGGTATTTGTCCAGTCTCATTTTGCGTTCACCTTGTCCTTGAGTGTGCGGCCTGCCTTGAACACCGGCAGCGTCGCCTGTTCGATCTCGATCACCTCGCCCGTGCGCGGATTGCGTCCGCTGCGCGCCGCGCGCACCTTGGTCTCGAACGAGCCGAAGCCGCTCAGCACGAGCTTGTCGCCCTGCATCATCAGGTCTCCGATCGCCGCGAACGCCGCGTCGATGACCTTTTCCGTGTCCTTTTTGGACATATCGGTCCGCTCTGCCACGAGCGAGACAAATTCATTTTTCTTCATCTTTATCTCCCGGATCTATGTTATTCTCTGTGTTCCTTCTTTTTCGCCTCGTCCCAGAGCGCGTCCATTTCCTCGAGCGTAAGCTCGGAAAGCTGTTTTCCCTGCGCCTTCGCCTGCTGCTCCATGTCCGCAAAGCGGCGCACGAACTTGTTGCAGGTCTTTGCCGCCGCACGCTCGGAATCCACCTTGACAAAGCGCGAAACGTTCGTCACCGCGAAGATGAGATCTCCGATCTCCTCCTCGACGTCGCCGTCGCCGCCAATCGCCGCGCGGACCTCGGCAAGCTCCTCCTCGACCTTGTCGAGCGCGCCGGAAACATCCGGCCAGTCAAAGCCGACCTTCGCGGCCTTTTTCTGGAGCTTCTGCGCACGGATGAGGCTCGGCAGGCTCTTGGAGACACTTTCGAGCGTCGAGGTGTCGGTCTCCTGCTTTTTTTCCTTGCGCTTGAGGTCGTCCCAGTTGGAAAGGATCTCGTCGGTCGAGCCGACCTTGACATCACCGAAGATATGCGGATGGCGGAAGATCAGCTTTTTGCAGATGCCGTCCGCCACATCATCCATGTCGAACACGCCCTTTTCCTTCTCCATCTGCGCATGGAACACGACCTGAAGCAGCACATCGCCAAGCTCCTCCTTGAGGTGCTCGGTGTCCTCGTCGTCGATCGCCTCGCAGACCTCATAGGTCTCCTCGATGAAGTTCTGGCGGATGGAATGATGATCCTGTGCCCGGTCCCACATGCAGCCGTCCGGCGCGCGCAGGATCTCCATAATGCGCAGCAGGTCGGCTACGCTGTACTTGTCTTTCTGTTCAAAATCAACCATTTTCGTGTTTCCTCACTTCAAATGTAAAATATCTGCAATTTTTGCGCCGTGCGGCAGCAGCAGCACATCCGCCCGCTCGATGGCGCGGAGCGCGAGCAGCAGCACGCCGTAAACGAGCGCCGCCGCCGCGATGATCGCAAGAGTCGCGAGCTTGTCGAGTGCGCTGCCCGGAGCAAGACCCGCAAGGCGCACGAGCGTCTTTCCGATGACGACCACCGCGCCCATACCGGCCGTCGCCGCCAGAGGACGCACGAGCGTCCGGCCGACCGGCGGCAGACCGTGCGACAGCCGCGCGATATGGAACAGGTTGAGCAGGGCGATCAGCCAGTAGCACAGCGCCGTGCTGATGGGCGCGCCTGCGATGGAAAAGCGCGGGTCTCCGATCATGAAATAGTCCCCGCACAGCTTGACCGCCGCGCCGAGGCACATGGAGACGAGCGGCAGGTCGATGCGGCTGTACGCCTGAAGCACCGCATTCGTCACCGCGACGAGCGCGACCGCCGGGACCGCAAAGCCGAGTATGCTCATCAGCTGACCGCCGAGCACCGTGCCCGAGGACAGAAAGATGCGCAGGATCGGGCCGCCGAGCAGGAAAAAGCCCGCCCCGGCCGGGAGCGTCAGCATGAGCGTCATGCGCAGCGTGGTCGAGAGCGTCCGGTTCGCCCCGGTCTCATTGCCCGCCGCGCGGGCGCTCGCGATGGTCGGCAGGACGCTGACCGCGAGCGCGGTGATGAGCGTCTGCGGCAGATTGAAGAAGTTGATGACGCCGGTGTAGATGCCGTAGGTCTGCATCGCCTCGTCCGCCGCCATATGCACCGCCGGGCTTTGCAGGCGGCTCGAAATGAGCGCGACGTCGATCAGGTCGGTAATGCTCATGACCGAGGACGAGATCGTGATCGGGATAGACAGGCTGAGCAGCGTTTTCGCGAGCGTCAGCGTCGGCCGAACGGCCGGGTCGAGCGCGCGCACCCGTGTCTCGCCGCGCGAGAGCGCCGCCTGCACGAGCATGTACGCCGCCGCGACAACCTCTCCGATGGTGACGCCGAGCACGGTCAGCGCCGCGACGACCGGATCGTCAAAGCCGCGTCCCACCGCCCAGCAGGCGAGGCCGAGGCCGATGAACAGCTTGCCGGCCGCCTCGATGACCTGCGAGACCGCCGTCGGCACCATATTGGAGCGGCCCTGATAGTAGCCGCGGAACACCGAGAGGATCGCGACCATCAGCACGCTCGGCGCGATCGCCATGACCGCAAGGCGCGAATCCTCGCTCTTGATCCATGCGGCGAACGTCCCTGCGCCGAAGAACAGCGCCAGCGAGCACAGCGCGCCCACCGGCACGAAGATCCCGGCCGCCACGCGCACGATGCGGCGCACCTCGTGCTCCCGTCCCCGTGCGGTCGCCTCCGCCACCATTTTGGACAGCGCCGCCGGCAGACCGACGGTCGAGATGACGAGCATGGCGGTATAGATGCGGTACGCCGCCGAGAACATGCCGAACGCCGGGCTTTTTTCGCCGCCGATCAGATTTTGCAGCGGTATCTGAAAAAAAGCGCCGATGACCTTGACGACGAGACTTGCCGCCATCATGATAAAGGCGCCCTGCAGGAAACTCTGCCCCTTTGATTTTTTATGCAACGATGCACTCCCTTTCAAGCAAAGCAGGCGTGCGGACAGTGTTTCATATCCGCACGCCGTTCAGACGATTATAGCTCCGTGCCGCAGCCGGGACAGAAGGAGTCCTCGCGGCTGCAGGTCCTGCCGCATTTCGGGCAGATGCTGACCGAGCGCATGGAGGCGAGCTGGTCGCGCAACTCGGCAAGCTGCTCCTTCTTCGCGTCCACTTCCTCGAGCTTCGCGTCCATGTCCTCGCTCGTCACCTCATCGCCGCGGTGCAGCTCGTAGACCATGCGGCCGATGTCGCGGAACAGCACGTCGCACTCGGTGTTGAGATCGAAAATGCGCAGGTTGAGGCGCGTCGCCGCCGCCATCTCGCTCGCCTTCTTGCCCGCCGCGTCTGCTGCGCGGCCGACCGAACGGCCCGTCCGGGACGCCGTATCCTTCACTTTATCCAGAAAAGACTGTAACTTCGTGTCCATTCCTGTCACTCCTTCTGACGAGACTTCCGGCAGAGGTCTCCCCTGCCTGTTTCAAGCCGATTATATCCTATCTTCCGAAAAATTGCAATGTTTCCGCCTGTCTTTTTACCCGATAAATTCATGCAGCACGCTGTCCTCGGGTATGCGCCCCTGCCATTCGATGGGCGTGATCGTGCCGAGGATATCGTTTATCGGCGCAAGTCCCGCGTGCTCGAGCGCGTCTCTGTGCTCGCGGAGCACGGACGTCAGACGCGGCATCAGGATATTGACCTCATACGGCAAAAAGGTATCAATCGTGAGGTTGGCCTGTCCGCGGTAGGGCGAAATATACAGCCGCTCGCCCCGGCGGACCGAGTTCCACTGCCGCAGCGTCGCCTCGACCGGCGAGGAGCGGAACAGGCTGTCGCGCATCGCGCGGCGCAGAAAGCGCAGCATGTACGGCTCCAGGCGCGCTCCCTTCGGCGGAACGAGCGCGCTCGCGACCGAGAGATAGATGCTCGTCGCGCGGTTTGCAAGGTCTCCCATGATGACCGGGTTGAACGAGTGGATGCCCTCGATCATGATGACCTCATTCTGTCCGAGCTTTACCGTGCGGTCATGCGGGATAGAGGTGCGCGTTTCGAAGTCAAAGCGCGGCACCGAAACCTCTTCCCCGGCGGCGAGCCGCGCAAGGTCGTCCGACAGCCGCGCAAGATCCATGCACTCCGGACTTTCGAGATCGGGGACCCCGTTCTCGTCATCCATCGGCTGCTCATAGTCGGCCGCCGTGCGGTAATAGTCATCCATCGAGAGCATATTCGCGTGCACGCCGGCCAGCTCGACGATACGCGCGATCCGGTCGTTCGTCGTGGTCTTGCCCGAGGACGAAGGGCCGTTGATGAGCACGATCGGACAGTGCTCACGGTTGCGCACGATCTCGTCCGCCGCCATGTGGATCTGGCGGTGATAGTGCTCCTCGCAGTCGCGGATGAAGCCTGCCGCATCGGTTCTGGCGCGGCGGTTGATATATTTGACCGTGTATTCAGACATAACACGCCCTCCTTACACTGAAATCGTTATTTTTTCGGAAACAGCAGCTTTCGCTTGCCGTTTGCGAGCCGGTCGGCTGCGCGGATGTATTCGAGCGGGTACTTTGGGTTGTTCGCGCGCTCGATCCAGCCGGTATCGCGGTCGACGCGCTTGGAAACGCCGCCTGCGCCGAGCGACAGGATGGTCTGCAGCTCCTCCATCATGGTCACATTGTAAAAGCATTCGGTGCCCGGTCTGCACCAGCCGACGTTCTCGTAGCCGCCTGCCATGAATTTCTGGCGGTAGAGATAGTACGGGCCGTAGCCTGCCTGCGGCAGTGCGTGATAGGCGTAGTCCAGCATGCGCGAGACCGTCTCGTGCTGCGCGGCGGCCGCCGCCTTGTCGGTGAGGTCCGCGCCGCGCTTGATGGCGAGGGTGTGGACCGTGATATTCTCCGGGGCAAGGCCGATGAGCGTGTCGATGGTATGCGCAAAGGTCTCGGGCGTGTCGCCGGTCAGGCCTGCGATGACGTCCATATTGATCTCGCGGAAGCCGGCCTGCCGCGCCTCGTCGAAGGCGCGCAGCACATCGGTCGCCGCGTGCTTTCTGCCGATCGCCGCGAGCACGCTGTCCTCCATGGACTGCGGATTGATGCTGACGCGGCCGACGCCGGCGTTTTTCAGCACGCGCAGCTTTTCCGGCGTGATGGTGTCCGGGCGGCCGGCCTCGACCGTATATTCGCGCAGCGCCGACAGGTCGAAGCTGTCCGCGAGCGCAGCGGTCAGCCGTTCGAGCTGCTCCGCGGACAGCGTCGTCGGCGTACCGCCGCCGATGTAAATGCTCTGCACGCGCTTTCCGGCCTGCCGGACGAGCGCCGCCGTCTCGCGTATCTCACCGCACAGCGTTTCAAGATAAGGCTCGATAAGCGCGCCCGACTGCGCGGTCGTCGAGGAAACGAACGAGCAGTAGTAGCATCGCGACGGGCAGAACGGGATGCCGACATAGAGCGAAATATCGTCCGGGCCGATCTCCTTATCCAGCTCCATCGCGGTCGCGGCCGCGCGGATGGTGAGCGCAGTTCGCTCGGGCGAAACATGGAAGCTGCTGCGCAGGATCTCCGCCGCCTCGCCGCGCGTTTTCCCCCGCTCGACCAGACCGCGCGCGAGCTTTGCCGGGCGCACGCCGGTGAGGCTGCCCCAGACCGGCGGCTCCTCGAGAAACGGTACGACCGCGTCATAGATGGACGTCTTGACGGCTGTGCTGACGGCGCGCTTGCGCGAAAGCTCATCCAGACCCTCCGTCAGGACGGGAATGCTCCTTGTATGCGTCTCGCCGCCGATCGTCACGCGGGCGGCCGCGCACAGGCAGCCGTCCCGTTCGGTGAGCGTGGATATGCAGATGTCGCCGTCCTGCTCGGTCTCGACGCGCGTCAGCGTCTCCGTCGGCAGCAGGTGCAGCAGCATCTCCTCCGCTGCGTGCTTCATCTCATGTCCTTCCAGTATGTATTTCATCGGCCTCTCGCCTGCAGCATATAGGGATTTGCCGCGCGCTCCTCGTCAAGGGTGGAGATCCCCTCGTGACCGGGCAGAACCTTGTAGTCTCCCTCGAGCTCGGACAGGCGCTTCAGCGAGCGCAGCATGGCGGAAAAGTCACCGCCCTCGAGATCGCAGCGGCCGCATTCATGACGGAACAGCGTGTCGCCGGTGAACAGGCAGTCGCCGATCCTGATGACCGACGAGCCGGGCGTATGACCGGGCGTGCTCATATAGGCGGCGGTCAGGCCGCCGAAGGTGACGGCCGTGCCCTCCCCGGCCAGGATATCCGGCGTATCCTGCACATAGCTGCGCGCGAGCGAGCGGAACTGCCCCATATTGTCGCGGCTGAGCAGCCAGGTGTCCGCCTCGGGGCAGACGAACTGCGCCTTGGTCGCCTCGAGCACATCGTGCACCGCGAGAATATGGTCAAAGTGCGCGTGCGTCAGCAGAACGTACCTGACCGTGAGCTTTTCCTCCGCGACTGCGTGCAGAATGGACTTCGCGTTGTCGCCCGGGTCGATGACCGCGGCCTCGCGCGTCGCTTCGTCATATACGATATAGCAATTCGTGCCGACAACGCCGACAGTGAGCTGCATTACTTTCATAGTGATGTGTTTCCTTTCTTATCTTCTCATGTCCTTCGTGTCCATCCAGAGCGTGACCGGGCCGTCGTTGAGCAGCTCGACCTTCATGTCCGCGCCGAACTCGCCGGTCTCGACCGGCAGACCGCTCTCGCGGCAGCGTGCGATGAACGCTTCATAGAGCGGAATGGCGGTCTCGGGACGCGCCGCGCCCGTAAAGCTCGGGCGGTTGCCCTTGCGGCAGTCGCCGTAAAGCGTGAACTGCGAGACGATGAGCAGTCCGCCGCCCACATCCGCGAGCGAGCGGTTCATCTTGTCGTTCTCGTCCGTGAACACGCGCATCTTGACCGTCTTGTCGGCCAGATAGACCGCGTCGTCCTCGGTATCGCCATCCGTGATGCCGAGCAGCACCAGAAAGCCCTGCCCGATTTTTCCGTGTACCACGCCGTCGATCGTGACCGAGGCATGGGAAACGCGCTGTACCAACGCTCTCATAAAGTATATTCTCCTGTCCTGTTTTATAATCAGTAAAATACCAAAACGCCACAGCCACTTCGCCATGACGTTTCAGCATCGTAAAATCAGTTTGTGTCGACCGTTCTCGTCACGTCCACCACGCCCTTGACCGAGCGCAGGCGGCTGATGATGTTGTTGAGCTGGTGCACGCTCGTGACGTCCACCAGAACATTGATCACGCCGTAGCCGCCCTCCAGATCGCGCGCGGACATATCGCGCACGTTGATCTTGCCGGTCGCGAACACGAGCATGGCGTCGCTGAGAACGCCGATGCGGTTGCGCGTGGAGATCTGAAGGCCGGTCGAGAAGCGGTTGCGGCTGTCGCTGCCCTCCGCGACGTCCTCATCCCACCAGGCGCGCACCCAACGGTCCGGGTCCTCCTTCATGTGGACGTTGACGCAGTCGCGGCGATGGATGGACACGCCGTAGCCGCGCGTGACGAAGCCGACGATCTCGTCGCCCGGGATCGGCGTGCAGCAGCGCGCGAACTTGACCAGACAGCTGTCGATGCCCTCGACGACCACGCCGTCCGAGGACTTGCCCGAACGCACCGGCTGCTGCTCCTGCGGATGGGCCGCCCGTTCCGCCTGCTCGCGCTGACGGCGCAGCTTGCCGACGTCGTCCTTGACCTTGTTGAGGATCTTCGTGACCGTGATGCCGCCGTAGCCGATGGCGGCGTACATCTCGTCCAGACTCGAGAACGAGAACTTGTTGAATACGTTGCGGCGGACTTCCTCGTTTTCGTAGAAGCCGTTGTACAGCAGGTTTGCGCGCAGCTCGCGGTCGAGCTCCTCTCTGCCGTTGACGATATTCTCCTCGCGGCATTCCTTTTTGAACCATTGTTTGATCTTGTTGCGCGCCTCGGTGGTCTTGACGATCTTCACCCAGTCGCGGCTCGGGCCGTGCGCCTCCTTGGAGGTCAGGATCTCGACAATATCGCCGTTTTTCAGCTGGCTGTCGATCGGCGCGATGCGGCCGTTGACCTTGCAGCCAGTCATGCGGTTGCCGACGGCGGAGTGAATGGCGTAGGCCAGGTCGATCGGCGTCGCGCCGGCCGGCATGTTGACTACGTCGCCCTTCGGGGTGAATACGAACACCTCGTCCGCGAACAGGTCGACCTTGATATTCTTGATAAAGTCCTCGGCCTCGGTGTCCTGCTGCGCCTCGAGCAGCTGACGGATCCATGCGAACGTCTCCTCGCCCGCCTTCTTATCCAGGCCCTGCTTGTACTTCCAGTGCGCCGCTACGCCGTATTCCGCCATCTTGTGCATCTCGGCCGTGCGGATCTGGATCTCGAACGGGATGCCGGCGCGGCCGATGACGGTCGTGTGGAGCGACTGGTAGCCGTTCGGCTTCGGGGTCGAGATATAGTCCTTGAAGCGGCCCGGGATAGGCTTGTAGAGGTCGTGCACATAGCCGAGCACGTTATAGCAGTCCGCCACGGTATCCACGATGACGCGCACCGCGCAGATGTCGTAGATCTCGTTGATGGTCTTGTGCTGCGCATACATCTTGCGGTAAATGGAGTAGATGTGCTTGACGCGCGCGGAAATGGTGTTGTTGATGTGCGCCTCCCTGAGTTTTTCGGAGATGCGCTGCTGAATGCCCTTGAGGAACTCCTCATGCTGCTCGCTCTGCGCCTTGAGGCCCTCGACGATCTCGTTGTAGCCGATGGGGTCGAGGATTTTGAGCGAAAGGTCCTCAAGCTCCCACTTGATGCGGCTCATGCCGAGACGGTGCGCGATCGGCGCGTAGATCTCCATGGTCTCGAGCGCCTTGTCGCGCTGCTTGCGCTCCGGGAGATACTGGAATGTGCGCGCGTTGTGCAGGCGGTCGGCGAGCTTGATGAGGATGACGCGGATATCCTTTGCCATCGCGAGGAACATCTTACGCAGATCCTCGAACTGCTCCTGCTCCTTGGAGTAGCGCAGCATGCCCAGGCGCGTAACGCCGTCGACGAGCTCCGCGACCGGCGTGCCGAACTTGTTCTCGATCTCCTTGTAGCCGAATTCGGTGTCCTCGATGCAGTCATGCAGGAGTGCGGCGCAGATGGAATCGGTATCGAGACCCATCTCGACCACGATCTCCGCGACCGCGACCGGATGGATGATATACGGCTCGCCGTTGCGGCGCTTCTGCCCCTCATGGGCGGCGGCGGCGCACTCGTAGGCGGCGCGGATCTTCTTGATATTGGCCTGCGGGTTCTGTTTGCTCACCCGCTCGAGCAGGAATTCCAGTTTGTTTTGCATAGTTTGTTCCCCCATTCGCTCACCCCGCCATACTTTGCAGTGTCCGCAGCACGACGGAGCCGGAAATATCCGCCTTACCCTCGTAAGGCTTGAGGCAGACGTTTATCATGCCCTCTTTGAAATGGTAGCTGATGAGGCCGGACTCAGAAAAGACGTCGAGCGAGACGAGGAGCTTGCCGATGTTGATCTCGCGTCTGCTCTCCCAGGAAACGCGGCGCGAGAGCGCCCCGTCGGGCACGGAGAGCCGTCCGTCCTCCGCGCGGCAGACGATATGCCGCCAGACGGCGACAAGATCCTTGCGCTCGGGAAGCAGCCGCCGCGCCTCGAGCGCGGTCAGCGGACCGTCCTGCATCAGAATGTTGTAAAGATTGAGGATCAGCTGGTCGGCGCGGTGCTCGCACTCGCTCAGCTGCACGTCGCAGATGACAAGCTGCACGCTGCGGCGGTTATGGTATTCGTTGATCTCGAGATGGAACGCCGCGTCCACCGTGCTGCCCGGGACAAAGCCCAGCCCGCCGGCGCCCGTTCCGAACCAGATGGCGCCCAACCGCGTCCCGTCCTTGGAGAGCGACAGGCGCACATGGCGGTCGCTCGAAAGCGGCGTGATGTCCTCGACGATCAGGTCCTTCATGCAGAACACAGGCTCTGCGTTCTGCATTCCGTAGGGCTCGAGCATGGAAAGGCCCTCGATATTCTCGATGGTCAGCCATTCCTTTTCGACCATGCAGTCGATATGCAGCTGCGGAATGAGCTGCTGCCGGGTGACATGGGTCTCGGCATAGGCCTTGAGGCGCGCCTTCAGCGCGTCGATATTGCTCTCGTCGATCGTAAGGCCGGCTGCGAGCGCGTGGCCGCCGTAGCGGTCGAGCAGGTCGGAGCAGCTCGTCAAAGCGTCGAACAGGTTGAAGCTGCCGATCGAGCGGCCCGAGCCCTTGCCGACGCCGTCGCTGTCGATCGAGATGAGCACCACCGGGCAGCCGTAGCGGTCGCACAGGCGCGAGCAGACGATGCCGATCACACCCTGATGCCAGCCCTTTCCGGCGAGCACGATCATCTTGTCCCCGACCGGATCGTATTCGCCCCGCAGCTGCGTGAGCGCCTGGTTCAGGATCTCGTTCTCCGTCGTCTGCCGCAGCTTGTTCTGCTCACACAGCTCGACGGCGAGCCGGATCGCGCGGTCCATGTCCTGCGTCAGGAACAGCTCGGCGGCGAGGTCCGCCTTGCCCATGCGCCCGGCGGCGTTGATGCGCGGCGCGAGCACGAAGCTGATGGTCGAGGCGGTCAGATGGCGCTCCGCCATGCCGGCCTCTGCGAGCAGGCGCTGCAGACCGATGTTGCGCGTCCTTTCCATTCTTTGCAGACCTTCCGCGACAAGAATGCGGTTTTCGTCCACGATGGGCATGACGTCCGCGACCGTGCCGAGCGCGACAAGGTCGGCGTAGCGGTCGAGCATCGCGTCCGTGTCGCCGTCGAGCGCGCAGATCAGCTTGAATGCCACACCCACGCCCGCGAGGCTGTCGAACGGGTAGGTGTCCCCGGCCTGCTTGCAGTCGATGACCGCTTCGGCCTCGGGCAGCTCGTCGTGGCACTCATGATGGTCGGTGATGACGACCTTCATGCCAAGCTCGCGCGCGAGCGCGATCTCCTCGTTCGCGGTGATGCCCGAGTCCACGGTTATCATTAGGCGCGTGCCGCGTCGGTACAGCTCCTCCATCGCCTGCCGCGTCAGGCCGTAGCCCTCGCTCAGACGGTTCGGGATATAATATTCACAGGCTGCGCCCGCCGTGCGCAGGTAATCGACCAGCGTGCAGGTCGCGGTGATGCCGTCGACGTCGTAGTCTCCGTAGACCACGATGCGCTCGCCGCGCTCGATCGCGCCGCGAATGACACCGACCGCCCGGTCCATGTCGTGCATGGCGAACGGATCGTGCAGACCGCTGCGCGCACAGCTGAGAAACGCCCGTGCTGCGGCTGCGTTTTCGATGCCGCGGGCGGAAAGGACCGCCGCCGTGAGCGGCGCACAGTGCATTTCCTGCGCGAGGCGACGCACTCCGCCGGCATCCGGCTCAGCGATCATCCATCGTTTCGCTTTCATAGCTCTCCCTCTTTTGGTTTTTTTATTACAACTATTATACCAAAACGCCGGGATAATCTCAACATTTTTATGCACATAGTCGAAAACGGGTGATTTCTTCCGAAACCACCCGTAATTTTGTACATTTTATTCACTTTTCGCCTGCATTGCGGCCTTTGTTTTCGCGAGGACAGGGCTGAGATAGCGGCCGGTATACGATTTTTCGCACTGTGCGACCTCCTCGGGCGTGCCGCTCGCGACCAGTCTGCCGCCGCCGTCGCCGCCCTCGGGACCGAGATCGAGGATATAATCCGCGACCTTGATGACGTCGAGGTTGTGCTCGATGACGACGACCGTGTTCCCCGCGTCCACGAGCTTTTGCAGCACATCCACAAGCCTGTGCACATCCGCGACGTGCAGGCCGGTCGTCGGCTCGTCGAGGATATAGATGGTCTTGCCGGTCGAGCGTCTGGACAGCTCGGTCGCCAGCTTGGCGCGCTGCGCTTCGCCGCCCGAGAGCGTCGTGGAGGACTGACCGAGCTTGACGTAGCCGAGGCCGACCTCGCGCATGGTCTCCAGACGGCGTGCGATCTTCGGCACGTTCGCAAAGAACTCGCATGCCTCGTCCACAGTCATGTCGAGCACCTCGTAGATATTCCTGCCCTTGTAGCGCACCTCGAGCGTCTCCTTGTTGTAGCGGCGGCCCTTGCAGACGTCGCAGGGGACGTAAACGTCCGGCAGGAAGTGCATTTCGATCTTGAGCAGGCCGTCTCCCGAGCAGGCCTCGCAGCGGCCGCCCTTGACGTTGAAGGAAAAGCGGCTCGGGCCGTAGCCGCGCGCCTTCGCATCTGCCGTTTTGGCGAACAGGTCGCGGATGTCGTTGAACACGCCCGTGTAGGTCGCCGGATTGGAGCGCGGCGTGCGGCCGATGGGCGACTGGTCGATGTCGATGACCTTGTCGAGGTTTTCCAGTCCCTCGATGCCGTCGAACGCACCCGGACGGGTTTTTGCGCCGTTCAGCTCGGCGGCGAGCTTCTTGTAGAGAATCTCGTTCACGAACGAGGACTTGCCCGAGCCGGAAACGCCGGTCACGCAGGTCAGCGTGCCGAGCGGAATGGTGAAGTCGGTGTGCTTGAGGTTGTTGACCGCGCAGCCCTTTACCCTGAGCTTTTTGCCGCTGCCCTTGCGGCGCACCTCGGGCACGGGGATGAATTTCCGGCCGGAGAGATACTGACCGGTGACCGAATCGCTCCTCAGCAGCTCGTCCACCGTGCCCTGAAATACGACCTCGCCGCCGTTGCGGCCCGCGCCCGGACCGATGTCCACGATATGATCGGCCGCGAACATGGTGTCCTCGTCGTGCTCGACCACGATCAGCGTGTTGCCGAGATCGCGCAGACGCTTAAGGGTCGCGAGCAGCTTGTCGTTATCGCGCTGATGCAGGCCGATAGACGGCTCGTCGAGGATATACAGCACGCCCACGAGCGACGAGCCGATCTGCGTGGCGAGGCGGATGCGCTGGCTCTCGCCGCCCGACAGCGTGCCGGACGAGCGCGAGAGCGTCAGATATTCCAGACCGACCGACTGAAGGAAGCCGAGGCGGTCCATGATCTCCTTGATGACGCGGTCGCCGATCTTGTGCTGCATCTCACTCAGCCGGAGCGTGTGCAGAAACTCCATCGCCTTGACGACCGATTTTTCCGCGAATTCCGCGATGTTGAGTCCGCCGAGCGTGACCGCGAGCACCTCAGGCCGCAGACGGCGGCCATGGCAGGCCGGACACGGGCTTTCGCTCATGACCTCCTCGATCTCGCCGCGCGACCAGTCGCTGTTCGTCTCGCGGTAGCGGCGCTCGAGATTGGGGATGATGCCCTCGAACGGCTGGCGCATCACGCCGCCCGAAATGCGGCTGACCGACAGCTCGAGCACCTCGTCTCCCGTGCCGTAGAGCAGCTCGTCGAGCGCCTGTCCGGACAATTCCTCAATGGGCGTTTCGAGCGAAAAGCCGTGCTTTCTGCCGAGCGCAGTGTAGTACATATAGGAAATGCTGCCCGGCTCGGCGTTCGTCCAGCCGGTCGCGCGAATCGCGCCCTGCTTGATGGACAGTCTGCGGTTTGGGATGACGCGGTCGGGGTCCACGACCCTTTGGATGCCGAGGCCGGTGCAGACCGGGCACGCGCCGTAGGGATTGTTGAACGAGAACATGCGCGGCGTCAGCTCCTCAATGGAGATGCCGCAGTCATCGCAGGCGTAGTTCTGCGAAAAGCGCAGCTCATCGCCGCCGATGACATCCGCGATGAGCAGACCGCCCGACAGCGCGCACGCGGTCTCGACCGAGTCGGTGATGCGGCCGCGCGCATCCGGACGGATGACAACGCGGTCGACGACGATCTCGATGCTGTGCTTTTTCGTTTTGGCGAGCTTGAATTCTTCGGAAAGGTCGTGTATCTCGCCATCCACGCGCACGCGGACATAGCCCTGCCTGCGGGCATCCTCGAATACCTTGCTGTGCTCGCCCTTCTTGCCGCGGATGACCGGCGCGAGCAGCTGCACGCGCGTCTTTTCCGGCAGCGCCATCAGCCGGTCGATGATCTGGTCGATGGTCTGCTGATGGATCTCCTTGCCGCATTTCGGGCAGTGCGGCGTGCCGATGCGCGCCCAGAGCAGACGCATATAGTCGTAGATCTCGGTGACCGTGCCGACGGTCGAGCGCGGGTTCTGCGAGGTGGTCTTCTGGTCGATGGAAATGGCCGGGGACAGACCGTCGATATAGTCCACATCCGGCTTGTCCATCTGGCCGAGGAACTGCCGCGCATAGCTCGACAGCGACTCGACATAGCGGCGCTGACCCTCGGCGTAGATCGTATCGAACGCCAGAGACGACTTGCCCGAACCGGACAGGCCGGTAAACACCACAAGCTCGTCACGCGGGATTTCAATATCAATGTTTTTCAGATTGTGCTCGCGGGCACCTTTTATTTTGATGATGTCTTTCATTCGTGTTTTCTGTACCTCGTTTTATTTTTCCTCCAGCGCCTTGATCTGGTCGCGCAGCTGGGCGGCGATCTCAAACTCGAGCATCTTCGCCGCCTCCTTCATCTGGCGGGTCAGACGGGCGATCTCCTGCTGCTTCTCGCCCTTCGTGCGCAGCTTTTTCTTGCTGCTCGTCGGCACATTGGAGGTGATCTCGATCACGTCCTGCACCTTTTTGCGCACAGACCTGGGGGTAATGCCGTGTGCCTTGTTGAAGGCGTCCTGCAAGGCGCGGCGGCGCTCGGTCTCGTCCATCGCGCGCTTCATCGAGGGGGTGATGCTGTCGGCATACAGCACGACTAAGCCGTGCTCGTTTCGTGCGGCGCGGCCGATGGTCTGGATGAGCGAGGTCTCCGAGCGCAGGAAGCCCTCCTTGTCCGCATCGAGAATGGCGACGAGCGACACCTCGGGGATATCCAGACCCTCGCGCAGCAGGTTGATGCCGACGAGAACGTCATACACGCCGAGGCGCAGGTCGCGCACGAGCTCCTGCCGCTCGATGGTCTTGACGTCGTGGTGCATATAGCGCACCCTGATGCCGGCGGTCTCCAGATAATCGGTCAGATCCTCCGCCATTTTCTTGGTGAGCGTCGTGACGAGCACCCGCTCGTTCTTCGCTGTGCGGGCGTTGATTTCGCCGATGAGGTCGTCGATCTGGCCGTCCACCGGACGCACAACGACCTCCGGATCGAGCAGACCGGTCGGACGGATGACCTGCTCGACGACCTGACCCGAGCGCGAGAGCTCGTATTCGCCCGGCGTCGCGGAGACATAAACGATCTGGTTCAGCCGCTCGTTGAACTCGTCGAAGTTCAGCGGACGGTTGTCGTAGGCGCTCGGCAGGCGGAAGCCGTTTTCGACCAGACTTTCCTTGCGCGCGCGGTCGCCGTGATACATCGCGCGGACCTGCGGCAGAGTAACGTGGCTCTCGTCCACGATCAGCAGGAAATCCTTCGGGAAGTAGTCGAGGAGCGTGTAGGGCGAGGAGCCCGGCGCGCGGCGCGACAGCACGCGCGAATAGTTCTCGATGCCCGAGCAGAAGCCGATCTCCTGAAGCATTTCGATGTCGTAGCGCGTGCGCTGACCGATGCGCTGCGCCTCGATGAGCTTACCGTTCTCCTCGAAGTATCTGACGCGCTGCTCCAGCTCCTCTTCAAGGTCCTTGATGGCCTCCTCGAGCTTTTCCTTTGGCGTGACATAGTGGCTCGCCGGGAAGATCGCGATGTGTCCGAGCTCGCCTAGCGCCACGCCGGTCAGCGGATTGATGCGGCTGATGCGGTCGACCTCGTCGCCGAAGAACTCGACGCGCACCACATCCTCATCCGAGTATACCGGCCAGATCTCGACCGTGTCGCCGCGCACGCGGAAGCGATTGCGCTCGAAGGCGATGTCATTGCGCTCATACTGGATGTCGATCAGGCGGCGGATGAGCGTATCGCGCCCGAGCTCCATGCCCGGACGCAGCGAAATGACCATGCTCTTGTAGTCGATCGGGTCGCCGAGCGAATAGATGCACGACACCGAGGACACGATGATAACGTCGCGGCGCTCGGCGAGCGCGGAGGTCGCGGAATGGCGCAGGCGGTCGATCTCGTCGTTGATGGCGGAGTCCTTCTCGATATAGGTATCGGTCGAAGCGATGTACGCCTCCGGCTGATAGTAATCATAGTAGGAGACGAAATACTCGACGGCGTTGTCCGGGAAGAATTCGCGCAGCTCGGTGCACAGCTGCGCGGCGAGCGTTTTATTGTGCGCGAGCACGAGCGTCGGGCGCTGTGTCTGCTCGATGATGTTAGCCATGGTGAAGGTCTTGCCCGAGCCGGTAACGCCCTTGAGCGTCTGCTCCTCCAGACCGTTGCGGATGCCCTCGACGAGCTTCGCGACCGCCTGCGGCTGGTCGCCCGCCATCCTGTACGGGCTTACGATGTGAAATTCCGGCATTTTGCCCGGCCTCCCTCTGTTTCTCTTATATGTCGTGGATGCGCTGCATCGCCTGGCGGAGCGCACGGCTCACGAGCGGGCTGTCCGAGATCTCCGGGAACGGAACGGTCGGCTCGGGTGCGCCGTCGTGCGGACGCAGGCTCCTGCCCATCCAGAGCACGTCGCGCCACTGGCCGAACTTGTACATACTCTCCTGATAGGCGCCCGAAATGACAAAGCCCATCGCCTTGTGGAACTTCATCGAGCGCTCGTTGGGCGAGGTGATGCCGACATAGATATTATAGTAGCCCTGCATCGCGAGCACCTCGAACAGCGCGGCGTAGATCGCGCCGGCGATGCCGTGGCGGTGCCAGTCCTGCGCGACATAGATCGAGGTCTCCACCGACCACTGGTATGCCGCGCGGGTGCGGTGCGGAGAGGCGTAGCCGTAGCCTGCGACCTCGCCGTCGATGATGCACACGAGCCACGGCAGCTTTTCGGTGAACGTGCGGATGCGGCGCGTAAACTCCTCGAGCGTCGGAGCATCGTATTCGCTCGACACGGTCGTCTGGATAACGTAGGGCGCGTAGATGGCGAGCATTTCGGCGGCGTCGTCTACGGTCGCGGGACGCAGAATGATTTCAGACATATGTTTTCCCTCTTTTCGCTTTTCTCCGTGCAGACGGATGGTTTCGTCGGTCTCTTATTCTTCTATTATATCCCCTGCGCCGCCGCTCTTCAACTGATTTCTGCGCACCCCCTGCCAAAAACCGCACATTTGTTCGCGTCATTTTTGTGCGCTTTTGCCCGTCGAAAACCGCACAAACTGCGCTTCGCCTCGTTGCAATTTTCCCCCCTGGGTAGTATACTTATAATCACTAAGCAAATTTCCGGCAAGTGTATTTTTCCGCGCCGCGCGCCCTGTTTTCCTGTGTCGGCGCAGCATGCGGATGAGTGCAGGACCAAAGGAGGTATCCCGTATTATGATCCGTTACGGCTTTATCCATACCAAGGAGGACATCAAGTTTCTTGTGCTGTTCGCAATGGATCTTCTCCCCTTCCCCGTTACGTTCGAGACGGTGGTCGATCTGATTACATGGTGTGACGACGGCTTCGGCTATTTCGAGCTGAGCGAAGCGTTTTACGAGATGATTCCCACCGGCCACATCGACGAGAGCATCGAAAACGGCGCAAAGCTCTACGCCATCACCGACAAGGGCCGCGAGGCGACGCGCATCTTCGAGAAGCAGCTGCCCTATCCGGTGCGCGAGGCGGCGCAGCGTTCGGCGCTCCGCGTCGTGCGCCAGATCCGCCGCGACGCCGCGATCCATACCTCGGTCACCGAGCACGGCGAGCACGATCTCACCGTCCGCATGGAGATGGAGCAGGTGTTCGCTATCGAAATGGCGGTCGTCAGCCACGAGCAGGCAACCATGCTCGAGCGCACCTTCAAAGCCAACGCCGAAGCGATCTACCAGAAGCTGCTCGGCGTTATGACGCAGGAATATCCCGATTAAATATCCCGATTAAAAGAAAGAAGCATCCCCGTGAAACACCTCAAACAACTCGCATTGCTGCTCGCGTGCTGCGTCGGCGGCAACCTGATCTCTGCGCTGCTGCACGGCGCCCTTCCCGGCAACGTGCTCGGCCTCACCCTGCTGCTTGTGCTGCTCATCTGCCGCGCGGTCAAGCTGCACCATGTGGAAGACACCGCCGATTTTCTGCTTCAGAACATGGCGTTTTTCTTTCTGCCGGCGTGCCTCGGCATTCTCGACCTTTTCGCTGACATCAAGGGCGAGATCCTCGCCATTCTCGCGGTCTGCCTGCTCACGACGCTCTGCACCGCCGCCGCGACCGCTCTGACCGTACATATTGTGCTCAAGCTCCAGCACCGTGAAAATGAGGAGGCATTCGACCGTGACTGAAATTCTGACTTCCCCCCTGACATGGATGTTCCTGTCCATCTTCTGCTACGCCATCGGCGTGGCGATCCAGCAGAAAACCGGCTCGCCGCTGTGCAATCCGCTGCTAATCGCGTCCGTTCTCGTCGGCGTTCTGCTCATCGTAAGCGGCACGACGTACCAGACCTATGAGGAATCCGGTCAGCTGATCTCGTTCTTCCTGACGCCGGCGACCGTTGCGCTCGCCATTCCGATCTACCGCAAGCTCGATGTGCTGCTGCACAATCTGCTGCCCATCCTGCTCGGCGCGTTCGTCGGCTCGTGTGTTTCCATCGGCAGCGTGCTGCTGTTCTGTCATCTGTTCGGACTGAGCGACTCGACCACGCGCTCGCTCATCCCGAAATCGGTCACGACCCCGATCGGCGTCGCGCTTGCGGATATGATGGGCGGCGTGACCTCGATCACCGCGATCGCCATTGTCATCACGGGCATTTTCGGCGCTATTCTGCTGCCGACGTTTCTCAAGTGCATCGGCGTGCGCAATCCGATGCAGATGGGACTGTCCATCGGCACGGCGGCGCATGCGGTCGGCACCTCGCGCGCGATCCAGCTCGGTGAGACCGAGGGTGCGATCAGCGGTCTTGCGATCGGCGTTGCCGGTCTGCTGACGGCGTTTATTGTTTCGGCGCTGTCGATGTTTATGTAAAATTGCCGCCGCCGGGCGGCGGCATTTCCCGGCCGCCGAAGGCGGCCACTGTCCACGCCCTCCGAGGGCGTAAAGTCGCCTCCAGCAGCAAGCCGCTGTATCGTCGGAACCGTTTCCCCTCTGCTGAGGGAAAAGAGAGAAATTGCTTTTCCCTGTATCCTTTGATATAATGATATACAGAGGATAATCGCCGCTTTCCCGCGGCGCGACAAGGAGGATACATCAATGAGCATGAACGGCACGCTTCCGACCCCCGAGGACATCAAACGGGTCAAGGGACTCGGTTTCCTGCACGACAAAACCACGGCGGACTGCTTCAACGCTCGCGTCATCACGCGAAACGGCCGCCTTCAGCCGGACGAGATCCGCGCGATCGTAGACGCGGCGGAAAAATTCGGCAGCGGCGAGATCGCCATGACCACCCGCCTGACCATCGAGGTGCAGCGCATCCCGTTCGCCAATATCGAGCCGTTCTGCGCCTTCCTCGCGGAGCACGGTCTTGAGACCGGCGGCACCGGCCCGAAGGTTCGCCCCGTCGTCGCCTGCAAGGGCACGACCTGCCAGTACGGCCTGATCGACACGGTCGCGTTCTCGCGTACCATCCACGAGCGCTTCTACAAGGGCTGGCACGACGTCAGGCTGCCGCACAAGTTCAAGATCGCCGTCGGCGGCTGCCCGAACAACTGCGTCAAGCCCGATCTGAACGACCTCGGCGTCATCGGCCAGCGCGTGCCGTCGCACGACCTCTCCAAATGCCGCGGCTGCAAGGTCTGCCAGATCGAAAAGGCCTGCCCCATCGGCGCAAGCCGTCTGGGCGAGAGCAGACTCGACTGGAACGAGGAGATGTGCAACCACTGCGGACGCTGTGTCGGCAAGTGCCCGTTCGGCGTTGTCGGCGAGGAAAAGCGCGGCTATGCGGTCTATATCGGCGGCCGCTGGGGCAAGCGCACCGCACAGGGCCGTATGCTCGCGCACGTATTCACGAGCGAGGAGGAAGTGCTCGAGGTCATCGGGCGTGCCCTCACCTTGTTCCGCGACGAGGGCAACGCCGGTGAGCGTTTCTCGGATACAGTAAGCCGCCTCGGCTTCGAGAACGTCCAGAACCGTCTGCTCGGCAGATAAAACTACATAAATATACAGCAAAACGGCACGCCAAAAGCGTGCCGTTTTCGTTTATCGATAAAGTCCATTTTCACGATACTGCCGCTGCCGCGCGGCAGCGCGCATTAAAATGCGTTTGCAGAGCAAACGAAAAAAACCGAGGACATGCGCCTCGGTTTTTTTACACTAAGAGGGAGAAAGTTTCCGCATGGGAACTTTCGGACGTCCGTGTTCTGCGAAGTCAGAACACAAGATTGTCGGAAAAACGAAGTTTTTCGACCAGTCTCAGCAGCTGCCCTTTTCCGAGCAGAACTCTACCTTTTTCCCTTCAAGGATCATGTTCGTCGTGCGAACGGCGCACATCTTGCCGCACATCGAGCAGGTATGACGCTCGGTCGGCGGAACCTGTTCATAAAAGCGCTGCGCCTTTTCCGGGTCGAGCGCAAGCGCAAACTGCGCCGGCCAGTCCAGCTTGTGACGTGCCTCCGCCATCGCATTATCACGGTCGCGCGCGCCCGGCAGGCCGAGGGCAATATCCGCCGCGTGTGCTGCGATCTTGCTCGCGACGATGCCCTCACGGACGTCATTCTCGTCCGGCAGGCGCAGGTGCTCGGCCGGAGTGACGTAGCACAGGAAGTTCGCGCCTGCCTGCGCCGCGATCGCGCCGCCGATGGCCGAGGTGATATGGTCATAGCCGGGGGCAATATCCGTGACGAGCGGCCCGAGCACATAGAACGGTGCGCCGTGGCAGATGCGCTTTTCCATCTGCATATTCGCCGCAATCTCGTTCATCGCCATGTGGCCGGGACCCTCGATCATGACCTGCACGTCCTTGTCCCACGCACGCTTCGCAAGGTTCCCAAGCTCGATCAGCTCACTGATCTGACCGGCGTCGGAGGCATCGTCGATGCAGCCGGGACGGAGCGCGTCACCGAGCGAGATGGTCACGTCGTAGCGGCGCAGGATGTCCAGAACATCGTCGTAATACTCGAAGAACGGGTTTTCGTTGCCCGTCATCTGCATCCACGCGAACAGCAGCGAGCCGCCGCGCGAGACGATGTTCATTTTTCGTCCCTCGCGCATGAAGGCCTCGACCGCGCGTCGGTTGATGCCTGCGTGAATGGTCATGAAGTCCACGCCCTCCTGCGCGTGCGCCTCAACGACGCGGAGGAAGTCCTGCGCGGTGATCTCGAGCAAATCCTTCTCAAGATAGCCGATCGCGTCGTACATCGGCACCGTGCCGATCATGGCAGGCGACATATCGATGAGCTGTTTGCGGAACGTGTTGGTCTTGCCGTAGTTGGACAGATCCATAATGGATTCCGCGCCCATGTCGATGGCCATGCGCACCTTGCGCAGCTCCATCTCATAGTCCTTGCAGTCGCCCGAAATGCCGAGATTGACGTTGATCTTGACGTGGGTTCCGTCGCCGACCGCTTCCGCGGACAGGCTTTTGTGGTTGATGTTCGCCGGAATCGCAATCGTACCCTTTGCGACTCGTTCCATGATGAACTCGACCGGGCGGTTCTCCTTGCGGGCGACCGTCTCGATCTCCGGCGTGACGATGCCGCGCTTCGCGGCATCCATCTGCGTTGCATAATTTCTCATGGTTACTGATACTCCTTGAAGTGAAATTTATTGCTTCCGGAGCACGGCGTTTTCCGACGCATCGAGGCATGCGGTGCGCTCTGTCCTGATGCGTCCGCCGCGCTTCGGCGGCAGGCATTTAGCTTCCAAGGGGGACGCTGTCCCCCTTAGATACCGAACAAGTTCCCAGGGAAACTTGTCCGGATATCCCCCTCTCGTTTGCACAGCAAACGAGGCCGCGCCGCGGCGGCGCGGGCATCGGTATCAAAGTCCGGCAAAGCTGGACTTTGATAGGGAATTTTACGCGGCGCTCTGCGGAGCGCCTGTTCTGCCTGTTTCGCCGAAGGCGAAATGCGGCAGAAAAATCCGCGGCTTATGCACGATGCGCAGCTTTATACGTACAGATAGTCGGCCATTACGGGCTGGAGACCGTGCTCGCAGATTGCGTTATAGACCTCGTCGACCGAGCGGCCGTCCGAAATCTCGAACTGCTCGTCGCCCTTCTCCTCACCCGAATGGCCGCCGATACCGACATCAACGCCTGCGGAAATCTTGGTCGCGGCGATGCCGATGATGTTGTCGCGGAAACCGGCGCGCTCGCGCGTCGAAATGGTGATGGAGGCGTAGGGCATGAAGATGCGATACGCGCAGACGACCTGCAGGAGCTGCGGCTCGTGGACGTCCTTCGGATTGATCTTGTCGTTATTGATGATCGGACGCAGGCGCGGACAGGAGAACGCGATCTCCGCGTGCGGATACTTGCGCTGGAGCAGGTAGGCGTGCAGACCGGTCGCGAAGGCATCCTTGCGGAAGTCGGACAGACCGAGCAGCGCCGCGAAGCCGACGCCGCGCATACCGCCCATGATAGCGCGCTCCTGCGCGTTCAGACGGTACGGGAAAATGCGCTTGTGGCCGCCGAGATGCAGGGTCTTGTACTTCTGGTCGTCGTAGGTCTCCTGAAAGACGGTCACGTAATCCACGCCGCACTCGTGCAGATAAGCGTACTCGTCCACGTTCAGCGGATAGATTTCGATGCCGATGACGCGGAAGTATTTGCGTGCGAGCTTGACCGCCTCGCCGATATACGACACCGGCGACATGGCGCGGCTCTCGCCGGTCAGCAGCAGGATTTCCTGCAGGCCGGTGTCCGCGATGGCCTTGAGCTCCTGCTCGATCTCGTCCATGTCGAGCTTTGCGCGGCGGATCTTGTTATGACAGTTGAAGCCGCAGTAAATGCAGTAGTTTTCGCAGTAATTTGCGATGTAGAGCGGCGTGAACATCTGCACCGAGTTGCCGAAATGCTTGCGCGTTTCCATCTGCGCACGCTGCGCCATCTGCTCGAGGAACGGCAGGGCGGCAGGCGACAGCAGCGCCGCGAAATCCTCGGGCGAGAGCACGTCCTTGCGGAGCGCCCGCAGAACGTCAGCCGCGGTATAGGCATCCGCGTCGTAGGCGTTCATGCGCGAGATGACCTCATCCTGAATTTCCGAGCCGATGTTGTCCATGCCCGGCTGATAGGCCATATGGTCGGTCTCGGCGGTAATATATTTTGCGGAGATGATCTCCGTTTTTTCGTTTTCCATGACAAATACCCTTCTTTTCCCTAATCAGTCCTGTAAAAATCCGGTCAGCGGAGACGAGGCAGACGCAGTTTCGCGTACACGGCCCAGACCGGCAAGGTAAGCCGCGCGGCCTGCCTCGATGGCCTTCTTGAACGCCTCAGCCATTGCCGGGATGTCGCCCGCGGTCGCGATGGCGGTGTTCGCCATGATGGCCGCCGCACCCATCTCCATCGCCTCGCACGCCTGCGACGGACGGCCGATGCCGGCGTCAACGATGATCGGGAGATCGATCTCGTCGATGAGGATCTTGATGAAATCGCGCGTTGCGAGACCCTTATTCGTGCCGATCGGAGCCGCGAGCGGCATGATGCAGGCCGCGCCCGCATTCACGAGATCGCGCGCCGCGTACAGATCGGGGTACATATACGGCATGACGACAAAGCCCTCCTTTGCGAGGATCTCGGTCGCGCGGATGGTCTCCTGATTGTCCGGGAGCAGGTACTTGCTGTCGCGCATGATCTCGATCTTCACGAAATCGCCGCAGCCGCACTCGCGCGACAGACGGGCAATGCGGACGGCCTCGTCCGCGGTGCGTGCGCCCGAGGTGTTCGGCAGCAGAGTCACGCCCTCAGGGATGTAGTCGAGGATGTTCGCCGTGCCGCCCTGATTGGCGCGGCGCAGCGCGAGCGTGATGATCTCCGCACCGGCGTTCTGCACCGCAGCATTGATGAGGTCGAGCGAATATTTGCCCGAACCGAGGATGAAACGGCTGGTGAACTCGTGTCCGCCGAGAATCAACTTGTCTGTCATAGTAAAAATCTCCTTTTGTGTCTTGACCCGTCACGGTCAAGCATGTAAACTAAGGTTAATAATGTAAATGGGGTGAAAAAATGAAAAAGTTTCTCGAAGAATTCAAGGCCTTCGCGCTGCGCGGCAACGTGATGGACATGGCGATCGGTGTTATCATCGGCGGCGCGTTCACGACCATTGTGACTTCGCTGACCGAAAACCTCATCAACCCGATCCTCGGTCTCGCCGGCGGCACGGATCTGAGCGGTTTTGTGCTCAGTCTCGGCGGCATCGAGCTCCGCTACGGGGCATTTCTGACCTCGGTCATCAACTTCCTCATCATGGCGCTCGTGCTGTTCTGCCTGCTCAAGGCGGTCAACAAGCTGCTCTCCATCGGAAAGAAGCCTGAAGCGCCCGCCGCACCGACCACGAAGAAGTGCCCGTTCTGCTGCTCCGAAATCCCGATCGCAGCCGTCAAGTGCGCACACTGCGGTTCGGATCAGCCCAAGGAATAAATAATATAGCCGTGCAAGGGGCGAACCGGTTGGTTCGCCCTTTTTGTCTGTGTTACGGCTCTGTCTCGCCGATGAGCAGGCGCAGCACCATCGTGCCCTCGTGCGCCGAGCAGACCGCAACGCGCGGCGCCATCAGACCGAGACCGTCCGCCACGTCGCTCTTGCCGTCGCCGCACAGGTATAAATTGCCGAAGCGCTTTTCCGTGCGGATGAGGTTCGCGGAGCCGTAGCCTGCCATGCCGCTGCCCGAAACGAGCGGCTTGTCCGGCAGCTGCGTAAGAACGTTTTCGATCAGCATCGCCTTCTGATCCGGCTTGTCGAACGCTTCTACGATGATGTCGCACTCAGAAAACAGCCGCTTCACGTTCGCCGGGATCACGCGCTCAGTATAGGTCTCGTAGTTCAGATACGGATTGATGGCCTCGAGCTGCTCGACGAGCGCAAGCGTCTTCGGCACGCCGAGATCCTTCATCGTGTAGTGCTGTCGGTTGAGGTTGGTGATGTCCACGACATCGAAATCCACAAGAATCATATGTCCGATGCCGAGACGCGCGAGGAACACGGCGAGATTGGAACCGAGTCCGCCGAGTCCTGCGATGCCGACGGTCGCGCCGTCGAGCTTTTTCTGTATCTCCGCGCCGTGTCTCTCCACGAGCGCGTCATGCAGCTGTTCTTTCGTTAAAATCATGTAGGTTCTCCTGTCCTTCGTGCGCAGAAACGCGGAACAAAGCGCTTTTTCTGTCCGAGCGGCAAAATGCCCTCCGTTTCCCTGCTCCCGCGCGGAAGCGCGCATTAAATAGAATTTGCAAAGCAAATTCAAAAAAACCGGGAGCATGGCCCAGGCCACCCTCTCTTGCCGCTGCGCGGCAATTCACCTTGTGTATCACGGTTTTTTTACAAGTGAGAACTCTGTGTGCCGCCTGCGACGCGCAGAGTTCTCCGGGTCGTATCCGCATTCATGCGGTACGACCCCTCTCGCCTGAAAGCTCGCTTTCAGGCGAAGCAATCAGCCGCCGCCCACGAAGCACACGACCTCGAGATGGTCTGCATCGGTCAGCTTTTCCTCCGCGAAGGCCGCCCGCGGTACGATGCTGCCGTTTTTCTCGACGGCAACACGCTGCGGATCGTGTCCCAGCTCGCGAAGCAGACCCAGCACCGTACCCTCCTGCGGAAGCGAGCGCTCTTCTCCGTTTACCTTCATGATGATCCTTCCTTTCCATGGCGCTGCATATGTTTTTGCAGCAAAAAATGCCCCGGTCTACCATTGCGGTAAAACCGGGGCATTGAATTTCGATTGATGCGACAGCTTCCCTACGATGGTGCTAACCAACAGGTTCAAAAGGTTAGGCTCTCGCCCTCTCAGCCGCTCATCACGGCACCCTTGCTTGCACGTTCAGTATAGGACGCGCGGCGCGATTTGTCAAGAAAAATTTATCACCTTTCCTTTGTCCATGCTCTCCGCAGACGCGCGGCCGCCTCGTCGATCTGCTCTCCGGTCATGCCGGCATAGCCGAGCACGAGCGTTGCGCGCGGCGGTCGCACAGGCGGCATATAGTACGCAGAAAGCGCATAAACGCGCACACCTGCGGCCTTTGCGCGCTCGACAAGTTCGCGTTCCAGCATACCGTTGCGCATATGGAGCAGCAGGTGCAGACCGGCCTCGGAGCGCGAGATCTCGTGCGGCAGCTCGGTAAATTCGCGGTCGATCGCCGCCATCAGCGCGTCGCGCCGCGCCTGATAGACCTTGCGGCTGCGGCTGATGTGGCGCTCAAAGCCGCCGGAGTGCATGAACGCCGCAAGCGTAAACTGATCGAAGCTCGAGACCGTCGCGGCGTACAGCGAAAAACGCTCGCGGTAGCGCGCCATGAGCGCATCCGGCAGCACGAGATAGCCAATGCGCAGGCCCGGCGCAAGGCTTTTCGAGAAGGTGTTGACGTAAATGACGCGGCCCTCGCGGTCAAGCTCGCGCAGCGCCGGGATCGGGCGTGAGGCATAGCGGAATTCGCTGTCGTAGTCGTCCTCGATGATGTAGCGTCCGGGCTTCCCCGCCGCCCAGCGCAGCAGCTCGAGACGGCGCGCGACCGGCATGACCGTGCCGAGCGGAAAATGATGGGAGGGCGTGAGATAGACGACCGAGGCGTCGCTTTCAGCGAGCACATCGGCGCGCAGACCGCTCTTGTCGAGCGGGATCGGCCGCAGAGCGGCGCTGTTCTGCGTGACGATCTGCGCGAGCTTGCGATAGCCCGGGTTCTCGACCGCATACACATGCCCGTGACCGAGCAGCTGAATGAGCAGGCCGATCAGATATTCCAGACCCGCGCCCACGACGATATTCTCCGGCGAGACCGCAATGCCGCGGAAATCATGCAGATAGTGCGCAATCTCCTGCCGCAGCTGAAGCACGCCGCGCGGATCGGTCGCCTCGAGCAGGCGCGCGGAATATTCGCTCAGCACGCGCCGCGATAGATGCGCCCAGGTCGAGAACGGAAAGCAGCCGTTATCTACGATATTCGTCTTGAAATCGTAATCATACCGCTCGTTTCTCGGATATTTTCCCACGGTTCTGTGCACAGTTTCCGTATGAACGGACGGCGGCGGCGCGATCTGCTCCTGCACGAAATAGCCTCGTCTCGGCGCGGAAACGATGTAGCCTTCTGCGGCAAGCTGACCGTAGGCGGTCTCGACCGTGATCTGGCTGATGCGCAGGTTCGCCGCGAGCTGACGCTTGCTCGGCAGGCGCGTGCCGCCGGCGAGCGCTCCCGACATGATGTCCGCCCGTACCGCGCGGTAAAGCTGCTCGTAAAGCGGCACGCCGCTCTGCGCGTCCAGATGATATGTCAGCATGCTTTTCCCCCTCTTTTCCTCCCCGGAGAACACAAAAACCCCTTTTCTCCGGCATTACTGTTCCCATGATACCAGAGAAAAGGGGCATTGTCAAATCAGCGCAAACGATCTCAGAATGAACAGCGTCAGCGTCAGCGTGACCGCGCTCAGCACGGTCGTCAGCACGATGATCGAGGACGAAAGCACATGGTCGCCGCCCATATTCTTCGCCATGACATAACCGGAAACCGTGCTCGGCGCGCCGCACAGGATGACGATGGCGACGAGCGCCTGCTCGCGGAAGCCCATGTGCACCGCGATCGGCAGGAAGATGACCGGCAGCAGGATGAGCTTGATGAAGGCAGCGGCGCAGGTCGGGCCGAGCTTTTTGATGGCCTTCGCGCCCTCGAACCCCGCGCCGATGCTCAGCAGCGCCATCGGCGTCGCGCAGCCGCCGAGCATGCTCAGGAACTTGTCCGCCATCGGCGGAAAGTCGATCGACAGCAGCGAAAACGGCAGACCGGCGAGAATGCCGAGGATGATCGGGTTGGTGATGATGCCGCGCAGCGTGCGCCTGACAACGCCGTGATAGTCCGCCGTGCGCGCGTCCGGCGCGGTCACGGTCAGCACGAGCACCGAGAAGATGTTGTAGAGCGGCACGCTCGCCACGATCATCAGCGGCACAAGACCGGCATCTCCGTACAGATTTTGCACAAATGCAACGCCGAGGATGGCCTGCGAGCCGCGGAACGCGCCCTGTGTGAACGCGCCGACCATGCTCTTGTCGCGCAGAAAGAGCGCCGCGCCGGCCCAGATGGCGAAAAAGTAGAGCGCCGTAACGCCTGCGCTGAAAAAGAAGAACTTCGCGTTGAACTGCTCTGTGATGCGCCCGGCGGCGATGTCGCGGAACAGTAGGATGGGCAGCAGCACCTTGAACGACAGCTTGTCGATCTCCGCGAGCGTCTGTTTGCTGAAAAAATTCCGGCCGCGCAGCAGCCGTCCGAGCAGGATGATCGCAAAGATCGGCACGGTCGCGTTCAGACAGAATATCAGATTATCCATTGTTTTCCCCTTCGGCAGCGGCTTCCTCACGGAGGAAGAAGTCCTGCAGTTTTTCAAGGCTCTGCGCCAGAACAGTGCTCTGCTCGGGCGAAAGCGTGTCCAGAATGGACGAGATCATGCGTTCGTGGAACGCGCGGTGATACTCGTAGACCGCCCGTCCGCGCGGGGTCAGCGTGACCTGCACGACGCGCCGGTCGCTGCGGCTGCGCGCGCGGCGCACAAGCCCCTTCCCCTCCAGCTTGTCACAGGCGACGGTCATCGTGGCGAGGGTAACGCCGAGCATATGCGCGATCTCGCTCATGCGCGCCGGCTCAGACAGACCGATCTTCTCGATGATGTGGATCTCTGTGATGGAGATCGCGCTCCCGAGTCCGGTCGTCATCGCACGCTCTTCAATTTTATTGATGCGCCCGAAGGCATCGACCAGAAAATCGTTGATCTGCTGTGCATCCGCCATTTTGCCGCCGCCCTTCATAGTTTTATATAAGGCAACACCGCACAATTAAAGCTGCGGCGCTTTGCGGAAATTTTGTGCCCTGACTTTGTTGCGATTTCACGGTAATACATCAAGTATTACCGCAAAGCCGCGCCTCGTCAGTACGCAAAATTTACTCACAAATCGCTCTTGTTCAATTATGCGGTATTACCATAAGACTGTCGAAAACTGTGCTTTTCCGGCAGTCCGTGTTCCGGCTCCGCAGAAGTCAAGTCGTCCGAACGCATGAAAATCAAGGCGCCTTTCCCCGTTTTCCATACGTTTGCGCAGCAAGCGCTTTTTGATTCATGCTGTCGCGCGACAGCATCGGCATCGCAAAGACAGACCGACATTTTATATGTCTAAATGTTAGCATATCTAAGTAAAAAATGCAACCATATTCGCGTTATTCGGCCAGTAAAATCGCAAAAAACACGCGCAGCAGCGCACTCAGCGCCGCAGAAGCGAGACACAGCGCAAACGGCGCGCGGCTTTTCGCCCACGGTGCGGCGTTCTGTGTGCATTCCCACACGAGCGTGCAGGCGGCGAGCAGCGCCGACACGCTGATGACCGCCGGAAGCGCCTCCGCCGCAAGGACGGCCGCCCCCTCCCCCTGCGCGACCGCGACGGCGAGCGACAGCGCGAGCACAAAGCCCCGCGCCGCTGCGATGCCGGACAGCCAGAGCGCCGCCGGACGGAGCAGCGCCGCCGCAGGCGGCAGCACGAGCCACAGCACCGCGCAGAGCACGCTCTTTCCGGCCTGTCCGGGCAGCTCGCGCAGCAGCGCGGTCAGCTCGAGCGCGCAGTCTCCCTCCGCCGCATGCAGGCCGGTCAGTCCGCCTGCCGCCGCGCCGCACAGAAACATCGAGCACAGGAACACAAACGACGGCGTGCGCGCGAGGGCATCAAAAAAACCGGGAATATGCCTTTTGTTCATACGTCTCCCCCTTTCGGAAGCCATAGAACAGCATATTCCCGGTCTCGTTCTGTTAGAACGCTGCGGCTCAGCCCTCTTCGTTCAGCATCTCGCACATCGTGTCAACGATGTCGCGTGCGGGCTTGCACAGGAACGGACGCGCGAGCTTGCTCGCCTCGTAGGACGCGCTCAGTCTGCCGTCTTCATCTCGATGCAGAACAGCGGCCATCAGCTCGGTCGCGGCAACGATGCGCTCGCTGAGGTATGCCAGATCGACCTTGTCGCTGTCGCACACGGATACGACAACCCTTTTCTGCGAGCTGCTCGAGATCTTCGCGAGCTCGGTCGGCATTTCGCGTCGGGACGCAGTGACGAGCACGATCTCGCTCTTGATGACAGCGGAAAGCTCATCTTCGCAGACCGTTACGTCATAGCCCTCTGCGGCCTGAAGAGAGGCCTCATTTTTTGCAGACAGAAACAGAAAGCGCGTCGGAATAATGTTCTTTTCCAGAATTGCACGGACGAGCGCGGTCAGATATTTACCTTCGCCGAGCACGGATACCAGAACATTCTGCGGCATAATATCATCTCCTTATCGAGAGTATTTTAAATACATAAATACAAAAGACATTATAAGCACCGCCGACGCTTTTCGCAACGGATTTTACACATTCTTTTTGTAAATCGTTATTTTGCCTCTTCCTCACAAATTTTATCCATTGCTTTTAGATAAATTGCACACTCGAGACGCTTGCGCTCCATCTCGCAGCCGAGGTCATAGGAGTCGTTCATATCGTGGTTCATGTTGTAGTTCGCCGCGGAGCAGCCGCCGGAGCAGTAGAACTTCGCCCAGCACTTCTGGCATTTCGGGCGGGAATAGATGTTCATGCCGGCGAACTTCTGCGCGATATCCATGTCAAAGGACTGGTCGAGCACGCTGCCCTGCCTGAACTCCTCCTTGCCGACGAACTGATGGCAGGGATAGATGTCGCCGTCCGGCGTGACCGCAACGTACTCGTAACCGGCGCCGCAGCCGCGCAGGCGCTTGACCACGCACGGGCCCTGATCGAGATCGACCATGAAGTGGAAGAAGGTAAACGGCTTGCCTTCCTTTTTGCGCTCGAGCATGATGTCGGTCAGGCGGTCGTACTCTGCCTCGATCTTCGGCAGATCGTCCTCGGTGAGGTCGTAGCCGCAGCCCGGATCAGCCGTTACCGGCTCGACGGACAGACGGTCGAAGCCCGCGTCCGCGATGCTCAGCACGTCGTTGGCGAAATCCAGATTATGCGAGGTAAACGTGCCGCGTGCATAGTAGTCGAGGTTCGGGTCGCGCTCGTCGACGAGCGCCTTGAACTTCGGAACGATGGTGTCATAGCTGCCGGTGCCTGCGACGGTCTTGCGGAACTCATCGTTGACCTCGCGGCGTCCGTCGAGCGACAGAACGCAGTTGTCCATGTTCTCGTTGATGTACCTGCGCTTGTCCTCGTCGAGCAGCAGGCCGTTGGTGGTGATGGTGAAGCGGAACTTCTTGCCGTGCTGCTCCTCGATGGAGCGCGCGTAATCGACCGTCTGGGTAACGGTGTCCCACGCCATGAGCGGCTCGCCGCCGAAGAAGTCCACCTCGATGTTGCGGCGCTTGCCCGAACGCGCGATAACGAAGTCGATCGCCTTCTTCGCGACCTCGGGCGGCATGATCTTGCGGCCCTGACCGAAGTCGCCGGTGGACGCGAAGCAGTACTTGCAGCGCAGATTGCAGTCGTGCGCGACGTGCAGACAGAGCGCCTTGACCGGTGCGCCGACCGGAATGTAGCGGCTGACGTCGATGTAGTCGTCCTCCGCGAAAAGCTGGCCTGCCTTTTTCAGCTCGTACAGCTCGCCGTATGCCTCGCGCACGTCGTCCGCCGCATACTGCGGCAGCGCCTCGACAACGCTCTCCGGGCACTTCTCGGTCATGTTCTCGTCGATCAGACCGGAAACCGCATAGCTGATATCGTCGAGCAGATGGACTGCGCCGGAGTTGACGTCCAGGACAAAGTTCAGACCTTTTTTCTGGTAACGATGGATCATTTCTTGTTATTTCCTCCGATATACATAGCAAGGCGCGCCCAAGGCGCGCCCATGCTCATTTGAAATCTGCGATTACTTAGCGTGCTCGCACTTCTGGTTAGCCACGGTGCAAGAAGTCTTGCAAGCGGACTGGCAGGAAGTCTGGCACTCGCCGCAGCCGCCGTGTGCTGCGGTCTGCTTCAGGGTTGCAGAGGTCAGGGTAGATACGTGCTTCATGGATGTTTCCCTCCTACTTTTTCAGATGACTGTGTTTGTTTTTTGTACGCATATAGATGCCGGCAGCAGTGCCGAGCACCGAAGCCGCGACTGCACAGAGCAGACTGACGGCTGTGCGACCGAATCGGACGGGCTGCGACAACGCGAGCGCGCAGACAGCCAGCAAAATCAGAAAAACCACCGGTCCGCCTGCGACTGCGATGGCGAGCCTGCCGTCGGGCAGACGCCGCGCCGCGAGAAACGAGGCGAGCATACATCCGACCGCCAGACAGGCGAGCGATATCGTGGGGATCAATTCCTCCCCGAGCGTCCTCTGATGGACCAGAACGGCGCACACCAGCATCAGAACGAGCGTGGCGAGCAGTCCGGCTGCCGCGCCGAAAAGAACCGGCCGAACCGGCGACGCGCCCTCATTGGTTTTCCTCATATGTCCCATCCTCCCGCCGAATATGGATATGGAAACCTATTCAGCAAGATACTCTTTTATGCCGCAGAGAAGCGCTTACTTCTTTGCGTCCTTTGCTTCCTTCGGAGCCTCAACGGTCTCGGTAGCCGGAGCTTCCTTGCCGCGGATCGCCCAGCGGTAGATCTTGAGCTTGGTGCGGTCGCTCGAGGACTCGATGACCAGCGTGTCGTCCTTGATGCTGACAACGCGGCCGATAAAGCCGCCGATGGTCGAGATCTCGTCGCCAACCGAAATGGAGTTGCGCATCTCGCGCTCCTGCTTGTCGCGCTTGCGCTGCGGACGGATCAGTACGAAATAGAAAACGACGATCAGTACAACCAGCGGAAGAAACTGTGCCAGGAGCGTACCGTAGTCGCCTGCTGCGGGCATTTTATCCAGTGCCATGAACATTGTAATTACACCTCCCTGTGTAATGTTATATAGATACTTCTATCATTATATCGGATAAAGCCGCAAAACACAAGAGTTTTTTGCACCGGGCACAAATTTATGCTATAATAAACGCAGATTTCATGCCGCTCATACAAAACAGCGCGGCCCGAAAGGACGTTTTTACCATGGAAACCGATGTAAAGCTAACAAAGCTCGCCTCGTGCGCAGGCTGCGGCGCGAAGGTCGGCGCCGGCACGCTCGCGCGGCTGCTCGACGGCTTCAGGACACATACCGACCCCCGCCTCATCGTCGGCTACGACAAGAGCGACGATGCGAGCGTTTATGTGCTCGACGAAAATACCGCGCTCGTACAGACGACCGATTTTTTCCCGCCCATCGTGGACGATCCGTTCCTGTTCGGCCAGATCGCGGCGGCGAACGCGCTGAGCGACGTATACGCCATGGGCGGCGAGCCGAAGCTCGCGCTCAATATCATGTGTCTCGCGCCCGGCATGGCGAAGGAGACCGTGCAGGATATTCTGCGCGGCGGCTACGACAAGGCCTATGAGGCCGGCGCGATCATCACGGGCGGTC
>ERZ773169.423-NODE-423-length-55563-cov-5.312081_pt1 | contig 55563 bp, 46 predicted proteins | sample MGYA00580536_ERZ773169 | MGnify/ENA primary metagenome ERZ773169 (study PRJEB29015, sample SAMEA2737814) | human gut metagenome | biome: human gut; feature: human-associated habitat; material: faeces | place: China | collected 2012 ... | reverse complement strand
TCAGCGACAGCTTTTATATTATATCAAAGCTGTTTTTGTTTGTCAAGAACTTTTTTAACTTTTTTCAAAGTTTTTTGTTACTTTCGAGCTTTTTAACTTTTTGTTACTTTTATTTCAGCAACTCGTTTATATTATCATCTTTTCAGTTATTTGTCAACAACTTTTTTTATTTACTGATAATATAGTCAAAGTTCTGTATTTTCTCTGTCACTTATCAGCGACAACTCTGATACTATATCACAGCTGCCGCCAAGTGTCAACGTTTTTTTTATTTTTATTTAAATATACTGCATTACTTCTCTTAAATTCGCCACACCAATTAGTTGTATCTTAAACTTTCCCTGCAATCCTTCTAAATTTGCTTTCGGCATAATGCAAGTTGTAAATCCCATCTTTTCTGCTTCTTTTACTCTCTGCTGCGCCTGACTGACTCCACGCACTTCTCCGGAAAGTCCTACTTCTCCAAATATCAAAGTTTCCTCATCTATAACACGGTTTTTATAACTTGAAATAATCGCTGCCACAATTCCAAGGTCAATTGCCGGTTCTCCCAGTTTCATTCCACCAGCCAGATTTACATAAGCATCACACTCTCCCAAAGATAATCCTACCCTTTTCTCCAACACTGCCATCAACAAATTGACACGGTTATAATCAATTCCAACTGCCGTTCGTCTTGGAAGCCCAAAATTGGTTCGCGTTATCAATGCCTGAATTTCAATTAAAATTGGTCTTGTTCCCTCTAAAGAGCAGACAACAACGGAACCTGACGCATCTGTCGGTCTGCCATTCAGCATAACTTGAGATGGATTTTTCACTTCCACTAATCCTTGTTCCCGCATTTCAAATACACCAATTTCATTTGTTGAACCAAAGCGATTTTTTACTCCTCTTAAAATCCGATAAGAAGCATGACGGTCTCCTTCAAAATACAATACCGTATCTACCATGTGTTCCAGTACTCTTGGTCCGGCTACACTTCCATCTTTTGTCACATGTCCTACAATAAACATGGAAATCCCCATACCTTTTGCGATTTTCATTAATACGCCTGTTGACTCCCTGACCTGTGATACACTTCCCGGTGCAGAAGAAACCTCTTCATTATACATGGTCTGAATGGAATCAATAATGACTGCTTCCGGCTTTTCGTTCTCAATAATTGCTTTTATTGTCTCAAGATTCGTCTCACATAAAAGTTTCATCTTATCTGTAAATGTTCCAATTCTCTGCGCACGCATTTTTATCTGACGCAGAGATTCCTCTCCCGAAACATAAAGCAAACTGTGACCTTTATCTGATAGCTGTTTGCACACCTGCAGTAACAAGGTAGATTTTCCGATTCCAGGGTCTCCTCCTACCAGAACCATAGAACCTTGAACCAATCCACCTCCCAGCACACGGTCTAATTCCTCAATGTTTGTTGTAATACGATTATCCTCTGTAATATCAATTTCTGATATGGTAGCCGGTTTTATTCTTTCTTTTTGTATTCCCTGACCATTTCCAGAGATTCCTGAACTCTTTGGCAGAACCGTTTCTTCCACAAATGTATTCCATTCCTTACAGCCTGGGCACTGTCCTAACCATTTGGGGCTTTCATATCCACAGTTCTGACAAAAGAAGACTGTTTTTTTTGCTTTTGCCATTTTTTTCTCCTATATTGTCTCTATATTGCTTGCTATGGAACAAAAACAGCCGAGGAAAATTCCTCGGCCCGAATTTGTATTTCATGTGAATGACTCGGCTACAATTAACCAAGCTTCCTGCTTACACTGCTTATTATTTCTTCTTAATCTCAACTGCTACCTGTTCAGACTGTTCTAATTCTACACTGATGGCAAGTTTTCCACCCAGATTTGTTTTCATAACGCCTGCTTCCACGTCATCAATCTTGATAGAATATTCTGCATCTTCTTCTAATTCTACTGTAATCTGTGCATCTTTCGGTCCTTCTACTTTAAAGCTCATGCCATCTGCTTCTACATTAAGATTTAAAACAGTCGTTCCCGGAACAGATTCATATACAAACATGCCATTTCTTTCTAATTTGGTAATCTCATTATATGTTTTTACTTTATACATGTCACCATCATGTTCAAAATCAGATAATTTTGATTTTGTATCCAATTCATAATTTCCAAAACTGATTGTGCCATCTTCCTCTGTACGAATTAATTCTTTAATTACTGACATAATTATGTCCTCCCATATGTCTTTCGTTAGTAAACTTTTCTTTATAAACCGGATGCTTCCATTTGTGTTGTGTGAACCATAATCAGCTATTAAGCCTCACACCTTTTCAGCTTAAACCGTCTTTATAAAGTTTTGCTTACATGAATATTACCATAAATCAAACTTTTTTTCTAGTTTTTCTAGTCATGTTTTACCATAAATTTTATTTTTTCCTTAGAAACGCCGATTATCACCTTATCGCCCTGTTTAATTCTTCCCTCTAAAATTTCTTCTGCCATCGCATCTTCAATTTTATTCTGGATTGCCCTTCTAAGCGGACGAGCCCCATATTTCGGGTCAAAGCCCTCTTTTGCAATCAGCTCTTTGACCGAATCACGAACTTTCAATTCAATTCCCATCTGGTCTTTACAACGCAGGGTTAAATCTTTTAACAGAATTCCTACGATTTTCTTCACTTCTTCTTTATTTAACGTATGGAATACAATAATTTCATCAATACGATTTAAAAATTCCGGCTTAAACATCCGTTTTACTTCTTCCATTACGCCCTCTTTCATACGGCTGTAATCTTTCTTCTCATCTTCCACCGCACCAAATCCAAGACGTTTTGGTTCAATAATTGCCTTTGCTCCGGCATTAGAAGTCATAATAATAATTGTTTCTTTAAAATCAATCTTTCTGCCCTGTGCATCTGTAATATGTCCATCATCCAATACCTGCAGTAAAATATTAAAGACATCCGGATGCGCTTTTTCAATTTCATCAAATAAAATCACACTATATGGATTTCTTCTGACTTTCTCACTTAACTGACCACCCTCATCATATCCAACGTATCCCGGCGGTGAACCAATCATTTTAGAAACACTGTGTTTCTCCATATATTCCGACATATCTACACGAATCATCGCATCTTCACTTCCAAACACAGCTTCTGCCAATGCTTTTGAAAGTTCTGTCTTTCCAACACCTGTCGGACCAAGCAAAAGGAAAGAACCTATCGGGCGCTTCGGATCTTTTAATCCTACGCGACCTCTTTTTACTGCTTTTGCAACTGCTGACACTGCCTCTTCCTGTCCTATTACACGCTTATGCAGAATCTGTTCCAGTTTTGCCAGACGTTTCGATTCTCCCTCTGCCAGTTTTTTGACCGGAATTTTTGTCCACTGTGCAACCACTTCTGCAACGGAATCTTCTGTTACGACAAGATGTTTTCTGCTGCATTGTTTTTCATATTTCTGTTTTGCCTTTTCCAGTTCTTCTTTTAAGATCTCCTGCTCTCTTTGCAGTTCTCTCGCCAGTTCAATATCTCCGCATTTTAAAGCTTCTTCTTTTCCTGAAATCAGTTTATGAATCGTTTCCTCTTTTTCCACAATGCCTTCCGGTACTTTGTAACCGGCAAGCTGTACTTTTGATGACGCTTCATCAATCAAATCCAGTGCTTTATCCGGTAAAAAACGGTCATTGATATAGCGGACACTCATATCTACTGCTGCTTCCAATGCCTTTTCTTCTATTTTTACACCGTGATGTTCTTCATAATATGGACACAAGCCTTTTAAAATCGCAACTGCTTCTTCACGACTTGGCTCTTCCACTGTAATTGGTTGAAATCTTCGCTCTAATGCTGCATCTTTTTCAATGTACTTACGATATTCATCCAAAGTTGTCGCACCAATCAGCTGGATTTCCCCTCTTGAAAGAGACGGCTTTAAAATATTTGAAGCATCAAGTGCTCCTTCTGCTCCGCCTGCTCCGATAATGGTATGAAGTTCATCAATAAATAAAAGGATTTCCTTATCATTCATGACTTCCTGTACCACTTTTTTAATTCGTTCTTCAAATTCTCCACGATATTTACTTCCTGCAACCATGCTGGAAAGGTCTAATACAACCACCCTTTTATCCAGCATCTTTTCCGGTACCATTCCCCAGACAATTCGCTGTGCAAGTCCTTCTGCAATCGCAGTCTTACCAACTCCCGGTTCTCCAACCAGACACGGATTATTTTTAGTTCTACGGCTTAAAACCTGAATAATTCTCGAAATCTCTTTTTCTCTTCCGATAACAGGATCTAATTTTCCTTCTTCTGCCATCTGAGTCAAATCGCGACTATACTGGTCAAGGGTTGGAGTTACACTGCCTGTCTGTCCCTTCATAAAACTGCCATTTTGAATTTCTTCTTTAGAAATCATATCTTCTTTTCCCATAGCTTTTACTACATTAAGATATAATTTTTGTATATTGATGCCAAGTGTATGCAGAAGTCTTGTTCCCACACAGTCATACTCTTCTAACATTGCCAAAAGCAGATGCTCCGTTCCAACCGTACGTGATTTAAATTTACCGGCTGCCTCTCGACTTCTAAAAAGCACACTCTCAACACGTGGCGTATATCCTTGCGGATTTTCTAAAATCACTTCCTCTGTCGGTGTAATCAATTTATCAATTAATTCCATTAATTTTTCAGAAACAACCCCCTCTTCACAAAGGATTTCCGACGCTGTTGTTCCGGTCGCCAACAAAAGCCCTGCAAGCAAATGTTCCGTCCCTATATAATTATGCTTCTTGCTTTCGGCAGTTTCTTTCGCTTTTTTCAGCGCCAACAATGCCTGTTTTGAATAATTTTCTTTCACGAAAAGCCTCCTTATTATTTCATGTCCTGTTTTTACTGTCCTATTCGTCAACCAGATATTCGCAATCCACTTTACTACCTGCTTTATTCATACTCTTCATAAATTTCATCAATCAAAGCATGCACTTCTTCTTTTGAAATATTTCTACAGCTTCCCTTCGCAAGCAATATAGCAAGTGTCTCTTTCATCTCCTGTAACGCTCTCGCTTTATTTACATCAACAGCAATCACTGCACCGCGTCTGCGGTCTATATTGACAAATCCCTCCTGCCGTAAAACAGTATAGGCTTTATTTACGGTATGCATATTAATTCCTATCGTATCTGCCAATTGCCTTACAGAAGGAAGATTTTCTCCCTCCTGAAGCTGTGAGGTTGCAATTCCCATAATAATTTGATTACAAAGCTGGACATAGATTGCCTCATCGCTGTTAAAATCAATTTCTATTACCATTTTTCCACCTGCTTCCTCTTTGGAATTGTTATATATAGAATAATGTGAACTGCCCATCACCTAAAAGTAATGGACTTCAAAGGAGCCGATGCTCCTATTTAAGAAGTTTGATATTTAAGTTTCCACCTGAAAATTCAGGCAATTCTCATTCTTATGGGCGTGTCCACTTCGCCTCTGTTGTATAGGGTAGTCATATCCACTACACTACTTTTACACATAATGTTTAGCGCATTGCTTACATTATTATATCATATCTTTTACTGAAAAGATAATATTTTAGTTAAAAATTAAATGCAGTACCCTTTATCCTACAATCTATTGAGAGATACAAAAAGCAGATTATGAAATCAAAAATTCATAATCTGCCCTGTTCTTTTTTCTGAATTTATTTCATTCCAAACTGTCAAGTGGATATTCGCAATCCGCTTCGCTACTTGCTCATAACCAAATAGCTGCTACGCAGCTTATCAGAAGGGGCTTGCCCCTTCCTGATACAAGCAAGTCCCCACCCCTGCTTATTGCTTTTCGCAATTGAAGCAGGGGACTTACTTGATTTGGTTAAAATCATTCTTTAAGCCAGCATCATTCTGTCATTTGCAAACTCTCCACCGCTTACTTCTTCAAATTTCTTAAGCAGATCTGCTACCTGAAGCTGTTTTTTCTCCTCACCGGAAACGTCATAAATCACTCTTCCTTCATGCATCATAATCAGACGATTTCCGTGTAAAATTGCATCTTTCATATTATGTGTTACCATCATAGCTGTCAGATTGTGGTCACTGATGATTTTATCAGAAAGCGCTAATACCTTTGCCGCTGTTTTCGGGTCAAGCGCCGCTGTATGTTCATCTAAAAGCAGAAGTTTTGGTTTCTTAAGGGATGCCATCAATAAGGTAATCGCCTGTCTCTGTCCACCGGAAAGTAATCCTACTTTACTACTCAAACGGTCTTCGAGTCCAAGATCCAAAGTTTTCAATGATTCTTTAAATGATTCTCTCTCTTTTTTCGTAATTCCCCATCCAAGTCCACGTCTCTGACCACGTCTTGCCGCAATTGCCATATTTTCTTCAATCGACATGGTTGCTGCTGTTCCTGTCATCGGATCCTGGAACACTCTTCCTAAAAATGCTGCCCTTTTATGTTCCGATAATTTTGTGATATCTACCCCGTCAATCACAATTTTTCCGGCATCAATACTCCAGACTCCCGCGATTGCATTTAAGGTTGTCGATTTTCCAGCTCCATTTCCACCGATAATCGTCACAAAATCCCCTGGATTTAAATTTAAATTTACCCCATTTAATGCCACTTTTTCATTGATTGTTCCGGCATTAAATGTCTTATGCACGTCTTGAATTTCTAACATGTATCCCATTATGCAGTCCTCCGTTTCTTGAAATATTTCTCTTTCATATAAGGAACTGCCAGGAAGCAGGCAACTACAACCGCAGAAAACAGTTTCATATAATCAGACGGCATCTTAAGCCACAATACAAACGCAATTACAATATAATAAATAATCGCTCCGAAAAAGATTGCTGCAAGAGTTAATGCAAATGCGATTTTCTTTCCTGCACATAATTTTCCAAAAATAACCTCGCTGATAATAACTGCTGCAAGTCCGATTACGATTGCGCCTCGTCCCATATTGACATCCGCTGCACCTTGATACTGTGCATAAATCCCGCCACAAAGTCCAACTAATCCATTTGAAATCATTAATGCCAGAACTTTGTTAAAGGAAGTATTAATTCCCTGCGCACTTGCCATCTGTGGATTACATCCGGTTGCACGAATCGAAGCTCCCAGTTCTGTACCAAAAAACCAGTAAATAATTGCAATTAATGCAACTGCACCAAGAATCAGTTTTAAAAAGAAAAAGGCACTTCCTTCTCCGGTTACATAACGAAGAGAGGCAACTAATTTATACTGAAGCACATTAATTGCCTGATTGGATTTTCCCATAATTCCAAGATTTATCGAATACAATCCAATCTGTGTTAAAATGCTGGCAAGAATCCCAGGGATTCCAAATGCCGTATGTAAAATTCCGGTTACAAATCCTGCTACCATTCCTGCAAGAAATGCAAAAACAAGTGCAAGTGCCGGATTCATGCCGCCACGGATTAACATAACCGCAACTGCCCCGCCGGTCGCCAGTGAACCATCCACTGTCAAATCCGCAAAATCCAAAATACGAAACGTAATATATACTCCAAGTGCCATAATTCCCCAGATAATCCCCTGTGCCACATTTCCAGGAAGTGCACGCACAAGTGTCATTGGGTCCAAGGCTGCAAAATAAACTACCATTTTTTTATCCTTATTCCTTTATTTTTCTTAAACGATATACTCTCGAAGCCTTTCCTCATACAGTATGCAAAAATAACCAGACAAATAGCGCAGACTAAAAATTTATCCTGCGTTATTTGCCTGAAAATCAACATTATAATACACTACTACACAGAAAAATTCCAAGAGTAATTCATTCTGTTCTTTTATTCCTGCTCAATTGCTTCATATTCATCCGGAACTTCGATGCCAAGTTCTTCACAAATTGTCGGATTATACATCTTTGTTACATTTGGTGCAGTCTCGATTTCCATGGTACTTATATCTTTTCCGTTTTCAAGAATATCATAAGCCATTTCACCAGCTTTGTATCCAATATCATAATAGCTGATAGAAAGGGTTGCAATACCACATCCGGCACAGATACCCTGCTCTCCTGCAACTACCGGAACTTTAGCCGGCAGACAGATATTATTAATAATTTCTGTATTTGATGCCATTGTATTATCCGTCGGAATGTAAAGTGCATCACACTCGGAAATTGCAGAAGTTGTAACAGACTGAATCTCGTTAGAATCTGCTGCTGTATACTCTTTATACTCAATTCCATCTTCTTTTAACGCATCTTCAAATAATTTTGCCTGATAAGCAGAGTTTGGCTCTGCAGAGCAATATAAAATTCCAACTGTTTTTACATCCGGAACTAACTCAACCAGCATATCTTCCTGCTGGTCAATCGGCGCCAGGTCACTGGTACCTGAAATATTCATTCCGGTGGAACCATTCCAGTCAGAAATATCAAGTGCAGTTGCATAATCTGTAATAGAAGTTCCTAAAATCGGAATGGAATCCGTTGCTGCTGCTGCACACTGAAGTGCGGTTGTCGCATTTGCAAGAATCAAATCCACATTATCCGCAACAAAGCTATTCGTAATGGTTGCACAGTTTGCCTGCTCACCCTGTCCATTCTGAAGGTCAAATGTAACATTGTCTTTTCCGAATTTTTCTTCACACGCATCTTCAAATCCCTGTGTTGCCTGATCAAGTGCTTCGTGCTCTAACTGCTGGCAAATACCGATTTTGTATACTTTTCCGGAATCAGAAGAAGCACTGTCTGAAGAACTATCGGAAGAACCTGAAGAAGAACTTCCTCCACATCCTGCAAGTGATGCAGCTACAGATGCTGCCATTAAAACTGCCATAATTTTTCTTAATTTCATAATCTTTTCCTCCTTTTTCCTCAATGGACTCTTCGCTTTAAACCGTTACCCTTTAAAGCGATAAATCATATAGAAATTATAATTAAGATTATAGCCACTTTTGTACCTTTCGTCAACCAAAAAAACAGCCTGAATTCATTAAATTCAGACTGTTTCTTCCCATTTTATTTTTTCGACTTACTTTTTATGCTTCATCAATGGCTTTTCCAATGTCATTTCTCATGTATTTATTCTCAAAAGAAATCCATTTTGTTGCCTCATAAGCATTTGCACGGGCTTCTTTTAAATCCGCACCTTTTGCAGTTACACCTAAGACACGACCGCCATTGGTTACAATTTTTCCGTCCTTAAATGCAGTTCCTGCATGAAATACATAATATCCGTCTTTTTCTTTAAACGTCTCCAAACCTTCAATCGGAAATCCTTTCTCATAAGAAACCGGATATCCATCAGAAGCTAAAACCACGCACACTGCTGCATTCTCTTCAAACTGTAAATCTACTTTATCAAGTGTTCCATCAATGCAGGCTTCAAATACTTCCACGATATCATTTTTTAATCTTGGAATCACTACCTGCGCTTCCGGGTCACCAAATCTTGCATTATACTCTAAGACTCTTGGTCCTTTCTCTGTCAGCATCAGACCAAAGAAAATAATTCCTTTAAATTCCCGTCCCTCTGCTGCCATTGCATCTACCGTTGCCTGATAAACATATTTCTCACAGAAATCATCCACTTCTTTTGTGTAGAATGGGCTTGGAGAGAAAGTACCCATACCTCCGGTATTTAATCCCTGATCACCGTCTTTTGCACGTTTATGGTCCTGTGCGGATGTCATGGTTTTAATTGTTTTTCCATCTACAAAAGAAAGCACAGAAACTTCACGTCCCGTCATAAATTCTTCGATTACCAGAGTATTTCCGGCAGAACCGAATTTCTTATCGAGCATGATGGTTTTTACCCCTTCTTCTGCCTCTTCCAAAGTGTTACAGATTAAAACGCCCTTTCCAAGCGCCAATCCGTCTGCTTTCAACACAATCGGGAAATCTGCTTTTTCTCTTAAGTAAGCAAGTGCCTCATCTGCACTTTCAAAATTTTCATAAGCAGCGGTCGGAATATTGTATTTTTTCATTAAATCTTTTGAAAAAGCCTTTGAACCTTCCAAAATCGCTGCATTTTTTCTCGGTCCAAATACACGCAGACCTTCTTTTTCAAAGGCATCTACTACTCCACCAACCAGTGGGTCATCCATACCTACTACGGTTAAATCAATTTCTTTTTCTTTCGCAAAAGCTACAAGTTTATCAAATTCCATTGCGCCGATTGCTACACATTCTGCATACTCTGCAATTCCCGCATTTCCCGGTGCGCAGTAAATTTTATCTACTTTCGGACTCTGTGCCACTTTCCACGCAATTGCATGCTCTCTTCCGCCGCTTCCAATAATTAATACTTTCATGTATGTTCCCCTTTCACCGCTCTTGTTATTCTTTTATTTTTACAAGACCGTTTACTACTTCCACTTTACCATTTGCAATTAAATCAATTGCCTTTGGCATAATCTTCCATTCTGCCTCTTCCATGACTCTTCTTTGAAGAACTTCAGGAGTATCTTCCTGTTTCACTTCCACTGCCTTTTGCAAAATAATCGGGCCGGTATCTGTTCCCTCATCTACAAAGTGAACCGTTGCTCCTGTCACTTTCACACCTCTTTTTAAGACACCTTCATGTACTTTCAAGCCGTAATATCCGGTTCCGCAAAAAGATGGAATCAGAGCCGGATGAATATTAATAATTTTATTTGGATAAGCCTTTACCATAATTTCAGGAATCACAACTAGACAACCTGCAAGCACCACCAAATCTACCTGATAAGACTGGATTGCCTCAAGCAGAGCCTGATTAAATGCTTCCCTCGATTCATAACTTTTTGGTGAAACGCATTTTGCCTCAATGTGATGTGCTTTCGCTCTCTCTAACGCATAAGCATTCGGATTATTACTGATTACAACCGCAATTTCCGCATTTGTAATTGTTCCACTTTCAATGGAATCGATAATTGCCTGAAGATTCGTTCCGCCTCCTGACACAAGTACCGCTAATTTCACGTGCCTCTTCCTCCTGTTATTAATGTACCTTTGGAGTTTTTCCTCCACTAATTTCGCAATTGATCTTTGCCAATCACATCCAAATTTTATCCATTTTTACAGCAAAAGGGCTGCGGCATCCAACATGCCACACCCCCGCTCATTTTATTTATACTAATTTTACGCCTTTTTCACCGGCTTCGATTTTTCCGATTACATAAGGAGTTTCTCCTGCTGCTTTGACTGCTTCTACGGTCTTGTCCACATCTGCAGGGTCTACTGCCATAATCATACCGATACCCATATTATAAGTATTGTACATCATGGTTTCTTCTATCTGGCCTTTTTCGGCCATTAATTTAAAAATTGGAGGAATTGGATAACTGTCTTTTTCAATCACTGCACATACATCATCATTTAACATTCTCGGTACGTTTTCATAGAAACCACCGCCTGTGATATGACTACATGCTTTTACACGCACTCCTGCTTCTTTCACGCTTCTGAGCGCTTTTACATAGATTTTTGTCGGTGCAATTAATGCTTCTCCAAGTGTTTTTCCAAGTTCATCATAATAAGTATCCAATGATTCTTTTGTCATATCAAATACTTTACGAACTAAAGAAAATCCATTGCTGTGAACACCTGAGGATGCCATACCCACTAAAACATCCCCTGCTTTTAAGTCTTTTCCTGTAATTAAATCTTTTTCATCTACCACGCCAACTGCAAAACCTGCAAGGTCATACTCATCCTCCGGATAGAAACCTGGCATTTCTGCTGTCTCTCCACCGATTAATGCAGCACTTGACATTTCACATCCTGTTGCAACACCTTTTACGATTTCCGCAATTTTTTCCGGATAGTTCTTTCCACAGGCAATATAGTCAAGGAAAAATAAAGGTTCTCCACCTGCACAGGCAATGTCATTGACACACATTGCAACACAGTCGATTCCTACTGTGTCATGTTTATCCATAATAAATGCCAGTTTCAGTTTTGTTCCTACTCCATCTGTACCAGATACCAGAGTAGGTTTTTCCATGTCTTTAAATTTTTCCATAGAAAATGCACCTGAAAAGCCACCGATATTTGTCAGTACTTCCGAACGCATTGTCTTTTTGATATGTTCTTTCATTAATTCCACTGATTTGTAACCTGCCTCGATATCTACACCGGCATTCTTGTAATCCATTTTGTTATCCTCCAATTATTTGTTGTAATTTTTATATCCTACTTCCTGAAGCTTTGCATCTTTTGCAACGACCTGGTCTTTTAAGTCCTCTTTGTAGTCTTTCAGCTTCTTGAGAAGTTCAGGGTCTGAAGTTGCCAGAATCTTGGCTGCAAGGATTCCCGCATTTGCGCCTCCATTAATTGCTACTGTTGCTACTGGTATTCCTGACGGCATCTGCACAATTGAATATAAAGAATCTCTTCCTCCTAAAGATGTCGTATGCATTGGGATACCAATAACCGGCATTGGAAAGATTGCCGCACACATACCCGGAAGATGTGCTGCCATACCAGCTCCTGCAATAATCACTTTGAATCCTTTTTCCTCTGCACTTTTCGCATATTCAAAGAACACATCCGGTTCTCTGTGTGCAGAAATAATTGTCATTTCATAGTCAATCCCGAATTTTTCTAACATGTCTGCTGCTTTGCTCATAACCGGCATATCTGAGTCGCTTCCCATAACAATTCCAACTTTTGCCATGATTCAATCTCCTTCTTAAATTAATATACAAAATGTCTGGTCTTACACGGACAATTTTACATAGACTTCCAAAACTTGTCAACAGGTTTCAACAGGTTTCGTCAAGAACACGGTTCAATTCTTCCGTTCCGACAAGAGAAAATCTTCCATTTTCAATAATGGAAGCAATTTCTCTTCCCTCTTTTTCTACACGGATAAACTCAATTTCTTCATAAGGAATGGTAATATCCGTATGACATCCAAAATAAGCCTTTCCCGCATCCTCTTTACGAAGCAGGGAAATTTCATTGTCCCTTGCAATAATCTCTTTTCCATCCGGATTATACACAGCCGTATCCTCTGACCAGCTGTAACAGGTATCTCCCAATGCAAAATGCGGACCCGTTTTCTCTGCAATCAAAATCGGAAGTTTGGCTTCGATTCCATATTTTCTTCCCATCCTATAAGCCGTTGTGTTCGTTCCGATTGCAAATTCTCCGATCGGAAGAAACTCATGATGATATAAAATATTACTTTCGATATAAGATTTATTTTCATCTGCGGTTTCAAAATTTTCACAGGAATATTGCGTTGTTTTTCCATCTTCCAGACAGATTTTTAAATTTTTATAATACAAACCGGAAAGATAAACTCCGCTTACATGAAGCACACCATTTGTTCCCTCTAACTTCGGACTGGTAAATACTTCACCCACCGGAATGTTGACATCGGCAACACAATTTTCAAAGTTTGTTTCTTTCTCTGAGTTTTCTAAGGTATGAAGCCTAATTCTTAAATCTGTCTCATTTGCTCCCTTTCCCTTAATATGCACCGAGTCTCCCTTATCCAGAACATCAATCATTGTCTGCTGAATGTTTTGATATAAATGATAATCCAGATTATTTAAGCGCACGGTCTCTTTAAAAATTTCACGAAAATCTGCTCCGATTTCACAAACCGGATAGGCGATAATCGTAAAACTGCGTTCTTCCCCGATAATATAACGATTTACAATCTGTCCTGCTTCATTGCTGTAAGTCACCTTTAACTTCTGCTGATGCGGATTTAAACTCCACGCTTCTGCTTTCGTTTCCGGTTCAAATGGTTCTTCACCAAATGTTTCAATCACTGCCGGACCAGCATGCGTATTGGCAAGTTCCTTTACCTGTTCATAAGCGACCTGCATCACCCGCAATTTTCTGCAGACAAATTCCTGATTAAAGAATAACGCATTGTCCTCTTTATGGTCGTAATCATACTGGCGGTTTGGAACTGCCCCATAATAGCCAATTCTATTCTGACCATTTCGATTAACTGCATGGACTGCACTTCGATAGATAGTCGGACGAAGCCCCATCTTGGCAAACTGTCCAATTGCAGATTTTACCATTCTCTCAAATCCAAGCTGATAACGGATATTGACTGTTTTTTTCTTCGATAAATCTTTTTTACCCACTACAAATCCGATTCGATAGCCCTCACTAAAGGTTCTCGCCATTTTATCAATTTCTTCCTGTGAAAACTCACTTAAAAATTTCGCCATCTCTTCTTCATTTTGAGTGACATATTCTCCGAATTGATATAAATACCGCACATCGCTTAAATCACTGTTTTCAATAATCTTCACAGCAAAATCCAAATCCGGGTCTACTGCTTCACAGATTCTTCTTGAAACCATTTCCTCACTGTAATCACTGACATACCAGTACAATGATTCCCTGACTTCTTCTGCCGACACAGGCGATTCTTCCAACAGATTATAAATCTGTACAAACAGTTCTAAAATCACAGTCATATCAAACAGACGATTTTCATAGACAAATACAATAAGCCCTCTTATCTCAGCCTCTAAAAAGCAAATCAGCGGACCAAATTCTTTTCCTAACAGCTTCTCGGCATAAGCAGGATTTGCATAAGAAGTCTCATAGTATCCTGGTAGAATATCATGATACAACCGTTCATTATTTTCCCTTAATTCTTCTAAGGAAGCTGTTTTGAGCCAACCGGCTTGAATTTTTCCATGCAGTTTGATTAAATATCCGAGAAAATCGGCTGTTTTCTTAAAATATCCTAAAAACTGTTCCGGCAGTTTCTCCTCGTCTTTTATCTCAAAAATTCGGTCCGTAACCAACGAAAAACGTTCTTCTAAATATTCTTCTCTACTCATCTTTTAAATTCCCGTTTTCTACATTTTTTTCAATAATCTGAGTCACCACTTCCATCAGCGTATCCGAACCCATCTTTGTTCTTTTCTGTCTTTCTTCTACCTGAGAACGTTTAATCTGACGCTCTCTCCAGGATTTTCCTCCTGTTTTATCATTTAACAGAATCGGCTGTAAATTGTCCATACAGCGGGCAAACTTTGCTTCCGGCGTCTCACAGGTCTCAAATTCTTCCCATAAATCTCTCATACTTTTTGCCTGGTCTTTTGGTAAAAGATTAAAAATCCGGTCTGCCGCCTTTACCTCACGTTCCCTCTGGCTTAATTTTCCTTTTTCATCATAAGCATAAGTATCCCCGGCATCAATCTCCACAATGTCATGAATCAACACCATAAGCATTGTCTTTTGTACATCTATTTTCTCTTTTGCATACTCAGACAAAAGTGCTGTCATAAGCGCCAGATGCCAGGAATGTTCTGCATCATTTTCTTTTCGGATTCCATCAGAAAGGTACGTCTGACGCCCGATAAATTTACTTTTATCTGCTTCTAAAATAAATTCAAGCTGTTTTTTCAACCGTTCTTCCATAATTTCTACCTCATCCAATTCCAATCAAAAACATCGTAATCCAAAGTACTGTTAACAGCCCGTTTGCCACTGCGCCTACTTTGCTGTACAATACATTCCTGTTTTCCTCAGAAAAACTCTTTAAGCCAAGAATAAATCCATATACAGAAAATCCGATTGCAATGAATCCTGCTGCTCCGAGATATAATCCGCCTTTTCCACCCATCATCATCGAGCAGATAGCAGAACCTACAAACAAAAGAAACGACGCAAATGCCAAAATAGAGGATAACTTTCCGCCTTTGGTATGTTTCTTTCTGGTAAACGCATATTTATATCTCTTTCTCGCCATATTTCTTCCTCCTGGTCTGGTCATCTATCAAATGGCAGACAGCAAACAGGATATACCCGACTGCCGCTCCCAGTGTATTCAAAATCAAATCATCTACATCAAAACATCCAACTTTCGTTATCAGCTGAACTACTTCCACAAACAAGCTCAAGGCAAATCCTAATAACGTAATCAAGAAAAAGCCTCTCGCCCGACGGACAATTAAAGGAAGTATAAATCCAAAGGGAACGAATCCTACCACATTTCCTAACAGATTCGTAACGACTGCAAATACTCCAAGTTGTTCTCTGTAAATCCAAAATCGTTTTATTTCCCGAAACGGAACCACATTATAATGGTATTCACGCTCTGCGAACCCTACTCTTCCATATGATTCCGAAAAAAACAGGAAATAAATCAGTGCAGCAATATAAAGCAGAAACGCAACTGTTCCCGCTTTCTTTATTTTATTTTTTATTTCCCTGTTCAATTTATACGCTCCTGTACTGAAATAAAGAGGGCATTTTCTTAAATATGCCCTCTCTTTCTGACACAAGGCATACTCCTGATAAGCCTGTCATGCCTTAAATTGTCAGTTCATATTTCTTTTTTATTAATCTTGCTCCATTAATAATCAGCATAGTGCCACTTACAATTCCGGTCACTAATACCACAATTCCAATTGCCAGTGTACCACCGCCTATGCCTGCCATTGTTTTATATACTTTTTCATTCATAAAATCCTGCATCCTCTTGATTCATTTCATACAACTGACTTTTTCATTTTCCAATCTATTTTACGCCATATTCCTCATAGTATGCATCAATTGCGGATTTTAATGTATCATCAATTACAACTTTTCCATTACATTCTTTGTTGTAAAGACATTCCACTACTTCTTCCATTGTTACGATTGCAGCCGTATCGAAGCCATAAAGGTCTTTGACTTCATCAAGGGCGCATTTTTCTCCACCCTTTCCGATTTCCATACGGTTTAAAGAAACCATCAGACCAACAATTGTCACATCTGCTGCCCCTCTTACCTTCGGTACCGTTTCTTCCATAGATTTTCCGGATGTCGTAACATCCTCAATCATAATCACACGGTCACCATCTTTCAACTGGCTTCCAAGGAATTTTCCTTTGTCTGCACCGTGGTCTTTTTCTTCTTTTCTGTCAGAACAGTAACGTACTTCTTTTCCATATAATTCACTGTATGCGATTGCGGTTACTACCCCAAGCGGAATTCCCTTGTAAGCCGGTCCAAATAATACGTCAAAGTCATCTCCATACGTATCATGAATGGCTTTTGCATAATATTCACCTAATTTTTTTAACTGTGAACCGGTTACATAGGCACCTGCATTCATAAAAAACGGAGATTTTCTTCCACTCTTTAAAGTAAACTCTCCAAATTTCAGTACATCACTTTCTACCATAAATTCAATAAACTCTTTCTTGTATGCTTCCATTTTTACCAAAGCCTCCATTATTCTCTATCTTTTACAGGCATCTGCCTTTTTTTCTAACTGTATCATTGATATTTTAGCACACTATTTTATACTTGACAATTCCTTTTACCCCTTTACCAAACAAAAAGGCCAATGAAAGCCTTGCCTTCATTGACCCTTTCGCATTTCATTTCGAGTATTGATTCAAAATTTTATTTTTCTTCTTTTTTCTCTACTCCTGTGTCTTTTCTTCTCTTCTTGTAATAAAGAACCACTCCTGCAAATACACCAGAAGCACTAATCAGTCCTGCCATTGGAAGAAGGAAATCGGTTTCATCCCCTGTCTTCGCACTCTTTGCACTGCTGCTGCCTGTTGTCTGGCTGCTGCTTGTCTGTGCCTGAGTTCCTGTTGTCTTATTCGTGCTTCCACTTTGCGTTCCTTTGTTGGTTGCTGTACCGGTTGTGGTATTTGAGCCTTTGTTTGTTGTACCGGTTGTTGTGCCAGAACCCTTGTTGTTATTCTTATCGGTCGTTGATGTGTTATTATCTTTGTTGTTATCCTTGTTGTCGTCTTTCTTATCATCACCTTTGTTGCCTGGGTCCGGTTTATCGGTATTATTTGCCAGCTCTTCTAAGCGTTTGATTTCTGCTTCTCGCTCTTCAAGTGCCATTTTTGCTTCTTTAATCATTGCTTTCTGGCTCTCACTTAAAGCATCATACGCTTTTCTTGCCTGTTCCACTGCGGTCTTGTCTGACAGTTTCAGTTCTTTTACTTCCGGAAGACTGTTAATCTGCTGTGCCACTTTTTCTGCTTCTTCTTTTTCTCTTTCAAGTAAGCTAAGCTGGTTTTCTGCGGTTAACAGCGTATCCACTACTCCACTTTCTGTCAACTGACGTTTCTGGTCTGCATTTAATGCATCATAAGCACTTCTTGCCAAAGATACTTTTTCTGCATCTTCCAGTTTCAAATCTCCAACTGCCGGAAGTTCCTGAATCTGTTTTGTTACCGCTTCGGCTTCTGCTTTTAATGCTTCGAGTTTCTTTTCTGCCTTTTCCAGTTTGTCATACGCTTCACCGGAAACAAACTTCTTCTGGTCTTCACTCAGAGCATCGTAAGCTTCTCTTGCCTGTTTCAGTACCGCTTCATCCTGGAACATCACATCCTCTTCGGACGGAAGGGCATTGAGTTTTTCTGTCACTGCATCGGCTGCCGCTTTGTCTGCCGCATCCTTTTTCAGTTTTTCTAACTGCGTTCTTAATTCACCAAGTTTTGCAACACTTTCCGGTGCTTTTCCATTCAGATATTCTTTCTGAGCATCACTTAATGCATTGTAGTGTGCCTCTGCACCTGCAAGAGCCACTTCATCATCCAGCGTCAGATTATCTTTGGACGGAAGCGCATTCATCTCTTCTAATACCAAATCCGCTGCCTGCTCTTCGAGTAACTGTGCAATCTTCTTCTCTGCACTTTCCAGTTTGTCGGTTGTTTCCTTGGAAACCAGTTTCTTCTGGTCATCCGTCAGCTTGCTGTACGCATCTCTTGCAGCGTCAACTGCTTCCTGATGTTCCAGAGTCACATTTTCAGCTGTCGGAAGCGCATCAATCTGAGCAATTACAGCGTCCGCTGCTTCTTTGTCTGCCTTTTCTTTCTTAAGAGCTGCCAGTTGTTCCTCTGCTTTTAAGAGCACATCGTAATTGCTTACATATCTCTTCTCCTCACGGGTTAGGGAATCATAAGCCTTACGTGCTGTGGTAATCTTTGCTTCACACTCATCTGTAAGCTCAATGGTTTCATCAATCTGCTTGATCTGATTTTCGACTTTTTCACCACGTTCTCTTGCACCAGGTGTTTCATCCAACGCTTCTAACCATTTATTCCAGGTAGATGCATTGCCACTTGATGCAAATCCGGACTCGTCTTTCATATCAGACTGTTCTACTTTGTAGTCATCGATGTAATGCCATACGATTTCATCACCTGTGGTTACATACCATTCATTTAAGCCTCTGTCCGGGTGTACTCCGTTTACGGTATACATCCAGCCGGAATTTTTACCGTTATCCATTTCCTTTAATTCATAACCACCATAAATTTCCGGTGCGGTAATGGAACTAATGTAGTTGTTTTCAATTCCTACATAAGAAAGTCCCGCTTCCTCTAATGCAGTCTTAAACACTTCACCAACCGTTACTTCTGACTGGTCAAAACTGTACGTACCGGTTGCAATCCATGTCGTATAAGCATGAACGGCTTCGTTGTCACTTCCCTCTTCTCCATGTTTGGTATCACCAATCAGACGGAATGTAACAACTGTCTTGTTCGGGTCTGCGGATGGGTCACTTACTTTATTTACAGTAATGGAACTCATCACTGCAGTTAAGAGATTGTGACCGGCTTCATCTTTCTTGACAGCCGTAAAACGATGCGTTCCTAAAGAAAGGGTATTGGTTTCTACCTGAAGCTGTCCATTTTCATCGGTTGTTCCAATCAGTTTACTTCCTTCATAAATCTCTGCATCGGCAATGGCTTCTGCCTTTGCATCATTTTCAGAAACACCTGCTCCTGCTAATGTCAAGGTCAGGGTTTCTCCACGATTGACACTCTTTGTTTCCGGTGTCAGATGTGCATCTTTCATGCCATCCCATCCAGAACTATAGAAGAATTCAACCTTATCTCCGTCAGATGCTAAGGTATTGGCCGGGTCATCACATACCACACCATTTACTTTGCAGATCCAGCTGGCTTTCTTTCCGTTACTTTCTGTAATGGAATCACCAGTAAGCACAAACTTACCTCTGTAACACTCAAAGCCTGCTCTGCTTGCATCTGCTGCATCTAACAATGCATGAAGTACCGTGTAACCGCCATGGTTATATAAGACATAACGATTTGCTGCCAGGTCTTTTGCTTCCTGTGAAATGGCTATATCCGTTGTCGGGCAGAATACCGTACTCTGTCCTGCAAGCTGTACCGATACGGTTCCAGACTGAGCTGGAACTGCCTCTAAGCTTTCTATACGGATAACCGGATTACTTTCTTCATCTGTTACTTTGAAACTGTCTGTCTTGGTCAGGAATCCACTCTTAGATACATAGTAAGTATAAGTTCCATTTTCAAGCGTGTAAGTTCCATCTTCGTTGGCTTTCATCGTCTTACTGCCCTGCATTACAAGTACGGATGCACCTTCTGGAACTTCAAAGGTTGTCTGTTTTGAAGCGGAACGACGAGTTACGTCGATGGTGTAGGTACTGTCTTTTCCCATTCCTTTAGCTGCCTTACATGTCACTGTCAATTTGTTGACACCAACTTCCAGTGGAATCGCTTTGTCAGATTGATATTCTGTTCCATTCAGGGAAATGGTATAGCTTTTTAATACATTTTTCCTATTAAGCACAGCACTTTCTACATCTAATAGAATTTTATCTGTTTCATTTGGCACAGATGTAGTAAAATGTTCTTCTGTTCCAATAAATCCATAACCCAAATCCTGTGTAACCGTATTACCTTTGGAATCTTTATATTCAATATCATCTGCTTCCAATACTCCATCCCAGCGACCAAGTGCTCCACTTCCCTCGGCTGCTGAAATTTTCATATTTATCGGAATTAAAACCCCAAGGCGCTGTCTTCCAGCTTTATACATATGTCTGGCATAAGTCATTGGACTTCCATTCCCAGGTATTATAATCACTTCCACTTGCACATCCATTGATTCCACACTATCAATATCCAAGTCGTCACATGAAATTAATGGATTTCCTACTATATATCCTACGGTTCCACCCATCATACTTGTCTCTCGATAGGATTCAGAAAAATTCATTTCCTTTACAACTGCATTGTTTCTATCGGTTCCTCGCCAGTATCTAACTAACAATTTTGCATCTTCATCTTTTTGAAGTAATTCAGCTCCTACTTTAACAAACCAATCACTATCCATTAATAGTCCACCATTTGCACTCTGTGGAACATTTGTAGAATTTGTTGCAAACCAGGCTCCTGCATCTTGTACCGTTGGACTTCCAATTGGACCTGTACTTACAGCTAAAACTTTTAATAACCCAGCCATTCGATTTGTCGTTTCTTCTGAATCATCGTTAGAAGCAACATTAAAAGAAATTTCTGGAATATATGCCATCTTTCCATAATCAATATTCGGGTTATCTCCACCATTCCAATATTTGCCCATAGAATTTCTTGTCATTTTGCGATGTGCGCCATCTACTGTTCCCCAGGCACTTGTACTTAATGCACCTTCCGTAATTCGGTAGGTTCCTGTGTCTTCCTCTTGAAGTTTTACTATAAAACTACTGCCTACCATGTACTGTCCAAATGAGGTTGTATAATCCGCTCCATTTGCTTTGCACGTAAACTGTACACCACTTGGGTTATAGATTGCAGCCATTTTAAACATTGGAGGAATCATATTTTCCATCGTTATCTTTGCAGTATCTCCAACCTCCAGAGCTTTTCCTGAACGATGCACATTATCAATTGTAACATCTAATCCTCTGGCAAGAATCACATGATAGGTGGTTGCATCTCCTGCTTTTATCTCTACGATATTTCGTCCTTCAGACAATTGAATTGTATAACTCTGTTTACCATCTTCTGTTGTTTTGGCTTGATAAGTTTTCCAAGAACTGTCTTTTAACCAATCTGTCGGATTTTCACTGAGTTTTCCATCCGTCACAGTAATCGGTTTATGAACACGTACAGATTTAATCTTTTCTGAACTATCTCCTGTTGTTGCTGTTGGCGTAAACGTATACTCTGCAGAATCTCCCATCTCATACGTAACTCCATCTGCTCCTGTTTGATTCTTAATATAGTAAACCGTACGTCCTTCTATCATATCAATGTTAGACGTAATCTGCGTTTGTGGACTATCCCCTCCAACATGTACAACTGCAATTCCTGTCAATTCTGGCAATAGTGCGCTATAAATATAGCTTCCAGTGCTACTCTTAATAGAAGAAGTTTCTACAGCATCATAGTAAAAAGCGACTAAAACTGTGCCTTCCCCATTTGCATGAATTCGACCAAACTGTCCGATTTTATCATCTTCCGTTACCTCAACAGAAGCAATACTTTCATCTCCACCAATCACCATATAATGCCAGTCAGGGTCTTCATGATCATTTCCTACACCATTTTCTATTGCCTGCCATGCACGCAATGGTACGATATCAAAATATTCTCCTACACTTAAATCAATTTCACTGTTCTCTGGTAGATTTGTAAGCATACTAGCATAAATTCCATCTTTTTGCTGTTCACGATGAATTTGTGTTGGATTATCCTCAAGCGGAGCAACTGTGACCTCAGTGTGGTCATCATTCCATTCACCACTTAAAGTTTTACTATATCGAGTCACTTTTCCTTCCTGCCGCATCATATAAGTAAAACCTTCTGGAATCTTATAATAATTATATCCGTCTTCTGTCTTAAAAGGAGTGTAGGATTTCCAGTTTCTGGCAGTATAAAATTTTAATTCCCAAGTCGTATAAACTTCCATATCTACTGGAGCTTTGACTGTGATATAACTTTTTTTCAAATATGGAATTTTTCCACTATCTGAAAGATTTAATGGACTAAAATCTGTCTGACCATAAACGTAAAAATGCCCTTCAATAGGAAGGTAGTCCTTATCGAAGGGAATAAAATTGAAATTATAATAGCTATCACCACCACAATTTGGCACAATATAATTATATACATTATCTGTGGCATGCCAATATTCCTTCTCCTGCTTTTCATCATAAAGAGTTAATATGCCAAGTTCATCAAGGTAACACCATTTGTTTTTTTCATTTATCCAAGCAGTTGGAGATGCATTAGTAAAATAAACACTTGCGAGATTTAATTCTGTCATGTCTTCTGTCACTGTGAAATAACCACCAGCGCCATTTAACGAATTATTTGCATCTCCTGCATATTCATAACAGTATTCTCCAGGGGATACAGCAAAACTCTCATCTTTTACTTCAATCTCCTGTTTTTTATCAGCTGTATATATTTTTACACTACTGATACCTGTCAGATTAATTACCCTATTAGTGTTTTCTGCTGCATAAACATTTACCCTCAATATTCCCAACAAACACATTGTAAGCAGTAGATAGCGGAATATTTTTTTCATTTTTACACCTTCCATCTATCTATTGATATTTCAGTCAAATGGTTGAGGCGGAGGAACACCGCCTCAACCACTAACCTCAAAAATTATATTACTTATTTTAATGTTTTAAAATATGCATTTGCCTGATCCATTGTACCAAATGCCCAATATACACTGTCATTTTTTTCTACTTCCAGAACAGACGCACTTAAAATATTTCCTTCTGCTACTTTTTCACCATCACGAACCACACAGTAGTTCCATCCATAATAAGTCCAGTCTTTAGTTGTATATTCTTCAAGAGTATTCTCATATTTATCTGTTACTGACTGTACATATCCACCCTTCTGTTCAAAACTCATCTGATTAGCTTCTGCCAAACTGTATAATGCATCACCTGCAGTCGGATAGCTCTGTGCACATCCTTCGGAATCCTTAAACGGATTTCCTGCCTCTGTAGATGCCGCTGCAACACTTACATTTTTAGCTGTCTCATTCATAAGATTACCACTTGTCAAATCAACAGCCTGTACTTTTGCAACGTTTACTGCATCCTCTGTCTTTGATGATTCTACATACACCGTCATATCGATGCCAGCACTTGTATTATTTTTATTTACGATATGTAAACTTGCAGGACCATACTGACCTTTTTTACCTTTTACTGTCACTGTACCCGCATACAAACCATCTACGGTTTTAGAACCATACGTAAAAACGGATGAAATCTTATCTGCTCCTAAATTAATCTTTGATACTTCCAAACCGTTTGCTGCAGCATCTGCTGAATCAAATCCAGTTCTCTGATAGTAGCTATTCGCTGGCATCAGTCCAAGTGTCACTTCAGAATCAGCCTGAATCGGTGTAGAATACTTAGTATCCGGTGTTACTACTAGATTCGGGTCACCATTTGCTGCTAATACTGGCATAGCCATAGACAGTGTTGTCACTCCTGCTAAAACTACAGAAGTAGTTTTCTTGAATAAATTCATCATTTATTCCTCCTTTTCTTTTTCTCCCTCTTGTTAAGTCATCACAGCGTGGGGAGTATTTTATTTTCCACTGTGCGACTGTAAGGTTTCATTATCACGACTTTTTCACTTTCCTTCCTTTTGCTGTCTGTCATGACAATAAAAAAAGCCCGTACAACCGAAAGGTCATACGAACTGATTTCTCATCCTCGAACTACAGATATTCCACATCTATTTAATCAGATAATAAAGGGTACTGTTTATTCTTATGCTTCAGTCAATTCGTTCCTGGCCTCCGAATTTTCTTAAATATCGGGAATGTTTTATTACGCTCCGTCTTCTGGCTCAGGACCAATTAACCTACTCGATGTGTCTTACCAAATCTGATTCATTCAGTGACTTTTTACATCTTTCGTTGTCCTTACAGCAGGGAAAGGATCTGCTCCGGATTCTAACCGGATTCCGTTCTAAGTATTATCAATACTTATAAGCGTACACATTTTCCAACATTTCTGTATGAAATTCTATCAATCCTGTCATAATACTAATAGGATTGTTGCACGGTAATCTTAGATTCTTTCTATCTAAGATGCCTTTACATGTCTTATAATAACTGTAATTCATGTTTTTGTCAATGTTTTCTGACATTTTTCTTAAATTCTTAAGTTATTTGCAAAGTTTTCTTATGCACTTTTAACGATATCTTAACATTCTCACTTCTAATCACCGTCAGAAAGCTTGTCAAATTTTCACAACTAAGGAGGTTTCCTATGAGAACAGGTCAAAACATCTATAAACGAAAAGATGGACGTTGGGAAGCACGAGTCTTTCTTGGAAAAAAGTCTAATGGCCGTCCACATTTCAAGTATCTGTATGCATCGACTTACAGAAAAGTTCTTTTTCTAAAAAACAATTATGAAAAAATGCTTACTTTGTCAAATGAAACAACGATTTCTACTGCTTTATTTTCGGATTCTGCTTACAAATGGTTAGCAGATTCTTCCAGGCGTTGGAAGCCAGCGACCTATATCAAGTATAAAAATTTTCTGGAGAAGTATATTCTTCCTGAATGGAACACGCTCTATGTACGTGAAATTCATCAGGATACTTATGATAAACTGGTGGAACATCTGGCACAAAGTCTTTCTGGAAGTTCTCTGCATACCATCAATACGATTATTAATGGAAGCTTGAAGCATACAAAAAATAGTCTGCCGATTTTATGTAAAAATCCGGTTTCTGACCAGAAGAAGCATCCTCTCGATGTTCTTTCTGACAGTGAGTCTTGTGATTTTCTCTTATATCTAAAATCTAAGGATTCCTTAACCACTGTTGGAATTCAGCTTGCATTGTTCAGTGGGATTCGTCTTGGTGAGCTGTGTGCTCTTACTTGGGAGGACATTGATTTGAAAGAACAGGTACTTCATATCCGTCACACTCTTCAGCGAATTCAAAATAAAGAACAATATTTCGGAGAACCTAAGACGGTATTATATCTCGGTTCACCCAAAAACAAGCGGGAACGAACTGTTCCTCTTCATCCTCAGATGATTCCAATTTTAGAAAAACTTGAAAAAAATTGTTATCCATCAGACTATCTTTTATCTGGAAATTCGTCTCCCATAGAGCCTCGGACGATGACCAGCCGTTTTAAAAAGGTTTTAAAAAGTTGTGGCATCCGGGATTTTCATTTTCATACACTGCGTCACACGTTCGCAACTCGCTGTGTGGAATCGGGGATGCAGATTAAGGCTTTAAGTGAGATGCTTGGACATTCTTCTGTCAAAATCACAATGGACCGCTATGTTCATCTGTCCATGAGCTTCAAACAAAGCCAAATCACCATCCTGCGGTTTCCGGATTCGGAAATTATAAATCGTCAGGAAACTAGTCAAAATTATCCGAAACGACAGGAAAATATGTTAGAAACAGGGGTAACTTCTTGGATAGAAAGAATCTAAGATGTCTCTTTTTATTAATATATGCAACAGGTCGAATTTTAGAACCAAAAAATACTATTTTCGTCTTTTTTTAGGAGAAAACAAAGAGGCCGACAAAAGCTTTCACTTTCATCGACCTCTTCGCATTTTATCTTACTTCACTTTATTTTATTTTATTTTTTTAATATCCTTCATTATGGAGCAGTTCATGTGTCTTTCCATTTAAGAACTCTGCATACAATTTCTCCATATCCGCATTATCATCGGATACTTTAATCGCAGATTCGGTATCTACTTCATACAGTCCTTCTGTTCTTACAGATTTTACACATTCTCCTGCTTTTACAGGCTGTCCGCCACCCATAACGCATCCGCCTTTACAAGCCATCACTTCAATTAAATGATAATTTGCTTCTCCTGCTTTCATACGGCGGAATACTTCGTGTGCATTTGCAAGTCCGCTTACAACACAGATATTGATATCGGTTCCTTCATATTGAATTGTAAATTCTTTGATTGCTTCTTCTCCACGCATACCAAACTCGGAAATTGCTTTTAAGGTTTCGGTATCGTGTGCCGGTACAAGGTGACGAAGCACCGCTTCTGTTACACCACCGGTAACACCAAAGATTTTACCACCGCCGGAAGCCATTCCAAATGGAATATCCGGTTCTTCGCATTCCATATTTGCAAAGTCGATTCCCGCACTCTTAATCATACGAACGAGTTCGGTTGTAGTCAGCACATGATCGGTATCCTGTTCTCCTTTTGTAAAGCTGTTCGGACGTTTGATCTCCATCTTCTTTGCGGTACAAGGCATGAAAGATACCATCACAGTACGTTTGCCTTCTGCTCTTTCCGGATCACGGTACCATTCTTTTGCAACTGCGGATAACATTCCCTGTGGGGAACGGCAGGTAGAAATATTGTCTTTATAATCCGGATACTGGTCTACCACAAATTTTACCCATGCCGGACAGCAGGATGTCATAAGTGGAAGTTTTCCGCCGTTTTTCACACGGTTTAAGAACTCTGCGGATTCTTCCATAACGGTTAAGTCAGCAGAAAATCCGGTATCGTAAACTTCGTCAAAGCCCATCTGGTGAAGTGCACTTACCACTTTACCCATAGAACTCTTTCCTTTCGGAAGTCCAAATGCATCCCCTGCTGCCACACGCACTGCCGGAGCAATCTGTGCAATGACTCTGGTATCCGGGTCTTCGAGTGCATCCCATACTGCATCGATATCGGAACGAATGGTAATTGCGCCCGTCGGACAGACTACTCTACACTGACCACAGCCTACGCACATTGTTTCTCCCAGACCTTTGTTAAATGCCGGCATAACCGTTGCTTCTGTTCCACGGAATGCGATTCCAAGTGCTTCCACACCCTGAAGTTCACGGCAGGCACGTACACAGTTCCCACATAATACGCACTTGTTCGGGTCACGGATAATGGAATAAGAACTGCCGTCTAACGGCTGTTCTTCTTTTGTATTTTCATAGCGCACTTCTTTTACGCCAAGGCGGTAAGCCAAATCCTGAAGGACGCAGTTTCCACTCTTATCACACAAAGTACAGTCTCTGCAGTGTGCTCCGAGCAGAAGCTCTACAATCATTTTTCTATATTTTTTTAATCTCTTGGTATTGGTATAAATTACCATACCATCTCTCGGTATTTCTGAACAGGAGGCAAATAATTTACCTCTCTCATCTTCTACTGTACACAAACGGCAGGCTCCATAAATGGAAAGCTCCGGCTGATAGCATAAAGTAGGAACATTGATTCCAGCTTTTCGAATGACAGAAAGGACATTTTTCTCGTCGGTAAACTCAACTTTTCTGCCGTCGATTGTCATAATTCCCATATACCTTGTCCTCCTATCTGATTTCAATTGCGTCGAAGCTACAGTTATCTTTACAGCTTCCGCACTTGATACATTTTGCATTGTCGATTACATGTGGTGCTTTCTTTTCTCCTGAAATTGCAGATACCGGACAATTTCTTGCACACTTGGTACAGCCTTTACATTTATCCGGATTAATATAGTAGTTCTGCATTGCCTTACAGGTATGGGAAACACATTTCTTATCTACGATATGTTCTACATATTCATCACGGAACATACGAATGGTACTAAGTACCGGAAGTGGAGCACTCTTTCCAAGACCGCAGAGAGACATATTTTTTACCATCTCTGCAAGTTCTTCGAGGCGCTCTAAATCTTCCATTTCCCCTTTTCCTGCTACAATCTTTTCAAGGATTTCCAGCATTCGCTTAGTACCTTCACGACAAGGAGTACATTTACCACAGGATTCACGCTGTGTGAAACTCATGAAGAAACGGGCTACTTCTACCATACAGGTGTCTACGTTCATAACAACCAGACCGCCGGAACCTACGATAGCACCAAATTTTTTAACGGAGTCAAAGTCGAGTGGTTCGTCTAAGTGTTTCTCGGTCAGACATCCACCGGATGGTCCACCAATCTGTACCGCTTTAAATTCAGAACCGTTCTTTAAGCCGCCACCGATATCATAAATGATTTCACGAAGAGTGGTTCCCATCGGAACTTCAATCAGACCAGTATTTTCGATTGAACCGGTTAAAGAGAAGGTCTTTGTTCCAGGACTTCCCTCTGTACCGATCGTGCGGAACCATTCATGTCCCTCTAAGATAATCTTCGGTACGTTTGCATAAGTTTCTACATTATTTAATACGGTTGGTTTTGCCCACAGACCTTTATCTACGGTTCTTGGTGGTTTTGTTCTTGGCATACCACGATTTCCCTCGATGGAAGCGGTCAGCGCACTACCTTCACCACAAACGAATGCACCAGCTCCACGGTTGATATGCATGTGGAAGCTGAAGTCTGTGCCTAAGATATGTTCTCCTAACAGATTTTTCTCTTCCATAACATCGATCGCATGATGCAGTCTTGCTACAGAGTTTGGATATTCGGCACGTACATAAATATATCCATCGCTTGAACCAACTGCATAAGCCGCAATCATCATACCTTCGATTAACTTAAACGGGTCACCTTCCATTACGGAACCATCCATAAATGCTCCAGGGTCACCTTCGTCACCATTACATACGACATAGCGTTCTTTTACTTTCTGATTTGCGACCTGTTTCCATTTTTTACCGGCAGGGAAACCACCGCCTCCACGACCTCTAAGACCGGATAAATCGACTTCTTCTACAACCTGTTCCGGCGTCATTTCAAACAATGCTTTTTCGAGAGCACTGAAACCGCCGGCTGCCATATATTCATCTAAAGATTCTGCATCAAATTTTCCACAGTTTTCCAAGACGATTCTAGTCTGTTTTGCAATAAACGGAATTTCATCCGGCTGCACATAAGACTGACCTTCTTTTGCATAAAGCAGACGTTCAATCACTTCATCTCCAACAACGGATTTTTCAAAGATTTCTTCACAGTCATCTTCTTTTACTTTTATGTACTGGATGACATGGTCACCTTTCTGGATTCTTACCAGCGGACCAAATTCACAGAAGCCCTGACATCCGGTTCTTTTTACGCCCACATGTTCTTTCTCATCATGTGGTCCGAATTCAATGGTAACACCCGGTGCGCCTTCTGCGATTCCCAGCATTTTTTTATAAATTTTTTCGGAACCGGTTGCAATACAGCCGGTGCCTGAACAGACTAAAATACGGCAGTCATAAGCATTCAACTGCTTTTCTGCTGATTCTCTGCATTTATCAAGTTCCGCTCTATTCGTAATTGTCATGCGCCTTCACCTCTCAATTCTTCCAACAGCTCAATCACTTTTTCAGGTGACATTTTTGGATGAACATCTTCGTTTACCATCAAAGTAGGAGCAAGTCCACAAGCTCCGAGACAGGAAACGGTTTCAACTGTAAACATCATATCTTCGGTGGTGTGTTTCTTTTTGCCTAATCCTAACTGCTTATACAGTTCTTCCAGAATTGGCATGGATTTACGCACATGACAGGCGGTTCCGTCACAGACTTTAATCACATATTTTCCTTTTGGTTCAAAAGAGAAGTTCTCATAGAAAGTTGCAACACTGTAAGCTTTTGCTTCGGTTACTCCAATCTGTTTTGCGGTATAAGTAAGAAGTTCTCCCGGCAGATAGCGGTACTCTGCCTGAATGTCCTGCATAACAGGAATGAGTGATGACGGTTTTTTACCATATTTTTCAATGATTTTGTCCGCCACTTCGTAGTATGACTGGTCTAACATACAATACCTCCTTGTTTTTTATATTTTTAAATTTATTATTTCCACCTCTTCTGTGTTACAATGATTATATTATACACCATTTTCACATTTTGCACAATTATTTTCTTAAAATTTATCAATTTGTATTTATTTTCACAATATCATTTACTTTTTCACCAGTTTTGTGTTATACTACTTCTGACATTATTACTGATTGTTAAGGTTTTTCCTGCGCAAGAAGGCATCAATGTGTATAATTCTGTATCATTGACTCGTCTGTCTGCGCTTTTGCGCAGATTTTTTTTTGTTCTTTTATTGTCAAAGAAAGGAGGATTTTTTAACATGCAGGACACCAGAATTGCTTTACTTGGAATTATTCTTACTTCTCATGATTCTGTTGAAAAACTCAATCATCTGCTCAGCCAGTATAGTTCTTATATCATTGGACGAATGGGAGTCCCTTACCGGGAAAAAAATATTTCCATTATCAGTGTCGCCCTTGATGCTCCAAATGATATCATTAGTTCTCTTTCCGGAAAAATCGGAATGTTGCCCGGCGTCAGTAGTAAAACAATCTACACCAAAAGTTAATCACTATCATTTTATATGGAGGAATTAAAAATGTATACTTACAATCCGGCATCCACAATTGCGGATGAATTTATTAACCATGAGGAAATTTTAGAAACTCTTGCTTATGCAGACGAGAATAAAAATAATGAAGCATTAATCGACTCGATTCTTGAAAAAGCGAAACTAAGAAAAGGTCTGACTCACCGTGAAGCTTCTGTTTTACTTGCCTGTCAATCTGAGGAAAAAAACCAGGAAATCTATCACCTGGCAGAGCAAATCAAAAAAGACTTCTATGGAAACCGTATTGTTATGTTTGCTCCGCTTTATCTTTCCAACTATTGTATCAATGGATGTACTTACTGTCCTTATCATGCAAAGAATAAACATATTCCGAGAAAGAAACTGACTCAGGATGAAATCCGAAAAGAAGTTATCGCTTTACAGGATTTGGGTCACAAACGTCTTGCCCTTGAGGCCGGTGAAGACCCAAAAAATAACCCGATTGAATATATTCTGGAATGTATCAAAACCATTTACAGCATCAAACATAAAAACGGAGCCATCCGCCGTGTCAATGTCAACATTGCCGCTACAACCGTAGAAAATTATCGTAAATTAAAAGAAGCCGGTATCGGAACTTATATTTTATTCCAGGAAACCTACCACAAAGAAAGTTATCTGGAACTTCATCCAACCGGACCAAAACATGACTACAACTATCATACGGAAGCGATGGATCGTGCAATGGAAGGTGGAATTGACGATGTCGGTCTTGGTGTCTTATTCGGTCTTGATAAATACCGTTATGAATTTGCCGGACTGTTAATGCATGCTGAACATCTTGAAGCAAGATTCGGTGTCGGTCCTCATACCATCAGTGTGCCTCGTCTGCGTAACGCGGATGATATCGACGCTTCTTCTTTTACAAATGGAATCAGTGATGATACCTTTGCAAAAATCGTAGCCTGTATCCGTATCGCAGTCCCTTATACCGGAATGATTGTCTCCACAAGAGAAAGCCAGAAATGCAGAGAGCGTGTGCTTCACCTTGGTATCTCTCAGATTAGTGGCGGTTCCCGTACCAGTGTCGGCGGTTATGCGGAAGAAGAACCGGAGGATGAAAGCTCCGCACAGTTTGATGTCAGCGATACCAGAAGTCTTGATGAAGTTGTCAAATGGCTGATGGATATGGAATATATTCCAAGTTTCTGTACTGCCTGTTATAGAGAAGGCCGTACCGGAGACCGTTTCATGTCGCTTTGTAAAAATCAGCAAATTCAGAACTGCTGTCATCCAAATGCTTTAATGACCTTAAAAGAATATCTGGTAGACTACGCTTCTCCAGAAACCAAAGCAGTTGGTGATGCCTTAATTGAAAAAGAACTGGTCAATATTCCAAAAGAAAAAATCCGCAATCTCGTAGTGGAACACTTAAAGGATATTGAAAATGGAACAGGAAATGATTTCCGATTCTAACGTAGTAGATGGAGAATCAGACACGTCTACAAAGGAGATTTTATGACAACTAATTTAAATCAAACCCCTTCGGCAAATCGTACTCATATCGGCATTTTCGGGAAACGAAATGCAGGAAAATCAAGCCTGATCAATGCAATTACCGGACAAAACCATGCAATTGTCTCTGATGTGCTTGGCACGACCACGGACCCTGTTTTAAAATCAATGGAGCTGCTTCCTTTAGGTCCGGTTGTTATCATCGACACTCCCGGACTTGATGATGAGGGAGAACTCGGGGCACTGCGTATTCAAAAGGCATATCAGATTTTAAACAAAACGGATATTGCCGTACTTGTAATTGATGCCTCCTTAGGTATCACAAAAGAAGACTCTGAGATTTTAAAAAGAATCCATGAAAAAGAAATTCCTTGCGTGATTGTAGTAAATAAATCCGATATCTGTCCAAACTGTAACTTAGAAGATTTACCGCTTCCAGATTCAGATTCTGCCATTTTAGTCAGTTCCAAAACCGGGGAGCACATTCATGAATTAAAAGAACTGCTTGCACAACAAGCGTCACAAGATACCATTCAAAAATCTATCGTCGCAGACTTATTAAACCCTCTGGATTTTGTTGTACTTGTTGTTCCGATTGATTCTGCCGCACCAAAAGGGCGGCTGATTCTTCCTCAGCAGCAGACCATTCGTGATATCTTAGAAGCAAAGGCAAGTGCGATCGTTGTACAGGAAACCGAGCTGGCAGAGACATTAAACTCACTTGGAAAGAAGCCTAAAATGGTGATTACAGACAGTCAGGTCTTTAAAAAAGTATCTGCAGTTACACCGGATGATATTTTACTGACCTCGTTCTCTATTTTATTTGCGCGCTACAAGGGAAATTTAAAGACTTTAGTTGATGGAGCTTCTGCACTGGATTCTTTAAAGAACGGAGACCGCATTTTGATCTCAGAAGGCTGTACCCATCACCGCCAGTGCGATGATATCGGAACAGTAAAACTTCCGAACTGGATTCGCAGTTACACAAAAAAAGAAGTCGAATTTGAATTTACCAGCGGAACCGAATTTCCTCTGGATTTATCTTCCTATAAAATGATTGTTCACTGTGGGGGATGCATGTTAAATGAACGCGAAATGAAATACCGCTTAAAATGCGCCGAAGATGCCAAAATTCCAATTACCAATTATGGAACTTGTATTGCTTATATTAATGGAATCTTAGAGCGAAGTCTTGAGCCTGTGAAAGATTTCCTTTAAAATTTTTTTATCTCAAAAGAAAAAGCCGGATGCTCTCTTATCGAGAAAACATCCGGCTTTTTCCTTTACAGAGGTTATTTTATTTGGAGTAGAACAACCTTGTATTTTTAACCGTGTTCTTTTTTACTTTTCTTCTTCATCCTTTCTTGATTTTTTTCTCGCTTTCCAGGAAAATCCGCCAACTCCCATAGAAGTTACTGCAAGACTAATCCATCCCCAGATACTTGTCGGGTCACCAGTTTTTGCATTACTGCTTGTAGAAGTAGTTCCGGTAGATTTACTTCCTGTTGTTCCTGTGCTTGTTGTGCCTTTGTTTGTTGTAGCAGTTGTACCTGTAGTTCCTTTATTGGTTGTGGATGTTCCTGTTGTAGTACCTTTATTGGTTGTACTGGTATTTGTGGTGTTATTGTTTTTATTGTTATTGTTTTTATTGTTATTATCTTTGTTGTCGTCACCTTTATTAGAATTATCTACTTTTTTCAGTCCATCAATCGCTGTCTGTAAGTCTTTTGCTGCATTATCTACTGCTTCCTGTGATTCTTTCTTTTCCAGTGTACTTTCTGCTGTTTCAAGAGCGGATTTTAAAGCGCTCCAGGTCTCACTTGTATAATCTGCTTCTTTTAATGCTTTTGCACTCTCAATTACTTTTTCAAGTGCTGTTGTGTTAACTTCTGCCGGTGTTTCATTATCTGCTTTTTTCAGTCCGTCGATTGCTGCCTGTAAGTCTTTTGTGGCATTGTCAACTGCTTCCTGAGACTCTTTCTTTTCCAGTGCACTTTCTGCTGTTTCCAGTGCTGTTTTTAATGCACTCCAGGTTTCACTTGTGTAATCTGCTTCTTTTAATGCTTTTGCAGATGCAATTACTTTTTCAAGCTCTGTTGTGTTAACTTCTGCCGGTGTTTCTGCTTTTACAAGTGCTTCAATTGCTGCATTTAAGTGGCTGGTTGCTTCGTCAACAGTTGCCTGGCTGTGTTTTGCTGCCAGCTCATCTTTTGCTTCCTGTAATTCTGTCTGCATTGCTGCCCAGGAATCACTGGTGTAATCACTTTCTTTTAATGCTTCTGCTTTTGCAATCGCTGCCTCTAATTCCGTTGTTGAGATCTCGCCTGCTTCTGGTTTTACAATGTTTTCTTCGGTTGCCTGGAATTTGTAAGTGTAATCTTCATATCCCATTGAATATACGGTTAATTCCCAGTATCCGGTTCCGTCTGTTCCTGACGGTAACTGGCAACGAAGAGAATCGGTTAAGCCAAGCTGGATTCCCATGGATTTATGCATCCAGTTATCTGCTGCAAATTTTGTTCCATAGCTTGCAAGGGCTGTTGTATAAGTACTGTCATTTCCATAATATGTCCAACGGGTTGCATACATTCCTGCTCCCAGTCCACCATAGTTTCCATTTAAGTCTACTCGTAAGAATTCACCATAAGAACCATTTGCTTTTTTTACTTCTGGTTCGATTCCTTCTGCAACTTTTAATGCGTTATCTTTTAATCCGGATTCACTTCCGGTTACTCTTGCACCAAAGCTGAAGCTTCCGTCAGCGTTTTTCGTTGCTTCTTTTAAGCCATTCGTCTTATCAGTTACTTCTGCTGTTTCTGTATAAGCCTGCAAATTCTTTTCAGAGAAACCACCTGCTAATGTTCCGGCATTTTCGACTACCTGATACTGTTTGCTAAATTCTGCATAATCAGAAGCTTTTACTTTTACCGGTACATACTTGATTCCTTTGACTTCATAGTCTTTCATGGTTGCAGTTTTTTCTACACCATTTTCGGTATAAGTAATTGTTCCTTTGCTAAATGTAATCACTCTGCCATCTGTTAAAACTGCTTCAGAAGAACTATTCCAGTAAGATACCGGATATTCATTTCCATCTGTATCATAGATAACAGCTGTGCACTGATAACTTCCTCTGTGCAGGCCGTGGTTTGTCGTTGCTCTTGATACGGTATCAAATGCACCTTTATCTAACTCACCTTTTTTATCTGCTACATCTGAAGAAGAAGTAAGATTACTTCCTTCTGCAAGATAAACACCTTCAGATGCCCAGTACTCTGCCCAGCTTAATCCTGCATATACATATTTGTATTCCTCTTCAGAAGCTGCTACTGTATAAGTAAACTCTAAATCTTTGTATCCGGTTGCACTTACTACAATCTGATAATCTCCTGTTCCGTTTGCAAATGGTGCAGCATCTGTCTTAATGCTTCCATCTTCATTTACAATGACAGTTGCGCCACGTCCGCTTGCTGCATAGCTTGTTCCATTTACAGAAACACTTGTAATACTCTTTACATATTCCTGTAAATCTTCTGCTTTAAATCCATCTGCAGTTACAAGTGCTGTCTTTTCTGCATCATAAGTTGCCGGCATGTCTTCTGTCTGAAGCATAAAGTCTGCACTCATATCTGCATATTTTCCTTTTTTATCTTTTACAACTAAAGTGTATTTTCCTTTTTTGGCATCTTTAAATTTCAGCACTCCATTTTCTACGCTTGCATCCAGTCCTTCTACACTGTATTCTGCATCAAAATCAGACGGCAGATTTTCAAAATTCACTTTTGTTTCTCCACTCTTTACAAAAGCATTATCTACAGATAAGGTTGCAGATATTTTTACCGGAACATAAATGTCATCTAAATCCATTTCATAGATACCATTTGTTGTATAATAAGTTACTTTATCGATGGTTTCTCCCATCATCTGTGCATAATGTGCAGAGGAAGTCGGGCAGCCATGTACACTTGTAGTAAATCCGGTGCACCATGCAATTTTGTGTCCTTTCCATACATTTTCCAGATGACGCATACCATAGTCATGACCTTCTTTCGTGCTGAATACAACGGCACTGATTTCATCGGTATCAAATGTAATTCCATCTAAATTCAGCTGATAATCCCCATATTTGCTTGTTGTCTTAAATTCTCCTGTTACACCACTTACTTTATTTACGGTGCCCTGTACTTTTCCAAAGCTTACATTTCCGCTTGCATCTACCGTTGCTTCTTTGTAGTAAGCCGGTGCTTCGGAAAGTACATAATAAGAATAGCTTGCATTTTCAAATAATGCATCTTTTCCTGTATAAGTTGTTTCTTTTGTCTGTCCACGGTTTGTTACGGAAATGGTTACAGAGTCAGAATCTGTTACCTGTTTAAATTTAGATAAATCCATTCCTTCCGGAACTTTAACTGGGAATACAATACCTGTAATATCTTCTCCGCCCTGGCTTACATGATAAGAACCGCCTACCAGACTGCTTGTTCTTGTCTTGTTTAAGGTTGCGGAAGAAACGGAGTCAACTGCTACACTGTTATTTAATTCGGATGCATAGAAATCAGCATACGGAATGTTCATTAAAACATATTCTACTTTTTCTGTTGGAGTAACCGGTGCTGCTTCCAATCCTGAAATTGCGGTCTCTAATTCACTTGCTGCTTTTGTCACTGCATCCTGAGATTCCTTCTTTGTCAGTGCATCTTTTGCTGCTGTTAACTTAGTCTGCATTGCATTCCAGGAAGCCTCTGTATAGCTGTCTTTTTGTAATGCCTCTGCTTTTGCAATTGCACTTTCCAGCGCTGTTGTATCAATCTTTACTTCCGCATCCGCTGCCGGTGCACTCTTAATTGCTGCAAGTGCCGCTTCTTTGATTGCCTTTGAAGTATATGTCGCTCCCGATACAGTGTCCCAGCTGTTAATAGTGCTTTCTGTTGCACTCTGATTCAATAGTTTGGTACGGATTCCCACACGTTTCGATGTATTCGCATCTACTGCCCAGTTTAAGTAAGTTTTACTTTCATCATTGTAAGATGCTGACGGAGTTACAGTAATATCTTTAAATTTTCCGTTCTCTACTGTAAGACTTACATTGACATCATACTCTGACCATCCATCCTCATCACCGTCTTTTACATGTGTTGTCTGAGTATAAGTACCATCCTTTGCCACCTGTTCTCCACTTGCTGCATAAACAGATGCCGGTGCCATTCCTGTTACCATAGATGCCGTCATCACAGCTGCCAGTGCTTTAGTTTGAAATTCATTTTTTTTGCTCATAGGTTCCTCCTTTTAATGTTATAGCATCTATCAAAAGTTAGCATTTTCTAACTTTTAATCAAAAAAAATTAGTGATTAATGGGAACTATTTTTCCTGATAAGCGCAAACATTCCCAGATTTTTGCTGCCGTAATTCCAATTAAAGTGCCGGTGACAGCCCCGCCAATTAATAGTGCCGGTAAATAATAAATCAAATGAACGTTGCTCACTACAAGCATTGCCGCTGCAAGCTGTGCGATATTGTGAGCCACACCTCCGGCAACACTGATTCCTAAAATGGAAAATCCACCGGCTTTTTTCAAAATCAGCATCACTGCCAGACTAAACATTCCACCGGCAATACTGTAAATCAAAGACATTCCATTTCCAAATAAGGTTCCCACAAGAAGGATTCTTAAAACAGAAACTAAGAATACTTCGTGTGGTTTCAAAAAACATAAACCGACTACAATTACCAGATTCGCAATTCCAAGTTTGATTCCGGGAATTCCAAAATTAAATGGAATTAATACTTCCACATAACTAAAAATCATAGCCAGTGCAATTAACATGGCGCAAAGTGAAATTTTTTTACTCACAAATTTTCTCCTGTCATCGATCGGTTAAATTCCAAGCCACATGAAAAGGCAAAGTAAAAGAACTGCCTTAAATACAGTAAATCCAATTTCATTTCCTTTTAATATGCCAACACCACAGGTTACATTTCCTTTCGGACAGCCATCAATACATTTCTGGCACTGGAAACATTCACCCTGTACGATACTTGTTTTTGCTTCTCTTAACTCAATCTTTGCAGGACAGCTTCTTGTACATTTACTGCATCCTTTTATACAACTTTCTCTTTTTCTCTCAAGAGAAAAGAACGGTAAAATCGGAAGCAAAGAAAAAATTGCTCCCATCGGACAAAAGAATCTACAGAAGAAGCGTTCTATGAATGCCATTCCAATCATAAGAAGAATCAGCACCGCAATTCCGATTTTATAAGCCGAAAGTCGGAAGTTTCCTGCATGAATCATGGAAAATACATCCCATGGACTTGTTCCTCTTGCATTTCCATAGACGCCAAAGAAGCACGCAAGCACAATCCCTGCCAGTAGTACATATTTTAGTAAAATCAGCCATTGCTCCCATTCTTTTTTCAGGGAAACCGGTTTTTTCTTAAGTTTTTTACAGATTTTTAAATACATCGCATGCAGTGCGTCTCCCAAACTTCCAAATGCACAGGCAAATCCACAAAAGAAACGCCCAAATACAATTGTGTAAGCGCATAAGACAAGTAAAACTGCCACAAAGGAAGTCAGCTCAATCTTTGCTTCCACTCCAATCTGCGTAAACATATATTTTACGCCACCAAACGCTGCAGTAAAGGCTGATGGTAAAAACAGGAAATATAACAACTGAATCACTGCCCGAAGCCAGGTATTTAATTGTTTTTTTTGTTTTTTTGAAAGGTTTTTTACATCTATCTTTTTCATTCTACCTACACCGCCTCTTCTAATGCTGCTTCCACCGCATTGATGATTCCGGTAGAACTAAATGTTGCTCCGCTTATCGTATCGACATCGGCTGACTGAGCCTCAATTAAATTTGGAATCACATCCATTGCCATTGTCAGATAAGCTCCATCTTCTTTTTCCGCAGATACCACTTCAATATCCGTAATTTCACCATTTTCCACAGTTACTTTTACTTGAATCGGTCCGCCAAATCCATCAGCTTCTCCTTCATAAGTGCCGTCTTTATAAGCACCTTCGCTTTCCTCTGAAGCATCTGCATCCGCCTGTGTATCTTTTGATTTTCCCTGCGCAACCTGTTCTTCTGCATTTTTTCTTGCAAGTTTCTCACTTTCTAACTGTGCATCTAATTTTGCAATTTCATCAGTTTTCTCTCTGTTCGTTAAAATCCCGTTATAACCGACAATTGCTACGGCAATCACTGCCACATTGATAAATCTGACTAAAAGTGATTTCATGGTGTTTCGTCTCCTGTATTTTCTTCTGTATTCTGATTGGAGTCATTCTCCTGATCCGAATCCTCTCCAGTATCTTCACCGGACTGTACTTTCTTTGCTGTCTCTAACGCAAGGTTACAGCCCTCTAAAATGGAGTTAGAAGAACAGGTTGCTCTTGAAACCGTATCAATCTCTTCCAGTGTTCCTTTTTCAAGGATCTGTGTTACCACACCAGGAAGTTTGGAAGTTCCCTGTACTGCCCGTTTTATGTAAGCGTCATTGTCTGAACTTCCATCACCTTTAATTTCGGAAATATCTGTAATCTTATCTTTTGAAATCGTAACTTTCATTGTAAGACTATATGCTTCAAAATCTCCATCTTCATTTGGAAGGCACGGTACAATTACGGTGTACTCTCCATCGGCATAAACATACTTTGTCTCATCTGGATTTTCATTATCTCCGCCATTGGTATTGCCGTTATTATCGTTTCCGTTATTGGTATTTCCGTTATTGTTACTGTTGTTTCCGTTATTATTATTGCCGTTGTTATTGTTGCTTCCGCTATTATTGTTGTTGTTATTCTCGCCTTTTGTCGCTTTCTCAGCCTCTTTTAGTGCTTCTTTTACTGCACCGATAATTCCTTTTGAGCTATAAGTTGCTCCCGATACGACATCCACATCTACTGTCTGTTTCTTCACCATATTTTCTGCAACTGCTCTTGCACGTTTAAAGAAGGTCTCATCGTCATTTTCTTCTACAATCACAACTGCTTTTAAGGTCTTATCCTGAATGACAATTGCTACCTTAATATCATCGAGATAGCCTTCCGCTGTTCCATAATAAACACCCTCTTTATATGGAAATTTTCCAGCTTCTGCTGTTGTATTGTCATTGCTGTTATTGCCGTTCTGTCCGCTTCCATTTGAGGATAAATTGGTATTCTGTGAATTAGAATTTCCATCAGAAGAAATTGCTGCCTGACTTAACGCATTTCTGACTGCTTCAATAATTCCTACTGAACTATAAGTTGCTCCTGATACGGTATCTACATTTGTACTTTGAGTTGCAATAATATTGGAAATCAATCCCGAAGCGCTCTGAATATAACTATCTCCATCGGAGGTATCAATAATCTGTATCGAAGAAATCTTTCCTCCGCTTATCACTACTTCTACCGTAAGTGCTCCTGAAAATCCCGTTCCTGTTCCATAATATGTTCCATCTGCGTAGGCAGATGCATCCTGTACTGTTGAGACAGAAGAAGAACCACCTGCCGGTGAAGAACTTCCACCTGAAGCACCTGCTGATGTTGATGCCGGTGTTCCGCTGTCTGCTGCCCCTGTCAGGGCATTTTTTACTGCACTGATAATTCCATTTGAACTGTAAGTTGCACCGGATACGACATCTACCTCTAACGTCTGTCCGGAGATAATCTTATCAATGACTCCTTTTGCACGACTGAAGAACGCATCATCATCGGCTTCATTTTCAACGATTTCAATTGCTGTAATCTGCTTATCTTTTACGGTAACCGCAACTTTGATTTTTCCCGCAAATCCGGTTCCTGTTCCGTAATACGTTCCATCTGATACATCAAATGAACCTTTTGCCGTACTTTTCTGTTCTTCTTTTTTGTCCTCGTCTTTTTTCTTATCCTCTTTTTTCTCTTTTTCAGCTGTATCTGCATTCTCCTGTTCAGATGCATCCTCATCTGTCTGATTTTTCGTTGTTTCCGGAATATCAACCGCATAAACCGGTGTGGAATATCCATGAAGAGAAACGCCGATACAGGCAGCTACAACAACTGCTGATAATGCCGGTGCCAGACTTTTTAGTTTCTTCAGTATGCTCATAAACTTTTGTTACTCCTTCTTTACTACCTCTGTATCAAAGTCAGAAGTAAAATCTTCTGCAATACCCTCTGATACATAAACTTTATTTTCTTTATCATATAAAATTATATCAAATTCATCACTGTGTGCTCTCCAATACTCAATTGCCTTATCTTTTCCCATAATAAACAGAGAAGTGGACAACGCATCACACATCGTACCATCTGCACTCACAATTGACACCGATAATAATCCGCTGTCTGCCGGATATCCGGTAGTCGGGTCAATAATGTGATGATAAGTAACCCCGTCCTGTTCAAAATAACGCTCATAACCGCCAGAAGTAATGACTGCTTTGTCTGAAATCGAAAGCACCCCAAGATAGCTGTCATCATCATCTACACCCTGAATGGCAACCCTCCATTTACTTCCATCTGTTTTTGTGCCAAGTGCCTGTACATTTCCGCCCAGATTCACCAGACCGCTTTTTACTCCACATTCCCGATAGATATCCATAATTCTGGTAGAAGTATATCCTTTCGCAATTCCTCCTAAATCGATCGCCATTCCATCGGTTTTAAAAGATACGGTACTGGTCTCTTTATCAAACACGACATCCGATAATTTCGTTTTTTCCAGAAGACTATCCAGTGTCTCTTTAGAAGGAACTTTGAAGTCACCTGTGGTAAATCCCCATTCTGCCATAATCGGATAAATTGCAATGTCAAATGCTCCGTCTGTGGACTCACCAAATTCCAGTGCACGTTCCACCAGATAAGAGGCATCTTTTCCCAAGGTTCCACCGCCATTGGCATTGACTTGTGCAATTTCACTTGACTCTTCTCCTGTGGAAAGCAGTCCATCCAGACGCTCAATTTCCGCAGCCGCCTTTTCCACTGCTTCCTCTCCATGACTTCCATAAGCAGTTACCGTCATGTAAGTATCCATGGCAAAAACATCCTTACTTGCCTCCTGGCTTTCATCTGCTTCACCATCGGTACTTTCCTCACTGATGTCCTGATTTTTCGCCTCTTGTGCCTCTTCTTTTTGACTGCTGCTATCGGTGATTTTTTGTGTACTACACCCTCCTAAAATCATTGTGCTTAATAAAAATAATACAAGTATCTTTTTTTTCACGTTTTTTCTCCTTACTGATGTTAGAGCCTCCTAACTTTGGATAGCTTATCATCACTTTTATTACTTGTCAATTATACTCTATACTTATTGAGAATTTTTCTCATTTTATCATATAGCCACTGTTTCATATATTAAACAGAAAAACGGTATGCTGTCCTCTCTCGACTCACATACCGTCTCTTTTATTTCTTATTTTTTTATTTTACCGCACCAATTAATGTATTAATATCATCAATCTGGTTTTTCTTTAAATACTCTTCGATTCCTTTAACCGTCTCAACTGTTGCATAAGGGTTTGCAAAATTTGCTGTTCCAATGGAAACTGCTGTTGCACCGGCTAAGATAAATTCCAGAGCGTCTTCTGCATTTGAGATTCCACCCATTCCGATAATCGGAACATGGACTGTCTGAGCCACCTGATAAACCATACGTACAGCCACAGGTTTGACACATGGACCGGACATTCCGCCGGTTTTATTTGCCAGCGCAAAGGTACGACGGTTAATATCAATCTTCATTCCTGTTAAGGTGTTAATTAAAGAAAGAATATCTGCACCGCCTGCTTCTGCTGCTCTTGCCATCTCTGTAATATCGGTTACGTTCGGACTTAACTTCATGATAACCGGCTGTTTTGCATATTTTTTCACTTCTTTTGTGATTGCCTCTACCGCTTTTGGATTCTGTCCAAAGGCAATTCCGCCTTCTTTTACATTTGGGCAGGAAATATTGATTTCTAATAAATCAACCGGTTCATCTGCCAGACGTTCTACTACTTCACAATAATCTTCTGTACTTTTTCCACATACATTTACAATAATTTTCGTATCAAACTGTTTTAAGAACGGAATATCTCTTTTGCAAAATACATCAATTCCCGGATTTTGGAGTCCAATTGCATTGAGCATGCCACCGTAAGTTTCTGCAATACGTGGGGTTGGGTTTCCCGGCCACGGTACATTCGCCACACCTTTTGTTACAACTGCACCTAACTCGTTTAAATCTACAAATTCACTGTATTCTGCGCCAGAACCAAATGTTCCGGAAGCGGTCATAACCGGATTTTTGAGTTCTACACCGGCAAGATTTACTTTTGTATTCATTATAATTCTACCTCCGTACTTAAGAACACCGGTCCATCTTTACAAATTCGTTTGTTGTGTACATGAGAATGAGAATCCACGTCTTTAGACTGACATACACAGGCAAGACAGGCTCCAACTCCACATGCCATCTTCTCTTCCATGGAAATCCAGCAAGGGATTCCTTTTTCCAGTGCATAATTTTTTAATGCACGAAGCATCGGTTTTGGTCCACAGGCAAACATCATATCTGCTTCGATTTGATTTTCACGAATTGCGTCTACTACATTTCCTTTTGTTCCAACACTGCCGTCTTCCGTTGCAATAAAAAGTGTTCCTGCTGATTCAAGTTCTTCTTTTAAGAATAAATCCTGATTGCGGTATCCGGATACAATAATCGCTTCTCCCTCGATTTCTTTTGCAGTCTGAAGCATTGGAGGAACGCCAATTCCTCCTCCAATCATCAGCACTTTTTTACCTTTTGCTTCTTCAATCGGAAATCCGTTTCCAAGCGGACCTAAGATTTCAAAAGAATCTCCTGCTTCTGCTTTGGAAAATTCTTCTGTTCCTTTTCCCACTACACGATATACAATACGAAGTGTGCCCTTTTCGCGGTCAATTTCACAGATACTGATTGGTCTTGGAAGCACACGGCTTTTATCATTGCTATAGACAGAGATAAACTGCCCCGGTTTTGCCTGTACTGCAATTTCTTTTGCATCAAGCCACATACTGCAGATTCCATCTGCAATCATCTTCTGCTCAATTACAGTACTTTTCATCTTTAACTTTGCCATGATTTTCTCCCCTTATTTTAATGCTGTTAATGCGCCATCAATATCTGCCACCATAGTTTCTACGGCTTTTCTGGATGCATCTGCAAAATTTGCCTCTCCAAACTCTGCATACTGTTCCTGTTTATAAGCTGCAATAATTCCGCGGGAAGAGTTTACCACTGCACCAAGTCCGTCTTCATTAAAGAAATGAACCAGGTCTTTTCCTTTTCCACCCTGTGCACCGTAACCCGGTACTAAAATATAAGATTTTGGCATAATTTTACGAAGCACTTTTCCCATTTCCGGATAAGTTGCACCGACAACTGCCCCGATATAACTGTATTCATCACCCATGCAGTCAGCGCCCCACTGAGCAACTTTTTCTCCGACTAATTCATATAATGGTCTTCCGTTAATTAACTGGTCCTGAAATTCTCCACTGGATGGATTGGAAGTCTTAACTAAAATAAACAGACCTTTTTTCTCTTTTTTGCAGATATCAATAAATGGATTGACACCATCTGAACCAAGATACGGATTCACTGTTGCAAAGTCTTCATCAAAACCTGCATACTCTTTTGTTCCAACCTGAACTTTTCCAAGATGCCCTACTGCATAAGCAGAAGACGTAGAGCCAATGTCTCCTCGTTTGATATCTCCGATTACAACCAAATCTTTTTCTTTACAGTAATCTACGGTCTTTTTAAATGCAACCAGCCCAGGAATTCCAAACTGTTCATACATTGCAATCTGCGGTTTTACTGCCGGAATCAAATCATAAGTCGCATCAATAATTGCTTTATTAAACTGCCAGATTGCTTCTGCGGCACCCTCTAAGGTTTCTCCATATTCTTTAAATGCAGTCTCCTGTACCTGTTTTGGCACATAAGAAAGCATTGGGTCTAAACCTACGCAAATCGGTGCATGAGTCTTTCTTATTTTTTCTGTCAGTTTGTTAATCATTTTTCTTCCTCCATCTTTTTGTGTCTTATATTGTTCTATTTATTTAAAATTTTTTGCTGCTTCCTGATTCATATAAGCAATCTTGCCATCGCAGATAGTCGCTTTTACCATTCCTTTTACTTTCCAGCCGTTAAACGGTGTATTTTTCCCGCGGGAAAGGAAGGTCATAGAATCAATGACATACTCTTTTTCAGGGTCAATAATTGTAACATCCGCAGGAGCTCCCACTTTTAAAGTACCTTTATTCGAATGAATTACCTGTGCCGGATTATAGCTCATCTTTTCTGCCATCTGCATTGGAGTTATGATTCCTTTTTCTACCAGTTCTGTAATTGTAAGTGCAACAGAAGTCTCCAATCCGACAATTCCAAATGGCGCATCTTCCATAGGCTGATTTTTTTCATCTCTGCTGTGCGGTGCATGGTCTGTACTGATTACATCAATGATATCATTTTTTAATCCTTCTAATAATGCTTCTTTATCCTCTTTGGTACGAAGCGGAGGATTCATTTTATAGTTTGAATCATCTTTATCAATTTCATCAGAAGTCAAAGTAAAATGATGCGGGCAGACTTCTCCTGTCACATCCAGCCCTTCTTCTTTTGCAAGGCGGATCATTTCTACGCTGTCTTTTGTAGAGCAATGACAAAGATGCAGTTTTGCTCCTGCTTCTTTTGCCAATAAAATATCTCTTGCGACAATGACATCTTCCACTGCATTGCTGATTCCCGGTAATCCCAGTTCTTTTGTATATTCATCGGAATTGACACAGCCCTTTACTTCCATCAGGCTTTTATCTTCACAGTGTGCAAATACCGGAATGTTGCACTCAGCGGCAATCTTCATTGCCTCTTTGTATAATCCTGCATTCATTACACTCTTTCCATCTTCACTGATTGCCGGAATCCCGGCATCTGCCATTTCTTTAATTTTGGCAAGTTCTTCTCCTGCCTGTCCTTTTGTAACCGCTCCAATCTGAAGTACATGAATCGGTGCCATCTCTTTTGCTTTATTATGCACGTATTTTACGCGGTCTGCACAGTCAATGACCGGCTTGGTATTTGGCATGGCAAGAATTGTGGTAAACCCACCCTTTGCCGCCGCTTTGGAGCCTGACACAATATCCTCTTTGTACGTAAGTCCAGGGTCACGCAGATGTACATGAAGGTCAATCAGACCCGGCATTACATAACAGCCTTTGGCATCAATTACCTTATCCTGTTTTGACGGAGTGATTTCATCTTTTATTTCTTTAATCTTTCCTGCTTCGATATACAAATCACTTATCTTATCTGTCTTTGTTGCGGGGTCAATTACCCGTCCGTTTTTAATTAAAATGTTCATGGACTCTCCTCTCCTCCAGCGCCTTCTCTGCACTCTCATCTTCTTACAAAATCAAGTACAGAAAGATTTTGAGAATACATTTTATTCTCTTTTGGTTTTAATAGTAACATACACAAATTCTTTCGTCAATTATACTTTTTTTCTTGACTTTTAAGGCATTTTTGCATATACTGAATCTTGTAATGAAATATTGGATATAAATAATGAAGTGCATTTCACAAGCTTCTGATTATTGTAAATTAAGCGGTTTTTAGAGATTGTATTATTTTATTTATAATGAATATACTCTCTAAAGACCGCTTTTTATTCATATAAGGAGATTTTGAAAGTCCTGCTTTCTTTTGTTTCTATCCGAAATTCAACTACTTATTTTTTTTATTTTATGGAGGTAACATTATGAACAAGGGAACTGTTAAATGGTTCAACGCAGAAAAAGGTTATGGATTTATCACAGGAGAAGACGGACAGGATGTATTCGTACATTTCTCTGCTATCACAGGTGAAGGATTCAAAACTTTGGAAGAAGGACAGGCTGTATCTTATGATTTAACAGAAGGTGCTCGCGGAATGCAGGCAGCTAATGTTGTTAAATTATAATTTATAAGGTATCTGAATCATTTGATTTTCTTATAAACAGCGCAAAAAGCGGCTGTCACATGAACCATGTGGCAACCGCTTTTTCTTCACATTAAATCAAATGTATCTGGGACTCCACTCATTATTCTGCATCTGTTGTATTTAAAGAACTTAAATAATCCGTGATTGCAGTTACATCCATCTGAGTGGTTACAACTTCTGCATTTTCATCCGGTGTTGTGACAACCTGATATACAGAATATCCAATCCAGCCGACTAAGAGCAGAGAAACAATTGTAATTCCCAGCTTTTCAACGAGTGTCATACTCTCATCATTTTTATTTTTTCTCTTATTTTTTCCACGGACTGCTTTATTTTTTTTATACTGGTCTACTTTTTCCTGACTCATGTTTCGATTCCTCAACTTTCTACTGTCTATTCGCTATGTACTTTCTACCGCCATCCATTTTGCGGCGTCTGCGCTCATTATAGCACGTTTTCTTTTTTCTGGCTACACCAAACCCAGCGTTTTCAAAAGAAAGAGCCAGCCGGTCAGAGTAAATGCCGAACACAGTGTTGTCACCATAACAATACTCGAAGTCAGTATCCCTTCATATCCCATATTTCTTGCCATAACAAAACTGCTGACGGTTGTAGCTGAACCAAGCATCACTAAGATTGCAACCAACTCCGATTCACGATATCCAAGCCGGACTGCCATCGGCAAAAAGATGGCTGCAAGCACCACTAATTTTAAAGCACTTGCAATGAGAGTCGGTTTTAATTTTCCAAGTGCCTTTTTTCCCTCGAAAGAAGCTCCCATCGCCATAAGACCAAGCGGAGTTGCAAGCACTGCCATATTTTTCACTGTTTTTTGCAGAATCTCCGGCTGTGGAATTTTTAAAATTGCCCACACAAAACCTGCTGCAATTCCAAGAATAATCGGATTCGTAACAATTCCCTTTAAAGTTTTTTGTAGCAGGGCTTTATCCATTTTTCTCTGTCCCGGTTTTAATAAAGACAGGACAATTACCGCAAACGCATTGTAAAGCGGTACCGTTCCGATAATCATAAGCGGTGCCATTCCAGATGTACCATAGATATTCTGGATAAATGCAATTCCAAGAATTGCCGCACTGCTTCGATATGCTCCCTGCACAAATTCTCCACGTTCTTCTCTTTTTACAACAAAGAATGACAAAACCGTCACTCCTGTAATACTTAAAAACGTTGCAATAAAACAGAACAACACAAACCCGCCATTCCAGCTTTCACGAATATCAACTGCTGAAATATCCTGAAACAAAAGAGCCGGAAGTGCCACAGCAAAGGCGAATTTATTCATCTTTGCCGAAAATGCTTCATCTATCAGCCCGACTCTTTTAAAAAAGCTTCCAAGAAGCATTGTAAAAAAAATAGGAAGGGTTGCATTTAAACTAAAAATCAGATTATCCAACGTCTTAGTTTTCCTTTACCAACACTTTCAGGATTTCTGAAATATACATGGTATGATAATCTTTCTGTGGATACCATTTTGTGTCAATTTTTTCATCTTCAAAGTTTTCCGGAAGAATGTCTCCATGATACATTTTCTTGCACACTAAAATCAGATTTGCTTCTTCAAATGCAGCTGTTCCATCCACAAAGTATGGAGTTAAACCAGCTTCTTTGATTTTATCTTTGTCACGTCCGGAAACACTTCCACAGATATTTAATGCTTTTCTGTACGATTCATCAAAAAATGAAATCGTAAACGTATCATTTGCATCTACAAATTCTTTTGTATAGCGCTGTGGGCGAATATAAGTCGTTACTGCATTTTTTCCCCACATAATACCGACGCCACCCCAGCTTGCGGTCATTGTATTGCATTTTTCTTCATTGCCTGCAGTAATTAACATCCATTCTTTTCCGATTTTTGTAAATGGATTCATCTGCAATTCTTCTGCTTTTACTTCTTTAAATGCCATGATTTGATTCTCCTTGTCATTAAATTTTTATTGTCAAAAACATATTTATCTGCCGTATAATTTTGTCATACGGCGGATTTTCTCTTTTAATTCTTCGGAAAATGCCCCTTTTGTCATTCTCCATTTCCAGTTGTCTCCAAGCGTGGACGGCATATTGATTCTTGCCTCACTTCCAAGTCCCAGAAAATCCTGGACCGGAATAATACAGGTATCTGCTGTACTTCTCATCGCAAGTGCAATTAAATCCCAGTGCTGTTCTTCCTTTGGAGTGTAAAAACTATTCATGTAACGCAGGGCAACCTCTTTGTCTCCATCGGAAAGTTTCTCAAACCAGCCCGCTGTTGTATCGTTATCATGTGTTCCTGTATAAACCACACAGTTTCTCTGATATTTATAAGTCAGATAATCACTGTCCTCACTCGGGTCAAAAGCAAACTGCAGAACTTTCATTCCCGGATATCCGCTGTCTTTTAAGAGTTGAAATACACTCTCTGTCAAAAATCCCAAGTCCTCTGCAATAATATCAAGTTCACCAAGCTTTTCTTTGACCGTGTTAAATAAATCCATACCCGGACCTTTTTCCCAGTGTCCGTTTACGGCTGTCTCATCTCCATAAGGAATCGAATAATATTCGTCAAATCCACGGAAATGGTCGATTCTTACAATATCATATAAATCAAAGCAGTAAGCAATTCTCTTCAACCACCAGTCATATCCTGTTTTCTTATGATATGCCCAGTTATATAATGGGTTTCCCCAAAGCTGTCCTGTTGCAGAAAAAGCATCCGGCGGGCATCCGGCCACACCAAGCGGAAGATTTTTCTCATCTAACTGGAATAACTCCGGATTTGCCCAGGTATCTGCACTGTCAAATGCAACATAAATCGGAACATCACCTACAATCTGAATTCCCTTTTTGTGTGCATATTCTTTTACTTTTGTCCACTGCTCATGAAACTCATACTGCAAAAATTCATAAAAATTACATTCTTCTTCCAGTTCTTTTTTATAATATTCTACCGCTTCCGGTTTTCTAAGACGGATCTCTTCTTCCCACTCAATCCAGCTTTTTCCATCATTTTGATTTTTAAGTGCCATATACAGTGCATAATCCGGGAGCCAGTGTTGATTGGCTTTACAAAATTCTGTGAATTTTTCATCGGATAATATATCAGAATTTAAAAATGCCTGTTTTAATAATACAAATCTGGAATTATAAATTCTTCCATAATCAATGTAGGATTCATTGTCTCCATAATCAGAAGCTTCGCAGGCTTCTTTTGTCAGCCAGCCTTTTTCTGCCAGTGTATCCAGATCAATAAAATACGGATTTCCTGCAAACGTAGAAAAGGATTGATATGGGGAATCTCCATAGCTGGTAGGACCAAGTGGCAGAATCTGCCATAATTTTTGTCCCGTCTCTTCTAACAAGTCAATAAATTCATAAGCTTCTTTTGAAAATCCACCGATTCCATAAGGAGATGGCAGGCTCGCAATCGGAAGCAGCATTCCGTTTCTTCTCATTTCAATTTCCTCATTCTTCATATTGTATTTTTATTAATGTAAGCCCTCTTGCCGGCGCCGTTGCTCCGGCTTTTTTTCTGTCTTTCGCCTCTATGATTTCCAACATATCCTCTGGTTTTCTTGCCCCGCTTCCCACTTCGATTAACGTTCCTGCAAGAATCCGTACCATATTATAAAGAAAACCACTTCCTGTAATCCGCATACAGATTTCGTCGTCCTCTTTTTTTATCTGAAAATCATAAATGGTCCGCACTGTCGTTTTGACCTGTGCCCCTGCTCCGCAGAAACTCTTAAAATCATGTTCTCCAAGCAGATATTCTCCGGCTTTTCGCATTTTTTCCACGTCTAATGGAAGATAAGTAAAATGAGAATACAGCCGTTTTGTCGGAACCGGAAATTTTTTATTTAAAATCCGATATTCATACGTTTTCCTGCTGTTTCGATAACGAGGATGAAAATCCGGTTCAACTTCTTTTGACATCTGAATCCGAATGTCTTCCGGCAGTCTTTGATTTAAGGCATAAGAAATTTTTTCTCCCGGCATCCTTGCACTTGTATCAAACACAGCTACATTTCCAAGTGCATGTACTCCTGCATCCGTACGGCTTGCTCCGATGGTTTCAATCGGCTCTTTTAGTAATTCCGATAACTTTTGGTTAATCACTTCCTGAACTGTAATTCCATTTGGCTGTACCTGCCATCCACAATAATTTGTTCCGTCATAGGCAATTTCAAGCATGACCCGTTTCATGTTCTATTCCTCCTCTGACTACTCTCACAGGCAAACCTGTGGGTTTTTGCCACTAATTTATAACAATATACTCAAAAAATCCCGAGAGTACATTATACTATAATACGCAATACAATGTCGGCAATCAGATAAACCAGTAAAACCAGATATGCCATAATATCATGATTCTGATATTTTAATGGTTTCATGGATGTACGATGGTCTCCTCCATGATAACAGCGGGCTTCCATTGCCATTGCCAAATCATCTGCTCTTCGAAATGCCGAAATAAAAAGCGGAACTAACAGCGGAATTAAATTTTTCGCTTTTTTGATTAAATTTCCCGATTCAAAATCTGCCCCTCTGGCAATCTGTGCTTTCATAATTTTATCCGTCTCTTCCATTAAAATCGGAATAAAACGCAGTGCAATCGACATCATCATTGCGATTTCATGAACCGGAACTTTAATTTTGTTGAGCGGACGCATTAATTTTTCCAGACCGTCGGTCAACTGGTTTGGTGTCGTTGTCAATGTCATAACAGAAGAACCCATCACCAGATAAATCAGTCGGATTCCGATTTTTATCGCCTGACGGATTCCTTCTTCTGTAATCTTTAAAATCCAAATCTGTACAACCACTTTTCCGGGAACTAAGAACAGGTTAAATGCCACTGTAAGGATAAAAATAAAAAACAATGGCTTTAAACCTTTCATCATAAATTTAACCGGAACTTTGGAAAGTACAATCACCACCGCTAAAAATGCTGTGGCCAGCAGATACCCCCATAAAGAATTTGCAACAAACAGTGAGATTAAAAATGCAATTGTTCCTACAAATTTCACTCTCGGGTCTAAGCGATGCAAAATTGATTTTGCCGGATAATACTGGCCAATTGTGATATCTTTTATCATAGTATCTGTTTCTCCAGTGCTCTTAAAATACTTCTCTTTGCTTCCTCAATCGTTGTCGCATTTGTATCAACCGGAAGACCTTTTGCCTGCAGATCATGCATGATATAGGTAATCTGCGGTGCTGCAAGCCCCATTGATTCCAATTCTTTATAATGAGAAAAGACTTCTTTTGGCGTTCCGTCAAATGCTTTTTCCCCTTTATTCATCACAATCATGCGCTCTACATATTTTGCGATATCTTCCATACTGTGTGAAACCAGTACCACCGAAATTTTTCGTTCTTCGTGAAGCATTGCAATCTGGTCTAAGATTTCATCTCTGCCTCTTGGGTCAAGACCCGCTGTCGGCTCGTCTAAAATCAATACTTCCGGCTCCATCGCTAAAACTCCGGCAATTGCCACTCTTCTTTTTTGTCCTCCGGAAAGTTCAAATGGCGAACTTTTATAAGATTTCTCTGGAAATCCAACATGCGCAAGTGCCATTCTTGCCTTTTCTTCTGCTTCTTCCTGACTTGCTCCAAGATTTTTTGGACCAAAGCAGACATCGGTAAGCACATCTGTTTCAAACAACTGATGTTCCGGATACTGAAAGACCAGCCCGACTTTACTGCGAAGGTTTCGAAGCGGATATCCCTCTTTCCAGATATCTTCCCCATTATAAGAAACAACTCCTGAAGTCGGACGGATGAGTCCGTTTAAATGCTGAATTAACGTTGATTTTCCACTGCCGGTATGTCCGATAACTCCCATAAACTGTCCCTGCGGAATCTCCAGACTAACGTCTTTTAATGCATGCATCTCATAAGCGGTTCCCGGACTGTAAGTATAGGTTACATTTTCTAATTTTATCGACATAATGCACTCACCAGTTCCTCTCTTGTCAATATTCCATCCGGTATCGGCACACCTGCCTGTTTCAGTTCATACGCCAACAAAGTAACCTGCGGTACATCCAGACGATAGGATTTTAACTCTTCTACTTTTGAAAATACTTCCCTTGGTGTTCCCTGCATGACAATTTTTCCTTTATCCATGACAAATACTTTATCCGCCAAAGTCACTTCTTCCATGTAATGGGTAATCAAAACGACTGTTATGCCTTTCTTTTCGTTTAATTCCTTTACCGCCTGCAGCACTTCTTTTCGTCCGTTTGGATCAAGCATCGCCGTAGGCTCATCCAAAATAATGCACTTTGGCTCCATTGCCATCACACCGGCAATTGCCACTCTCTGTTTTTGTCCTCCGGAAAGTTTATTCGGAGAATGACTTCTATATGCCGTCATACCGGTTGCCTCTAAACTTTTATTGACTCTTCTCCAGATTTCATCCGTTTCCACACCCATATTTTCCGGACCAAATCCGACATCTTCTTCCACAATCGAACCAATAATCTGATTATCGGGATTCTGAAATACCATGCCGGCTTTCTGACGTACTTTCCAGATTTCTTCCTCCGTAGAAGTATTGATTCCATCTACTACCATTGCACCCTCTGTTGGATATAAAAGCGCATTGATATGCTTTGCCAGCGTCGATTTCCCGGAACCATTATGTCCAAGAACTGCAATAAACTGTCCCTGTTCAATATCCAGATTAATGTCATCGAGCGCACGATGTGTTTCTTCTATATGTCCATTTTCATCATATTTATAATAATCATGCATTAACTTTAATGCTTTAATGATTCCCATCGTCTATCCTCTCTCTTGTAACACTCTGTCATTTCCACATACATACCGATAAACTTCTATTTCTTTTGCATCCTGTTCCACATGATAATCGATTTTTAAAAATCCCAGTTTTTTTGCCAGCGCAATGGATGATTTGTTCTCCGAATGAATCCGGCAGTAAAGATACTTTGCGCCTCGCTCTTTGGCTTCTAAAAGAATTGCATGGCAGGCTTCATATCCATATCCCTGTCTTTGATAAGCTTCATCAATCAGATAACCCAGTTCCACAACAGAACGACCCTGATTCCAGATTTTCGGTTCGATTCCCACTCGTCCGATAATTTTACCACTTTGTTTTTCTATCACTGCCCAATAGCCCATATCACACAATTCATACATATATCTTCGGTAACTTGGGAAGTTTTCGATTTCTTCTTCTAATGTCTTTTCCTTTCCCTCAACCGCATTTTCTGTTGAATTCTGCTCATTTAAAGCAAGCATTTGTGGTAAGTCCGCTTCTGACATTTCCCGAACTAAAAGTCGTGGGGTCTCACATACCACTGCTGGAAGATGGTGATTGTGGCAATAAACTTTTTCCACAAATCTGGCATCAATCTCTTCATAGCCTTCGATTATCATTGCCGCCTGACTTAAGTCCTGCTTTCCTGAATCCGGATTAAAATATCCCATACAGGTTATATTTGCCGCTTTTGCTGCACGGCATCCATTGGTAGAATCTTCCACAACCAGACATTCACTTACGTCTAATTCAAGTTCCTCTGCTGCTGCCAAAAAGACGTCCGGTGCCGGTTTCGGATGCTTTACATTCTCTCCACTTAATATTTTATCAAAGTAGTGCCGAATATTTAAACGTTTTGTAACCATTTGAATATAAGAAAGCGGTGAAGAAGAAGCAATCGCCATTTTGTATCCCGCATTTTTTAAGCGTTCTAACAACTGTGGCACGCCCTCTATCATCGGGATACCCTCCCGTTCCACCGTTTCCGCTTTAATCTTTTTCATGGTATCCACTAATGCCTTATCTTCTCTGTCAATTCCATAGGTTTCATGAAGAAGATTCATAAGAAATCCAAGTGTAGAACCAATACAAGGTTTATAGACCTCATAATCCAATTCAATTCCACGTGTTAAAAGTGCTTCTTTCCAGATACGGTAATGTACTGGTTCACTGTTGATCAGCACTCCGTCCATATCAAATATAATTCCCTTTAACATCCTTTTTCTCCAAACTTTAAAAGGGTACTGCTTTTTCACAGCACCCTTTCTATTTTTTCAGGCATTGCACGGTGTAAAGCGTTGGAATGCTTAGCTGCGGTAAAGCGGACATTCGCAATCCGCTTTGCTACTTGCTCATGAACGCAGTCGCTTC
>ERZ773169.415-NODE-415-length-56143-cov-8.355638_pt1 | contig 56143 bp, 49 predicted proteins | sample MGYA00580536_ERZ773169 | MGnify/ENA primary metagenome ERZ773169 (study PRJEB29015, sample SAMEA2737814) | human gut metagenome | biome: human gut; feature: human-associated habitat; material: faeces | place: China | collected 2012 ... | reverse complement strand
CCGCCGGAGCGGTGCTTAAGCCATTAGGCGGGAATTGTGCGGTGTTGCCTTGACAGGAGGAGTCGCTCATGATCCTGCAAAAAATGCCGCATTACGTGGATTCCATTCTGACGCAGGAAGATGCCAGTGCCGCCCTGCAGGACGGTCAGGTTGTCGTGGGCCTGTATACAAACCGGGAGAATGTCCAGTCGGTGGTCCACTCCCACCCGTATTATGAGATGATACTGCCGGTGGCGGGCAGCAGCGTGCGCTACTCCGTCGACGGCAGTGTCTACGATTTGCACCTGGGGGAGCTGATACTGTTTCCGGGCGAGATGTACCACTCCGGCAAGTTCAACATCACGGACACGACCTCGGAGCGGCTCGTTGTGCAGATAGCTCCCGGCATCTGGGAGCGTGCCTGGGCGCAAAGCGGCCTGCCGCGGCATGTCTGGTCGGGGGATCCTGTCATTCTGGACACTGACGCCGTCACGCAGTGGGACTTCCGCGGTCTGCTGGAGCGGATGGCCCAGACCGTGTATCTCGATGAAAAAATACGCGATACCGTGCAATGCTGCGAGGTCACGGAGCTGATTTTGCTGATCAGCCAAGTTGTGACCCGGCGGCACAATGCCCCGCCGCCCTCGGCCACCAGTCTGCTCGTCGCCAAGGCGGTTGCTTACCTTCAGGCCAACTACACCGACCCGCATCTGACCGTGGCCCAGCTGGCAAAGTACACCTACACCAGCCGGGAGCACCTGTCCCGCGTGTTCAAAGAGTACACGCTGGAAAGTATACACGGGTATCTGACCAACCTGCGTATGCAGCACTGCCGCAACGAGCTCGCCGACGGCACCGGCGTACTGGACGCCTGCACCGCCAGCGGCTTTGCAAATTACAGCAGCTTTTTAAAGAGTTTCCGCGCACTGTACGGCATCACCCCCGCCGAGTACCGCGCCCAACTAAGGCAGAGCCGCAGAACGCCATAAAGAAAACCACACGTTGCGGTGTGCCGTTCGGTATCGGCTGCGGTGTCTGTTGCCTTGTAAGCCAAAATCACCGCGATATAAACAAAAATCCGCCGGGGAGCCTTCCTAAAAACGGGAAGGCTCCCCGGCGGTATTGCCTTAGGGGTCATTCTTATATACGATGACTTTCCGTCCGCATCAAAGGTATTTCCGCAGGGTCGGCACAAGAACGCTCATATTGATCGGCTTTGCGATATGGTCGTTCATCCCGGCGTCCAGCGCCACCTGTTTATCTTCGGAAAATGCATTTGCCGTCATGGCGACGATGGGGATATTTGCTTTTTGAGGATCGTCCATTCTCCGAATCTTTTTTGTCGCATCGTAGCCGTTCATCACGGGCATCTGAACGTCCATAAGGATCAGCTGATACGTTCCGTTCGCAGCTTTTTCCAGCATATCCACGCATTCCACACCGTCTTTCGCGCGGTCTACCGTACAGCCTTCTTCCTGCAGCAGCTCGGTGGCGATCTCCGCATTGAGGTCGTTGTCCTCGGTCAGCAGGATCCTTGTACCGCACAGGCACTTTTGATCCGAAGGGTTGATCTCTCGTTTCGCCTGTATTTCATCCTCGGACGCAATGCGGCAGGGAATGGTCACGGTAAACGTGGAGCCAACACCGATTTTGCTCTCCACCTCCACGGTGCCGCCCATCAGCCCGACCAGCTTTTTCACGATGCCCATCCCGATGCCGCTGCCTTCCACCTTGCTGACGGTGGACGTGCGTTCCCGTTCAAACGGTTCAAAGATATGCTTCTGGAACTCCTGCGACATACCGATGCCGTTGTCGGCAACCGTGACCACCGTATCGCACCAGCCCTCTTTTTCGCCGGGCTTCTGCGTAACGCCACAGCGGATCGTACCGCCGGCTCCCGTGTATTTGACAGCGTTGCTGACGAGGTTTGTACAGACCTCCGTCAGGTGCGGAATATCCGCATAGATATACGGATACGGCAGCTGTGTTGTCACCGTAAGCGTCTGGCCCTTGCTGTCTGCCTGATTCCGGAACATGGCAAGGCAATTACAGAAATCCTTCTCGATATCCGAAACAGAATACTCTATTTCCGTCTTATCGTTCTCGATCCGGGCAAGATCCAGAACATTGTTCAGCAGCATCAGCAGGTTCTGTCCGCACACCTGAATGTTCTCCATGTAATTTTTCAGCTTTGCAGGGTCGTCCGAATGCCGGGAAGCAAGGTCTGCGTAACCGATAATGGCGTTCATGGGCGTGCGGATATCATGCGACATATTGAACAGGAAGGTGGATTTGGCCCGGTTTGCGCTCTCGGCGTTTTCCGCAGCGATCTGCAATTTTGCATTCAGCTCCTGCGTATCGTTCGCGGCTTTTCTTGCGGCAGCTTCGGCTTTGCGTGCCTTCCGGAGCAGCTTCAGGATCGCGAGCAGAATGACTGCAACAAAAATGCTGCTGACCAGCAGGACCATGAAGAAGTTATCCCTTATAAACTCACTCAGGGTAACCTTCCGCGAGGAGCTCTTATACATTGCCAGAGAGCCGGTGAGCATATTGGTCGGCATGGCCTTGATCGTTTTGTTCAGTATGGACAGCAGATGGCGGTTTCCGCTATTGACCGCAAAGCAGGATTTGGCAGGGTTTGGAAGCGGAACGCTGTAAAAGTCGTATTTCTTGCTGTAGTTTTCCTGGCTGCTGACCCCTGTGACAAAGCAGTCCGCCTGTCCGTCCTTGACCAGCCTTGCCGCATCCTCCTGTGCAGCGCAGTCCACGATCTCCCACTGCGGATAATAAACCGCAATGTACCTTTTCAGGGAGAGCTTGTTTTGCGGAACGGCAACGCGGTTCGCTTGGTTTTCGTTAAAGTGCTGTTTGTTCGTGACCGCCATCATGTTGGAGGTCCACGTTGTGTTGGTACAGGCAACGCGATAGTCTTCCGCCAGATTGGGGCTCTGGTCGAAATGGAATACCATGTCGATCTCGCCTGATTTCAGCGCATCGAGTTCCGCTTTTTGGCTGTCATAACCGACCATCTGGAATACCAGTTCCTGATTTCCCAGACAATCTCTGGCAAACTGAATATAGTCCGTGATTGTCCCGGTAATCTCCCCGGTGGCAGGGTCATAGGTGCTGACGCCGCTGTCACCCGTCAGAAAGCCCATCCTGATCGCACCGTGCTCTTTGAGCCACGCCTTTTCCTCTCCCGTAAGGATCGGGGTATAATCCAGCGAGAAATACCTTTTATAGAGATCCGCCGTATAAAAAGGATCGGCGTCCTCCAACGCGCGCATCGCATTGTCCAGTTCTTCCTTGATATCCGCACGGTCTTTGTTGATCGCATAGTAGATGTCGGATTTTCCCACACGGGTCATGGTCGAGATGCCAAGCTCCGCCCAGAAGGATTCTTCCAGCGAAACAAAGCAGTCGATCTCATGGTTTGCCAGCTTTTGCTTCACATCCTCATTGTTGGAGATGTTGACGTGCTGCGTTTTCAGGTCGTATTTTTCTTCCCATTCGGTCAGCATGACCTCCGGTTCCGTTCCCATCAGAACGCCGATCTTTTTGCCGTTCAGCGTTTTGAAGTCGGAAGCGGAGATATCGGCGCGCGAGAGATCGGCATAGAGGTAATATTTTTCCTCCCCCATCGGTTCGTCCGAAAACAGCATTTCCTCAGCGCGATCCTCCGTATAGGAAATATCGCCCATGATGTCGATTTCGCCGTTTTTAAGTTTTTCAAAGCAGTCTGACCAGTCGCAGGTCACATACTCGAGCTGCCAGCCTGTATAGCCGGATAAGGTCTGCAGCAATTCGTAGCCGTAGCCCTTTCTTATGCCCTTCTCGTTGACATAGTTGAAGGTATCCTCAAACGAGCCGACACGGACGACCTTTGCAGGGACGGTTTCTGCGGCAGCCTTCACAGGAAACAGAGCCGGCAGCAACAGCAGCAGGCACAGCACCGCACAGATGCTTCTCCATGTCGGGGTCTGCATGGCTTTGCGCGTTCCGGAATTTTTCATTCTTTCCCATCTTTCTCCGCCCCAGGCGGCTGCATTTTGATTCCATTTCCGTACCGCCGATTTCAGGAAGGTCATGGCAGCCTCCATCGCATCGGGTTGTCAGTAGGCTTCTTGAACAGTATATACCAACGTATACAGTATGTATTATAGCATTGTCGCGAAATCGTTTCAAGATTTTTTCGCTGGGCAGCGTAAGTAAATATAAGAAATAGCCATCTGAAATCCGTGACCTTCGGCATCTCAGGTGGCTATTTTTCAGGCCGTCAAAAAACTGCATTTTTGCTCTATTGCGTGTGTAGGGGCGACCATTGGTCACCCACCAACTTACCGCAGCAACGCATTTTCTGGGATAGTTTTCTTACAAGGCAAACGGGTGCGGGCGAGCAATGCTCGCCCCTACAAGAGTTTTTCGACAGTCTGAAAATGTGAATCGCTCCATGGGGAGTGGTTCACATTTTGTATATTATTCAGGCAGTTGAATCTCCGGCATCAGCTCATCGGAGACGACTTGCAGCATTTCCTCCAATTTAGCCAGGTCATCGGGACCGAAGCGCTGTTTAGCGCGCTCCATGACCAGGTGCAAGTAGGAATAACTGATGTTATAGTACTCAATGTACTTTTGGGTCGGGCGCAGGCGGTATTCCCGCTTGTCGATGGTGGATCGGATGCGCTCTACATAGCCTTTTTTGACCAGTGAGTTGATCTTATAGGCGGCGTTGGGGGTAGAAAGATTCATCATGTGGCTGAACTGCGCAATCGTAGGTTCGCCCAATGCCATGATAACTTCCATGCAGAAAGATTCTACCGTCGTCAGTGTGGCTTCGCGATCCTCGAATCGACTGAAGATCTGCTTATAGAAGTGCAGTTTGAATTTGGTATATACCCGTCCGAATGTCTGGTCCAGCATAGCGAGAATCCCCCTGTAGGTTAGTGGATTTATTATAGCACATTCCGCCATGTAAAACCAGCCCTCAGGCATCCGTGAGAACAAACGTCAGCTCGGCGTTGGCCGCGCGCACGCCGTCCACCCATGCGGTGGCCTTGCCGATGCCTACCGGGCCATGCTGTTCTATCAGCTCACATTCCAATATCAACACATCGCCGGGTATGACCTGCCGGCGGAAACGGGCGTTTTTTACACCGCCGAACAGGGCGAGCTTTCCGCGGTTTTCCGGCAGGCTTAACGCGGCTACCACCCCGGTCTGGGCCAGCGCTTCCAGAATCAGCACACCGGGCATAACGGGGTGTCCCGGAAAGTGCCCCTCAAAAAACGGCTCCGTGCGGGTCACGCATTTGACGCCCCGCGCCCATTGGCCGGGGGTGTAGTCCAGGATCTTATCCACCAAAGCAAACGGGTAACGGTGCGGTAGGATCTTTTCGATCTCTGCCGCGCTCATGGCTCGGGGCGGCTCATTTGGCGTATAGTTCATCCTCATCCCTCCCAGCGTTTGAATACCACGCAGGCGTTATGGCCGCCAAAGCCCAGACTATCGCTCATGGCATACTCCACCTGCGCCGCGCGCCCATGGTTGGGGATATAGTCCAGATCCAGCTCCGGGTCCGGCTCCTGCAAATTGACGGTGGCGGGCAAAAAGGCATCGTGCAGAGCCAACGCGGTAAATACGCCCTCTACCCCGCCTGCACCGCCCAACAGATGGCCGGTCATCGACTTGGTAGAAGACACGGCCAGCTTGTACGCATGGCCGCCGAACACCGTTTTGATGGCAGTTGTCTCGCAGCTGTCATTCAGGTGGGTGGACGTCCCGTGGGCGTTGATGTAGCCGACCTGTTCAGGCACTACCCCGCCGTCGTCCAGCGCCAGCCGCATACAGGCCGCACCGCCTGCACCGCCCGGTGCCGGGGCGGTAAAGTGGTAGGCGTCGCAGTTAGCGCCATAGCCCACGACCTCGGCATAAATTTTGGCACCGCGCGCTTTGGCGGCCTCGAGTTCTTCCAACAGCAGTACGCCGCTGCCCTCGCCCATCACAAAGCCGCTGCGGCGGGCATCAAAAGGGATCGAGGCCCGGGCCGGGTCGTCCGCCGTGCAAAGGGCTTTCATGCTGGCAAAGCCGCCCACGCCCAGCGGGCTGATGCAGCTTTCGCTGCCGCCGCAGAGCATGCGGTCCTCGTATCCATCGCGGATACGGTGGAACGCATCGCCGATTGCATTGGTGCCGCCTGCACAGGCGGTGGTGGGGCAGCTGCACATGCCCTGCAAGCCAAAACGGATGGCGATCTGCCCCGCCGCCATATTGCCAATGGACATGGGGACAAAATAGGGGCTGACCTTTTCAAAGCCGCGCTGCTGGCCGCGGGTGTGTTCTTCCTCGATGGTGGGCAGGCCGCCGATGCCGCTGGAAAGGATCACGCCAAACCGCGTATGGTCGATTTCTTCCAGCGCAAGGCCGCTGTCGCGGACGGCTTCGTCGGCGGCGGCCACGGCAAACTGGGTAAAGCGTGCCATTTTGCGGGCTTCGCGCTTGTCGATGCGCGCGGCGGGGTAAAAGTCCTTGACCTCTGCGGCCAGCTTTACTTTAAAATCAGCCGTATCAAAAGCCGTGATCGGTCCTACTGCACAGCGGCCAGCCTTAATGTTCGCCCAGCTTTCTGCCACCGTATTGCCGGTAGGATTTACCGTGCCAAGGCCGGTAATAACGACCCTGCGTTTCTTTTTTGTGTCCATTGCACACCTCACATTCCCATTCCGCCGTCAACGCAAAGGACCTGCCCGGTAATATACCCGGCCTGCTCCCCTGCCAGAAAAGCCACCGCCGCCGCAACATCCTCGGCATGGCCGATTTTGCCCGCCGGGATGGCCGCTTCCGCTGCGGCACGGGCCGGTTCTGACAGCACGGCGGTCATATCTGTTGCAATAAAACCGGGAGCCACAACGTTGGCGGTGATATTGCGGGCAGCATACTCTTTGGCAGCGCTTTTCGTCAGGCCGATCAGCCCCGCCTTGCTGGCTGCGTAGTTGGTCTGACCCGCGTTGCCGTGCAGACCGACAACACTGCTGACGCTGATGATGCGCCCATACCGCTGGTGCATCATAAAGCGGCAGGCCGCTTTGGTGCAGAAAAACGCCCCCTTCAGGTTGGTGGCAAGCACATTGTCAAAATCAGCTTCGGTCATCCGCAGAAGCAATTTGTCGGCGGTAATGCCCGCGTTGTTGACCAGCACATCGATCCGCCCAAAAGCGGCAACGGTATCTTCTACCAGTTTCTGACATGCTTCGGGGCTGCGCACGTCCGCCTGCAGCGTGACAGCCTGCACGCCAAGGGCGCGGCAGGCTGCGGCTGTTTCCTCGGCAGCGGCAGCGCTGCCGGCATAGTTGACGGCAATGTTCATGCCGTTTTCGGCCAAAGCCCGGCAAATGGCACGGCCAATGCCTTTGGCCCCGCCCGTAACCAGAGCGGCACGGCGCAAGTTTTCGGTTTGCGGCATGGTCAGGCTCCTTTCATGGTGCGCAGCAGCTGTTGCAGCTGCGCGGCAGTTTCCACCGGATAGCACGAGATGGCACTTCCCACAGTCTTTTTGACAAACCCGGTCAACGCCCTGCCGGGACCGATCTCAATGGCGGCGTCCACGCCCAATTCTGCCAGACGGCGGACGGTCACCTCCCAACGCACGCCGGACTGCACCTGTTTTTCCAGCAGCGCGGCAATGGTGTCGGTTTCCTCCATCTCGTGTCCCAGGCAGTTGAACAGCACAGGGAACTGCATCGGCGCAAAGCGGACAGCCTTACATTTTTCCCGCAGTGCATCCCCTGCCGGGTGCATCAATGAGGTATGGAACGGGCCGCTGACATTCAGCGGCAGGCAGCGCCGTGCCCCGGCAGCAAGCGCCAACTCGGCAGCTTTATCGACAGCGGCCTTGTCGCCGCCAATGACCAGCTGGCCGGGGCAGTTGTAGTTGCAGATCTGCACAACACCTTCGTCGGCGGCTGCATTGCAGCATGCCTGCAAGGGGGGTTCGTCCAGCCCCAAAACAGCTGTCATCCCGCAGGTGCGCCCCGCCGCAGCAGCAGCCATTGCCTTACCGCGGAAGGCGGTTAAAGCGACTGCGGTCTGCACATCGAACACCCCCGCACAGGCCAGGGCGGAATACTCCCCCAGCGACAGCCCTGCCGCATAATCCGGTGTGACACCTGCCTCCCGCAGTACGGCAGTAAGGCCAGCGGCAAACGCCGTCATGCAGGGCTGGGTGTATTGGGTCTCGTTCAATACACCGGCTGCGTCGGTAAAGCAGACTTCTTTCAAATCAAAATCCACCGCCGCGTCGGCTTCGTCAAAAGCAGCGCGGAAAGCCGGGAAGTTCTCGTAAAGATCCCGGCCCATACCGGCGTGCTGGCTTCCCTGCCCGGCGTATAAAAATGCTAGTTTCATAAGGTGATCTCCTTGTACACCCCGGCGATGCAGTCTTTGGCTTCGCTTACCATCGCGGCAAAAATTTCTTCCACCGGGCGGACTTCGTGCAGCAGCCCTGCGGCCTGTCCGGCCATCAGACTGCCATTCTCGGTGTCACCGTCAAACACAGCCTTGCGCAGACTGCCTAAAGTAAAGCGTTCCAGCGCCATTTTATCAGCCCCGGCCTTTTCCTGTCGGACATACTCGCGGCTCATGCGGTTTTTCAGTACACGCACAGGGGTGCCGCCGATGCGCCCGGTCACGATGGTATCACTGTCGCGGGCTTTTAACAGGGCGGCTTTATAGTTTTCATGGATGGGGCACTCGGTGCTCGCCAGCAGACAGGTACCGACCTGCACACCGCACGCCCCCAATGCCAGCGCAGCAGCCAGCCCTCGTCCATCGGCAATGCCGCCCGCAGCGATGACCGGCACATGGACGGCATCGACGACCTGCGGGACAAGTGCCATCGTGGTCATCTCGCCCACATGGCCGCCGCTCTCGGTACCTTCGGCAATAACGGCGTCAATACCGAGCGGTTCCAGATGTTTGGCCAAAATGGCTGCCGCCACCACGGGGATGACCGTGATACCGGCTGCTTTCCACGCGGCCATGTACTTTCCCGGATTTCCCGCCCCGGTGGTGACGAGCTTTACGCCCTCCTCCACCACGATTTTGGCAAATTCATCCGCCTGCGGGTGCATCAGCATGATGTTCACGCCAAAGGGCTTGTCGGTCAGTGCGCGGCAGCGGCGGATGTTTTCCCGCAGGGTGTCCGCGTCCATGCCGCCGGAGCCGATCAGCCCCAGCGCCCCGGCGTTGGAACAGGCAGCGGCAAACTCGCCCGTGGCGATATTGGCCATGCCGCCCTGTATAATGGGATATTTTGTACCTAAAATTTCATTGAGCAGCTTCATTTTCCACCCTCATACGTCAGCAGCATCCCGCCCCATGTCAGCCCGCCGCCAAAGCCGATGCAGGCCAGCGTCTGGCCGGGTCGCAGCAGATCACTTTCCGCCATTTCATGCAGGGCAATCGGGATGCTGGCAGCACTGGTGTTGCCGTGACGGCCTATGTTTTTGTAAAACTTTGACGGTTCTGCGTGTAAACTTTTGACACAATGGTCAATTATGCGGCTGTTGGCCTGGTGGCAGACTACCCAGTCCAGATCAGACAATGTCTTTTGGCTGCGGTCCAGCACGGCTTGCAGACAGCGCGGCATAGCCTCCACGGCAAAGCGGAAAACCGCCTTGCCGTCCATCGTGATCGGCGCGGTATCGCAGGCCGCAGGGCCGCCCGCGCGGATCGCTTCACTGCCCCGTGCGCCTAACGTTACGGCGAACGGGGCATTTTCGGCCAGCTCAAAAACAGCCGCACCCGCGCCGTCGCCAAACAATATACAGGTCGTGCGGTCAGTCGGGTCCACCATGCGGGAGAGTGCCTCGCAGCCAATGACCAGCGCATACCGCCCGCCCAGCGTGCTCAGGAGCCCGTGGGCCGCGGCGGCGGCATAAATAAAACCAGAACAGGCCGCATTCACATCAAATGCAGGCCGGTTTTCCGGCAGGCCCAAGGCAGCCTGTACGCGGCAGGCAATGCTTGGGGTAGCCGTCGGGGCCGAGAGCGTCGCCACAACACAGCAGGCAATGTCGTTTGCCGCCAGACCGCTGCGGGTCAGGGCCTGACGGGCGGCGGTGACAGCCAGCGTGGCGGCATCCTCGTTTTCGGTGCAGTAATAGCGCTGGCAGATGCCGGTGCGGGTCGTGATCCATTCGTCGCTGGTGTCCACCTGTCGGCGCAAGTCCTCGTTCGTCACTACACGGCTGGGCAATGCCCCGCCGGTAGCCAGCAGCTGTAAGCCTTTCATGCGCCCCTCATTTCTCCGATGCGGCGATATTTTTTGTAGCGCTGTTCTGCCAACGCTTTGCCGCTCATCTTACATAAAGCGGCAAGGTGCACCGCAATGGCAGTGTCCAACCGGCTGAAAAGCAGCTGCCGTCCACGCTGTGCGCCGCCCAGCGGTTCGGGGATGACTTCTTCCACAATGCCATCTGCGTACAGGTCCTGTGCCGTCAGCTTCATCATGGTGCAGGCCTCGCCGCTGCGGGAAGCATCTTTCCACAGAATACTGGCAAACCCCTCGGGGCTGAGCACGGAGTACACGGCATTTTCCAGCATCAGAATGTGGTTGGCAACGCCCAGACCCAGTGCACCGCCGCTGGACCCCTCGCCTGTGACAATGGCCAGCACCGGGACGGTCAGGCCGCTCATCTCCATCAGGTTGCGGGCAATGGCTTCCCCTTGGCCGCGTTCTTCCGCATCCTTGCCGGGGTAAGCACCGGGAGTGTCAATAAAAGTGATGATGGGACGGTGAAATTTTTCCGCCTGTTTCATAACGCGCAGGGCCTTGCGGTAGCCCTCCGGTCCCGGCATGCCAAAGTTGCAGCGCAGGTTTTCTTCCAGCGTAGTCCCTTTGCGGTGCCCCAAAACGGTAACGGGCATCCCGTGGAACCGTGCGATCCCGCATAAAATGGCCGCATCCTCTTTGCATTGTCGGTCACCGCACTGCTCAAAAAAGTCGGTAAACAAGTTGTCGATCATTTCGGTTATATGCGGGCGGTCAGGGCGGCGGGCCAGAAAAACGCGGTCCTCCGGCGTCAGCGAGGTGCAGCGCTGTAAAAGCGTGTTTTCCTCTGCGGAAAGCTCAGCCAGTTCAGCCGCATGGGTGGTCGTGCTCGCCATTTCGGCGTCATCGGCACGGCTGCACAGCGCGTCGATCTGCGCGTCCAGCGGTTCCAACTGCTGCAAAACTTCTTTGATCATCTGCGCTTCCTCCCCTGCGTGTGGAGCTGCAAGATCCGCGTTAAGACCTCTTTCAACTCGGTGCGCGGTACGACCTGATCCACAAAACCGTGTTCCAGTTGGAACTCGCTGCGCTGGAACCCGTCGGGCAGTTTTTCACCGATGGTCTGTTCAATGACGCGCGGCCCGGCAAAGCCGATGAGTGCCCCCGGTTCGGCGAGCGTAATATCACCCAGACTGGCAAAGCTGGCCGTGACGCCGCCTGTGGTGGGGTGGGTCAGCACGCTGATGTACAACCCGCCGCTGCGGTTGAACCGTTCCAGCGCGGCGCTGGTTTTGGCCATCTGCATCAGGCTGAAAATGCCCTCCTGCATCCGTGCGCCGCCACTGGCAGAAAAAATAATGAGCGGCAGGTGCTTGTCGGCAGCGTACTCAATCGCACGTGTGATTTTTTCACCAACAGCGGTGCTCATGCTGCCCATAAAAAAGCGGCTGTCCAGCACAGCGACCACCGCCTGCACGCCGCCGATCCTGCCGATTGCTGTAACGGCGGCTTCTTTCAGGCCGGTCTTGACCGAAGCAGCGGCCAGCTTTTCCTGATACTCGGGAAAATGCAGCACATCGTTGGGCGCAATGTCCGGGTTCAGCTCTTTAAAAGTTCCGTGGTCCAGAACCGTGCTGAGCCGATAATAGGCGCCGATTGCCAAATGCACCCCGCAGTTGGGGCAGACATACTGGCTCTTGACCCAAACCTGCCGCGTGGCACGGCGGCCGCATTTTTTGCACTCGACAAATTGCGGCGGCACCCAGTTGGGCGCAGCCGTGCCGGCATCGCGGCGGGCTTTCATCTGAAAGCTGCGCTCCTGCGGGCTGGTCGGGAACAGCTTTTCAATGGCACTCATCCTGCAATACCCTTTAGGCTGCCCGCGCAGCCAGATAGTTGAAGATGTCGCCCACGGTTTTGAGCGTCCCCAGGTCCTCGTCGGCAATCGTAACGCCGAACTTGTCCTCAAACGCCATGTTCAGCTCTACCGCATCCAGGCTGTCCGCCTGCAGGTCGTCGGTCAGGCTGGCATCCATTGTGACCTTATCAGCATCGCAGTTCAGGGTGTCAACAAATACTTCTTTTACTTCTTCAAAGCTCATACTACGTACCTCACATAATTTAACTAAATAAATTGACGTAATCGTCAATGAGGTCATTATACCACGTTTGCTTCGAATGTCAATATTATTAGGTAAAAATATTTATCTAATCAAATCGCCGTTTTCTCATCTTCCGGTATTATAAAAGGAAAGCACACAAATTATCCCCCTGCTGGGGCAGCCCTTGCTGACTGCGATTTGACCGCTGCTGCATATCTTCCCTGTGAAATATCCAATCGCCTTTAAATGGTTTTATTTACTTTCTCTTTTACTCTCCCAGATTATTTTCTATTCTGCAACATATTTCGCTCTAATGTGCTATACTAATACTATCCGATAATGATGGAGGAACTTCTATGAAACGCAGCATCCGACTCCAATACAATGCCCCCGTCACACTGACCTTTTTCTTTTTGTCCCTCGTCTCTCTGGTATTGGGCTACTTAACAAACAACTGGACAATCTCGCACCTGTTTAGTGTGTATCGCTCGTCGATGACGGATCCGCTATTCTATGTCCGGTTGTTCGGTCATGTCCTTGGCCACGGCGGTTGGAATCACTTTATAAACAATATGCTCCTCTTCCTTGTTGTCGCTCCACCTTTGGAAGAACGATACGGAAGCCGAACACTTCTAAGCGGTATCCTTATGACCGCGCTGGTATCCGGCATATTGCAGTGTGTGCTGTTCCCCACTTCTGCATTGCTTGGTGCATCCGGTATCGTATTCATGCTCATCATGCTCTCCAGTTTGGCCGGCAGTAAGAATGGAGGTATCCCTATCACCTTCATCTTGGTTGGCGTGCTGTACTTAAGCCAGCAGGTATACAGTATCTTCTTTATACAAGATAATGTGGCTAACTTTATGCACATTGTCGGTGGTATTTGCGGTACAGCTTTTGGTTTTGCCGTCCGGAAGAGATAACGAATGATCGGGAAGAGTATCTTATTTATGATGATTAAGCACATTTTTCAGAAAGAACCTGTCCTGAGCATTGCCACTTGTTTGGCGATCATTTCCGCTTTCTTTGTCCCCCCGGACGCAGAATACCTCGGATATATCGATTTCCGTACTCTTGCAATCCTGTTTTCGCTAATGACAGTTATGGCCGGACTGAGAGGGCAAGGCGTATTTGATAGACTCGGCCATGCCCTCCTATCTCATACCCGCACCACTTTGCAGCTAACAGTTGTTCTCGTCGGCCTATGCTTCTTCAGCAGTATGCTGATAACAAACGATGTATCGCTGCTAACATTCGTGCCATTTACGTTTGTCGTTCTGAATAGTTTGAACGCATTTGTTCGCAGCAAACTACTCCTCCCTATCGTCTGTATGCAGACGATAGCTGCCAACCTTGGCAGTATGCTTACACCACTGGGCAATCCGCAAAACCTGTATTTGTATGGCAAGAGCGGGATGGATATGAGCTCTTTTGTTCTGTTGATGCTCCCCTATTCCATCATATCATTAGTGCTTATTGCTATATGGGCAGTATGGCTATGCCGTGAAGGTTCCGACATTGTTGTAACTCATTCTGCGGTAAACTCAGAACCAGACAAGAAGCTCATTGCGTTGTACGGTATTCTGTTTGTCGCCTGTTTATTGGTTGTATTGCGTGTTCTCCCATACGGTGTTGCATTCGCCGCTATCTTGGTGTGCACCTTCTTTGTCGACCGCCCCACTCTTGGCCGCGTAGACTATTCTCTGATTCTTACCTTTGTAGCACTGTTCATTTTCATCGGGAACTTAGGTCGGATTGAAGCGTTCTCTGGATGGTTGCAGAATATTCTGGCCGGCCATGAGGTTTTAGTATCAGTTCTGGCCTCTCAAGTGACCAGTAATGTGCCTGCTGCCATCCTGCTTTCTGGATTTACCGATAGTTTCCGTGCGCTGATCATTGGCACAAACCTTGGTGGCCTTGGCACATTAATTGCATCCATGGCAAGCCTGATTTCTTATCGACAGATTGCAAATGAAGTACCTGCTGAAAAAGGGCACTATTTTGCGATGTTTACTATTTTCAATGTAGTGTTTCTGGCCATTCTGATGGGCGCTTGGGCCCTGATCTGATATTTCCGTAATTCTATTTTACAAAGTGCAAGCTCTTTACAAACAAAAAGCGGAGGAGACAAAACGCCTCCTCCGCGCCTAAATTTTCGGTTGTAGGGAAACACCGGGGGTAGAAAGTGTATTACTGCCATCCTCTTGCCGCAGGGTCGAGCATCTCGGCGGCGGAATACACCAGCGCGTTGCAGATGGCGGCAGCCACGTTGCTGCCGCCCTTGCGGCCCATGGCGGCGATGGCGGGCACGCCGTACTGCGTGCAAACCGCAAACAGCCGTTCCTTGCTTTCCACCACATTCACAAAGCCGACGGGCACGGCGATGACCAGCGCAGGGCGCAGACCGCTTTCGATCTCGTCCGCAATCGTCAGCAGCGCCGTGGGGGCGTTGCCGACGGCCAGCACCGCGCCGGGGTACTCCCGCGCGGCCCTGTGCATGGCGGCGGCGGCCCGGGTCGAGCCCGCCGCCTTCGCAGCAGCGGCGACAGCGGGGTCGGCCATAAAGCAGAGTGCCTGCCCGCCCAATTTGGCCAGACCGGGCTTTGTGATGCCCGCCAGCGCCATGTTGGTGTCGGTGATGACCACTGCCCCGGCACGCATGGCCGCGACGCCCGCCGCCGCCGCGCCGGGTGTGAAGCGCAGGTTCTCGGCGTAATCAAAATCCGCTGTCGTGTGAATAACGCGCTTGACCACGGCGGCGTTTTCGGGCGGAACCGCAAGCCCGCGCGCGGCCAGCTCCGCCGTGATAATGCCCATGCTCGTGCGCTCAATGTCGGCGGGCAGATGATGCTGCGGTGTCATTTTTTCCCTCCTCTGGGGTTGTGCAGACCCATGGCTGCGTAGACGGCGTCCATGTCCAGCGCACTGCGCACGCCGTCGGCCAGCAGGTCCAGCTGCTGTGTGCGGTAGTCGGCCATCGCAAGCGGCGCGGCGGTCTCCGGCGTGATTCCCTTGCGGCGGCAGAGGTACGCGGCCAGCTGCTCCGTCAATTCGCCGCTGTCAAACAGGCCGTGCAGGTAGGTGCCGAACACGGCGTTTTGCACGCAGCCCTCCGGTGTGCCGTCGGCATAGCGGCAGAACGGAGCGCCGTTCGCCGCGGTGCGGCCCGTGTGAATTTCATATCCGGTCAGCGCAGCCCCGGTAAAGGGCGCGGCAGCCGTCGCCGTGACCTGTGCGCGGCGCTTTTCGGCGGTAAAGACCGTCCGCGTCGGCAGCAGGCCCAGCCCGCGCAGCGTCTGCGGGTGGCCGCTCTCGGTGCCCTGACTGTCGTCGAGCGTCTCGCCCAGCAGCTGATAGCCGCCGCAGACGCCCAGCACCGGCGTGCCGCCTGCTGCCAGCTTGAGCACAGCGGCCTCCAGCCCGGACTGGCGCAGCCACAACAGGTCGTTCACCGTGTTTTTGGTGCCGGGCAGAATGACCAGGTCCGGCGCGCCCAGCTCCCGCACGGACTGCACGTACCGCACACCCAAAAGCGGGTGCTGTTCCAGCGGCATAAAATCGGTAAAATTGGAAATATGCGGCAATTTCAAAACAGCTGCGTCCAGCGGCTTGACTGCGCTTTTACTTTGCAGCCGCGGCGCAAGCGAGTCCTCGTCCTCGATGTCCACCCGCAGGTACGGCACGACGCCCAGCACCGGCAGCTGCGTTTTTTCCTCCAGCATCGCCAGCCCAGGGCGCAAAATTTCTACATCGCCGCGGAATTTATTGATGATAAGCCCGCATATACGCGCGCGCTCGTCCGGCTCCAGCAGCGCCACCGTGCCGTACAGCTGCGCAAAGACGCCGCCGCGGTCAATGTCGCCCGCCAGCAGAACCGGCGCGTCCACGAGCTTTGCCAGCCCCATGTTGACAATGTCGTCCGCCTTCAGGTTGATCTCGGCGGGACTGCCCGCGCCCTCGATGACGATGATGTCAAATTCATCGGCAAGGCTGTCGTAGGCACGCAGAATATCGGGAATCAGCGACTTTTTGCGGCGGAAATATTCCTTTGCGGGCATATCGCCGCGGACCTCGCCGTTCACGATGACCTGGCTGCCCACATCGCTGCTCGGCTTGAGCAGGATCGGGTTCATCCGCACATCGGGCTCGACGCCCGCGGCCTGCGCCTGCACGACCTGTGCGCGGCCCATTTCGAGGCCGTCCCGGGTCACAAAGCTGTTCAGCGCCATATTCTGGCTTTTGAACGGCGCGGTTTTGTAGCCGTCCTGCGCAAAAATGCGGCAGAGCGCCGCGCACAGCAGGCTTTTGCCCGCGCCGCTCATCGTGCCCTGCACCATGATGCACTTTGCCCGGCTCATGCCAGCACCTCCCGCATAATTTTCAACAGCTGTTCGTTTTCTTTTTGGGTGCGCACAGCGGTGCGGTACCACGTCTCGTCCAGCCCCGGGTAGTTGCCGCAGCCGCGCACCACCGCACCGTGACGGCGCAGCTTTGCCCCAAAGTCCGCCGGTGCGCGGAACAGCAGGTAGTTGGCCTGTCCGTCCACGACCCGCAGCCCCAGTGCCCGCAGTCCCGCGGCCAGCCTTGGGCGCTGGTCGGCAATGAGTGTGCGCACGCTGTCGGCATAGGCGGTCTCCTCCAGTGCGGCCTGCCCTGCGGCCTGTGCCAGGCCGGACACGGCCCACGGCTGGCCCGCCGCGCGCATTTTGTCCAGCAGCGCCGCGTCACTGCACAGCGCATACCCCAGCCGCACCCCGGCCATAGCATAGAGCTTGGTGAATGCCTTTAAGATTATAAGGTTCGGTGCATCGCGCAAAACTGTCTTAGCTGTCAGGGCCTCCCGCGCGGCGAGGAAGTCGAGGAAGCACTCATCTACGACCAGCACCGCGCCGCAGTCGGCACAGCGGCGCAGCAGCTTTTGCACCATAACGAGCGGCGTGACCTGCCCGGTGGGGTTGTTGGGCTGGCAGAGGAACACGGCATCGGTGCTGTCGTCGATGGCGTCTACAAAGCCGTCCGTCACGGCAAAGTCGCTTTCCTCCCGCAAAAGAAACCGCTGTACGTCACAATCCACCGTTTCCAGCGCAGCAGCGTACTCGGCAAAGGTCGGTGCGGGCAGCAATGCGCGCCGCGGGCGCAGGGCCAGTGCCAGGCGGTAGATCAGATCCGCCGCACCGTTGCCGCACAAAATTTGCGCAGCATCCACACCCTCTGCCGCAGCCAGCTTAGTGCGCAGTGCCCGGCAGAGCGGGTCCGGGTAGCGATCCGCCATGGGCAGTGCCGCTGTGATGGCCGCCGCCACGCCCGCGGGCAGCCCCAGCGGGCTGACGTTGGCCGAAAAATCCAGCGCGTCCCGGCCAAACTCGGCCCGATAGCCCGCCCAGTCGCCGCCGTGTACCAGTTCCATCCCACATTCCCTCACAAGACAAGCATCAGCCGCACGGCCAGCCCCAGCACAAGGGCCAGCAGGCTCTCGGCGTACATCATGCGGTTGGCACGCAGGATGTCCCGCGGCTCGATCTCCCGCAGCGGGTCGCCAATTGTCGGCTTATCGTAATATTCGCCAAAGTAATAGGCCGGGCCCGCCAGCTGCACGCCCAGTGCACCGGCGCAGGCGCTCTCGGTCTGGGCGCTGTTGGGGCTGGCGTGGCGGCGGCGGTCCCGCCGCCAGATGCGCCACGCCCCGCGGGCGCTGTTGCCCATCAACGCCGCCGCAGCCACCCAGAGCAGCGCGGCCAGGCGGCTGGGCAGCCAGTTGGCGGCATCGTCCAATTTGGCGGCACAGCGCCCGAAATAAAGATATTTTTCGTTTTTGTAGCCGAGCATGCTGTCCATCGTGTTGATGGCCTTGTAGGTCAGCGCCAGCGGTGCCCCGCCAAGGAGCATATACAAAAGCGGCGCAATGACGCCGTCGCTGGCGTTCTCGGCCACGGTCTCCACAGCGGCTCTGGTCACGCCCGCGGCGGTCAGGTTTTGCGTGTCACGGCCCACGATGCGGGCCACGGCCCTGCGGGCCGCGGGCAGGTCGCCCTTTGCCAGTTCCTTGTACACATTGCGGCTCTCCTGTGCAAGACCCTTGGCAGCCAGCGCCTGGCCGCACCAGAGCATTTGCAGCGCCAGCCCCAGCGCCGGATGGAGCCTTGCCGCGGCCCAGCAGGCAAGCCCGGTAACGGCCAGCGTGCCCAGCGGCAGCACCGCGGCCACCGCGGCCCCGCCGGCCAGCTCGCCCCGCGGCGTTTTGGGCAGTGCGGTGCGCAGGTGCTTTTCCAGCGCCGAGATGCACCGGCCCATGAGCACCACCGGATGCGGCAGCCACGCCGGGTCGCCAAGCAGAGCGTCCAGCAAAAAACCGCCCAGCACCGCCCAAAAAATCAGCATGTGCTCTCCTTCGTGTACTGCACGGTCTTGACCAAACGCAGCTCATGCCGCGACGCCCAGTCGCGGGCGTCCAGCACATAGCCGCCCGCGTTGGGGCCGCACCACCGGTAATAGCTGCGGCGCGGCACGCCGTAGCGCTCCAGCGCGGCCATCTGGGTGCCGCCGTGGGCCAGGATCACCAGCATTTCCTCGCCGTCGGCCAGCGCCTTGTCCACCAGCGCCGCAAACGTGCGGCATACGCGGTCACTGAAATCATCCTTGCGCTCACCGTCGGGGCAGCTGCTCTCGCAGTTGGCGGCGACCCACGCCTGATAGTCTGGGTCGTGCTCCATCTCAATATAATTGCGGCCTTCAAAGCTGCCGAAGCACATCTCCTTCAGCCCGTCCACGGGCACGAGCTCCGCGTCCGGGAACAGCACCTCCGCCGTCTGCCTTGTACGCTGCAGCGTGGAAATATAGACAACCTTCGGGTCAATATCAGCCCGGCGCAGCTGGGCCAGCCCCTCGGGCGAGAGCGGGATGTCCCGCTGACCCTGATAGCGCTTCTGGGCGTTGTACTCGGTCAGGCCGTGGCGCAATAAATAAATCAGCATTTCGGAAGTTCTCCTTTCAAAATCGTCGGCAGACCGCAAAACATCTGCACAACGCAGTCCGCCCGCGCGGCCAGCAGACAGGCCAGACGGCCCGCCGCCTCCCGCGCGGCACGCGCGGCGGGGTCAATCGGCACAACGCCGCCGCCGACCTCCGCCGCGGTCACAACATCATAATCTGCCAGCTCGTCGGCCAGCCGGTTCAAATCGGCGGCGTCGGCGGCCAAATCCTGCACGTCGTACACCTGCCGCCCGCCGAGCTTTTGCGCAAAGGTGCGCTTGCCGCTGCAGAGCGGCCCTGTCACAAACACCATTTACAGCACCCCCAGCCATTGGCAGGCGGCCAGCGCCGCCAGCATCCAGATCTCGCATTTTTGCAGGAACCACCCGGCCAGATCACCGGTCACACCGCCAAACTGTTTTTTGGCAACAGCGTAGTACCGCGCAAAAGCGCAGCCTGCGGCCAGCACCAGCGCCCAGCCGCCCAGTGCAGTCAGCCCCACGGCCAGCATGGCGCAGAGCACAGCCAGCACCTGCCGCACGCGGACGCGGTCCGCCGCCGTGGCAAAGGTGTGGGCAAGGCCGGTGTTTTTCGCCAGCGGGAACGCCGCCACGGCCAGCCCGGACAGCGCCCGCTCCCCCACCAGCGCCAGCGTCCAGAGCACGCCGACCCGCGGGGTGAACGCCACACAGCCGCACAGCGCAAAATACGCCGCAAAGTAGCTGCACAGCCGAATGACCGCGAACGCGCCGCAGTGGGGGTCTTTTAAAATTTCCAGCTTCTTCGCGGTATCGCCGTAGCTTGAAAGTGCGTCGCAGGTGTCGGCGTAGCCGTCCAGATGGATGCCGCCCGTGACCCAGACCGGCACAAGGCAGAACCCCGCCGCGCGGGCCGCCGCAGGCAGCGGCAGCACGCCGCAGACGCACCACAGTGCGCCGCACACCACCCCCACCAGCGGGAAGGCGCAGAGCGCGTACCGCATATTTTTTTCGTTCCAGTCGAACTGCGGCATCGGCAGGGCCGAGAACATGGCGAACGCCACCGCAATCGTCTGTAAAGCTGTCACGGACCTTCACTTCCTTTGTAATAGACAGGGATGCCGCAGACAACGCGCACCACGCGGTCTGCCCGCGCCGCCGCAGCGTTGTTGACGGCGGCCAGTGCGCGCAGATAGCGGTCCGTATCGCCCGCATAGTCTGCCCCACCGCTGAACACCTCGTTGGAAACCACAATCAGATTATCACATTGCAGCAGCATCTTGTCAATGCCCCGCAGGATCGCCGCCGCGGTTTCCGTCCCTGCACCGTCGGGGTCATACAGCTCATTGGCGGCCAGGTTGCCCAGGTCCTCCAGCAGCACGGTGCCGCGCCGGGGCAGGGCCACGCGGTCCAGGTGCAGCGGGCACTCTACCGTGGTGAACTGCTTTTCGGCCCGCATGGCGCGGTGCTTCGCCACGCGGGCGGCGCACTCGGCGTCCCATACCTGCATCGTCGCCAGATAGGTGCGCGGCAGCGGTGCACGCAGGCAGAGCGACTCCGCATAGGCGCTTTTGCCGCTGGCCGCGCCGCCGATGACCAGCGTCAGCACTGCGGGGTGTACGGCGTGATGCCGCCCTCCGCAAACGAGTAGCAGCCGTTGTAGACGGCCAGCGCCATATCCCACAGCGGCAGGCTGGCCACCGCGCCCGTGCCCTCGCCCAGATGCAGCTCTGCGGTGATAAGCGGTTTTTTGCACAGCGCGTCCAGCACAATATGTGCGGCTGGCTCGCTGGATACATGGCTGGCGAAAACGGCCTTTTCCGCCGCGGGGCAGAGCCGCACCGCGCACAGCGCCGCCACGCCGCTGATGAATCCGTCCATCACGATGGGCAGCCTTTCGAGCGCACCGCCCAGAAACACGCCGCACAGCCCGGCAATATCAAAGCCGCCCAGCGCCGCCAGCACCCCCAGCGGGTCCGCGGCGTCTGGGTGGTTGCGGGCAATGCCGCGTTCAATCGCATCTATTTTGCGCTGTAGTCCGGCGTCGGAAAGTCCCGCGCCGCGCCCGGTCATCTCGGCCACAGGACGGCCCAGCAGCACGCTGGCCACGGCGCTGGACGTCGTTGTGTTGCCGATGCCCATTTCCCCCGTCGCCAGCAGCTGTGCGCCGCTCTGCTTCTGCGCACGCACCAGCGCAATGCCCGCAGCGATGGCCTGCACGGCCTGTGCGCGGGTCATAGCCGGGCCGGTGGTAAAGTCAGCCGTGCCCGCAGCAATGCGGCAGTCCGCCGCGCCGGGCACGAGTGCGCCCGCAATGCCCATATCGACGGACATGACGTCGCAGTGGGCCGCAGCGGCCATACGGCAGACGCTGGTGCGGCGGGCGGTCAGGTTTTCGAGCACGGCGCGGGTCACGGAGGCATCGGTCTGGCTGACGCCCTGCGCCACAACGCCGTTGTCCGCGCAGAGCACCAGCACCGCGCGGCGGCTGACATCCGGCACGGGGTCGCCGGTCAGCGCGGCGGCGTCCTCGACCATGGCTTCCAACCGACCCAGTCCGCCCAGGGGCTTTGCCAGCGCAGCCCAGTGGGCGTGGGCTGCGGCGCGGGCAGCCTCGTCCGGCGGGGTAACGGCTGCAAGCAGGTTTTTCAGTTCGTTTTCGGTCATGATGTTTCCTTTATATAATGTTCGGCTGCAGCCGCAAAGCGCTTCGGCAGCGGCGTCCCCGCCCAGTAGAGATGCGGAAAGCCAGCGTAGAGACGTTCATTGGCAAAGCCGCACGCCCACTGCCGCCCGTTTGCCTTGGCAGCGGTGAACGCATCGCCGTTTTCGGTGGAGTCCCAGTGATGGAACTCGTGGACGGGCAGGGTCTCCCCCGCGCGGAACAGCATACTGTCGGCGCGGGCGGTCAGGCGGGCGTAGCCGAACCGCACAAGCCGCCCGACCTTGAAGCCCTGCCCGGGCAGCACGCCCGCCATCGGGTGGGGCGTGCCGTCGGCGTCCTGTAATGTCCGGCCCAGGTACAAAAAGCCGCCGCACTCGGCCACAGTGGGCAGGCCGCCCTGCACGGCGCTTTTTACAGCGGCGCGCAGGGGGGCGTTCGCGGCCAGCCGGGCGGCGTACAGCTCGGGGTAGCCGCCCGGCAGGTAAAGCCCGCCGATGTTATCCGGCAGAGCCGTGTCGGCCAGCGGGCTGAAAAAGCACAGCTCCGCGCCGTTTTCCCGCAGTGCCTCCAGCGTTTCGGCGTAGGTAAAGCAGAACGCGGCGTCCCTTGCCACGGCAAGGCGCACCCGCGGCGGGGGCACCGTGCACGGCACAGCGGCGGGCGCGGGGCGGTCAAACAGGGTGTGCAGCAGCGGCCAGTCGATGGTTTGCTGCGCGGCAACGGATAAGAGCTGTATCTTGCGCTGCAGATCGTCGATCTCGGCGGCGGTTTTCAGACCGAGGTGGCGGCTTTCTATCGCGGCCTCGGGCAGCGGCGGTAGGCAGCCGACCACGGGCAGACCGGTCTCTTTTTCGAGCATCGGCTTCAGCAGAGCGCACAATCCTTGCGTACAATCATTGAGCAAAATTCCCGCGATATGGTGCGGTGTGCGGAACGCCGTCAGCCCGCGCAGCTCCGCCGCCAGCGTCAGGCTTGCCCCCTTGGGCCGCACAACGAGCAGTGCGGGCAGGTCCAGCGTATTGGCCAGCTGCCACGCGCTGGCTGTGTCGGTCACGCCGCCAAGGCCGTCGTAGTAGCCCATGGCTCCCTCGACGACTGCCGCGCCGTGCCCCGCCGCGTGCCGGGCGTAGAGTGCGCGGGCGGTCTGCGGTGCAGAGAAAAACAGGTCGAGATTGTGGCTTTCGACGCCCAGCACCGCGCGGTGGAACATCGGATCGATGTAGTCCGGCCCCGACTTGAACGCGCAGGGGGTCAGCCCGCGGGCAGTCAGCGCCGCCAGCAGCGCACAGGCTGCCGTTGTTTTTCCGCTGCCGGAGCGGGGTGCAGCCAGAACCAATTGCAGCATTTTTACTCCCTCGCGATCAAGAAAACCGGGTTGTTCGCCATGAGCAGATGCAGGCTGCCCGCCGCCCGGCTGCGGCTGACTGCGATTTGTGTGACCTGGGCGGTCAGGCCGTGGGCCGTCAGGGCCGCAACGGCCTCCTGTAAGGTTTCCAGCGCAATGGCGCTGATACAGAGCCGTGCATCGGGGTTCGCGGCCAGCGCGGCAGCGACGACAGCCCGCAGACTGCCCTTGCTGCCACCGATAAAAACAGCGTCCGGCGCGGGCCAGCCTGCCAGTGCGGCGGGGGCAAAGCCCTCGGTAAGGTGCAGATTTTGCACCGCAAATTTTGCGCGGTTCTGACGGATAAGGTCACAGGCTTCCGCGTCGCACTCCACGGCGCAGACCCGGCCCGCAGGGGCGGCCAGCGCCAGCTCCACACTGACGCTGCCGGTGCCAGCGCCCACATCCCAGAGGGTATCTGTGGGGCGCACAGCCAGCTTGGCCAGCACGGCAGCGCGAACCTCCTGCTTGGTCATCGGCGTTTTGCCGCGGATGAACGCTGCGTCGGGCAGGCCGGGCGTGCGGCGCAGGGGCGCGGGCACATTTTCCACAAGCAGGACACTGAGCGGTGCAAAGCGCTGTGCGGCCAGCTCCTGCGCCGTGCCGGTCACAAGCCTCTGGGACGGCGTGCCGAGGTTCTCCCCCACCGTGGCCGCAGCGTCGCCCAGCCCGACAGCCGCCAGCTGTTGGCAGAGCGTCGCGGGGGTCTCGCTGCCGCCGGTCAGGAAAAAGGTTGTCCCGCCCGCGCGGCAGGCGGCCACCGGGTCACAGGCACAGCCGTGGGCGGAGACGAGCCGCCAGCCCTGCCACGGGCGGCCCAGCGCCGCGGCCAATAATTGCACGCTGGAAACGCCGGGCAGCACCGTGTACGGCAGACCCGCGTCGTCCAATGCGCGGCAGAGCGCCGCCGCGCCGGAGTAGAAGCCCGTGTCGCCGCTGAAAGCCACCGCGGCCTCCGCGCAATCTGTTTGCCGCAGCAATGCGCAAATTTCGTCCGTTTTATAGAGGGCTGCGCGGTTTGCCGTGCAGCCCTCGGGCAGGTTTTCCAGCAGGCGGCGCGCGCCGATGATCAACTCCGCTCCGCGCAGTGCCTCCAGCCCCGCCGCTGTCAGGCTGCTGGGCGCTCCGCTGCCCATGCCCACCAATGTGATCTTCATAAAAGCTCCCTGCATCGCTGTAAAATTGTGTCCGTGGTCTCGCCCGCGTCGTCCGGGCGGCGCAGCACAATGAGCTGCACGCCGCACCGGGCGGCGGCCTCGGCCTTTTCGGCAAAGCCGCCCGCCGCGCCGCCGTCCTTCGTGACCATATAGTCGATATGGAACTGGTGCAGCAGCGCCGCATTTAATTCTTTCGTAAAAGGCCCCTGCATCGCAAGGATATTGCGGTGCGGAACGCCCGCTGCCTCGCATGCTGCGATACCTGCCAGCGTCGGCAGAACGCGCGGGTAGAGCCGCGCCGGGTCGAGCGCTGCGAAGGCGGGCAGCTCCTTGGCACCCGTCGCCAGCAGGACGCGCCCCGGTCTGTCTGCCAGATACGCGGCGGCCCGGGCGGCATCGGCCAGCACCACACTGCCCGCGGGCAGAGGGCTGGCGGGGCGCAGCAGACGGTGATATTCAACTCCCGCCGCCGCTGCCGCCGCACGGATATTGCGCGTTGCCTCGGCGGCATACGGGTGGGTCGCGTCAACGCAGAGTGCCGCACTGCGCAGCAGCGCCGTCATTCCTTCGGCGTCCAGCCGCCCGGTGCGCACCGTGATGCCGTCGGTGCAGCCCTGTTCCTCGGCCCCCAGCTCTGTTGCCACACAGACCGTGACCGCCGCGCCGAGCGCCGCCAGCGCGCGGGAGAAGCTGCGCCCCTCCGTTGTACCGCTGAAAACCACCACATTCATACGCCGCGATACCCCCTTGGCGTAACCATTCTGCCATGTAAAATCTGCGTTGCAGCGTTGCCGACAAAGACCGTTGTGAACATATCCACGGCGGTGTCCGCCAGCTCGGCCAGCGTCAGCAGCCGTGCGGTCTGGCCGTCACGGCCAATGCAGCGCACCAGCCCGCAGACCGTGTCCGGGCCCTTGCCGTTGTCCCGCAGAATGCGAACGGCCTTTTGCAGGTAGTCGGCGCGGCCTTTGGACGACGGGTTGTAGAGCGCCAGACAGAAATCCCCCGCCGCGGCGCAGGCCAGCCGCTTTTCAATGACGGCCCACGGCGTCAGCCGGTCCGACAGCGAAATCACGCAAAAATCGTGTGCCAACGGCGCCCCCAGCACCGCGGCCCCGCTCAAAGCGGCGGTCAGGCCGGGCACGATCTCGACCTCTACCTCCGGGCAGTGCTCCGCCAGCTCCAACAGCGGGCTGGCCATGCCATAGACCCCGGCGTCACCGGAGCAGACGAGCGCCACCGTCTTGCCGCCCTTTGCCGTTTCAAGCGCCCAACGGCAGCGGTCAAGCTCCCGCGTCATGCCGGTAGCGTAGACCTCTTTATCCGGGTAAAGCGGGCGTACAAGGTCGATGTAGACCGTGTAGCCACACAGCACGTCGGCGGCCTGCAGGGCAGTCTGCGCCTGGGCGGTCAAATACTGCGCACCGCCCGGGCCGAGGCCCACCACATACACAAGACTACGGTTCATCATTTTTCCATCTCCAATCCGGGGCAAAGGGGGCCAGCGCCACGGCAAGGGTCACGCCGTCCCGCGCCCACTTCGGGATGAACAGCACCCCGTCTGCAGCCAGCGCCGCCGCACGCTCACAGACATTGTCCACGCCCGTGATGCTCTGCACAAAGCCGGAGGATGTAAAGTGGCCTTTAGCCGTGCGCAGGGCAGCGGCGGTATAAAAGTCCATCTTCCAGTCGTGCGCCTGGCAGAACGCCTCCAGACCCAGCTCATCCTTTTTCAAGTCAATGCTGGCTGCGCGGACAATGCCCTGCGGGGCAAAATGATGCTCCGCGCAGAAGGCCGTAAAGGCTGTTTCCAACTTTTCCGCCGTCGTTCCGCGCTTGCAGCCGACACCTAACACCGCAATGCGGGGGATCAGGTGCAGCGCCTCACCCGTCGGGGTCAGCGTCAGCGCAAAATCTGCGCGGTCAGCGGCGGCGGCAGGCTCCACACCCGCGGGCGGCGTGCCGGAAACAGCCCAGTCGGCGGCATAGCAAACGCTCTGCCCGGCCAGCAGTGCCCCGCTCACGTAGCGGATGCGCTCCGGCTCGGCCACGGCGCAGTTCTGGCGCTTGGCCCACTCGTCCACGGCAAAAACGCCGCGTCCGTCGGTGGCCGTCGTGATGACCGGCACGGCATGGCAGACCGCCGCCAGCCGCTGCGCCAGCTCGTTTGCGCCGCCCAGATGCCCCGACAGCAGCGGAATGGCGAACTGCCCACCCTCATCCAGCACAACGACGGCAGGGTCTGCAGCCTTGCTGCGGCAGTGGGGCGCGATGGCCCGCACCGCGATCCCGGCAGCACCTACAAAAATCAGTGCGTCGTTTTGTGCAAACTGCGCAGCGGTCCAATCGGTCAGGCGGACGCCGTCCGCACCGCCGCGGGCCACGCTGCCGGGGCAGGCTGCCGCCAGCTGCTGCGCCAGCGCCAGTCCCCGCGCCGTGAACGCAATGTACGCGCAGGTCATCGGTTCGTCCCCCGTCGGAACTCCGTTGTGAACGCCGGGTCGTACAGCTTGCTGCGGTCATACTGTGCTGCCAAAAAGTCCCCGACAACGATGAGCGCCGTCTTGGTGATGCCCGCCGCGCGGGTGCTCTCGGCCAGCGTTCCGACGGTGCAATGTACAATTTTCTGTTCCGGCCACGTTGCCTTGTAGACAACGGCGGCAGGGGTCGCGGCGGTGTACGCGCCCTGCAGAAGCGCGTCCTGCACCCTGTCGATCAGGCCGATGGAGAGGAAAATGACCATCGTCGCCCCGTGGGCGGCCAGCGCGGCCAGCCGCTCACCTTCGGGCACAGGGGTACGGCCCTCCATGCGGGTGATGATGACGGTCTGGCTGACGCCGGGCAGCGTGTACTCGGCGTTCAGCGCCGCCGCCGCACCGCAGAAGCTCGACACGCCGGGCGTATCGTCGTAGGCGATGCCCATGGCGTCCAGCGCGTCCATCTGTTCCCGGAGCGCGCCGTACAGGCAGGGGTCGCCCGTGTGCAGGCGCACGGTGGTTTTGTGCGCTGCTTCGTTTTCTTTCATGACGGCAAGCACCTGCTCCAGCGTCATCTCGGCGCTGTTACAGATGGCGCAGTCCGTCCCTGCCAGCCCCAGCAGCGCCGGGTTGACCAGGCTGCCCGCGTAGATGATGCAGTCTGCTGTTTGCAGCAGGGCCGCGCCGCGCCGGGTAATCAGGTCCGGTGCGCCGGGACCGGCCCCCACAAAATGTACCATGTCAGGCTCCCTTCCACAATTTCAACAGTGTATCGGCAGTTTTTGTCTGGCCCAGCGGGCCGTTCCGGTTTGAGAACAGCACCGCGCCGACCTTGAACGCCCCCGCCGCGCGGCGGTCCAGATGCGTCTGGACCGCGGTGAGCAGGCTGGCCATGACCGGCTCCCGCAGCTGCGCGGCGTCCAGAATGTCCAGACAGGCGTCTGTCGTGGCGGCGTCCATCAGGGCGCGGCAGGTCGCCGCGTCCGCGCCGCAGAGCGCCGCATGGGCGCAGAACAGCTCAGTGCGGCAGTCGGCACAGCGGGAGTGGGTGTTCATAATGCCGCCCGCCAGCTTGACGAGCTTGCCCACATGCCCGACGAGCAGCACCTCCGCGAAGTGCTCCGCCGCTGCCATATCCAGCGCCTCGCCGATGAAATTTGAGATTTTTACGACAGGGATCTCGTGCAGCGCGGGGTAGTTGGCGGCCAGGTAGTCCAGCCCGTAGTTGCCGGGGGCTAAAATCAGGCGGCGGCTTTTCAACGCTGCCTGGTGGATTTCGATTTGCAGCGTATCCAGAAGCGCCTGCTGGCTCATTGGCTCCACAATGCCGCTGGTGCCCAGCACCGACAGGCCGCCCTCGACCCCCAGATGCGGGTTGAAGGTGCGCTTGGCCGCAGCCTCGCCGCCTTCGATGGAGATGACCACCGCGAACCCGCCGCCGTAGCCGACGGCGTCCGCCTCCCGCAAAAGCGCCTCGGTTATCATCTGCCGCGGCACACGGTTGATGGCTGCCGCGCCGACGGGCTGGTCGAGGCCGGGCTTTGTCACACGGCCTACCCCCGCCCCGCCGTCAATCGTAACGGTGCGCGGCGCGCCGGGCAGCAGTGTGACCGCGGCAATGACCGGCAGACCCGTCGTGGCGTCGATGTCGTCGCCGCCGTCCTTGACGATGGCGCACGCGGCCCCGTCTGCCGTCAGGCGGCAGAACTGCGGTGCGACCTCCACGACGATGCCCTTGGGCGTGCGCAGACCAACGCTTTCCGGCGCGTGGCCGGTCAGCAGCAGCCGCGCCGCGCCCGCCGCCCCCAGCGCCGCACAGGTGCCGGTGGTGTAGCCGCAGCGCAGTAAACGCTGCCCGCTGCGGATGTAGTGCTCAAATTGGGGCTTCGGCTTTGCGCCGCTCCCAGCAAACAGCACCGCGTATTGATCGGTGCTCAGTCCAAACAGCGCACAGATATTGTCCTGTGCAAAGGCGTCCTGCGGTGCCAGCACAGCGGACACGCCTGACGGCGCAACGCAGACAACGGCGTCGGCCAGCCTTTGGGCCAGCTCCAGCTCGTGCAGCGTCACGATGACGGCCACATTCTTCTCATGTGCCAGCACTTGCAGGATGTCCATGAGCTCCGCCTTGCCCTTCACGTCCAAAAACGACGTTGGCTCGTCCAGAAGCAAAATTTCCGGCTGCTGGCAGACCGCGCGGGCCAGCAGCACGCGCTGGCGCTGGCCGTCGCTGATCCTGGCAAAATCGCGGTTCTCCAGCTCCTCCGCCCGGACAAGGCGCAGAGCGTCATGCACCTGCTGCCTGTCGGCATCGGACAAAATGCCCAGCCGCCCGGTGTAGGGGTAGCGCCCGGCGGCGGCGACCTCAAAGCAGGACGTCAGCTCGGTGCGGGCCGTGTGGGGCAGCATCAGCGCCAGCTTGCGCGCCCGGGCGTTGGGGGTGTAGGCCGTCAGGTCTTGCCCGTCCAGCAGCACCGCGCCGCCCTGCGCCGCCAGCTGCCCGGCCAGCGTTTTTAAAAGAGTGGATTTGCCCGCGCCGTTCGGACCGATGAGCGCCAGAATTTTGCCGCGCTCGGCGTGCAGGGCAATGTCCCGCAGCAGCGGCGCACCGTAGCCGACGGCGAGATTTTGCGTTTCACAACAGCTCATACCGTGCCCTCCCCGCTGTGGCGGCGCACAAGCAGCCAGATGACCACCGGCGCACCGAACACCGCTGTGACCGAGCTGATGGACAGCTCGGTGGGTGCAAACAGGCTGCGGGCGATCAGGTCGCACAGCAGGCAGAATGCCGCGCCGCCCAGTGCGCAGCCCGGCAGCACCCGCAGCGGTTTTGCACTGCCCAGCGTATGTTTTACCAGATGCGGCACCGCAATGCCGACGAAGGAGATCGGTCCGGCAAATGCCGTAACGCAGGCCGCCAGCAGGCTTGACAGCAGCACAAGCACCACGGAAAACGCCCGCACCGGCACGCCGACGCTGGCGGCGTAGCTTTCGCCCAGCTGGTAGGCAGCCATCGGCTTGGAGAGCAAAAACGCGGCGGCCAGGCAGGGCAGAACGATGGCCGCCGCCGTGGCGACATTGCCCCAGGTCATGCCGGAGAAGCTGCCCATCGACCAGTTGTGCAGGTTGACGATGTTGGAATCCTGCGCGAAGGCGACGACAATATCGGTGACGGCCGAGCAGATGTAGCCGATCATGACGCCGCAGATAACCAAAATGCTCATCTGCTGCACGCGGCGCGCCACGGCCAGCACAAACAGCATGGCCGCCATGGCCCCGGCAAACGCCGCCAGAATCAGCGTCAGTGAGCCGGTGAGCAGACCGCGGTTCAAAAAGACGACCATCGTCAGCGCCACAGCCAGCTTGGCCCCGCTGGAAATGCCCATGACAAAAGGCCCGGCAATCGGGTTGGCAAAAAACGTTTGCAGCAGATACCCGGCCACCGAGAGCGCCGCCCCCAGCAGCACGACCATGACGGCGCGCGGCAGGCGCAGCTGCAGCAGGATGTCAGCCGCCAGCGCGTTTGTGCGGCGGCCCAGCAGGGCCGCCGCGATGTCCGCCGGGGAGAGCGCAATGCTGCCCCAGAACAGGTTGAGCGCAAACAGCGCCAGCAGGGCCGCCGCCATGGCGAGGTATGCAATTGTCATGCGTTTGGAGGTGTGCATGCGTGGTTTCCTTTGCGGCGGGCGGCAATGGTGCGGGCGGATAGGGAATCCGCCCCTACGGATGCGCCACGGTTTTGTGCGCCCGTTTTTGCCGCCGCGTTAAATTTTCAGTGCAGCTTCGTCAAAAATGTCAATTCACTGTCGTCCGGGTCATCCTCGGTGAACACCCTGTTCATATCCAGGATCAGCTCCGGCAGCTCCATGCTCTGCTGGAAAAGGCTCTGCGACGTACACCAGACGCTGCCGCTTTGCACGGCCTTGAAGTCCGCCAGCATCGGACATTTAGCGAGCAGCTCATCCATTGTGCGCAGCTCGCCCTCAATCGTGCTGTTGTAGAGCAGCACATCGGCGTCACGCGCCCCGGCGTAGAAATCCTCGAGCGAGATATTGACAGTCGCCAGATTGTTGCCGCTGTCCGTCAGGTCGGCAAAGACGTAGCTGCCGCCCGCCAGCCCGATCATCTTGGCGACGTAATCACCGCCCTTGCGCACCGTGGCGAGATTGTTTGAGGTGATGGAGAAGAACGCCGCAGTCTTGTCGGTGGGTTCCTCGTCCAGCAGCGGTGCAATGCGCTGCACAGCATCGTCAAAAACGCGCTCGGCATCCTCGGTTCTGCCCAGCAGGATGCCGTACAGCTTGACCCATTCCATCCGGGCCAGCGGGTCACTCTCGTAGCTCGAGCGCTCGACGAGGACCGGCACGCCGAATTTTTCGAGCTGCTCCTTCACCTCGGGCGTGTGGTAGATCATTGTGTTCTCGATGGCAAGGCCGCAGTCGGCGGACAGGATCGTCTCGTAATCGGGCGCGCTGTACTTGCCCGCGTAGGCGATCTCGCCCTGCTCCATGGCGGTCCGGACCGCGTCGAGGTACCAGTTTTCGGCCTGCGTGCCGGACAGCGCCACAGCCCCCAGCCCGCCAATGCTGATGATGGGATCCATCGCGGACGACGACACAAGGTAGATATTTTGGATAGGCTGCTGCAAAACGGTGATGTCTGCGTCCAGATTGGCGGGCGCAGCGGCCCCCTCCGGCACGACGAGATAGCGGCTGCCGTCAATCGTGATGAGGTCATAGCCGCCCGCGCACACATCCACCGTGAACTGCTTCGCATATTCCAGCGGATAGCGGTTTTCTATCGTCAATGCGTCCGTTTGCGCGGGAGCCTGGGAGGCAGCCGCGCACCCTGCCAGCAGCAGAGCGGGCAGGGCAAAAGCTGCCGCGCGCCTCATTCGGCGGCGGCCAGCGTCGCGCTGTCAAAGGTCAGGGTATAGTCGATCTCGTGCGGGGTGCTCATGGCGACGGTGTCCGCCGTGACGGCCAGCGCGGTATCCAGCGCGGCAACGGGGATCTCAAACGTCGAGTTGCCGTCGGTGTTGACGGGCAGGTACTTTTCGCCGTCGACGAGCATATAGTCATAGTTCGGGCTGCTCCAGACGATGGTCGCGGTCATAATGCCGTCGGCCACGGTCAGCGCGGCGGGGCTTTCGACGGTGGCGCGCCCGCTGCCGCCCTCCAGCGTCACAGCGCAGGTGTAGCTGCCGTCGGCGGGGATCTCGACGGCTGCCGCAGCCGCATCCTCTGCCGCAGGCTCGGCATCAGAGACGCTGACCGTATGGTCATACCAGGTGCCCTTGGTGCCCAGAATGGCCAGCTGGAAATCGGCATCGACAGCCGCAACGGGGATGTCAAAGCCGTATACTTCGTCGCTGGTGCCGTCGGAGTAGGTCACCGTGTCAACGGTAGGCTGCAGCCAGTCGCTCTCGTGGGCGGGGGCGTCGGCGGCCATGCCCGGATACAGGTTGACGATCTTCTGGGACTGCAGACTGACGTGGAAGGTCATCGTGCCGTTTTCCACCGTCAGCGTGCCCATGCCGTCCACGGCTTCGTTGGCGTGGAACATGCTGCTGTCGGTGTTGAACTTAGCGGTGTATACGCCGTCCGGCAGCGCGGCAGCGGGGGCCTCTGCCGGGGCCGCGGTGGCGGCAGGGGCGCTTTCTTCCGTGGAGACCGCCTCGGACGTGCTCTCGGCGGTGGACGCTGCGGACGCACCGCAGCCCGCCAGCAGCAGGGCAGCGAGAGTCAGGGATGCGAGTTGGAGCTTTTTCATGCTTTCCTTACCTCATTCTATACATATCTATCAGGCATTAGCGGGAGGCGGCGCGGGCGGATATGGAATCCGCCCCTACGGTGTGGCAGGGCATCACATCGGACGCAGGCCGGGCATGCCCTGCCCCTGCCGTGCTTTCCCAAAAATCAAAAAACTGCCCGGAGCTTACCCTCCGGGCAGAATGGGTCTTTCTCAGCCGTTCAGGGAATCGATGGCGGCCCCGGCATGGTCAACGTAGAGCTGCTGGATGTCGCCGATCTCGCCCAGACCTGCGATCTGGGTGTCGACGCTCTCAAAGCAGTCGGCGGCGTTGAACTGGCTCAGCCAGGAATCGTCATCGGCACCGGCCATGTCGTTGTTGGCGTGGTCACCGGCGACGACCATCAGCGGGCGCAGGATGACCTTGGTGTAACCGGCCTCCTTGACCTTCTCGATAACGGCATCGCAGGCGGTGTCCTCGGGCTCACCCTCGACGGTGCCGATAAAGACGTTGTCATAGCCCAGCGTCTGCATCGTGGTCTGCATCTGGCTGTAGCTGACCTTGGCGGTGTGGGACGTGCCGTGGCCCATAAAGACAAAGGCGGTGCCGTCCGCAGCGGCGGCAGCGGCGTCGTCATACCCGGCGGTCTTGACGGCCTCGGCGGTGATGGCGGCGGCTACGGCCTCCTTGTCGGCGTTGATGGCGGTGGCATCTTCGCCGACCTCGCCCAGCAGGGGTTCGGCAATGGCAACGCTGTCGAACTTGTCCCTGTACTGCTCAACCGCCTCGCACATCTCGTCGTACTCGGCGCCGTGCATCAGGTGCGTAGGCTGGACAACCAGATTCTTGACGCCGTTGGCAACGGCACGGTCAAGCGCCTGGTCCATGTTGTCGATCTTCTCGCCGTCGCGGGCCTGAACGTGGTTGATGATGATCTGCGCGGTGAAGGCGCGGCGGACGCTCCAATCCGGGTAGGCGGCCTGCAGGGCGTCCTCGATGCCCTTGATGTCAGCGGCGCGGCTGCCGTTGAAGGAGGTGCCGAAGCTGACGACCAGCAGCTCATTTTCGCCGATGTCGTCGGCATTGCGCGGGTCGTCCTTACCGGCGTCGCCGGTGTCGCGGCCAAAGTAGTCGGGGTCTGCGTTCTCACCCTCGACCAGCTCCTTCTGGGTGTCGGTCAGGGCATCCCAGGCAGCCTTGGCGGCCTCGCACTGGGCATCGGTGTCGGCGCTGCGCTCCTGCACGTAGATGGCGTCGATCAAATCGGCGCAGTTCTTGGCGGCCACTTCGTCTGCATCTCCCTCGTCTGCATCTTCTGCGGTGCTTTCGCCGGCGACGGTGCTCGCGGCAGCGCTGTCAGTGCTCGCGGCGGTGCTGCCGCAGCCGACCAGCAGGGCGGCGGACAGTGCTGCGGCCATGGCGACGGCGGCAGCTTTTCTGTAGGTGATCTTTCTCATGTGTTCTTGCTTCCTTTCCTTGTTTAAAGCTGGGAGACAGTACGGGAGAGAACAGCAGGGCACACGGAAATTGACCCCGTAAAAAACGAGGTCTTTTGCGTGCAGAATGGCAACACAAAAGACCCCGTATTTTAAGCAGGTGCTTTGCGGTACAACCAATTCCTCGTGATCTGGGGCAGTACGCCCCCGTACCCGGCAGCAGGCAGGTTTCCTGGCTGAAAGCTCAACGCCTGCCGCCGCCTTCCCGGGTCAAAACCCAGTGACCGATGCAAATGCACCCTGGCGGCAGGCTCCCTTATCACAGTGACGAGATCGTGCGGGATTTGCACCCGCTTCCCTTTTACCCTTTCCCATGCGCCGAACGGCGGCATAAAAAGGCACCTGCTGTCGTATTCAGTTTTACGGTGTAAAGTATAACACAATGCGGTGAGAAACGCAAGAGTGCGTCGGTTTCAATTTTGCCTTTATACGCTTTATACGATTGTGAACTGGCACGCCCGCATGGCGTCCAGCGCTGTTTGGTGGGACTGGGGCGTGACCCCGGCGCAGCAGTCGGACAGGATTTCGATTTCCGTCTCCGGGAAGGCCGCGCGCAGCACCATGGCGTTGCTGATGACGCAGATGTCGGTGCAGTAGCCGTAGATGACGATCTTTTCAATGTCGTCCACGGCCTTGTTGTGGGCCATCAGCTCGTCGAGGATCTCGCTCGGCAGCATATAGCTGCCGAAGGTCGGCTTGTTGACGATGTGGCAGACCTCGGGCTCGGTACCGTCCAGCGCGTTCTCCAGCTCGGGCGCAAAGTTCCAGCCGTCCTCGCCCTCGATGCAGTGCTCCACAGGCAGGTGGCGTCCCTCCCGCGTGGCAAGGTAGTTGTCGGGGTGGGTGTCCCGCGTCAGGAACAGCCAGTGCCCGGCCCGGGCATGGGCCTTAACGGTCTCGGCCAGGTGGGCCACGTTGGCCTGTGCCTGGGGGTTCGCCAGCGCACCCGTGATAAAGTCCTTTTGTACGTCCACAACAATATCCAGAATCATAGCGACAGCTCCTGTTTTTATAGTTTGCTATAGTTTGCTACCAGTATACCGCAGACGGTGCGCGGTGTAAAGTGCGCGTTTCTCTGGCCGCAAGGGTGCGGATGTGGTATAATGAAAGAAAAAGTTCAGGAGGCCCTTCATGACTCCGCGTGAAGCGTTAAAACGATATTTCGGCTACGACTCCTTCCGCCCCGGGCAGGAGGAGATCGTCAGCGCCCTTCTGGCCGGGCGGGACGCGCTGGCCATCATGCCCACCGGCGCGGGCAAGTCGCTCTGCTATCAGGTCCCTGCTCTGCTGCTGCCGGGGCTGACGCTCGTCATCTCGCCGCTGATCTCGCTGATGCAGGACCAGGTCAAGGGGCTGAACGCAGCGGGCATCCATGCGGCGTTTATCAACTCGTCGCTGACCGAGACACAGATTGCCCGCGCGCTGGACCTGGCCGCCGAGGGCAGCTACAAGCTCGTCTACGTCGCGCCCGAACGCCTGGAAAGCCCGGTGTTCCGCAGCTTTGCCGCGGGGGCAGACATCTCGATGGTCACGGTGGATGAGGCGCACTGCATCAGCCAGTGGGGACAGGATTTCCGCCCGAGCTACTTAAAGATCCTCGACTTCATCGACAGTCTGCCTCGCCGCCCCATCGTGTCGGCGTTCACGGCCACGGCCACGCGGGAGGTCAAGGACGACATTGTCTGCACGCTGCGGCTCCACGACCCGAAGGTGCTTGTGACCGGCTTTGACCGGCCCAACCTCTACTTTCAGGTCGAGCGCACCCGCCGCAAGGATGATTTTGTCATCCAATATCTGCGCGACCACCCCGGCGAGAGCGGCATCATCTACTGCGCCACCCGCAAGAATGTGGACAAGCTGCAGGAGCTTCTGACCGAATACGGCTTTGCGGCCACAAAGTACCACGCGGGCCTGTCCGCCGAAGCACGCCGCAAAAATCAGAACGACTTCATCTACGACACCGCGCCGGTCATTGTCGCGACGAACGCCTTTGGCATGGGCATTGACAAGTCCAACGTGCGGTTCGTGCTGCACTACAACATGCCCCAGAGCATGGAGAATTATTACCAGGAGGCGGGCCGTGCCGGGCGTGACGGACTGCCGTCGCAGTGCGTGCTGCTTTTTTCGGCGCAGGACGTCATCATCAACAAATTCCTGCTGGACAAAAAGGATTTTGCCGAGATGGACGACGAGGAGGCCGACCTTCTGCGCCAGCGCGACCTGCAGCGCTTGCAGACGATGGAGCGCTACTGCCAGACGACGGAGTGCCTGCGCAACTACATTCTGGCCTATTTCGGCGAGCATCCCACCGCGCCGTGCGGCAACTGCGGCAGCTGCAACAACGATTTTGACGAGGTCGATATGACCGACGCCGCCAAGTGGATGATCAACTGCGTGGCCGAGCTGCGCGGGCGGTACGGCAAAGCGATTTTGTTCGGCACTTTACAAGGCGCGAACCGTGCGCGTCTGCGGGAACTGGGAGCCGAGCGCTTCAAGAGCTACGGCCGGATGAAGGACACCCCGCGCGAGACGCTGGAACGCCTGCTGGCCCAGCTGCTGGAGGATGGATATTTGGTGCAGAGCGACGACCAGTACGCCGTGCTGCACATCGGGGATATTGCCCCGCTGAAGGCCGGCGGGCAGGTGCTGGTCAAGCTGCCGCCGCAGCGTGAGCCGGAGCAGGCCCGCGCACCGAAGCCGAAGCGCCGCAGCCCGATGGACGCGCTGACGAGCGCCGGACTGGAGCTGTTCAGCCAGCTGCGCCAGCTGCGGTTCGACACCGCCCAGCGCGAGGGACTGCCGCCCTACGTCGTGTTCGGTGACAAGTCGCTGGTGGATATGTGCCTGCGCGCGCCGCGCCGCGCGGAGGATATGCTGGGCATCTACGGCATGGGTGAGCGCAAGTATGAAAAGTACGGTGCCGCGTTCTTTGCAGTTATTGACGCCTACCGCGCCGACCACCCCGACGCCGTTTTGAGCCTGGACCCGCCCGCACCGGAGCCGGAAAAGCCGCTGCCGTCCGAGAAGAAGAAAAAGCCGCCGAAGGCCGAGCGCCCCGCGTTTTACCTGACGGCAGAGGACGCGCGCAGCTTCAACTATCAGGACAGCTATACCGGCGCGGAGCTGAAGGCCGCGCTGATCGAGGCCGCCGGTGACCCGGATGTGAAGGCACCGACCATCAAGGAGATCGACGAGTGGCTGCTGGCGCAGCGGCTCATCGGCATGGAGCGTCTGCCGACGAAGGGCTTTTACTACGTGCCGACCCCTGCCGGTGTGGACGCCGGTCTGCGCAGCGAGGACAAGGTCAGCGCCCGCGGCACGCCGTATTCAGTGCTGCTGTTTACGCCGGAGGCGCAGCGGATGGTGGTGGAGCACTTTATAAAACCGGACTAACCGCAAACCGGCAGGTCCCTGCTTTCGCACACGGCCACGGCGGCATGTGGGCATGCCGCCCTACGTTCCACTTTCCCCGCTATACGTAGGGCGGGGTGCCCACACCCCGCCGCCAGTTCGCGGCATCTGTCGCTAATGAGTTTACGCGCTCTTTTCGTCAACCTGCCCGTTCTTTCGTCAATTCTTTGTCATATTCGTCGATTGCGGTTTTTTTGACACGATGTTAAAATGTTAGCAGAGACCGTATACCAATTTATAAGGAGCACCCCATGGACAACGTGAAAATTCTCGAGGTCAAGCAGAGCATCTTTGCCTCCAACGACGAGCAGGCCGCCGCGCTGCGGGCTGAGCTGAAGCAGGAAAAAATCTTTCTGCTGAATTTAATGAGCGCGCCGGGGTCCGGCAAAACCACGACACTGCGCCGCACGATTGCTGCACTGCAAAATGAGCTGCGCATCGGCGTGATGGAGGCCGACATCGACTCCGACGTGGACGCCCGCGCCATTGCCGAGACCGGCGCCAAGGCCATTCAGCTGCACACCGGCGGCATGTGCCATCTGGACGCCGAGATGACCCGGCAGGGACTGGCCGGGCTGGGCACCGAGGGGCTCGATTTGGTGATTCTGGAAAACGTCGGCAACCTTGTCTGCCCTGCCGAGTTCGACACCGGCGCGGTGAAGAACGCCATGATTTTGTCGGTTCCCGAGGGTCACGACAAGCCGCTGAAATATCCGCTGATGTTCCAGGTCTGCGACGTCGTTCTTGTCAACAAGATCGACGTGCTGCCGTATTTTGACTTTGACATGGACAAATGCCGCGAGTATGTGGCCCTGCGCAACCCGAACGCAAGGGTCATCCCGATCTGCGCCCGGACGGGCGAGGGCATTGACGAATGGGCCGATTGGCTAAAAGAGCAGGTCAGGGCGTGGCAGGCGTAAATAATCCAGCCGCGTTGTAGGGGCCGCACATGTGCGGCCCGCGGCCTTGCCGCAATCGCCCGTCCGCCATTTACAACCGGGCCGGGCATGCCCGGCCCCTACTGTGCAAAAAACGGAGCAACGGTACAAAAAAGGAGCACACCATGAGCAAACCCACTGCGTTCCCGCTGGATGAGAGCAGGCTGCCCTTCGAGATTCCGAGGGACGAGCCGTACCGCGAGAAAATTGCCAGGCTGGGCCAGATGATCACGGATCGCATCCCGGCCAAAAAGGGCATTCTGACGAAGGATGACCCCGAATACTGGGGCTTGGCGTCCATCGTGACCGACGAGATGGCAGACGTTGCCTTAAAAATGAAGGTCCGCAAGTCCATGACCCTGCCCGAGCTGGTCAAGGCCACGGGCAAGCCAGCCGGGGAGCTGGAGCCGCTTTTGCAGCAGATGGCCGTCGTCGGTCTGCTGGAGTACAACTGGGAGAATCCCCGCCGCGAAAAGCAGTACATCCTGCCGATGTTCGTGCCCGGCAGCGCAGAGTTCTTCAATATGAACAAGCAGCAGATCGCCGACCACCCCGAGGTGACAGCCTTCTTTGAGCGGATGACGTTTCTGCCGCTGGAGCACATCACCGCCATGGTGCCCCCGGGCGGCGCAGGCATCGGTATGCACGTCATCCCGGTGGAAAAAGCCATCGAGACCGAGAACCGGTCCGCCGACATTGAGCACATCTCTCACTGGCTGAAAAAATACGACGGCAAGTATGCCGCCGGTCCGTGCAGCTGCCGTATGTCCCGCGCCGCCATGGGCGAGGGCTGCGGCGACGACCCCGACGACTGGTGCATCGGCGTGGGCGACATGGCCGACTACCTCGTCGAGACCAACAAGGGGCATTACGTGACCTACGATGAGGTCATGCAGATCCTGCAGAAGGCCGAGGACAACGGCTTTGTGCACCAAATCACTAATATCGACGGCGAGAACAAGATTTTTGCCATCTGCAACTGCAACGTCAACGTCTGCAATGCGCTGCGCACAAGCCAGCTGTTCAACACGCCGAACATGAGCCGCTCGGCCTACGTGGCGCGTGTCGAGCCGGAGAACTGCGTGGCCTGCGGGCGCTGTGTGGAGTACTGCCCCGCGGGCGCGGTCAAGCTGGGCCAGAAGCTCTGCACGAAGGACGGCCCCGTCACCTACCCGAAGCAGGAGCTGCCCGACGCCGTAAAGTGGGGCCCCGACAAGTGGGCCATCGACTACCGCGACAAGAACCGCATCAACTGCTATGACACCGGCACGGCCCCCTGCAAGACGGCCTGCCCCGCGCACATTGCCGTGCAGGGCTACCTGAAAATGGCCGCGCAGGGCCGCTACCGCGACGCGCTGGCGCTGATTAAAAAGGAGAACCCCTTCCCCGCCGTCTGCGGGCGCGTCTGCAACCGCCGGTGCGAGGACGCCTGCACCCGCGGCACCGTGGATCAGGCCGTTGCCATCGACGCCGTCAAGAAGTTCATTGCCGAGCAGGATCTGAACGCCGCGCACCGCTACGTGCCCGACGTTGTCCAGCCGTCGCTGCAGGGCCCGTGGCCGCAGAAGATCGCCATCATCGGCGGCGGCCCCGCGGGTCTGTCCTGCGCCTATTTTCTGGCAGTGCAGGGCTACAAGCCCACCGTATTTGAGAAAAACGAGCGTCCCGGCGGCATGCTGCGCTACGGCATCCCTTCGTTCAAGCTCGAGAAAAACGTCATTGACGCCGAGATCGACATTCTGCGGGAGCTGGGCGTTGACATCCGCTGCGGTGTCGAGGTCGGCAAAGACGTCACGCTGGCCGAGCTGCGCCGACAGGGCTACCGGGCGTTCTATATCGCCATCGGCTGCCAGGGCGGGCGCCGGGCCGGTGTGCCCGGCGAGGACGCCGCGGGCATTGAGACCGCCGTCCACCTGCTGCGCACCGTCGGCGGTGACGAGAGCCGCAAAATGACCGGAAAGACCGTCGTCATCGGCGGCGGCAACGTTGCCATTGATGCGGCGCGTGTGTCTCTGCGCTGCGGTTCCGACGGCGTGACGATGGTCTGTCTGGAGCCGCGGGACAAGATGCCGGCCTCGCCGGAGGAAATTGCCGAGGCCGAGGAGGAGGGCACCAAAATCACCTGCGGCTACGGCCCGAAGGAGTTCCTCTCCGAGAACGGCCATGTGACCGCCGTCGTGCTGAAAAAGTGCACCGGCCTTTACAACGCGGAGGGCCGTTTTGCGCCCACCTACGATGAAAACGATACCATCACCCTGCCGTGCGACAACGTTGTTTTAAGCATCGGCCAGTGCATCGAGTGGGGCGATTTGCTGAACGGCGAGGCCGTGCAGCTGGGCCGCGGCCAGGGCGCTGTGGCCGACGCGCTGACCTACCAGACCGCCCAGCCGGACATTTTCGTCGGCGGCGACGTCTGCACCGGGCCGCGGTTTGCCATTGACGCGATTGCTGCGGGCAAGCAGGGGGCAATTTCCATCCACCGCTTTGTGCAGCCCAACACAAGCCTGACGATTGGCCGCAACCGCCGCGACTTCCACGAGCTGGACAAGTCGAATCTGGCGCTGGGCGAGTATGACCGCGCACCGCGCCAGTCCGCCGCGCTGGATGCGGGTATTGACGCGCACCGCTCCTTCCGCGACGCACACCTGACGCTGACCGAGGATCAGGTCAAAATCGAGACAGCGCGCTGTCTGGGCTGCGGTGCCAGCGTTGTGGACCCGAACAAGTGCATTGGCTGCGGCGTCTGCACGACAAAGTGCGCGTTTGATGCCATCCGTCTGCACCGCGACCTGCCCGAGTGCAGCAAGATGGTCAGGAGCGAGGACAAGTTCAAGGCCATTCTGCCCTACATGGCGAAGCGCGAGATCAAGATCCGCTTTGCCAAGAAGGAGAAGTAATGCACGAGCTTGGCATTGTATTCCACATCATCCGCACGGTGGAGGACGTGGCCCGGCAGAACAACGTGACGCGCATCCGGCGCGTGACGCTGCAGCTGGGCGAGGTCTCCGGCGTGGTGGAGAGCTACCTGCAGGACTGCTGGAAGTGGGCGGCGGCGAAATCGGAGCTTTTGCCCGGCGCGGTGCTGACCGTGGAGACCATCCCCGCCGTGACCGTGTGCGAGGACTGCGGCCAACAGTACCCCACCGTGCAGTTTGGCCGCACCTGCCCCCACTGCCAGAGTCCGCGCACCCATCTTTTGCAGGGCAATGAGATGTTGATCAAAGAAATCGAGGCCGTGGAGACAGGACCCACCGCCCCGGAGAGAGCGTGAAGCTGCATGAAATACAAAATTTTCCGCATTGAGGAACAGATGTACGGCTGCGAGGAGCCGCCCGCCGACCAGCCGATTCTGGTTGACGTAGTGCTGGAAAGTGCTGACGGCACGCAGCGCGTGCTCCCCTACCCCGACGAAGCGCTGCGCCGCGGCGGAATGGAGGAAGGCGACAGCGTCGAATTGACCGACGGCATCCTTCACAAGGTATAATTTCCCCAAAAACAAAAGGGGCTGTTGCGTGTGCAGCAGCCCCTTCTATGTTTTTTACAAAGTTTATTCTTCCGTAGAAATATCGCGGCCAAAGTATTTTTCGCTCAATGCCTTCAGCGTGCCGTCGGCGTGCAGCTCGTCAATGGCGGCATCAATGGCCGTGCGCAGGGCGGCAGTCTCGTCGCCCTTGCGCATCGGGATGGCGATCTGGTTCGCATCGTCGGTCAGCACGGCGATCTTCACATTCGCGTCGGGGTGCTCCTTCGTGTAGTCGTAGAAGGTCATCTCGGCGTTCAGCGTCGCGTCGATGCGCCCGCTCAGCAGCAGCTCAAACGTCTGGTTCAGGTCGTCAACGCCCGTCACCGTCGCGCCGTACTGCTCGGCCAGCTCGGCGTAGGTGCTGGAGATCGTGTTTGCGGTCTTTTTGCCCTTCAGGTCCTCCAGCGTGTTGATGCTGTCATCGTCGGCCTTGGTGATGACGGCGGTGCGGTTGAAGGCGTAGGGCGTCGAGAAGTCGTATTTTTCGGCGCGTTCGGGGGTGATGTCCACGCCGTTGACCATGATGTCATAGCGGCCCGCGTCCAGACCGGCCAGCAGGCCGTCCCACTCGCCCTCGACAAACTGCGGCTCAACGCCCAGCTTCTTCGCGATCTCGGTGGCGACCTCGACGTCGTAGCCGACGAGGTTGTCGTTTTCATCGTGGTAGGTCCAGGGTGCCCATGTGCCCTCCATCGCAACCGTGATGGTACCCTTGGCCTGGATCTCGCTCAACAGGTCGCCGGACGCGGCCTCGGCGGTGCTCCCGGCGGCGGATTCCGCTGCGGGCGCGGTGGCGGCGGCGCTGCTGCCGCAGGCGGTCAGGGCCAGCGCGGCGGTCAGGGTCAGGGCGGTCAGCTTGGTCAGGTTCTTCATTACAATAGGCTCCTTTGCTTGTAGGTCTGCAAAAATTCTTTGGTGCGGGGCTGCTGCGGGTCGTTGAAGAACGCCTCGGCGGTGTTCTGCTCCACAATGACGCCCTGCTCCATGAACACCACGCGGTTGGCCGCATGGCGGGCAAAATCCATCTCGTGGGTCACGACCAGCATCGTGCGGCCTTCCCCGGCCAGGCTGCGCATAACGGCCAGCACCTCGCCGGTCAGCTCGGGGTCCAAAGCGGACGTAGGCTCGTCAAAATAGATGATCTCCGGGTCGGCGGCCATGGCGCGGGCAATCGCCACGCGCTGCTGCTGCCCGCCGGAAAGCTGGCTGGGGTAGTAGTCGGCGCGGTCATCCATGCCGACCTTGACCAGCGCGGCGCGGGCTATCTCCTCGGCCCGGCGGCGCGGCATTTTGCGCGCGATGATAAGCCCCTCGGTCACGTTTTGCAGCGCGGTCTTGTTGGCAAACAGGTTGTAGCTTTGAAAGACAAACCCCGTGCGGCGGCGCAGGGCGTTGGCCTCGGCGTGGGTGACGCGGGCCAGGTCTACGCGCTGGTCGTCAAACAGCATCGTGCCGCCGTCGGACTTTTCCAAAAAGTTCAGGCAGCGCAGCATCGTTGTTTTTCCGCTGCCGCTGGGGCCTAAAATGGCGACGACGTCGCCCTTGTTCACATCCAGATCGATGCTCTTGAGCACCTGCAAATCGCCAAAGGACTTGCGCAGATTTCTGATTTGCAGCATAGTTCAGCTCCTTTGCGCGCCCTTGCTGTTGAGGTACCGCTCGCCGACGGCCTGCAGGCGGGTCAGCACGGTGCAGAACAGCAGGTAAACCAGACCGACCTCAATGTAGAGGGCCAGCGGCTCATAGGTACGGGCCACAATGCGCTGGGTCGTCATGAACATTTCGGTCACGGTGATGTTCGCGGCCAGCGAAGTATCCTTGACCATGGCGATCAGCGTACTGGCCAGCGTGGGGAAGGCCGTGCGCAGCGCCTGCGGCAGGATGATGCGGCGGATGATCTGTAAGTAGCTCATGCCGACGCACTGCCCCGCCTCCATCTGGCCTTTGGGCACGGATTCCAGCGCGGCGCGGATGGTCTCGGCGCAGTACGCGCCCTCGTTGATGGAAAAGACGAGCACCGCCGCGGGGAACGGCTCAATCAGGATGCCGACGCCGGGCAGGCCGTAGAACACAACGAACAGCTGCACCAGCACGGGCGTGCCGCGGATGACCCAGATATAAAACCGGGCCAGCCGCTGCAAAACGGGCACATGGGCAAACTGCACCAGCGCCACCGCCACCGCAATGATAAGCGCCAGCGTGAACGAGATGGCGGTCAGCGGGATGGTGACGGTCAGGCCGGGCAGCAATATTTTACCAAAGGAATCCACAAGGATTCCCCACAGGCGTTCGGACATGGGGCGGAACTCTCCTTTTTTGGTTAGGGTTGCGGGAATATTTCCCACTAAAACGGTATGCTATGAGATTGTAGCACACTTTGCCGGATTTTGCAAGAGTGAAATTTGAAGTGAAGTTTAAGGTTGGAGCAGAAAAGCCGGGGTGACTTGCCCCGGCTTTGTCTGTGTGGTTTGTGTTATGCGGTGGTCTCGGTGGGTAGAACGGGCTGTGCGGATTTTTTGCGCTTGTCGTCACGGTACACCCAAACCATGTAGATGACCCAGATTGCAGCTGCGGCAAGCGAGATGCTGACGCTCAACCGAAGACCCGGCGTGTGGTAGGTGACGGAAATATCCGCCTGCCCTGCCGGGACGCGAATCGCCATCAGTCCGCAGTCAACTTCTTCGACCTCGGCGGGCTGGCCGTTCACCGTTGCGGTGAAGGCGTTTTTCTCATACGGCACGCTGAAAAAGACCAGCTCCTCCGCGGCAAAATTTGTGGTTGCTGTGAAGCCGTAGTTGTTGGCTTCGAACGTGTCCGCCGTGTGCTGGCGGCGCTGGGCGCAGTCCTGCTCAAAGGCGGCGTAGGTGCAGTTGTCTAGCTCGCACTCCGGCAGGGGCTGCAGCAGGTCGCCGTATTTTTCGACCTGCTCGTCGGTCAGGACCAGTGCCTTGAGCAGGAGGTTGGAGCGGATGGCGGGGTCAGTCTCGGCATACTGCGTTTGAGTGATGTAGTAGTCGTAGGTGAAGCCCATGGGGATGTAGTTCTGGTTCTCGTAGATGATGAACTCATTTGTGCGGGCGTACTCTGCCCAGTTGTCGGCCCACTCGGCGGGGGTGTAGGTGATGGTGGAGGTGTCACTGTCCGCCAGAATGTCCGCGGCGTCTGCGACGTTGCTCTCTGTTATAACAGTTTCGCCACCAGAAACGCTTTCCGCATCCCACGCATTTTCATTTTTAGCATTCACCAGCAAGAATTGTACTCCCAGCAGACTGCGCAGCGAATAATACTTTTGTGCAATTGTAGAGCGAACATCTCTGGTCATACCAACGCCATTATAGAAAGAGAAGATTCCCGGAGAAACCGTTGAATTGAAAAAGCTCTCACTGCTTTTATTCAACACCAGCCCATAATTGTCACCTTCAAGGGTATCTATTCTATAGAAAGTTTCCTGTGGCAACAAAGCGGCCACATTTTCCATATCCTGATATCCTTCAAACCAACCATGTCCGTCATCCTGAACTTGTGATGTATAGCGTGTCAGCATCATATGTGCTTCACCATATACAAAGCAAAACACCATAACAGTACCGATAATGGCTGAAATAAATTTTTCTGTACCGTAATATTTTTTAAATATAAAGCCGCCCAGCAGTACACCTGCTATGCTGATGCCCCATATCAACCAAAAAACGAGAGAACTTGTTGCGACTCCCAGTTTTGTTCCAAACAGATCCACCGTGCTGGGGACTAAGCCAATCGCTGCAAAGCCCAACGTAAACAGCAGCACTGTTTTCCAGGCATCCTTCCATTGCGCACTGCTGGTTTCTTCATTTTCCAGCACCATACCTGTTGCTGCGGAAAGAATCAAAATCGGCATATAGAACCATCGCGCATAATAGCTTACATTTTCCAGCGTGAACATTGCATTTAACATTGGGACAAACGCACAGAGCGCACTAAAGCGCAGCAGCCTTGAAAATGGATGCTTGCGATTTGCTCGATTCAGTGCAAGACCTCCCGCAATCCCCACAACCGGCAGGTAGGCGCTCAAGTTCTGCCATCGGGTCACAGATTCCGGAAACAGAACTGTACTGTAGGGGGCATCCGGCATTAGGAACATACTACACAGAATAGCTATGTATTTTTGCGGCTGGCTATAGCATATAAATCCATAGTCATTCAGGAAGTCACTGCTGCGCGGATTCTGTGCAATGCTCATAGCTGCCGGTATCAGCAAAACGCAGCCCATCATGCAGCCAAGAATTGTTTCAAAGGCCATACGGAAAAAGCTGCGGCGTGTCACTTTGTATTTACCGCCCAGCAGCATGCAAACAAAATAGATAATCAGGAAAATTGCTTCTCCTAAAAAGAAATAGTAGTTGACCAGTAAATTAAGAGCCACCCAAAATGGGAATTCCCCATGCTTGTTTTCAAGCAGTGCATTATCCAATGCCGCTAACAGATACGGAAACAATGCAACAATGTCGAGAAAATGATTGTAGAATATACTGTACACAGAATAGCCTGAAAAGGCATACAAAATACCCGCCAGCATTGCATACTGCGGATTTCGAATCCAGCGCTTAGCCCACAAGTATGCTCCGCTTCCTGCAATTGCAAATTTCAAGCAAAACAGTGGTACCATAGCCCACGGCATCAAACTGCTTGGCATCAGTAGAGACAGCCAATAGAAGGGACTTCCTAAAATATAGAAGGAATACGCATTTATAAAGCCGCTGCCAAGGTCTGTTTGCCAGCTAAAGGAACCACCCTGCTTTACAAAATTATTGCCATATTGCCAGAACAGTATTTGCTGTGCATTATAGTCCCCCGCGTAATGGAAAAACGTCCCGTCCATGCCATCGCGCAAACAAATCGGTAAAAACAAAAGCATTGCCAGCAGAGTACATAAAACAAAAGTCTGCCAATAATGCTTTTTGATGTATCGAAATTCTAGCATACAGCAAATTCTCCGCAATTAAATTCGTTACAAAAAACTCCCACCCACATTAATGGGCGGGAGCTCCTATTCATAAATATAGCTACACTTTTATGGTTAGCTGTTGGCGTAAGTAGTGCTGGAGACAGTTACAGTAGAAGTCGGATCGGTATAGCCAGCGCCCTTACCACTCAGGTCATTGCTGTAGGTGACTTCCCAGCCGCCGTTAGCATAAGTGACAGACTTAACAGTGCCATCCTCGGCAACAACAGCCGCCCACTTGCCTTTAACCTCGGCAAGAGAGGCGATTGCAGAAGAATCGGAAGTCAGAGCAGAAGAGGTAACCTTACCATCACGGGCGTAGATGGTGGTAGCCTCGGTCTGAATAGCCATGACGGCCATACGGCACTCAGCGGTGACCTTTTCCTTGTTCGCCTTGGTGATGTAGCCGGTCAGGGCGGGGATCAGCAGGGCGGCCAGGATGGCCAGGATGACCAGGACGACGATGAGCTCGACCAGGGTGAAGCCCTTCTTGTTCTTCATTTTGCGAATTTTCTCGAACATGATAAATTCCTCCAATAAATTCAGTAAGGACATCGTACGTCCTCATTTGTGAAAATATAATATCACATAATCTGCCAAATTTCAACAGCCTTATGTAAAAACAGCAAAAAACATTTTTTTGCTTCTATTTTCAATTTCCCACCGTTTTGCCTGCTGCACTCCAACCGCCTTGCCGTGGCTGCCCCTCTGCTGCCGCGCGGAATTCTATACATATTACCGTCATTTTAAAAATCAGCTGTATCGCCGCGCCAAAACTCGCGGCAAGAACTGCCGCAATTGAAACCGCACATATATTGCGTTCATTTTATCTGTGCTGTCTCTGTCAGTGCGGGCAGCAGAGCGCATCGCGTATGGATTTCAGCGTATATAGGCCAATTTTACAGGCGGGCAATTTTTGTGCTATTTTGCATTTTCCCGTGTTCTCTCTCCCCTGCCCGGCCACGGGGACGCTCCTTTGTGAAAACACCGCAAATTCCGGTGCAAAAGTGTGGTATACTGCAAGATTTTGTGCTATACTGGATAAAAAATCAACACAGCCGGGCCGCGCCCGGCACAAAAGGGGCCACACATGAAAAACACCACCGAGGAAAAACGCGAAGCCATTCCCAACAGCGTCAGCCGGATGCTGCTGGCGGGCATCGGCGTACTTTTGCAGGTTTTATGGATCTTCTGGCTTGCCCTCAAGCTGAACGACTACTCCACCGCCATTCAGGTATGCACGTCGGTACTGACATTTTTGATTACGCTGCGTATATATGGGCTTCATATCAACTCTGCGTATAAAATTTCGTGGATCATTCTGATTTTGCTGTTTCCCATCTTCGGTCTGACCATCTATCTGCTGTTTGGCCGCAGCGGGGCCGTCAGCGTCATGCGCCGCCGTTTTGGTAAAAATATGACGATGCTGCGCCAGTACCACGCACCCATTTTGCAGCAGCGCCGCGCCCTGCCCTACCCGGACCGCATCACCCGCAACCACGCCCGCTATTTGCAGGACCGCGCGGGCTACCCCGCCTATGACAACACCGATGTGACGTTCTACGGCGACACCTGCGAGGCGCTGGAGGCCCAGAAAACAGCCCTGCGCAGCGCGGAAAAGTTTATTTTCATGGAATACCACGCCATTGAGGACGCCTCCGCCTGGCAGGAGCTGGAGGATATTCTGGCCGAGCGCGCCGCCCACGGCGTGGAGGTGCGCGTATTTTACGACGACGTGGGCAGCATCGGGTTTATCAACAGCAAATTTGTCAAAAAGCTGGCGGGGCGCGGCATCCAGTGCCGCCGGTTCAACCCGGTCATCCCGATTTTGAACGTCTTTATGAACAATCGCGACCACCGCAAAATCACCGTTGTGGACGGGCGCGTCGGCTTTACCGGCGGCTACAATCTGGCGGAGGAGTACTTCAACCGCACCCACCCTTACGGCCAGTGGAAGGACAGCGGCATCCGGCTGGAGGGCGACGCCGTGCGCGGCCTGACGCTGATTTTCTTAGAGCTGTGGGGCGCAACGCAGAAGGCCGCCCCCGAGGTCGAGCGCTATCTGCCCGATGTGCCCTACACCGCGCGGGAGAATGCCGTGGTGCTGCCCTACGCGGACAATCCGCTGGACGACGAGGCCACCGGCGAGAACGTCTACCTGAACATGATCCGCAGTGCGAAGGACTACGTCTACATTACAACGCCCTACCTTATTTTAAGTGACGAGATGCAGCGCACACTGCGGCTGGCCGCGTCCAGCGGCGTTGATGTGCGGATCATCACGCCGGGCATCCCGGACAAAAAGCTGATCTTCTCGGTCACGCGCAGCTATTACGCCAGCCTTGCCAAGAGCGGCGTGCGCATTTATGAGTACGCGCCCGGGTTCATCCACGCGAAGCAATGCGTAGCCGACGGCACCGAAGCCGTAGTGGGTACGATCAATTTTGACTTCCGCAGCCTGTACCTGCACTTTGAGAACGCCTGCTGGTTCTGCGGCTGCAGCGCCGTGGCCGATGTGCGCCGCGATTTTGACGCGCTGTTCCCCGTCTGCCGCGAGGTCACGCAGGAGTACGCCGACACCCGCAGCCTGGCCGTGCGCGGCTGGGACTGCGTGCTGCGGCTGTTCAGTCCGCTGATGTGACGGGCTGTGCGCCGGGCGCGGCAAGTGGAATTTTCCCATGCAAAATTTTCTTCCAACAGGGTCAGCAGGTCAGTCATCACGTTCTACGTCCTTTTCTCAGTATGGGCTAAATGCGTTGGTACGCCGCTTTCTCTCATCGCCGCCTCTTGTTATGTAATGTATAGGTATAGCAGATTTTCTGCGATCCCGCAACACAATTTTTGACAGAATTCAGCCCTTTTTGCATGGTCAAAAAAGCAGCAGAGGCGGCACGCCGCCTCTGCTGCTCCGGGCTTTATTTCATGGAATTCCGGTGTTGCCTTTAGGGTATTTACAACACGATGCGGAACGCGACGCGGTGCTCTCCTTCCCCGCTGAGGCGGTAAGGCTCCTCCACATCGGTGCCCCAGCTGTCGATGCCGCCGACGCCGCGGGCTGCGCCCAGGATCGTCACGCTCGTGCGGCCCGTGGCGGGCAGCTCGGTGATGTGCTGGGCGGCCTCGATCTCCTGCGCAGTGTTGGGCAGTGCGCTGAAGGCAAACGGCGCGTCGGCCTGTTCAATCGTCAGCGCAGCCGCCGTCTGACCGCAGACGTTGTGCTGCTTCAGCGTGAACTGACGGGTGCCCACATGCAGGCCGCAGTCCTGCGGGACGAGGGCCGGTTCAATGTGCGGCACCTCCTCATGGCAGCCAAAGACGCCGCCCTTGCAGCGATCCGGGTAGGTCTCGCCCGAAAGGCCGGTCCAGAGCGTGCGGGCCACGGGGGCAAACGTCTGGAATTTTACGCCGAAGCAGGGCAGCTCAGGCGCACCGGGCACGCCATGATAGACGGCCTCGACCAGCAGCGTGCCCTGCGGCTCCACGGTGTAGGTCAGCTCGGCCTTAGCGCCGGGCACGGTGGGCACGCCGTAGGTATAGCGCACCTGCACACCGTCGGCGGATTTCCGCAAGACCGCAAAGCCGAGGTTCTGCAGGTAGACATCCGCCGCCAGCCAGGCCGCTGCTTTCTGCGGGAAGCCGCAGCCGCGGTCATTGTCGGTGGCGGCGCGCCAGAACGCCGGGCGCGGGGCGCGCCAGAGCCACTCGCTGCCGTTGACGGTCAGCGACGACGGCCCGGCCTCGCCCGCGGAAAAGAGAATTTCAAACCTGTCGCCCCTGACGCCGAGGTTGCCGTCGCCCTCGGTCACGGTCAACGTGCCGGGCTTGCGGGCGGCCTGTGCTTTGGCCGCGTCGCGGTCCGCCCGGGCGGCGGCTGCAGCGTTGCGGGCATCGTGGGCGGCGCGGCGGGCGGGGGTGTCGTACCAGTAGCGCACGTCCTGCATGGCGGGCTTCTCGGCACCGTCGGCGTAGACAATGCCGTTGCCGCTGAAGTTGTAATCGGTGTTGCGGTCCGCAAAGTCGCCGCCGTAGCCCAGCACGCTGCGGCCAAGCGCGTCGGTGTGCCGGAGCGCCTGGTCCATGTAGTCCCAGATGAAGCCGCCCTGGTACTGGTCGAACTCGTCGGCCAAGCGCACATAGCTCTCCATGCCGCCCAGCGAGTTGCCCATATCGTGCATATACTCGCAGAGAATGAAGGGCTTCTTCGGGTGGGATTCGAGATACTCGCGAATTTCCCACGGCTTGGCGTACATCCGGCTTTCCATGTCGCTGATGGCGTCGAACGCGCGGCAGTGGAACACACCCTCATAATGCACGAGGCGTCCCGGGTCGTGGTCGTGGAAGAACTGCGACATGGCGAGAATATCCTCGCCCGCGTAGCTCTCATTGCCGCAGGACCAGATCAGGACGGCGGCGTGGTTCTTGTCGCGTTCAAACATGCTGCGGGCGCGGTCCACGACGCAGTCCTTCCACTCGGGCAGGCTGCCGGGCACGTTCCAAGACGGTTCGATTGCGCCTAGCTTCATCCAGCTGCCGTGGCTTTCGAGGTTCGTCTCATCGATCATGTAGATGCCGTTCCGGTCACACAGGTCATACCACAGGCTCTGGTCGGGGTAGTGGCAGGGGCGCACGGCGTTGATGTTGTTCTTTTTGAACACGGCCATGGCGGCGTGCATGTCGTCGGCGCCGATGGCGCGGCCCCTGTCGGCGTTCCACTCGTGGCGGTTGACGCCGTTGAACACGACACGTTCCCCGTTCAGGCACATGACGCCGTTTATCATCTCAAAGCGGCGGAAGCCGATGTCGTAGGGCACGACCTCCTGCAAAACGCCGTCGGCATCGCGCAGGGTCAGTACGGCGTGGTAGAGCACCGGCGCTGCATGGCTCCACGGCTGGATGCCCTCGATCTCGATCGTATCGCCCGCGGCGGGGCCTTCGTAGACGGCGTAGCCCTCGGGGTCGGTCACGACGAGGGCAACCGACGCGCCGTCGGTCTCGCCGTCCAGCTTGACGAGGGGCGTCAGCAGGCCGGTGGTGTTGTCGGCGGCAAGGTCGGCCTTGAGCCAGATGTCGTTGATGTGGACCCTGGGCTTTGCGTACAGGTAGACCGAGCGGAAGATACCCGAGAAACGGAAGAAGTCCTGATCCTCGATCCAGGCGGCGCTGCTGCGCTTGTAGACCTCGACGCAGAGGCGGTTGTTCTCGTCCCGAATGTACGGTGTCAGGTCAAATTCAGACGGAGTGAAGCTATCCTCGGCATAGCCGACGAACTGGCCGTTGCACCACAGGTACATGGCCTGCTCCACGCCCTGAAAGCTGACGCAGACGCGCTGGCCGCGCAGGGACTCGTGCAGATCAAACTCTTTGACATAGCTGCCCACGGGGTCATCATTCCAATCGACCTGCGGCGGGCGCAGGAAGCTGCGGCCATCCCACGGGTAGAGGGTGTTGGTGTACTGCAGCTGACCGTAGCCCTGCAGCTCGATGTGCCCGGGCACGCGGATGGTGCCGAAGCCGGACAGGTCGGCGTCCGGCTGCCAGAAATCCGCCGGGCGGGCGGCAGGGTTGGCGCTCCACGCAAAGCGCCATGCGCCGTCCAGTGACTGGCGCAGCGATGTCAGGCCGCTTTCGGCCTCGTCCAAGGTGCGGCAGCAGAGATGGTCAGAGTGTGCGTCCAGCCGGTTCACAGCAAAGACGGTGGGGTCACTCAGCCAGCGAAGTTCAGGGGTCATAGGGATCTCTCCTTTACACAATCAGGTTCTTACCGTCATTCTGCCACAGGGCGCGCGGGGTGTCAATGGAAAGTTTCACGCAGATATTTTCCGTATTTTTTGCATCTTTACGGGAATTGTGCTGTGTTTAACACTTCGCGGCAGGATTTTTTGAGATTTTCCGTTTTGTCTGGTGGCAGATTGTACGCTGCAGCACCAGATATAGCGGTGACGGCAGGATTTTTGCGGGGTGGGTTGTTATAGTCGGCACACCTGGGGCGCAAAAAAGCGCCGACCTTTTTGCAGGGGCGGCGTTTTGGGGTCATACTTCTTCTGTCTCCGCCTCCGCGGCGGCGCGCAGACGCTCCCGCACGGGGCGCAGGGCCTCGGGCAGAGCCTCATCGGGCAGGTCGCTGATGCCCTCGGTGCTGCCACGGGCGGCGGCGGTCTCATAGAACCAGCATTTGTAGTCCAGGGTGTCCATCGTCTGCTGCAATTCAGCCATGCGGGCCTCGAGCACGGTGCGCTGCTTGCGGAACAGCTCCAGCCGCCGGGCAATGGTCTCATCGCCCTGCATGGCCAGCTCGATGTATTCGCGGATGTCCTTGAGGGACATGCCGGTCTTTTTCAGGCACTCGATGATGCGCAGCCACTCGAAGTCCTTCTCCGTAAAAACGCGGATGCCGCCGGACGAGCGCCCGACGAAGGGCAGCAGCCCTTCCTTATCGTAATAGCGGATCGTCGATGCGGGCACACCCAGCCGCCGCGCCATCTCCCCCACTGTATAGGCCATGTGTTTTCCTCCTATGACTTAAACCCAGGTTTAACCTGTGTATCAGTATAGGACAAAAGGGCGGCGTTGTCAAGGCAGGCGGGGTCACCCGCGGTATTTCCCCCTCATCCGGCTGAACGGTTTCCTGATCATGCGCACGCCGCGGGGCGTGCCGCCGCTCCTCTGCCCGCTTTTCTTTTATAGGGAAGGCTTTTTCTATTTTTTATTGACAAACGCGCGGTTTGTTTCTATCATGTTCATATAAGTAAGGGAGGGACCGCCACTATGCTGACCTATAATATGGACGTGGAGGAACGCAGCACCTGGCTGCGCGCCACCCCCGGCGCGGCGGCGCTGGCACAGCCGTTTTACTGCACCGAGGCCGGCAACTTTTATGGCCGCGCCCATTTTGCCACGGCCCGCACCGATAAGGAAAGCTATCTGCTGTTTTATACGCTGTCCGGCTCCGGTCTGATCGAGCAGAACGACCAGCGCGTGGAGCTGCCCGCCGGCAGCGCCCTGCTGTTGAACTGCCGCGCCCCGCAAAGCTACTGCACTGCCCCCGGGCAGGACCACTGGCACCACTACTGGGCGCATCTGGACGGCGCGGGCGTCGCCAATCTGGCCGAGGTACTGCAGCCGCAGGGGCGGCTGTCCCCCGTTACGGTCAGTCGGCTGGAGATGCAGCCGCTGTTTGAGTCACTGGCCGCCGAGTGGGAGCACGGCGCCGCCGCACAGATCGAGATCTGCCTGGCCCTGCACCGGATGCTGGCCCTGATGGCCCGCCAGCTGCTGGCCGGGGACGAGAGCCGCTCCAACCGCACCTTGATCGAACAGGCCGCCGAGTACATCCGCCAGCACTATGCCGAGCCGCTGTCGCTGGACAGCCTGCTGGCCCAGACGCCGGTGAGCAAGAGCTGGTTCCTGCGGCTGTTCCGCCAGTACATGGGCACGACGCCCTACAATTTTTTGCTGTCCACGCGGATCACACGCGCCAAGGAGCTGCTGGTGCTGACGGATTTCTCCGTCTGCGAGATCGCGCATCAGGTCGGCTTTGGGGATGAGAGCAACTTCTCGACCCGCTTTACCGCCATGGTGGGCCAAAGCCCCCAGCAGTACCGCAAAAGTGCAATGAAGCCCGCGGAAAACTGAATAAAAGGATTATGGGAAAGAAGGCATTTGTATGTTGAAAACCGAACGCATGGACTGTGTCCGTGCTGCCCTGCGCGCGCAGGGACTGACGCAGATGATCGTCTGCGACCCCAAGAGCGTGTGGTATCTGACCGGCGTCGCCGTGGAGCCCTATGAGCGTCTGCTGGCGCTCTACCTGCCCACCGAGGGCGAGCCGGTGCTGTTTTTGAACAGACTGTTCAATGTGCCCGAGCCGCCGTGCAGGACCGTCTGGCACACCGACACGGACAAGCCCGTGGCGCAGATTGCCGAGGTCGTGGACGCGGGCAAGCCGCTGGGCATTGACAAGGAGTGGCCCGCTAAGTTTCTGATCCCGCTGATGGAGACCCACCCCGGTATGCAGGTCGTGCTGTCCAGCGACTGCGTGGACGACTGCCGCGCCTGCAAGGACGCCGAGGAGCAGACCCTTATGCGCGAGGCGTCCCGCATCAACGACGCGGTAAACGAGGCCGCGAAGCACTATATAAAGGCCGGCATGACCGAACGCGAGGTTGCCGAGTTTATCGACGCGCAGTACCGTGCCCACGGCTGCGAGGGGCCGAGCTTTACGACGATCGTCTCCTTTGGTGCCAACGCCGCCGACCCGCACCACGAGCCGGACGACACCGTGTTAAAAGAGGGCGACTGCGTGCTGTTTGACATGGGCTGCGTGAAGAGCCGCTATTGCAGCGACATGACCCGCACCTGGTTCTGCGGCCAGCCCACTGAAAAGCAGGCCGCCGTGCATGATCTGGTGCGCCGCGCGAATGAGGCTGCCGAGGCGCTCATCAAGCCCGGCGTGCGCCTGTGTGAGCTGGATGCCGCCGCGCGCGACCTGATTACGGAAGCGGGCTACGGCGCGTATTTCAACCACCGTCTGGGGCATTTCATCGGCCAGACCGACCACGAGAAGGGCGACGTCAGCAGCGCGAACACCACCGTAGCCAGACCCGGCATGATCTTTTCGATTGAGCCGGGCGTCTACCTGCCCGGCGAGTTCGGCGTCCGCGTGGAGGACCTCGTCCTGGTGACCGAGACCGGCTGCGAGGTACTGAACAGGAACGATAAGCATTGGGATGTGGTAGGCCTGTAAGCATTCTGTAGGGGCCGGACATGTCCGGCCCGCGGCCTCCCGTCGGCGCTCTGTCATGGGAAAGCTGCGGGCGCATATAGAATGCGCCCCTACGGATTACGTTTCCGACAAAGGGAGAAAACTCCACGCGGGGCGTCCCCCCACAAAAAACGTAGGGGCGGATTCCATATCCGCCCGTGCCCGTTTGCGGCAAGGCAAACTTCCGCGGGCGCATATAGAATGCGCCCCTACGGAGTCATTTGATAAAACACAACAGAGAGGTGTACGATTGAAAAAACATCTGTTCCGTATCATTGCCGTCCTGTCCGCCGCGGTCCTGCTGG
>ERZ773169.410-NODE-410-length-56663-cov-7.492192_pt1 | contig 56663 bp, 76 predicted proteins | sample MGYA00580536_ERZ773169 | MGnify/ENA primary metagenome ERZ773169 (study PRJEB29015, sample SAMEA2737814) | human gut metagenome | biome: human gut; feature: human-associated habitat; material: faeces | place: China | collected 2012 ... | reverse complement strand
ATTTATTTGGTAACTAGATACATGTATTTATGTATCTAAAAGATATTATACGAGGAGAAATAATATGAGAAAAGTAGAATTCAAATCAGATCAGTTGGAAAAAGAAGCATATGAAATATATTCAAATTCAGATTACAACTTTTTTGTAGATGAGAATGGAATGTATTACGGAGCTATTGGGAATGGAGAAAAATTTCAGTTGGGTTCCATGAAAGATGTAGAATCATTTCTGATGGAAGGATAAACTACCAGTAATTTCCTGTATACATTGATATATTTTGTCTGTTATACTCTAACAGATGATTCATTCCATGCAATTTGATTCAGCTTTACATTTAATGTGAAAGGGGAGCTGATCGATATGCTGAATGAGAAAAATATAAATTTTTACACATTAATTTGCATGGAGTTTGGTGTCACTGGTGGTATCGATATTCATGAGGAAATTAATACAGGATCTATTGATGAAGCAAATGCATTTTTATCTGCGAATGCTCCAAAATATCCAGATGCTTTTTGGATCTTAAAACCATGTCATATGATTTTATAGATGTTCTTGTATTAAATTAAAGATCAGATAAGGAAAAAGGAATGAATCATTATTTTGTAGTCAGTTTCGGTAATTTATCGGGACTGACTTTTTTATATGTGAAAAATGAAAGCGATAATTTCACTCATATTTATAATGATGAAGAATAAAAAAAGGAGTGATGAATGATGTTAAAAAAACTACGAAAATGGGTAAAAGAAAATTGTCCTTCTCCAATTGCCCCACTTGTTATATTATTATTAATAGCAATCATAATGGTTGGTTTTGAAGCCTTTGCATTAGTTAAACAGGATGTTACCCCTCAATATTATATTGATGCAAATGGTGTAGAACGACAAGTAAAGTTGATAAGGATTAATGACCGACTTGTCTATGACAGTGCAACAAAAGCTGTTTATTGGAATGATAAAGCACATGGGAATGATGGACATATGACTTCATATCTTGGAGAACATCTAAGACCATGCAAATATGTTAATGGAAGAATTGTGGAGAAGAAGGGAGATTAATCATGGTAAAAAGGTTGTATATATGGTGTAAGGATAATTGGCTTGCAATCGTCTCATGCACTATCATTGTGGTCGTTGCAACGATTGCAATAGCAGCAAATATTGTTATAAAATATACGGGAGAAAACCCAGTGGCTTGCCTCTGGGATGAAGCCAAAATTAAAAAAAGAAGAAAATCTCGTTTTCTTATACATGAAAAATTTTCCTGTACAGATATCTCATATTTATAATAAGGAAACAATGATCAGAAAGGAGAAGCTATGACAAAGCGAAAGAAACATCAGATAACAGAATATGAGAAATGTCTGCGAGAATATCATAAAACTTCTCCTAGACACGTGATCGTTCTGGAAGCAGACCTTCCGGAAGATGAGAAACGACATCTGTTCCATCAGGCAGATCTGCTCCGTCAGTGTGGAAATGAGCTGCTGGGGATCATGAAACGGAATCTGGATCAGTTGCTGCGAACAAAGAAATACCGAGGTCTGCGAAAAAGTTATGGGAAGATCAGTAAAAGTATCAAAAATCTGCAGCAGATCAAGAAACTGTCAAACGTGCAGAAACGACATCTAAAAGATCTGCAGAAAGATCTGCGAACGGTCGGTGATCAGATGAAGGAAATACAGGAAACATATCATGTTACATGGGAGTACTGCAGAAATACAATGAAGACTCTGCGTTTAAAGTATGAGCAAACAAGTGTGATTGCTCTTTCCCGTGCGGAAGATATCTGGACTGCTGTATCCAAGGTTCTGTATTCGGATGGAGAAAGACTCCATTTCAAGAAACGCAGAGATCTGTCAGAATTACGGGCAAAGCAGTTTCATAAAGAAATCATTGGACGTGTAAAAAATGGATTTTTGGAATTCCGTTATGGAAAAGTATCCCTTCCTGTAATAAGAAAAGAGACCGATCTTTGGCTGATGAATGAACTGGAAGCGGTGGAATCTTATCTAAAAGATCCGGACTTTCATGATGCTTATGCCATTAACCAGATGCAACAGGGAGAGATTGTTAGTACCTATCGTCCATGCTATGCTTCGATCGTATGTAAAACAATCCGCGGAAAGCTTCGGGTGTATCTGCATCTAACGGTAGAAGGATTGTCATTTTCAAAAAGAACAAACGATGGAATAATCAAACATCCATATGGAAATGGGCCCGTTGGCTGTGATATCGGGACACAGACCATCGCATATACTTCTGATCATACAGTCGGACTGGAAAATCTTGCAGAACGTGGTAATTCGATCTGTTATGTTGAACGCTGGCAACGATTAGTCCAACGGGCAATGGATCGTTCCAGAAGAGCTATGAATCCGGACAATTACAATGATGATGGCACGATCCGAAAGGGAAAGAAGACTTGGATCAAATCGAAACGATATCAGAAGTTACAGCTGAGATATCGGGAATTATGTCGCATATCTGCGGAAAATCGAAGACTTGCCATTCACGAACAGGTACATAAGATGCGGAGTCTTGGAGATATCTTTGTTACAGAAGCAAAGAATGCAAAGAAATTGCAGAAACGGGCAAATCCGGAAAATCCGCTGGACAAGAATGGAAGGCCAAAACGAAAGAAACGCTTTGGACATTCAATCCAGAACCGCTGTCCAGGATATTTTCAAGCTAAAGTAAAACAACTGTTTGAATCCACTGGCGGAACCTATATCGAAGTCCCATCAGATTACCGGGCTAGTCAGTATGATCATACCGTAGATGACTATATCAAGAAGAAACTGTCACAGAGAATGTACAACTTAAAGGATGGAACAAAGGTACAACGGGACTGGTATTCTTCCTTCCTACTGTATTGTATCGATCTGATCACAAAGACCATTGACCGGCAGAAATGCCTTGTAACTTTTGAAACTCAGTTAAACAAAGAACATGCCATGATTGAAGAGATCATTCATTTAAAGAAACACATTATGAATTCCGGCATTCGTGTTGCCGTTTAAAATATAAGATAGAACCGGGCATCCGACTGTGTGTCCTTTAAGACGAAAGTGTCTTGAGAATACGTGACCGTTCAATTTCTTTGAACAATTGTGGCCGCTGGGCTGCATGTCCGTATTTACTGCTCCGGAGCAGATGTGCCAACCAAAGTCTATGAACTTCGTTCGTAAGATGTACGTTGGTACTAGAATCCCGTCAGTAGAACCCCATGGGCTTGCCCGTGGGTTCAGTCAGATATATGATGTCGTGAAAAAAAATGAAAGGAAAAAGAACGATGTTTAAAAAATTTTTTCATTGGATTGATAATAAGCTTTTAGGTGAATATATTGTCTTAACAATTATATGTATCGTTGTATTAATTGGAGGTTTCTGGCTTTACAAGGCCGATAATCATCAAAAATCAGATCGATATTATACTGATGAAAATGGGATTCAACGGGAAGTAAAATTTGTGAAAATCAATAACTATTTATATTATGATGATTATACAAAAGCAGTATATTGTCAGGAAGGTAGAGCTGGATGTATGGTTCAATACGTAGGAAAGCACTTAAAACCATGCAAATATATCAACGGAAGAGTTGTAGAACAGAAAGATTAATAGGAGGAAAATCATGTCATATACATCATACAAACAAAAATACCCGCAGCTACTTTGTCCACATTGCAGAAAAAGAACTTCTTATAAGATCCATGATCGAAAGACAGAAGAAAATATCAAAGGTATTCAATTTGCATGGAAAGAAGTATTTGGATTCTGTAATGAATGTGGAAAAGAAATCTTTTTGCCAGAAATCTATGATCAGAATCTAGAGAAGCTTGATAAAGAATTTTGGAAACATTATAATGAAGAAAAGAAACGTGAAAACAAAAAGGAGAATTAATCATGAGAGGACATTTATTTTTGAATCAAAACGAGTATCTTACAGTAGAAGAATTTCATCTGATCCGAAACATGGACCTTCCACAGGATTTTCTCGATTTCTTAGAAATCGGATTTCGAACAGGATTAAGATCAAAAGATATCTTAAGTTTAAAAAGAGAAAATATTGATCTGCAAAAAGAAAGAATTATTGGAACTCCACAAAAAACAAATCTTCCAATGGATGTTGCATTAGATAAAACATCATTATCTATCTTAAAACGTCATCTAGAAAATGCTAAAGCTGATAATTTGTTTATCGATAAATTTGGAAATACTTATAGACTTGGTTATATGGGGAAATATTTTGAAAAAGCTCAAAAAAATATTTATCCAGATTTACTAATTCATAAAGATATTACTTCAATTCGTAGAGGGAATCGTGATTTCTTATATATGCATGATGTTTCAGTTGCCGAGATAGAATATCGTCAATGTTTCCGTAGTTCTTATGATGATGATCTATATGTGGAAGATCAATCTGATTCACTTTACGTGATTAACACATTTTTGAAATAAAAAAGGAGAATCAATTATGGTAAAAACGAATCCTAAAGTAGATACAGAAAATGAGAAAAGTTATCTTACTATTGAAGAATTCAATGCAATTCGGAAAATGGATCTTCCAAAAGACTTCTTAGATTTTTTTGAAGTTGGATTCAGGACTGGTTTAAGAGCTACTGATATTTTGAATTTAAAGAAAGAGAATGTTAAACTCAAAAAAGATGATAATGGAAATTCGACTGGACGTATTCATGGAACTGCTTTAAAAACAAAATCACAGACTCAGATCAATATTAGATTAGATCAAAAATCATTATCCATTTTGAAAGATCGTTTGGAGAATACAAAATCAGATTTTTTGTTTTCTAATAAATCTGGAGATCCTTATACAATTGAATACTTTAAAAAATATTTCCGAAAAGCATTTGATCAATTATATCCAGATGTGAAGTTTCATAAAAGCATTCATGCGATACGTTCAGGAAATCGTAAATTCTTGGAAATGCACAATGTAAATCATTCTGAAATCGATTTTCGACAATGCTTAACAATATACGGACCTACATACACATTCATGGTAGAACAATCTGCATCTGTTGATGTAATTAACAAATATCTGAAATAAAGGAGAATAATTATGTATTCATTGAATCAGGAGAAACCATGGTATCTTAGTGACGAATGGTATGTTACCGTAGAAGAATTTGATGCAATTCGAAGAATGAATTTTCCAAAAGATTTCATCGATTTTTTCGAAATCGCATTTCGTACAGGATTACATGAAAAAGATATTCTAAATCTAAAAAAAGAAAATATAACTCTTGTAAAAGATGAAAATAACAATATTGTCAGCGGCCGAATTTATGGAAACTCTATAAAATTTAAGACTCCCATTAATGTGAAGCTAGATCAAAAATCCTTATTCATTTTAACAAATCGAATGAAAAATACGAAAATAGAATTTTTGTTTGTCAATGAATTAAATCATCCTTATTCTATTCTATATTTCCAAGAATATTTTTATAAAGCATTCGAGCAATTATATCCAGACAAAAAGGTGTGTAAACACATGTGTTCAATTCGAGCAGGAAACCTTAAATTTTTGGAGAGTCATAATGTAAAATATTTTGAAATTAAGTTTCGACAACGAATGAATACACATGATCCCGTACATTTTTATATGGAAGACCAATCTGCATCTATTAATGCAATTAACAAATATCTGAAATAATATAAACACAATTGTTGCATCATTTGTTGCAACATATCTATAGGAACAGCAACTTTTCCGCTGTTCTTTTTTTTATCATTTTTCCCATCTTTCATATTTACCGTGTAGAACATGACGAATAGAGAGAAAGGAGAAAATGATAATGAAAGAGATCAAAGATTTCGGAGAAAAAATCGGAGGTGCAAGAAAAGATGTATGGGCATTAAGAGGACTGATCTTGGATGATATTCTCAAAATGACATCAGGAGAAAAAGTAAAATACATTAAAAGGGATAATATCTGGAAAAAGATTGATGAAAAAGCCCTTTTAGAGACACAGCCAAGGATTTATGTATATTGGCTAAAACAGATTCATTCCTGTATTTATCCTGACCTAAAACATATTGGATCGGATGAAGCAGCGATTGAAAAGTACATCAAAGGAGTTACTACTTTCCGTGATTATATCTTAAGTGCTGCAAACGCTGTCGAAGCTGCAAAATTAAATGAAGATATGTTGTATGGAAAGATATTTCATCATGTACATGGGGTTTATTATGAATTAAATGATGAATATCAGGGTGTGATCAATGACCGTAAATTGTTAAAATTGCATAATAAAAGCAATAATTTCTTTTCCAGTTTAAAAGTGGAAATGGACAAGAAGGGATTTGGTTGGACCAAAGAAGAATTTTGTCGAAATGATTATGAAATTCATTATATTGATGGAATAACTTGTGAAATTGAAAAAGATTATGCAAATAAAACATATTTAGTGATTCGAAAAGATTGTTCAAAATATTTTTATTGTTTACAGGATGTAAATTTACCTGCTGTTTTAATAAATCAATATGCATTGTTAAATAAAAATTCTAATTATGTCATTGCATTTGATGAAAATAAAGATGTTTTAGAAAGTATGATCGATCGCTTAGTAAAATTAAGAGTTGAATCTGAAGCAAAAAAACCAAAAAAATCAAATTCCAGAAAACAGAAGAAAGGAAAATGGATTCCACCTCAGTTGACTCATTTAAAGAGAGAAGGAAAAGATCATCGTCATGGTCACAATGTGACAGGAGATGATTTTATGAAATGTTTTGGGATCCGTGGCGGAGAATTTGGTAACTGGACCAATGATCATGACCGTCAGGTCAATCTGAATATGGCATTTGATGCCTTTTGTGATATGGCTGACGCTTTAAATATTTCAAGAAGAGATATTGGACTGATCGGTTTAGAAACAGGAGCTCTGGCCATTGCATTTGGTGCCAGAGGACACAGCGGAGCATTAGCTCATTATGAGCCTGAAAGAGAAGTGATCAATCTGACAAAAATGAAAGGAGCTGGATCACTTGCTCATGAATGGGGTCATGCACTGGATGATTATATCGGAAAAATGTCTGAGATCCACAGATTTGGAAAACTTGCATCCATGTCTTTGAATGATCAAAAGATTCCATATTGTTTTCGTTCTGTTATTCTTGCTTTATGTCGGAATGAAGATCATAAAATTACAAAATATTATTCAGATTCCAGCACTTTTGGCGGAATGTTCAGCACATCTGGCCACGGCTATTGGACAAGTAATGAAGAGTTATTTGCAAGAGCTTTTGCCTGCTATGTAAAAGACAAGCTGTCTGGAAGAAATGATTACTTAGTCGGTCATGCTGATATTGGAAAAGCGGAACATCAAGGAAAAACAATTTATGTCTATCCGGTTGGAGAAGAAAGAAACCAGTTTGATCAAAAAATGGATGAGATGATCCAGGGATTAAAAGAAATCGGATATCTTCATGACCCAATCGAAGCATATGAGTTTGAAGAACCAGAAGCAGAACTTCATGTTTCGAAAGAAATCGGGATCAAAATTACGAATGTGCATCAGATGTCATTTGCAGACTTTGGAATCTAATCTTATAATTTTCTCAAAAGGAATGGATGAGCGTGCTGCTTGTCCATTTTTTTATATGTGAAAAACAAAACCTGAAATTTCTCTCATATTTGTATTAGAAAAAGCGAAAGGAGACCAGCTATGAATATTGAAAAAATAAAACATGACGATTGTGTAAATGTAACACTTGATACAGAAGAAGTCAAATGTCTTTGTGAAGCACTTTATGGTGCATTCTATGATAATGAGGACAATCCTGTGTTCAGAAAACTATATAGCGAACTAATCATTGCAAGAGATATTTGTTTATATGGACATTTGGATGACTTTGGAATCGCAAGTGTCGTCAGCTGTAAAGATATCAAAAAAATCAGTGAACAGGCAAAAGAAATCAATCAAACAAGAAAGGAAGAAGCGTAATGTTACATATTAAAAATGATTATTATATCAAAGCAGGAGCACGATCTTATATTCTGATGAAAAAACTTTCCAAGAAAGACACATCAGACTTAGAATTTACAGAAGAAGCCGAAGACCATGTAAAAGGTTACAAGAATATTGGATATTATTCTAAGATTGAAACTGCAATTAAAACAGCCATGGAAGAAATGGTCCGTGATCAGATTAATAACAATGCTGATACAGAGTTAAGTGAAATTGTTGAATATATTGCAAAGCTTAGAAAAGAAATGGATGATTTATTAGCTGAAAAAGTGCAGGGATTGTAATCTTTTCTAATAAGAAAGGAGAAAAGGAAATGAGTTATGCAAGCATATATGGAATAAGATCAGATCTTACAGCAGTGGAAGTAAAACAATATCATGATTCCTGGTTCTTTCTGTCACAGATCGATATAGTCCTTGGTGCAAAATATTTGAACATAAAAGATACATATAAGATGATGCTCAGTTTAAGCGATCAGAGAAATTTAGAACGTAAAGTATCAAAAGCAAAAATAATAGAAGATTGCATTCTACGGTTACTTGAACATCAACAAATATTTTTTACAAAAGACAAAGAATTCATTGCTGATTGTATACAAAGATTTTTTATGAAAAATGTCAGATATTATCATCCGGATAATACGGATCTGATTGAATTTTATAATGAACTTCGAAGAGATATTCTTGATTTGGATGAAAATGAATATCCATATTTTGTATTCAATGTTACCTCCGTATCCGATACCATACATAATCTTTTCTTTCGATATGATGATGATACATTCGAATATATTCCGGTTTCTTTGAAAGAAAAAGATGAAGAGATCGTAGATTTTGTATGCATTGAAAATGGAACAATCAAAAAGTTCATTTCTAATTTGGAAATCTAATTAAAAATCAACGAAACAGGTAGTGTAATTACTGTCTGTTTTTTTATATATGAAAAATCTTTTTTTTGAAAAAACTCATATTTGTAATGTAGAAAAAAAATAAGAAAGGAGTTTTATATGAAAGGTTTCGAAAATATTAACATCAGTGAGCATTGCAAACAACGATATGTAGAGCGCATCAAAGATATTACTGATCGACAAGAATTGCGTAGATATATTGTTTTATATGAGCAGGATATCATTCAAAATATTCGGAAAATGCTACAATTTGGCGAAATTATCTACACAGGAAAAAACTTCGAGGCAAAAGACAATAAGATCATACATATTATTCTAAATGGAGCCTGGTTAGTTTTTGTCGGAAAGGATTCACAAACCGCGATCACTATGTATAAGATCGATCTGGGGTTAGATGAAGATTTCAATAAAGATTATATTCAGAAATTTTTGGAAAAATTGAAGGGCATTGATCAGGAATATCAGGAACAGGAAGAAGATATCCGTAACTCGGTTCTTGAAATGGATCAGGAGATGGAAGAATGTGATGAAAAGATCGAAGAACATCAGAAATTGATCCGTGATTATGAAAATAGGAAAGCCGGGATCAAAGAGTCGAAAAAATCATTAGATGTATATCTGAATGAGATCGATCTGAAACGTAGAGATATCATCAGCAGATTAATCTGCAAAAAAGCAATGTAATTTTGGAGGGAACTATGAAAAAAGAACGACTAGAAGAACGATTTGGAATAAAAGTCTTGATCACGATCCTTTGTCTGACCGTGGTACAGCTTGGAAATATTATTCCTATTCCGACAATCAATACAGCATATTTTAGTTATTTAGTTAGTAAAACAAGTGTTTTGGGAATGATGAACCGATTTAGTGGTGGAGCGTTTCAGAATATGACATTATGTGCATTGGGAATCTCTATCTACATATCTGCAAGTATTGTTATTCAGATGCTTACTGTTGTATTTCGAAAATTAGAAGAATTAGAACGAAATGGAGCTTATGGAAAGAAACAGTTAGAACGTATCACAGTTTCATTCAGTATTTTTTTAAGTGTTGTTGGCGCATTTTCTTTTGGAATCATGCTGCGAGCAAATGGGATCTTAAAAGATCAAAAATGGACAACATATCTGATCACCGTTGGATGCCTTTGTTTTGGATCTTTATTACTGATCTTACTTGGAAAAGTTATTGATAAAAAAGGTATTGGAAATGGTATTACGGTTGTATTAATGATGAATATGATCACTTACATTCCAAATGATGTGCAGAGTTTATATTATGGATTTATGAAAAAACATCCTGCATGGATGTGGGTAGCAACAATTGCTGTTGTCATCATTCTGATCATTCTTGCGATTTTCATGAATGAGATAGAGAAAAGAATCAAATTACAGTACAGCAGTGCTCCTGTAGAAAGTGATTCTGTTAGAGAATCTTCTTATTTATCTATCAGTGGAAGATTGATCAGTGTTATGCCTGCAATCTTAACAAGTACCGTATTTCAGATGATCACATTGTTTTCAGCTTTTGGTGGCAGCAATATCAAATGGGCGCAGTATTTTAATATGTCAAACTGGTTCATGAAAAAACATCCAGAATATATGATTGGATTTGCAGTTTACCTGATCCTTATGATCGCATTTTCTTATTTTTATATTTCTATCACGTTTAATCCATATCAAATGGCTTTCAATTTAAAGAAAGAGGGCGTTGTGATCGAAAATGTAAGACCTGGAGAGGAAACGATCAAATATCTGAAAAAATCCGTGAATCAGATTGTATGGATCTGTATCGGGTTATTATTTGTACTGATCACAGTTCCAATGGCAATTACAGGATTATCTAATGTATCTTCTTTAAATTCTGGCGGAACAACACTGATCATTATTGTTGGAGCGATGTTAGAAACGGTTCGTTCATTCAAAGGAGAATGCTTAATTGTAAATTATCGCAAAAAATCCTGGCTCAGAAAGGAGAAAAAACATGTATCTTCCAAACGCAAAAAATCTTGCTAAATACTTTGTCACAATCGTTGCTGGAACAGCTTTATGTTCTGGATTTATAACAGTTGTCAGTTATGCAGCAAACTTTGTGATCTCAAAGATCTAAACAAAAACAGGTGGATTTTTCTACCTGTTTTTTATATGTGAAAAATCTTTTTTTTAAAAAAACTCATATTTGTAATGTAGATAAAATAAGAAAGGTGGAGAATGTATGAAAGTAAGTGAATTCCAGTACACAAATCCTCATTTAACAGAAATGGTATTTATGGAAAATCCTAATTTTGTGATGAACAAAGAAAAAATTGAAATAACAGAAAATATTCTTTCAAATATCAAAAAAATTGAAGGAAACCATGCAGTGATCAGTGTGTCTTTGGTATTAGGTGATCTTGACGATTTTGAAAATGATCAACCTTTTGCATTAAAATGCACCGTAGAAGCAGAATTTGAATGGAGTGAAAAGATACAAAATGATGGGAAGATTGATATTTTGTTAGAAAAAAATGCTCAGGCACTACTGATCGGATATTTAAGACCGATCGTTGCAAACATTACAAATGTTTCAAAATTCCCAGCATATAATCTGCCATTTATCAATCTAAACGAATAAGGAGAAGAATATGAATGCAAATAATGTTCCGATCATCGATCTGAAAAAAGAATCTTTGATCAATGCTTTTCAAAATTATATGGGAAGATCTTTTTCAAATGACAAGATGCTCCGTTTTTTGAGTGCTTATAATGCAACTCTGCTCGCAATGACAGCAACAAAAAAAGAGTTCACAAAAGAAGAAAAAGAAACCCTGTATGAATTTCATGACTGGTTCTTAGAAAAATATGGAGAAAAAACATATAAAGCCCGTATGAGAGAATGGGGACAGGAACCTTTGATCTTTCGATATACGGAAAATCTGTATATGCAGGATCGGGAAAAAGAACGAAAAAAACTGGTAGAGCAAGCCACTTCGGAAGAAATCAAAGAGGCTAAAAAATTCAGAGATCAGCTTTTACGGATTCATCAGGATAAAATTCTGAATTGTACGGATGATGTGAATTCTGATGTTGATGTTTACCATATGCCAGGTGCGTTTGCGGAATCAGAAGTAAAATTCATGAAATCATATTTTGGCGAAATCTGTCTGGAGGCATTGAAAAATAACGGAGCGATCGTTGTCAGAGTTCAAGGAAATGAAAAGAAAAATGATCAGTTGTTTGGAGTTTTTTGTACAAAAGGAAAATTCATATCTGTTTCCAAAGAAGCAATGCTAAACGCTCATTGTACAAGACCTGATGGAACACGAATGGAACCAGAAAAGAACTTAATTTATACAACACTTGAAGAAGTATTAAGGAGGGAAAAGTAACAATGAATCAGAAAAGAAAATCAGAAGTCGATAAGATCTTACAGCTGCAGAAAAAAATTTCTCATCTTTCTGATGATGAATTAAAAGCAAAAACAGAAGAATTTCGTAAAAAGCCAGTGAAAGATATTAAATTGGAAGCTTTTGCAGTCGTAAAAGAAGCTGCAAAACGTGTGATCGGGTTAGATGCTTTCCCAGTACAGTTAATGGGAGCTTTAGCATTATATGATGGAAAAGTCGTAGAAATGAAAACTGGAGAAGGTAAAACTCTGGTTTCGATCTTTCCTGCTTATGTCAGAGCATTAGAAGAAAAAGGTGTTCATATCGTAACGGTCAATGAATATCTGGCACAGCGTGATGCAGAATGGATGGGACAGGTATTAGAATTCCTTGGATTATCTGTTGGAGTTTCTTTAAATGATATGTCATCTATTGATAAAAGAAATGCTTATTCCTGTGATGTTACTTATGTAACAAATACAGAGATTGGATTTGATTATTTAAGAGGTTTTTTAGGGACAAAGACGCTAAGATCTGAAAATGCATTACATTACTGTATTATTGATGAAGTGGACTCCATTCTTATTGATGAAGCCAGAACGCCTTTGATTATTTCGGATGAAAATGAAGAGGGCGAACAGTTATTTATCTCTGCAAAAGTATTAGCTGAAAGATTAGTCAGAGGAACAGGAGAAACAGAATTAAGTAAGATTGATGCGATCAGTGGAATCTTACCGGATGAAGATGGAGATTATCTGATCAATGAAAAGGATAAAGCTGTGATCTTAACAGAGGATGGGGTATCAAAGATTGAAAAATATTTTGGAATTGATAATTATTCTGCCCCGGAAAATGTAAAATATCAGCATCATGTTGTAACAGCGATCAAAGCAAAAGAACTGATGCATAAAGATAAGGATTACATTGTCGATCGTGGAACGATCCAGATCGTTGATGAGTTTACAGGACGTATCTTACAGGATCGTAGATATTCTGATGGTTTGCATGAAGCGATTGAAGCAAAAGAAGGCGTTGAGGTACAGGACCAGACAAAAACAGCTGCAAAGATCACTTATCAGAGTCTCTTTAATCTGTATGACAGGAAAGCTGGTATGAGTGGAACTGTTTACAAAGATCGGAAAGAATTTAAAGAGATCTATCATTTAAAAGTTGAACAGATTCCTACAAACAAACCTGTGATCAGAGTTGATCATAATGATCAGATTTACGTTACAAAGAAAGCAAAAGAAAATGCGATCATTGAACGAGTCAAAGAAATCCATGAATTGCACCGACCAGTTTTGATCGGTACAACAAGCGTACAGATGTCTGAACGAATCAGTGATCTATTAACAAAAGAAGGACTTGCTCATGAAGTTTTAAATGCAAAAAATCATTTAAAAGAAGCTGAGATCATTGCAAAAGCCGGACAGATTGATGCGATCACTGTTGCAACGAATATGGCAGGACGTGGAACTGATATTTTACTTGGAGATGGAGTCGCTGATCTTGGTGGCCTATATGTAATTGGATGTGGAAAGCATGAAGCCAGACGTATTGATGATCAGCTTCGCGGTAGAGCTGGAAGACAGGGAGATCCTGGGGAAAGCATGTTCTTCGTTTCCTTAGAAGATGATTTTATGAAACAGTATGGAAACAGTGAACTTTCTTCTAAAATCTTAGAAAATGAAACAGAAGAATTAAATAATAAGACCATGCGAAACCATGTGTTAAAAACACAGAAGAAAATTGAACAGAACTACTATGGAATTCGAAAAAATCTGTTTGATTATGACAAGATCGACAATCTTCAGTTTGAAGCTGTGATTGATGCAAAATCAAAAGTTTTAAATCAGTTTTCTGTTGCAGGACTGTTTTATCAGATCATTGACATGATGTGCAAATCGTTTGATTATGACAAGTTGGCAAAAAGATTACCTTTACAGGATCTTCATATCACAAAAGAAGATGTAGAACAGAAGAAAGCTGCCAGAAAATTAAAAGACTTCTTAAAAGGATCACTTGAGAATGACAATGAAGAAGGTATGATCACACAGAGATTAAAATCATGTCTGGCATATGCGATCATTTCTGAATGGACAGAACATATTCAGAAAGTAGAAGATCTGCAAAAAGTATCTCGTTATCAGGGATTAGGAAAAAATCCTCTTGATTATTACAAGATTCAAGGATACAGGTTATTCGAGGAGACGATCAATGAAATGAAATACAAAGCAGTGGAGACATATTTTGCTTTCTAAGTGTTGGAGTTATGGGATTCATCTTTTTCCTTTTATAGGAACGATGAGTCCTTTTTTATTGATCTAAGCAGAATACCCCGTCCATAATGAAAGTTGGACGGGGATGAATTCGGTCTTCCTTTGAAGTGTGAGAATCTTATATGTGAAAAATAAATTTTAAAAATTCTCTCATATTTGTAGAAAAAGAAAAAATCAACAGGAAAAGGAGAAATGTGCGCATGAGTAAAATGTTAAATATTGCGTTAGTTGATGTAGACGGCCCATTGCATATGCCTACATATTGTATGGATTGGTCAACTTTATCAGAAGAAGAATGCTCGAACATCCTTCATGCAATGAATTTTCATCATCCAACAGAAGAAGAGGCCTACAATGCGATTAATACCTTACTTGCATACCTATATTATGAAAACAAAGCAGGAACTTTTGTTGATGTCAGTGTAATGAATAACCAGAAACCGAAGAACACAAAGGAGGAAGAGAAATGAAAGTATTTTTGGGAGGGACATGTTCTGGATGGAAATGGCGAAACAAATTTCAGAAAATGCTTAAATGTGATTATTACAATCCAATGACTCACGGTTGGAATGAAAAAGATCGGCAGAAAGAAGTTTATGAAAGAAAAACTGCTGATTATGTTGTATATGGCATTACGAAAGGAATTAAAGGAGTCTATTCCATAGCAGAATTGATCGACGATGCAAACAAACGTCCAGAAAAAACAATCTTCTTAAATTTATATGATGGAGATGCCATTGTACACGACCTCAAAGCCGTTGAAAATTTGTGTAAAGACAATGGTATCGCAAAAGTTTTCACAGGAAAGAATGCAATGCAAGAAGCTGCAGATTTTCTTAATTCGATGAATGCAAAGTTAAATAAAAAATGAGAATGTTCTTATGGAAGTATCAATAAGAAGTAATTTAAAAGAATATTTGAATCATCATCCCATAGCAGATCAACTATTTATGAAATTATACAATATTGGAGAACTTTATCTAATTGGTGGAGTTCTAAGAGAATTCTTGGAAACAGGTGATATTGAAAATGTAAGAGATATTGATCTTGTAATCAGCACAAAAAAAGTTGGTCAGTTTCATGAAATCTGTGCAAAATATCATACCAAAAAGAATTCTTTTGGCGGATATAAAATTAACTGCGATGACTTTACAATTGATCTATGGAGAATTGAAAGCACATGGGCATACAAGAAAAATATCATCAAATGTTCTGAAGAAGATTACTTAAAGAATTTGCCTTATACGGTATTTTATAATATGGATTCCTTGGTTTACGATATCAAAAACAATATATGGTATGATGATCTTTACAAAGAAACAAAAGAAAGTAATGTTTTGGATATTGTATTAGAAGAAAATCCTCATGTTGATTTGAATATTTTAAGAGGAATGATCTTTCAGAACAGATATCATATGAAGTATTCTGAGCGACTTAAGAAACTAATTTATGAGCGTTATCGGAATGAGAAAGAATATGAAAAAATACTGTATTTAATAGAAAAGAAAAGATATAAGATAGAAATCTTATCTTTGGTCGAAATTAAAAAGCAGTTGGATAGTATTCACTCAGAAAAACCTGATGGATAATTACAAGATCTTCTATCTTTCATATTTAAGATGTAACTTAAATGACGATTGAGAGAAAGGAGATGTTAGATATGTATTTTGTATGCAATTTTAAATCGACGACTTTCTTCTAGTTGTATCATTACAAAAAATGTACTATAATATAGAAGGAAGGGAAAGTTAATGGGAAAAGATCTAAATAATGCAATGGATAGTACTGAAGGTGATAATCAGTACGATGAAGCTGCAAAAAGGATACTTGGAAACAAAGAGGTTCTGTCTCATATTCTGACCAATACGGTAGATGAATATAAGAAAATGAAACCAGAAGATGTCATTCCTTTGATCGAGAGCGATCCATACATCAGTATTGTCCCTGTGGAACCAGGATTAACAAATGCGGAAAAGACCGTAAATGGAGAAAGGATTGTTGGCTTCAACACAGAGAATTCAGAAAGATATGAAGGATTGATCCGATTTGATGTTATATTTTATATTTTGACAAAAGATGGAAAAAATAAGATCATCATCAATGTGGAGGCTCAGCGAAATGAGAATACCTCATATCCACTCCTAAATCGAGCAATCTTTTATGACTGTCGAGTGATTGCTTCACAGAAAGAACGCGAATTTTCAAAATCGAACTATCAGGATATCAAGAGGACCTACAGTATCTGGATCTGTATGAATACCGGAGAAAATTGTATGAACCATATTCATCTGGTCAATGATAATATCATTGGGGATCATCATTGGAAGGGTGATATCGATATTTTTAATCTGATCATGATCGGAGTCAATGACAGTTGTGTCCCGGAAGCAGATGAAAGCAAGTTTTATCGTTTCTTATGTGCGTTGTTTGCTGATCCAGAAAAAGTGCCTTTCCAAGAAAAGAAAGATATTCTGAATCAGGAATATAATGTATGGACTCCAGAAATCAGAAAGGAAGTGGAGACTATGTGTAATTTATCACAGACAATTGCAGAGAGAGCTGAAATTAAAGGTTTTGATAAGGGATTTAACAAAGGAACTATTGAAACTTTAGTTGCACTTGTTAAAAAAAATCGACTTTCTATCACAGATGCAGCTGAAGAAGCAAATATGACGGAAGAAGAGTTCAAGAAATATCTGTCATAAGAAAACAAAATACAAAACTACAAATCAAAGCAGGGAAGGTTCAATTCTTCTCTGTTTTTTTATTTTTCCTGTCATCTCTCATATTTATCATATAAAAACATATGACGAAGAGAGAAAAAGGAGGTTTTGCTATGGCAGCAATTCAATTCGCAACAAATAGTTTACCATTTCATTTATTTCAGGATTATATGAACCTGACAGTTACATTTTTAAAATATTCCAATAACTATGAAAATCAAAAAGATGATTTTTTGATCCAATATGCAAGAGAAGATGATGATTATTATGCAGTTCAGTTGATCAAAGCATTAGAAATCGGTCCATCCGGTCCTTTAAAATCTATTTTTACAGATTATTGGAATTACATGTGCCAATTTGGGATTGCAGAAAATACCGAACATTATTTTGGCGGACTTTGCATGAATGGAAATGAACTGATTGAAAAATATCGTAACCAGGATGGCAGCAGAAATGAGTTTGTTTATAAACTTGTCATGGCTTATGTCGAATGGAAGGGGTATGAAATGAATCAGAAAAGTGTTGTTGCAGCATAATTTGGGAGAACAGACAGGAATTGATCTTGTCTGTTTTTTATATGTGAAAAAGCGGAAAAATCAAATCCCTCATATTTGTATTAGAAAGTAAAAAAACAAAACTATAAGAATTGGTGGAGGAAATAATGAAACGATCAGAAACTATCATCATTGAAAGTGTACTATATCAAGATCTTTTTGGTACTAATCCATCTCTTGCAAAAGAATATGGCACAACAGAAATAACGATCCAATTTCCAAAAAAGAAAAAAGAACTTGTAGATTTCATGAGCTACGATGCAAGAAAAGATATTTTTCGATGCTATGAGATCAAAGTTAGTATGAATGATTTTCGCAGTAAAGCTGCAAAATCATGGTATGGAAATTACAATTACTTAGTCTTATCAAGAGACTTATATATGCAGCAGTCATTAGAAAAATGGAAAGAACAGGTTCCGAAACATGTTGGAATCATTTTTGTTAACGTTGATGCGGAATACAAACACAAGAAAGTGGTAAAACGCCCAGAATACATAGATGTTCCAAAAGAAGAAAAAGAGCTTCTAAAACGAAGTCTGATTCGAACATTGTTTTACCAAAATGACAAGAATCGAAAAAAGGAGTGATCATATGAATCAGCAAGAATCATTGGAATTTTTGCAGCAATGTATAAATGAAGTCAAAAATTGGACGCCAGAAGATAAAGAAAGAGCCAAACAACTTTTTGAAGAAATGAATCTTGAAAATATAAAATCAGGGTCTCAAAATCCATCCGATGGATATTTTGAATTCATTTTGCCAAATGGGGAAACAACACTATAAGAAAAATATAGAAAGATGAGTAGATACATTGATATCTGCTCGTTTTTTTATATATGAAAAACTTTTTCTCCAAAATCTCTCATATTTGATATGTAGAAAAAATAAAGCGAAAGGAGAAAAAGACATGGAAAAGAAAAATCATGCTGTCGCATATGTAGATGGAAGTTACTCGAACAATACTGCCGGATATGGTGTTGTGTTCTTTTATGAAGATGCAAAAGAACCAGAATATTTTAGTGGACGATGTAAAAATGCTTCTATGAACAATGTTTCTGGAGAAATTGAAGCATCTCTCTTTGCAGTAAATAAAGCTTTGGAATATGGATGCTCTTCGATTGATATCTGTTATGATTACACAGGAATTGAATATTGGGCAACCGGAGTATGGAGAGCAAAGAAAAAAGAAACAATGGCATATCGTGATCAGATGAATTTTTTCAAAGGAATGATCGATATTCAATTTCATCATGTGGAAGCACATACTGGAGATCGATGGAATGAAAAAGCAGATGATCTGGCGATCAATGCTGTTCTTGGAAAGAAAGAAGAAAAGATCCAGGAAGTTGACACATATGATGCAAAAGATCGTGGAATCAAACCGGAATGTTCTGCTGCCATTCGAAGATTTTATCAAAAAAAAGATCATAAATTTAAAGATTTTATGCAGTTGAAGGTTGGTGGAATCGATCGGTTTTCTCGATTAAAAGAAGAAGATCTGGAAGATATGATCCTATCTGAAATGAAAGAGACCATTGAAAAAGGAATTCATGATCCATCAAGCTACAATAATGTTTTGAAATGGATGCTGCGAGGATTGTCATTGGATGATGCGATACATAAGGTCAATATAGATTATGAGATTGCATCAAATTGTACTTATTATTAGGAAGGAATTTTTATGAAGCAGGAAAAAGAACAGGGACTGTGCTCATCAGAAGTGCAGTCGCAAAGAGAAAAATTTGGAACCAATAAATTGCCAGAGCCAGAATTACAGACAACTTTAGATTTTGTAAAGGACGCTTTGTTTTCTGATAAGATTGTTATCTTGTTAATGGTCATGGCTCTGATCCAGTTATTTTTAGCGATCACTGGATTTGGCACATTTTCAGAACCAGTTATGATCGCAGTTGTATTAGGAATCATTACTGCTATTGGAGTAAAAACAGGAAAAGGCGTTCAGGAAGCGAACCGAAAATTAAAGGAAAAATCATCTTTAAAATATTGCAATGTTATTCGTGACGGAAAGGTTCAGACGATCAATAAAGATGATATCGTGGTTGGTGATCTTGTCTGTATCGAATTAGGACAGGATATTTACGCAGATGGATATATCGTAGATGGCGAAGTATCAGTTAGTAATGCTGCGATCAATGGAGAAACCATTGAGATCCATAAAAAGCCGATCAAAGGTTATATTCCAGAAAAGATCACATCAGATTCTTATAACAATGAAAACTGCTTATTTGCAGGAACAACTGTGATGGAAGGCAGTGGAAAAATGATCGTCACGACAGTGGGAATTGACACAGTAAATGGAAAAACGCTGGTTGATTCTCAAACATTAGAAGCTCCAGAAACAGCACTAACGATCGCATTAAATAAATTAAGTGATTTCATTACTCGCTGGGGATCCATTGCTGCATTTGTAGCATTTGCATTAATGGTTGTAATTGAAGTCATTGGTGGTGGATATCAGAACCAGGAATGGATGATGATCTTTAAAGATATTGTTGAAAAAGCAAGTGTTGCTTTAACGATCATCGTTGCTGCAGTTCCAGAAGGATTACCAATGATCGTCAAATTAGTAACTCAGCAGAATGTTGTGAATATGGAAAAAGCAAATATTCTTGCAGTCAATCCAAATAAGATCCCAGAAATGGCATATTTAAATCTTGTTTGTACTGATAAAACTGGAACATTAACAACTGGAATTATGACTCCAGAGATCATTTCTGGAGATGCCTTTCAGGAAAATCTTGTTTTAAACAATGAGGCTGTTTTCGATAAAGACGGGAATATCACTGGTGGAAATTCTATTGATCGAGCTATGTTATCTATTCTTTTATTAAAAGATAAGATGAAAGTTTACGATGAAGCAATGAAGAAAGAAATTGTTGCCAGACAGCCATTTAGCAGTAAATTAAAATTTTCTGGTGTCTCAGTCAAAGAAAATGATGTTGTTTTTTCTTATTATAAAGGGGCTCCAGAAAGAATCTTAGAACACTGTACCAAATATATCGATCCAGTTGGCGGAGATATCATGGATTTGGATGTGATCAGAAGATCAGAAATTCAACAGCAGTTATCAGAAGCCAATCATAAAGCAATTCGCTGTGTTGCTTTTGCAAGAAAAAATGGTCAGCTTGAAAAAGATATTTTACCAGATGATATGGTGTTTGAAGGCTTTGTTGGAGTCAGAGATCCTTTAAGAGAAGGTGTAAAAGAAGCTGTTCAGACAGCAAAAGAAGCTGGTATTCAGGTCATTGAAATGACAGGAGATGCATTAGAAACAGCTATTGCGATCGCAAGAGAAGCTGGTATTTATGAAGATGGAGATATTGCATTAACAGATCAGGAATTTTCTGAAATGAAAGATGATAAGATCAAAGATATTCTCCCAAGACTAAAAGTGATCGCACGATGTGCTCCAAGCACAAAGCTTCGATTAGTTACTTTAGCACAGGAAACAGGAATGTCTGTTGCAATGACTGGAGACGGAACCAATGATTCTCCTGCATTAGCAAGAGCAGATGTTGGATTTGCTATGAATTCCGGAACAGATGTTGCAAAAGCAGCTGGAGATATCATTTTAACAGATGATAACTTTACATCGATCATTCGTGGCATTAAATTAGGAAGAACATTTATGCATAACATTAATATGTTCCTTGATTTTCAGTTACCGATCAATATTTCCTTGTTACTGCTGAATCTGGTATTCCCATTCTTTAGTACAGGAGCCTTTTTGACATCAGCACTGATTCTGATCATTAATATCATCATGGATTCTTTAAACTCCTTAAGTTTTGGATCTGAACCAGAAAAAGAAGAGTACATGAAAGAAAAACCATTTGTAAAAGGAACCGGATTATTTGATAAACAATCAAAATTAAGAATTGGAACGGCAACAACATCTTTCATCCTTGCTTACATTATTTTAATGTTTCCATGTGCAACCATGTTCCATGGAGAAGCAGAACAGCTAACCGCACGTTTTGTCTTATTATGTTTTATGGCTGTAATGAACGGATTCTGTGTACGTGTTGAAGGAGCTAATTTATTGAAAGGAATCACAAAAAATAAATTATTCCCTGCGATCGCTTTTGGAATCTTAGCAGGTGCAGTGATCATTGCACAGCTTTTATATGGATTATTAGGACTTGCCCCATTAAATGAAATGCAGTGGTTAGTGATCATTGTATTATCTATGATCATCATTCCGATTGATCTTGCAAGAAAACGTATTGCGTCAAAATAAGAAAGGATGGTTTCATGAAATTAGTAAGAATATTGTTCTTAATTTTCATTAGTGGGTATTATTCAAAAATTTTGTTTCAAGTGATCAATAATCAAGCGACCTATGATAATTTAAAAGCGTTTACGATTGGTGCTATTATCAGCTTTTTTGTAGCAACATTCTTACAAATATCATTTTATCTTAAGAAAGGAGAAGCAGGGGAGTAATTCTCTCCTCTGCTAACATATTTATGAGTCGAAGTGCACAAGTAACAGTTATGAAGACAATGAAAGTCTTTATGCTGATCTTTGAAATTTACTTTATGTATTTATTGATCACAGGAGCATATCCAGAAGGCTCGTTAAAGCTGATCGTTGGAATTACTATCGGACTTAGCTTATTTCGAATGATCAAAGAAATGTCTCAGCCAATGCCATATTCGGAAAAAGCGATCAAAGAAAGATATGGAAATGCCCAAAATGCTCTCTTCTATGATGACTATTATGGATCAGTAAATTATTATACAACCGATCAGAAGTTTCATGGCAAGGTAGAAGTGTCTCTTGCAAGAGGCCCGATCTATGGAAAAGATGAAGATACCACTTTTGAATGCGAATATGCAGATGAAGTAGAAGATAAATTCAAAGAACTGGTAGAACATTGGAAAGAAGTAGAAGCAAATTACTTAAAAGCAAACAAAAAATAATCATCTTCTTTTTCATCTCTCATATTTGGTATGAAAAAAATGAAGAATAGAGAAAAAAGGAGAATTAACATGAATGTATCATGTAAAAATTGCAGATTTGCAGGAATCAATGGGGAACAGAAGATCGTTTGTCCAAATGAAGAGTTATGTGTAAAAAAGCCAATCACTCAGGAAGAACGCAGAGAAGATGTTCCATTATATCAGAGAGCCTGCTATGTGCCATTATAAGATCAGAGATTTCTCTGGTCTTTTTTTATCATTTGCAAAATCTTTCATATTTAAAATGTAACAAAGATGACGATATAGAGAAAAAGGAGAAATTACTATGAGTAAAGAAAATATCTTAGAAGTTAAGGAATCAGAAGTATTCAAAGATCTGATCATTGAAATCAAAAATGAGATGCATGAAAAATATGTAGAAACACAGAATTCGAACATTTCTTTTGAAGATTTTGTGGAGAATTTTTATTTCCATGTAGGTTATGTTCTAAGAAAGAAAATAGCTTGTGCCGGTCAGATGTTAATGGATCATGGGATGCCATTTCCAGAAGCAAAAAACACTTTGTTTGATCTTTTAACAAAAGATGATGCAGAAATTCTTGCTGTTTCTAATTCAATCTTTCCAGGAAGTAAAAAATATGTTGTCGGTTGTTGCCGGTAAAGCTTTGTAAAAGGAGAAAAGTTATGAATAACAATAAGAAGTATTTTCCTGTTTACAAAGGAACATTGGCTGATGCAAGGAAAGAACTGAGTATAGATCTTTATCTTGATTCGAAACAATGGAATCTTGCATGCAAAACAGCGATCGAATATATCCTTGATCGGAATAGAACAACCAATTTAAAACAAGCTGTAAAAGAGCTTCTTGATGATTTTGGAGAAGATCGAGTTGTATTTATGATCGCAAATACAGTTCAGTATTATACCTATGAAGATTGGTTTTCGAAAGAAAATGAAAAATGGGCAGGAGAAATCGATATTCCAGAAAATTTCAATCGAGGAATCGATATTAATTCTCGTTACATTATTGATGGAGATGTATCGATTTTAAACGAAGTCGTGAATGAATTAAGAGCTATGATCTAAGAAAAAGGAGAAAAAATTATGAATCAGATTCAGGTGACATGTGACAAGGAATGTATTTACCGCAATGACGGTTTTTGTGAATGTGATCAGCATTTATTGGATATTGCAGAAGAATTCCTAAGATTAAAAAGAGGAGAAGAAGTTGAACATTTAAAGGAAAGAGAATCTATTGGTGCAGCAAGTATGGAAGATTGTTCTAAATATGAATGGGATTTTCTTCATGAGTCTATTTGGATCAATCCGTGGAAAGTGCTTTCTAAAGAAGAATGTGATCCAGAACTTGGAAGAAAAATTATAAAACTGTTCCATAGAGAAAACGGATACGTGTGCTTTGAGCTTATGCGTAACAGGAATAATGAAATAGAAGCAGAAGATGTTCTACTTAATCGAGCTTTATGTAACGCTGATAAAAACGCATCTAAATATCCTAAATGGACAGAATTTCCAGAAGAAGTTTTACAATGCATTTCTGATGAACCTTTTGTAATGCATGTTTTGGATAATGATGAAATATCAGCGATCGATCTCATGAAAATGAAGGATCTTTTGAAAAAATATCCGATATTAAAAGATGTGTTTTCATTAAATGAAGAAGACCGATCTTTGGAGATTTACTCAGAAGCGATGTGCAAGATTCGTTGGGATATGCATCCTATTTATGGGCAAGATGACTGTGTAAAAGATCAAAAAAGAGATTTGATAGAAAAGTTCATTGTTGATGGCATTGAAAATGCTATCAGCTACTATAATACCTATATCTATGATGGATGTAATGGTTATCATTTTGCAAAAGATTATCCTCAATTCACAAAATATGGCTTGGTTTATGGATGTTCTGAAAATGCAAAATTAGAAAAGCAGAAAAGAATTTCGAAAAACTGTGATGCAATTCGTTTCTTAACTGTTGAAGAAAATATTTCTGATTACGAAGCTCAGGAAATCATTCTGAATTTTGTAAAACGAACAGATCCGGACCATATTTCTGATAAGAGTAATATTGAAAGTGTTCATGAAGATATTAAAAACTATGCTCATCGTATTTTCTTACATGAGACACTCGAAAAAGAGTAAAAAAAGAGAGTCCGATTGGGACTCTTTTTTCTTTTTTGGCTTCTACAAAATATATATCAAACAAAACCAAGAGTTGTAGAAACCGTCCATGCAAATTCAATTTATGCTTCTTTTGTATTATACAGAAAGTATGTTCGAACTGCAAGTATTTTTTATAAAATCTTCCATCACTCATATTTAACATGTAAACAAATAATGACGATTTAGAGAAAGGAGAAAAACTAAATACTATGCTTTCAAGGGTTTGAGAGTAGTGTAATTTCAAATGAAAATATAATTTAAAAGAAAAGGAGAAAAAATTAATGAGTTGGATCAGTGGAGAATTTGTTATTAATGATATGACGGAAAAGACTTTAAAAAAGGCATATTCATCCTTGTCGTCTGCTGTAAGACATAATGCAGATTTGGAGGAATTTCCGTATATGGGAACGGACATTATGAAAATTAAACCTTTTCATAAAGGAAAAATTTATGATTCTCAGGAAGAAGCTTCTAAAGCATTAGGCGAATCATATGCTAGTTGGGCAAAAGAATATAATGTGGCTGCTGCCTTTTATGACACCAGTGCTGCAAAAGAAACAAAACGTATAAAGACCTTAAAAGAACGCTTAGAAAAAGAACATCAGAAATTAAACGATTATATCAAGAAAAATGATTGCAAAAATTTCAAGGCGAAATTAATCACATGCCCAAAATGTGAATCTAAGATCAATAAAAAATACATTTTGCGAAATATGTGTCCTTTATGCAAACATGATCTGCGTTCTAAAACAGTCATTGAAACAACACAGCGTTATCAGAATAATATCCAGAAGCTTTCAGACGAAATTTGTCAGGAAAATCTGAAACAGAAAGAAAAACTTCCTGTTCGATATCTCGTTGGATATTGCGAACATATTGGATAATTTTTTATATATGAAAAATTGTATTCAGAAAAATTATCATATTTAAAGGAGAAAAACTTATGAAAACAGAAATTTTTAGCTTTAACGAACTTAATGTGGACGGAAATGGGGATTATGTACAGATCGTTATTCAGGTTACTGGATCTGATTTCGATTATGCATCCATATTAGATCACATCCGAGCTCTAAAACGGAAAACAGAATATGCTGATACAGATTATCTTGTAGATGAAACCTGTGAATGGCTTCGATCTAAAGGAAATGTGTGTACCCATATTCCATTTTGTGTGGTTGAATTTTAAAAAAGGAGAAAAATTATGACTATTGGAAACCGAATGAGAGAAATCAGAGGCAAACTTGGAATGACTCAGGCAGAACTTGCAGAAAAATTAGACATTGATGAAAAAAGATTATCTGATTATGAAAACGGAAATCTTGTTCCATCAAGCGTAATACAAGATCTTGCAAGAATCAGTGGATTTTCTCCATCCTATATTTTTGGTTGGAAAGAAAATGAAGATAAAAATCCTTTTGCAAGGCTTGATGAAAATGATACGAAAAAGTATCTTAGCGATATGATCAAAATCTTTGAAGAATGTACGAATACAGAAACTGATGAAAACGCTCAGACTAGATTATATAATAAGTTGGGACATCAGTGCTTCAAATGGGGTATTTCAACACAAGTAGCATCGTTAATTGAATATTGTTTTAAGATTATTATCAATGATAAAACTTGTAATGGACATATTTCTATTACAGCAGAAAGTTTAGAAAAAGCTTACGACAAAGCATATTCTATTGTTTCGAATAATCTGTCTGCGGCACTTCCTGATGTTGATATTCCATATTATCTAAAAGTCATTGAAGAGGAATGGTATCCAAGATATAGTGTTCTTTCCATTGATAAAAACTATCATAGAAGTTCTTTTACAATGTATGAATATACTACAGCTTCACAAAAATATGAACAATTAGTTAACGCTGTAAAAAAAGAAAAAAATGATACTGTTGTTTATCTGCTGATCAAAACATGCAGCAAAGCAGATTGGTCAGAGCTAAAATGCTATGGAGAATAAGAGGAAATAAGTAATTAATAGTAGAAGTCCACTTGCCACTTTTTATTATGTGGTTCGTGGAACTTCATTTCATTTTTAGAACAGAATTTAAAGGAGAAAAATTATGACAAATACTAACAATTTCATAGAACAGAATAGCCGTTATCTTATCAACGACATGATTGATAGTATCGAATTATGTTTTAGCCATCATATCGATAAGCAGACAAGATCTAAATTGTACAATGAGTTGAGTGAAAAGTTGTGCAAATGGGGTGTAACGAAAAGAAGTATTCCATTAATTGAGTATTGTTTTAAACTTTATATCAATGATAAAGCTTGTTTTGGTAATTTTAACGTCAAAGCAGAAAACTTGGAAGAAGCTTATGATATTGCCTATACGACACTCGCATCAAAGCTTTCCGGTATTTTACCTGACATTGATATTCCATACTATGTTGAAGCAATAAAAGAAGAAGGATATCCTCGATATCGTGTACTTTCTTACAATTCAGAGAAAGATGAAAAAGAATGTTTTATTACATCTGATCATACAGAAGCACGAGTAAAATACAATGAGTTGGATGGAGAAAGTGATACTATCTCATTATTCATTCAAACAAGTCATGAAGCAGGATGGTCTGTTTTAAAGCATCGTCTTTCAAATCGTGTGAAATTTTAAAGGAGAAAATTTATGAAAAGGAAAAAAATTGTCAGAATGTTAAAAGAAATGCAAAAAACAGTATACAATTCTGATATGTTTGAAAAAGCAGGGTCTCAGCAGAAATGGGTCATTGAGAATCTGCTTGGAAACGCAATCGCAGAATTAGATGGGTATCCATATGCGATCGGACTAAAAAATAAGAATCTTATTGAGTCTAAATTGGTTCATCCTGAGAGCGAATATGACTATGTTGATAGATTTGATGATGACGAAGCAGAGTTGTTAAATTATGATTGCAGATATTCATATTCTAAACCAGATCTAAAAGATCCTTTTCTGATCACAAAGGAAATGATCGCTATTGGAATTTATCAAACAATTTTCAATTTTGAAGAACAAGGTGATGGAAAGATCAAAGTAATTCTATATCCAAGCAATGTAAGATTTACAATTGGAATAGAATCATTATCTATATCATCTGACATTAGAAAAGTCGAAATCATATTTTCTTATCTAAGAACACAGTATAGGAGTATGGATGCAAAATTATTTAATGAAATCCAGGAAAATATCATTGATCAATATATCCAGTATATGGCATATGAAGGGATTAAAAAAACAAATACTTTAGATTTTCATGTAAGAATGCAAGAATGCGATTTATTAAAATTGTATGACCTTTTTATTTATCATCGTGATCGAAATCATCTGATGGTTAACGCTAATTCATGTGATAATGATGTTTGTTGTAATCGATATGCTAGTAAATATGCGAATGCCATCGGAGAAGAAATTAATATAAACGAATTTAATGATGTATTGGTTGGAAATTGTTATGAACGAGATCTTAAGAGATTCTCAAAAATCTATGATGGGTCATTTAAAGACTTCTTAGAGTTATTTGATTTTGAATCAAATGGAATCTATCGTATTCATGATTTTACATGTGCGGATGGTGTTCTAATCGGAAGAAAGATGAAATTTGTATTTGATAAATTATTTTAAAAAGGAGAAAAAATTATGAAAAAATTAAACTTTTTGATTACACAGGAAATGGTCGATGCCGCAATGGATGTTGGAACATTAGAATTTGAATCCTGTTGGTATAAAGATAAGGAATGTATTGAATGCACAGTGAATGAGGAGGACTCTTTCCTTTTGATGGATGTCGATGAACGTTTTATGTATGAGAAAAACATGTATAATCCAGATGTTTATTCAAATGAAGAAAAGATTTCTATCATTTATAATCAATTATTAAAAGATTATGAAGACGACAGCCTAGAAGATTTCGAAGATATTCAAAATGCTATCATTGATGCTTATAAAGTCTCTGTAGGAGAAGATATTTCTTATGAAATCATAGGCGCAGGAGAAACAGATATATTAAAACATCTAAACTTTCATGTTAAATTACCAGAATGCGATTTATTGGAATTATATGATCGTATCCTTTGGAATACTGAAAGAAAAAGATTAATTACGAACATGACCATTTGTGAAGATGATGCTTTATTATCCAGATATAAAATATTTTTGAAGACTTGTGGCATCGAAAAGAGTCAATTAAAAGCGGTAACAGGAAATGAATATGAATGTGATCATAAAAAGCTTCCTAATATCTTTGATGGATTATTCAGTGATTTCATCAAACAGTTTGATTATGACACAAATGATATTCATTGTATCTGCAATATGGGTCGTTTGGATGAATATTCTGATCCTAAATATGCAGATGTAGATGTTATGGGTGAATTAATTAATGCGTTTTAAAAGGAGAAAATATGTTAGAAATCAAAGGAAAGGTAAATACTGCTATCTGTTATGCAAAAGTGATCGAAGATGATGCGATTGAACAGATTCGGACCATGTGTGATTATGGATTAACAGAAGGCAGCAAGATTCGTATTATGCCTGATGTACATGCAGGAGCAGGTTGTACTATTGGTACAACTATGACAGTATCTGATAAAGCATGTCCAAATGTTGTCGGTGTTGATATCGGATGCGGAATGTATACAGTTCAATTAAAAGAAAAAGAGCTTGATTTTAAAAAAATCGATGAAGTTTGTCATTATATTCCTTCTGGAAGAGATGTATGGGAAGAAAACAACTCTGATTTTGATCTTGAACGATTAAGATGTTATAAAAGCTTGAAAAATCCTGATAGGTTAGAAAAATCTATGGGAACATTAGGCAGCGGGAACCATTTTATTGAGATCGATCAGGCATCCAATGGCACATATTATCTTATCATTCATTCCGGTAGTCGTAATCTCGGAAAACAGGTTGCTGAATATTATCAACAGCTTGCCATTGAATTACATATGGGAAAAGAAGAATATGTTGCTAAGAAAGCAGCGATCATCGAAACTTACAAATCTACTGGTAAAAGCAAAGAGATACAAACAGCATTAGTAGAATTGAAAAAAGAATATGAATCAAAAATTTTAAATATTCCAAATTCACTTTGCTGGTTATATGGAAAATCTTTCAAAGATTACTTACATGATGTAGAAATTTGTCAGGAATTTGCAAGAAAAAGCAGAGAAAAAATGGCTCAGATCATTTTAGAAAGAACTGGTATGACAGCAGAAGAATCATTTCATACAATTCACAATTACATTGACACAGAAGAAATGATCTTAAGAAAAGGCGCGATCGCAGCACATAAAGGTAAAAAAGTTCTAATTCCGGTAAATATGCGAGACGGATCGATTCTTGCTATTGGAAAAGGGAATGATGAATGGAATCAGTCAGCACCACATGGTGCAGGCAGGTTAATGTCCAGGTCAAAAGCCAGAGAAACAGTTGATATGGAAGAGTATAAGAAATCTATGAGTGGAATTTATACAACATCAGTCAATGAATGTACATTAGATGAAGCACCGATGGCTTATAAATCATTAGAAGATATCATTGATGTGGTCAGTGAGTCAGTAAATATTGTGGAAGTAATGAAACCTGTGTTCAACTTCAAAGCATCATAAAAGGAGAAAATCAATGAATCAATACGAATGGAAATATGGAGAAAATAATTATCAGAACTACTATGACGTAAAACTTGGAAAAGATTACCTTTGTGTGTTTGCAAATAAATCGGCCTCAAACATATGGCTAGGTACATATATTAAATATGGCTATGGCCCTGTAACTATTGGAAATAAAACTTTCAATGATAAACAACGCAAAAAGGAATCCAAGAATGGAATGATGAAATTTCAGTATCAGATGCCTAGCAAAATTCAGATGTTATCCAGTAATGATCCTGAGTACATGAAGGAAAAAGTTATATATGCCTATGAGCATAATTTATTGGAGGTTGATTGTTAAAAATAGTCTAGTAAAATAAGAAATGAGAAAATCATAATGGAAAAATTGGTATTTTGGACAATTAATACAGATGGGAATCTCTAACCATGGCGTATGACCTTAGATGATTTAAGAAATGAATACTATGGTAATTGCGATCTTCCATCATTAGATAATTGAAAGATAAGATAGAAAGCATACGTATTTGAAGTCGGAGAATTTTCTTCGGCTTTTTTTTATATATGAATTTTATTATGCCGAAAATCCTACATATTTATAATGAAACAATTCATATGACGAAAGGAGAAAGAATATGAACTACGAAGAAAATGTGGATTTACAAGAGTTGACTGATATTCCATATAAGATCAAAAAAGAATATTTGGAATCATTACAAGATTCTGTGAGCATGAAAGAAATCCAAAGAGAAAATGACGGACAGGTATTTTACGAATTAACACTTCCATATCTTGACCGCCAAAACGATTTTCTACAGATATATTTAAGAAAGGATGATAATGATCAGTGGATATTATGTGATGATGGAAATACCATTGAAAATCTAAAACTTAGTTTGTCGAAATTTAACCCAAATAAAGTTTGGGGAGACACAACTTATATCACAGGAACATCTTATATCAGTCATGGTTGTCTTATCGCTACAGACGAAGGTAATATATTGTTATATACAGAAGGCAATATGTTGTGTGCAAAATGTTCTAAATGTGATCTAGTTTACACAATTCATCGATTCGGAAAGTTTTTGGTAGATTTTGAAACTATTGCATATGTAAGGAACTTGGATTTCCTATTAAACTAATTTCAGAGAGGAGTAGAATAATCATGGCAAAATGGTGTCCGATCACAGGAGAAAAAGTCTTATACCTTGAATGTTTGGAATGCGATGATAAGATCTGCAAAAATCCTAAACAAGAAAAACAAACAGACGAATCGAAAGAGCAGTAATTTTACTGTTCTTTTTTTTGTATTTATTTTTCACATATAAGAATTTGACGCTTTATCTCGATCAATAAATGACCGAAGACTTCTGATTTTTATCTAAAAATGCTCGCAAATGAATACTATTGCCATTAAATATTTTGAAGAAGATCAGTAATTTTGCTGTTCTTCCTTTTTTTGCCCCTTTTTTACAGCGTCAGATTTTTTTTCTTAAATCTCATATTTAATATGAAGTTTTTTTAAAACGTCTCATAGAAAGGAGAAAAGCATATGAGTGTAAGTTTAAAAAAAGGACAGCGTGTCAGTTTAAAAAAGGAAGATGCTTCCTTAAACAAATTAATGGTCGGTCTTGGATGGGATCCTACAAAGCGTGGGCAAGATGCTGATCTGGATGCTTCTGTTTTTGAAGTTGGAGAAAAAGGATTTCTTAGTAAATCAAAACGGGTCATTGATGAAATTTCATATCGAAATTTGGAGTCTGATGATGAGGCGATCAAACATCATGGGGATAATTTGACCGGAGATGGCGATGGAGATGACGAACAGATCTCTATCGATCTTAAGAAAGTTACGAAAAAAGCTGAAAAATTAATCTGTGTTGTAAACATCTATCAGGCGTTTTCCAGAAAACAAGATTTTGGAATGATCAAAAATGCTTATATCCGCTTAGTCAATGAAGAAACTGGCAGGGAATTATGTCGTTATGATCTGACAGAAAACTACGATGGAAAAACAGCAATGATCATGGGAGAGCTCTATCGTCACAACGATGAATGGAAATTTGTTGCGATCGGAGAAGGAACTATGGATGGCAGTATTTCAGCAATGAAAGAAAGAAGTTACTAATTTTTTTTCTTAAAAATCTCATATTTGAAGTAGAAAGATTAATTTCAGAAAATTTGAAAGGAGCACATAAGATGAGTGTTAGTTTAAAAAAAGGAAACCGAGTTAGCTTAAAAAAAGAAGATGGAGCTTCTTTAAAAAATATCACTTTAGGATTAGGATGGGATACAAACAGATTTGATGGAGCAGATTTTGATCTTGACGCATCTGCATTCCTATTAACATCCAATGGAAAAGTAAAGGACGAAAACTGTTTTATTTTCTACAACAATTCTGATGATCTTGCAAAATCAGTACATTATACTGGTGACAACAGAACTGGTGGTGGAGATGGAGATGATGAACAGATCATTGTTGATCTGACAAAAGTTCCTGAGGACGTTGAAAAAATTGCTTTTACTGTAACGATTGATCAGTATGAAGAGCGCAATCAGACATTTGGAATGGTAGACAATGCTTTCATTCGTATTGTGGATAATGATACAGGAAAAGAAGAGATTCGCTATGATCTGACAGAAGATTATGACAGAGAATCTGCTGTTGTATTTGGAGAATTATATCGCCATAATGGCGGATGGAAATTCCGCGCTGTTGGACAGGGATATAATGGCGGATTAGCTGCACTTTGCAAATCTTATGGGATTTTAGTCGAAGACTAATATAACTTTTGAATAATAACATACAATGTATCAAAAAAAACAGGAGGAAACATTATGAAAAAGAATGTAAAAAAAGTAACCATTGGTGTGTTATCATGTTCACTTCTTTTGACGATGAGTGCATGCACAAAAAAACGTTCTGCAGAAGAAGTCTTGCAAGATAGTTTAAAAGCAAGCGCGAAACAGGAGAATATAGATGCCACAGGAAAGGTCGATTGTAAGATTGAAAGTGGTAAAAAGAGTTCATCTTCTTCTGGATCCAGCATGAATCTTGCTCTTGATCTTAATCTCAAAGGACAGAATCTAAAAAAAGATCCTAAAATGTCCTTAAAAATGAATATTAATATGTTCGGTATGAGTTTTGATGCTAATACATATTATGCAGATGGATATTCTTACACTGATTCTATGGGAACAAAACAAAAGGAAAAAGTAGATGCAAAAGAATTGCAGAAACAATTGAATTCCATGACTGGACAGTCTTCACTTCCTAAAAATTGTTACAAGGATGTCAAATTAACAAAAAAAGATGGGAATAATGTTGTAGCTTACAGCATTGATGGAAAAGAACTTGGAAAATATCTAAAACAGAAATCTAATAAAAATTCTAAAGGAACATCAAATTCAACGCTTTCTCTGGATGATGTAAACATTAAATCAATGAAAGGTTCCAGAACATTAAATGATAAAGATCTTCCATTGAAAGAATCTATAACACTTGTAGTTGAAAATAAGAAAAAAAGCAAAACGGATAATAACATGTTCAGTGGGCTGACGAATGGAAAGACAACAGTAAAAATCAATGTAACCTATAAGAATCCTGGAAAATCTGTTTCTGTAACATTACCAAAAGACCTAAGTTCTTACAAACTACAAAAAAAATAATGGAAAAAGTATGAGATTATCGTTTTTTCGATAGTCTCATTTTCTTATATGTGAAAAATAAAAAAATTCAAATCTCTCATATTTAAAATGAAATTAAAACATTTTGATATTTTAAGAAAGGAGAGCAGAGCTTGTGAGCTTTGCAACAATAAACTATGGCAGTTATTTATTTTATCATTATTTTCCTTGGAATCTTAGCAGTTGGCTTAGCGATCAATAAACCGTTTCGTCAACAGCTTAATCTGAAATTTCATGGAAGAACAGAGGCGATTATGGCGGAAAATGCATCAACACCAGAGGGTGCGGAAGATATCTTTAGTGCAGCGATTCAGGAAAAACAGAAAAAATTCGAACAGATCAATAATCTTTATTCTGAAGCCGAAGGTCGTTTAGATGCGTTAAAATCTGATAAATACTCAGTGAATGAGAAACTAAATAAAGCTCAGAATAATATGAATCGTTGTCTAGATGATGGTAATGATGAAGATGCAAAATATTATGCAGCTCAGAAGGTATCTTTAGAAGAACAGCTTGAGATCATTAAAACAAGCATTGAAGAAACAAAAGTTGATGTTGCACAGAAAAAGGAACTAAAAACAAAAGTGTTTGAAGAATTACAAGCATTAAAAAATGAAAAAGATGTTACAATTCAGCAGTTAAAATCTGATCAGGCAAGATTAGAAGCCGCAAGAAGTTTAGAAGGAATCAGCAACTCTGAAACCGATCGTATGATCGAAAAGGTCCGTGAAGGGGCAAAGAAGAAGAAAGAAATGGCGAATGGGGCCAGAATCTCTTATGAAAATAGTGCTGAAGCTGCTGAATATCGTATGCAGCAAAGAGAACGCGAAAGCGAAATCGATCGTGTATTAGCAGAAGCAAAAGCAAAAAGAAAAGAGAATAAAAAGTAAACTAACGAAAATGAGGCAGGAATCAGATCCTGTCTTTTTTCATTCTCTCAAAACTCATATTTGGTGTGAAGACAAAATATTGAGGAGCAAACAAATGAAAAAGAAAAATTTGAATCTAAACAAAGCAAGAACAGTTAAAAATGATGAGTTTTATACGTTATATGAAGATATTGAAAGGGAAATATTCTATTATAAAGATGAATTTGAGGGGAAGATTATTTACTGTAATTGTGATGATCCAAACAGATCTGCCTTTTGGAGATTCTTTCATCTGAATTTTGAGCGTCTGAATTTAAAAGGATTGGTGGCTACTTATTACATAGAAGGAATGCAAACTTTTCTATATAGATATTCTGGTGGAAATGATACAGATATTTCTAGTTATGACCAGTTTTCTTTAAAAGAAGATGGCGATTTTCGAAGTAATGAATGCCAAGAGTTATTAAATGAATGTGATATTGTAGTATCAAATCCTCCATTTTCATTATTTTCAGACTATATCCAATTACTATTAAAGTATGAGAAAAAGTTTTTGATCATTGGTAACAAAAATGCTGCAACTTTTAAAGATATCTTCCCTTATGTGAAAAAAGGGGAGATTACATATGGGTATCACAATGTAAAAGAATTTTTACAACCAGATGGAACAATAAAGGTATTTGGAAATATTGGATGGTTTACAAATTTGCCAAAGGAAAAATGCATCAGAAAACTGAGTCTTATGCATCACTATTATGAAGCAGATGGAATGACTCAAAAAGATGATGCAGACTATCCAAGATATGAAAATTATCCTGCAATTGATGTAAATCGCGTAAATAAAATTCCAATCGATTACAAAGGAATTATGGGAGTTCCCATGACATTTTTAGAATATTACGATCCTGAAGAATATGAATTGATTGGATATGGAAAAGAAAATAAGCATAATCAGGTTGGAATTAAACCGGTTGGAGAATCATTTCTAAACGATTTTTTTATGCAAGGTGGCAGAGGGCATTATACAAAAGTAATGAAGGTTTTATGTTATTACGACAAAGAAGGAAGAGCAAAATTTCCATTTGTAAGATTACTGATTCAAAAAAAGTAAGAGTGTTTGTCTTTTTGTATTATGTATAGTACAATATATATAGTTTTTGTTTGAAGAAAGTTTAAGGAGCTGTGTTATGAGAATTTTGAAAAGTTATGATGAAAATCATTTGATCGAGGTAATCGAACCATTTTTAAAAGAACACTATGACAAAGGAATCACAGTATGGGAAATTGAAGATATATATGCAAATGACAGTGACGAATTTATGCTGGATCTATCCTGTGAAGACAAAGATGAAGTCCATTTTTATGCAAATCTTTTTCTTAAGAAGAGTCCTAAAGATTCTTATCTGTTACTCTGTGATTCTTTTGATCTTGTAATGATCAACTGTAGCGACACAGAAAAGATAAGAAACATTGTGTATGAAGATGTTAAAGAAGAATTGCGTTTAAGGAAGTATTGTATCAGTTTCTACGAAGGAAATCATCCTGGTTGTTTTTACTCCTCATCATTTTATATTGCAGAATCCGAAGAAGCTGCAATTAAAAACTTTCATGAATTGCATCCTGATTATCTAATTGATAAGGTTGAAGACGACACAGAAAGATATTTGATTCGAAGCGATCAAATAAGAACAATTGCTGACGACAAAGAAAGTCGTGATCGTGTTGAAAGAATGAAACGCAATATGGAAGAATGGGAAAGAAAACATCCATAGGAAAGGATATTTATAGGAGGATATAATATGAAAGTAACATATCCAGTTATTTTTACAGATGTGAATACTAATATCTTAGTAGAGGTTCCAGATCTGGGGATTTTGACAGAAGCAAATGAAGAAGGAAAAGGGAAAAGCTCTATCTCTGATGCAATTGAAATGGCAAGAGATGCAATTGGATTAGTATGCATTAATTTACAAGATGAAAATAAACCAATTCCGAAACCAACAACAATCGAAGATATTGATGTAATGAAATGGACATTTGCAGAATGCGGAAAAGGAATTGTATCATTGGTTGATGTAGATCTTACAACATATAAAAAAAATGAATAATGGACTTGAACTGAAAAGTAAAAATGGAAAGAAGATAAAAATCACAAAGCTTTGAGAGTGGAAGCTGCCACCTACTGGTGTGCAGATCAGTTAGTTTTTCTTAAAATCTTATATGTGAAAATAAAATAATTAATTTTCTTTCATATTTATAATGAAGGAACAAATTATATAGCAAAGGAGAAAAATTATGAGATCATATAAATCATACGAAAGTAGTTACATCGGCGATAGTGATATCGCAGCATTAATTTTAGCAGGAATTTCTGACGGAGGTTTGCAGTCAAAGGTATTGGATTTTGGAGAAGATGGTCGCTATTCTGCATATATCGTTGATGAAGATGCAGAAATTGGATCACACTATGAAAAACAGCATGAATTTACAAACTGGATGACCATTTATGACGATGACACATGTGTTCGCACTTATCACGCTGAAAAGATCATTGTTTATAGAGCAGGAGATTTTGGATGTATCATTCAGTTGATCCATGAGAGATAAAAAAATTTACTCTCAAATCTCTCATATTTATATTGAAATGTTAACATCTAATTCCATATGAAAATACAACATGCGCGTGTAGGCATGACTTAAAAACTGAGGTTTGAGAGTAGTGTAATTTCATATGGTAATCAAACCAAGGAATCATTCATTTAATGCTTTATAATGTTTGAGAGTAGTGTAATTTCATATGGTAATCAAACTTTCAATAATTTGACCACAACATTCGCATCGTTTGAGAGTGGTGTAATTTCATATCACAAATATTCATAAATTAAAATGATCGCTCAATTTTTCATTAAATTGGGCGTTTTTTGTATGTAAAATTTTATATTTTCATATAGCGTTGAAAATCGGTAGAAGGACAGATATTTTTTATTTGTTTTTTTTCTTAAAGACAGGCAAGTCATATTGCTTGTCTTTTTTTGTTTTCAAAATCTTATATGTGAAAAATATTTTTTTGAATTTCTCTCATATTTATAATGTCAAAAAAAAATAAACAAAGAAAAGGAGACTAACTATGCGAATTAAAAAATTATTAATTGTCGGAACTTTAGCATTAGCCACAACTGGATGCGTATCTGCATATACTTATGCAGCAACACCAAACGACTCAACAGAATCATCGATTGACACATCAAAAGATTCAGCAAAAATTAAAGCTGACTCTGAAAGTACAACTGAAGCAAAAGAAAATGCTGACGAAAATACAAAAAAAGATGTAAAGTCTGAAAAAAATGATTTTGAAGATAATGAATCCACTGAAGCAAAAGAAACAACTGATGATTCAGAAAATGAAGATGTAAACGTTGACGATGAAGATTCCACAAAAGACGTAGATGAGTCTGAAGATGTGACAGAGCCTTATGAAGTGATTCAGGATGGCGATGAAAATGATATTATTTGTGAACATACGTGGGGAGCTGAACAAGGTGGATATGATTCTGAAAAAGGATACTTTTACTGGAAAGAATGCACAAAGTGTGGACAGCAGAAGATTGATCGCTATGTGTCAGAAGAAGAATTCTTAAAAAATGATCCAGACTATAATGAACCTGCAAAAGACACAAATACAACAGAAACAGATGATTCCGTAGATAACAATGCTGAAAACAATGTAATAACAACAGAAAATAACAACTAAAAACAAAAAGGAGAATAACCATGACAAAAACAGACAAATTAAACATCATGAGAAACAGAAAGACAGTGTTAATGGCACGAGGAAAAGAAAATGGAAAGATTGTAGCAAAGATCAATCGTAAGATCAAAAAGCTGGAAAAATAACAGTTTTTGAATGAAATATAACATGTGATGTAAAAAGGAGAAAAAATGAAAGTATTTGAATTTCAGTGCAAGATCAAATTTCTAAAAGATATTGAATATCAGAATGTTTATGAAAAAACAACTTATCTTTTAGATAGTGTTCTTGTCAAAGATGAACAGTATTTAAAATTTCATGAGAGCAAAGATTATAAATTTTATGTAACAGATGCTCCATGGCCCGTTGAATCAGATGGCATCTATAAAAAGGGACATGTTTATACATTAAGAATCCGTTCTGTAGATGGAAATCTGATCGAGTTTTTTATAAAACATCTTTATCAGCATCAGACAAAAGAATTGCTGTGTATTGGCGGAGAAGTAAGAACGATCAACCCAAAACGAATGATCAGTAAACTATATTCTGTCACTCCAGTGATCTTAAAAAATGATTTTGGGTATTGGAAAGCAGAAATGTCACTTCCAGAGTATGAAGAAAGGTTAGTTGTAAATCTGATGAAAAAATATCAGTCATTTACCGGAGAAAAAATTGAAGATGATGTACATTTATACGACAGCATCTTGTTTAAAAATAAAATGCCCGTGAAAATTCCTTATAAAAACATTCATTTATTGGGAGATAAGATCGATCTTGAAATAGCAAACAATGAAATGGCTCAGAAATTAGCTTATTTTGCACTGGGTGTTGGACTTGGAGAAAACAACAGTAGAAGTTGCGGTTTCGTTAATTACAAATATTTATAAGAAAGGAGAATTTGAATCATGTCTAAAAATAGAACTGGATGCTCAGGCAACACTCATACAAGATCCCAAATGAATCATCATGCAAATCAGCATAACCCAAATAACGCAAGTTATAGAGCAGCAGCTAACAATCATGCTAACCAGTGTAACCCAAATCACAAATAGGAAGAAAGGAGATAGCAATGTTGCAAGAAGCAATTGATGTATTTCATACAATGCTGCAAAAAGAAGGTGATCATCTGATCACAGATGCATATATCCCAAAAGATGGCGAATATCGACTGATCATAATGGATGATGATCAATGGGAAATGAAAGATCCGATCAATATCACATTTAACAAAAAAACAGGAGAAGCGGAAGTAAGCGATCCAGAAAATTATGCATTGATCCAGGAACTCGATTATAAAAGTAAACTGTTAGAGATGAATAAGTCTATGGACCCGAAAAAGAAGATCCATTGCAATAATTATTTGTCTCTTGCAGTAAAAAAAGAAACAATTCGATCCGGAATCTTAACAAATGATATCATTCATCGTTATTTTGATGTTTTCCGTAATCCGATGAAAAAATATGAGAAAAAGTCCGCATCAAAGGCATTGTACCAAGCAACAGAAGAAAGACTTGGCGTTCCTGATATTCACCTGATTGATAAGATAGAACAGTTTGTTTTATCTCATGATATCTGGGAAGGAATGGATCTGGATAAAAAGAATTATGCAAAAGTATTTTTTATCTATCCAGACGAACTCAAAACAAAAGAACTCTATGCGAAAGAAAACGAACGTTATCTTTTTCCAAATATTTATAATCGAAATGATTTCAATATGGAACGGAATGGGAAAATTGTTGGGTTGCCGAATGATAATATCACGCTAAATGATAACAAACCATATTTAAAGAACAAAACAAGAAAAAATGAAATTCCTCATTTGTTATCACAGGAAGATGCTTTACTTCGAAAGAAATTTTTTGACTATCTTTTTGGGCAGGCATCCCAGAAAAAATATCATGTTTATGTTGATACTATGAATCATGATATGAAAGCTTATACAAATCGTGAACATCCACAGAATCTTTCCAGTGGATATTATTTAAGGATCAGCATGGAGAAAACAGGAGCTGAAATTTGTGATGCCGATGCGATCATACATTATGATACAAGACTGGATCATCCATTTTATCTAAAGAATTTTAGTGAGATCCCAGAAGATGTGATCAAAAATTCCATATTACCTTATGGAGCTGCAGTTGATGATAAATGGGAGTTGTTTTCCATGATCAATTCTGTATTTTTTGATAGAAAACTGTTGGGATCAATGTTTTGTGATGCAAGTGATATTCGAATCAATGATCCTTGCCTAAAACGAGCTATCTTAAAATGCAGAGATATATTTATCCAGTGGTTCTGGAAAGGAGAAGACATCAAGATTTCAAAGATCATGGATGATATCTTTTTACTACTGATCCAAAATTCTATCGTTAATGATAACATTTTTGCAGCGCAAAGACAGATCAATCTAAGATGGTCCCTTTTAGAATATCTTAGTGATCCAAAATTAGGAGTACATATGGGTGACATTCGGAATCAATTAAGAAAACACATTAACACGTCAGGAAATAAGGATTGGAATTTTGTAAACGATGAAGAGTATTGTTATGCGGTGGGACAGGGTGTTTCTTACCTTTTATCCTTAAGTAAAGCGAATTTAAAAAGTAAGGCCTGCATCAATCCATTTTTAAGCACAAAGAATACGAAAGTCCTTCACCGTCATTTAGAAAATCTGTTCAAAAAATATGACTATTGCATTGATCATAATGCCTATGGCGGAAGAGTAACGCAGCTATTTTCGCAGTTGACAGAATACAAACCAAAGGAAATTAAGGCTGCATTCATTATTGCAGGGTTTAATGCTCCTTGCTTGGTTTATGAAAAACGTAAGAAAGAAACAAAGAAAGAAGATTAATCAGGAGGAAATTTACAATGGACAAAAGAGTTTATGGAGTATTAGGAGTATCATCAATCATGGCAAACTGGAATGCTGACTTTTCAGGCTACCCAAAGACAACTTCCAATGGAGATATCTTTGGAAGTGACAAGGCTTTCAAGCATCCAATGAAGAAAATGTGGAAGGATCAGGGAGATAAAGTGCTTTACATTAAATCCTTACGATTTGAAAAAGACAAAAAAGGTATTATTTCTTTAATCCCAAAAAGCTTAAAAGAACGCTATGAAGAGATCTTTGGAGTTGCTGATCTTAAGAAAAACACAAATGCGAAAGAAATCTTAACAAATTTATTTAAAGCCGTTGATGTGAAAAACTTTGGCGCTACTTTCGCAGAGGCGGGAGCCAATATCTCAATCACAGGAGCTGTACAGCTTGGACAGGGATTTAATAAATATGAAGAATGCAGCCCGCATGAGCAGAACATTCTTTCTCCATTCCGTGATGCAACAAAAGCAACAGAAGAAAAAGGAGAAGCGAAAAACTCTACATTAGGAACAAAAGTTGTAACAGATGAAGCACATTATTTCTATCCTTTCGTGATCAATCCGGCTTCTTATGATGATTATGTCGCATTAGGTGTTACAGAAGGATACACAGAAGAAGATTACAAAAAATTTAAAGAAACTGCTCTTGTCTCTGCAACAGCTTTTGCGACAAATGCAAAAGAGGGATGTGAAAATGAATTCGCATTATTTGTAGAAACAGACTCTGATCTCTATCTGCCAAATCTGACTTCTTATCTCACATTTGAAAAAGGAGAAGAAAAAGATGTGATCACAATCTCAGCAGCAAATATCTTAGATGAGGTCAAAGATCAAATTAAATCTATCGAGGTTTATTATAATCCTCATACGACAGAGATTGTAAGCGATATTGAGAATACAAAATATTATCATATCATTACGAGAAAAGAGGTATAGTTCAATGAAAGCTTTAAAATTTACTCTTTCAGGGAATACTGCATTTTTTAAAGTTTCATCTGTAAATTCTAACTGTTATTTTACCTATGGAAATATTCATAAACCTGCGCTATTAGGAATTTTTGGAGCAATTCTTGGATATTCTGGATATATGAATCAGACCAGTACCTATCCGGAGTATTATGATAAATTAAAAGATTTACAGATTTCTATTATTCCTAACAGAAGGAATTTCAAAAAGAAGATTCAGGTTTTTAACAATTCCGTTGGATATGCATCAAAACAGGAAGGGGGAAACCTGATCGTAAAAGAACAGTGGTTAGAAGGTCCATCATGGACAGTTTATGTAATGATCAGTAATGAAGAAAGCGAAAAATTAGCAGATCATATGATTCATAGGCGCTGTGTTTACATTCCGTATTTAGGAAAGAATGATCATCCTGCGGATATTCATGATATTTCATGCGTTGAAATTTCTGAAAACAAAGAGTTAGGCTGTATGATCAACAGTTTAAGTCCTTATGATGGAATTAACTTCGATATGTCAGAAGCTACATTTAAATATGAAGAATTCCTTCCGATCCGTCTGGACTCAGAACTTAATCAGCACGAATTACAGAAATTTATTTTAACAGATGCGATCGCAGAAGGTGCCAAAATGGCTGTTTATAAAGCAGAAGATAAAAATATCGTTTTTTATTAAAAAAGAATTACCAAGTGATTTTTTGAAAAAGTCTGTCAAATGGCGTAAATACGTGGTTTTTTACAAATAGATGATTTTCAATGGAATGGTTGGTAAAATGTTGGAAAAATGGCTTAAGATTGTGATTTATAGAGATCAGTAAGATACAAGAATGACGGTTTTTCGTTGGTTGAATAATAACATAGGATGTATTGAAATTAAATATCGGAACGACAATAATGAAATAGATATAAAAGTTGAATAATAACATAGGATGTATTGAAATTCGGCTATGTAAGTTGCCGTATAGTTGCTCTTTTGTTGAATAATAACATAGGATGTATTGAAATGGCCGACTCTTTATGAAATTAAAAAGGATGGTGTTCGTTGAATAACAACATGAAATGTATTGAAATTCCAGTAAATTTATGAGAGGGTTTTCTACTGGGAAAGTTGAATAATAATATGGAATGTATTGAAATACCTCTTTTTGTGCCTGTTCAAATGCTTTAATAATCGTTGAATAACAACATATCATGTATTGAAATATGGTAAACAAACGTTTATTGCCTGTTTGTGTACTTGTTGAATAACAACATAGGATGTATTGAAATTCGGAAAAGTGAGAGGCAAAGAAGCATCTAGTAGTTGAATAGCAACATAGGATGTATTGAAATTTTAATTTGCGTATCCCTTCACGTATTGCCGCTGGTTGAATAACAACATGGAATGTATTGAAATTAAGACGCGGCTAATTCATCATATACTTGAATAGCAACATATCGTGTATTGAAATTTAAAACCTATGTGCAATTTTCACGAACATGATCGTTGAATAACAACAGAGATGTATTGAAATAATTAAATCCCAAAGAAACTATGAAAAAGTAATTAAGTTGAATAATAACATAGGATGTATTGAAATTAAAATCCAAAATCTTTCAGTACTGCAATAGTACTATTGAATAATAACATAGGATGTATTGAAGTCCTTTCTTCTCTAGTGTTTCTGGTGGAAAAATTTCTGTTGAATAATAACATAGGGTGTATTGAAATTAAATCCCTGGCGTAGCGACGTAATAAATCTGTTGAATAACAACATAGGATGTGTTGAAAAAAATAATCGCAAAATTTTACGATTGAATTTGTGATTAAAAATACGCATAATCTCATTTTTATATGTGAAACTTATTTTCCTTTTCATATCTCATATTTGTTATGTAAAAACATGACGAAGAGAGAAATAAGGAGGATACGAACATGACAAAAGTAGATAATCCAATTAAATTAGAGAGTTTGATCTTAGCAGTCACTGGAATTCTTTTATATCATCTTAGTATGACATCTTTTGCATTAACAATGATTTTCTTAATAGCAGGAATCATAGAATTATTTGATGATTTTACTTCAGGTGAAGATACCGCTTTTTACAGTTTCTTTTTTGTAAGAATTCTGAAATTAAGAGGATTTGACTGTGTCGGTGTTGCAAATGACGAGAATGATACATATTTTTTGTATCAGGATCAGACAAGAAAAAAACTATATTGTTTTAAGCAGGAACCAGAAGAATTTGGGCCCTATGATAAACGATATGTGGGTATGATTAAAAATCAGGCGGAATTACTTACTTTTGAAAAAGGAAAGCGTATTCTGCTGCCATACTTTTGTAGAAAAGGAATAGGTGCTTAATTGCATCTATTTTTTTTCATTTTTTTATATATGAAAATTATTTTTTGGCAAATCTCTCATATTTATAGTGTAAGGTTAAAGGATATCCAAAAAGACCTTTGGGTATGAAAAAGAAGAATGGCATTTTTTCTCTATCGTCATTTGGAATTCGAAGTTCGGATCTTCTTTCTTTAACAGATCATCGAAGAATGCGTCTTTTCAAAAAATAGCATGAAAAGAGTTAAAACAGCAAATGTTGCCCTTTCCTGGGTTCCTCTCTTTCGTCAACGGTATGCTGGCATTCAAGATTACAATGAGGCGAGTTTAAAAACTTGCCTCTTTTATTTTGAACAATAACATGACATGTATTGAAATAGAAGTGTCTTTTCTAATTTGCCATGACCGAGATTATGAATAATAACAAAGTATGTATTATCTCTTTTCTCATCTGTCATATTTATAGTGTAAATGTGAATGACGAAAGGAGAAAAGTTATGAATCTAGAACTAATTAAAAACAATATTATTTTTCGATTAATTACAAAAAAGGAGTTTGATCGACTTACAAAGCAGTTAGAAGCAACAAAAGACGAATTTCCATATCGAAAATGGAACGATCTATATTTGATCTACAGATCAATACTTCCCAACCAATCAGAGGATCTTGTTACAACAATGCTTATTTCAAACTTTATCATGAAACGATTGAAGTTTACAGAAGAAGAATTGTTTCAGTTTGCAAAAACAAACACAGCAAAAAGAACAGGGATCATTGTAAAGCCACTTAGTAATCCATTTAGTGATATATTTGATTTTGGTAATGAAATGTCTGCTAAAACTGATATCTGGAACTTTTCAGATGACACTAGCGATTCGACAATTCTATCTAATAAAAATTATTTGAATGGAGCAGCTTTAATTTTGTGTGACGAGGTAATGGATAAAGTTGTAGAACATTATAAAATAAATGTTCTTTATATCTTACCGTCATCCATCCATGAAGTAATCATTATTCCTGATAGCGATTCCGTTGATGTCGAATATCTAAAGGATATGGTCTATGAGATTAATCGTAGTACTGTTGCACCCGAAGAAAGATTAAGTGATCATGTATATAAATATACATGTGCAACAAAATCTTTTGAAATGCTATAATATTGTTAGATTCAGAAAAGCAGAGGAGAAATATCTTCTCTGTTTTTTTATCTTTTCTCTCATCGCTCATATTTAAATTGCAAATATTAATGACGATTCAGAGAAAAGGAGAAGAAATTATGGGATGGACAAGTTATGAAGCTACATATTTTAAGAAAAATGGAGACATCGACAGAAAAGCTGAGTGTGATGCATATTTCATGAGAGATAATGCAGGTCATTATAAGGTCCTAAAATCAAGCATGAAAGGGACTGTTTACTATGCTGCTGTTACGACTCTTACCAAATATATCGGAAAAGATGAAAATGGGAAAAGCATGTATGAGTCGATTCCAGAAGATAAACAAGAAGTATGGGCAGCTGTATTCTTAACAAGAACAGAAGAAGGACGGTATTTTCATTATAAAGATCAGGATGAGACAGCTGGACCATATGAAGATCATTGTCCAAAATGCATTCTGGATCTTTTAAGCAATACTGACCATGAGCTTGCATTAGATTGGAGAAAACGCTGCAGAAAAAATATCCAAAAGAGCAACAAGCTTTCAAAATTAGATCGTTTAAAAAATGGATCTGTAATCCGATTCCCTTCAATATTAAGCTTTACGAATGGAATTAATGTTGGCGATGAAATGACTCTGACAAAAATAAATCGCAAATGGATCTATGAAAAATATGGAACCCGATATTCTTTGAAAAAAACATACATCAATCCTAGTTACGAAATTCTTGTGGAGGCGTAAATTATGACAATTGCAGAAAAATTAAACTCTATTGATTCTTCGATTTTGAGTGAGGATCTTATCTCTGATCAAATCATAAGTTCACATCAGTACAAAGAGCTTTACGATCAATTGGATAACCAATTAACTCTGCTTTATGAAAAAGAAATAGAGTTTCTATACGAACAGGAATCAAAGAATACGATGTCTTCAGAAGAAAAACATACGATGAATCAATTAAGCAATATTATAGATTCTATGGACCATCTTTTTGGGGCAGCTGGACTCAATGACTATGAAGTGATTGCTCGTATTGCAAATGCATTTCAGGTTGATCATGTGCATGATATTGGCTGTAATTTGGGGATTCAAGGAAAACTCTTCCATGATCGTAGAATAAAATATACAGGCTACGATACAGAATCAACTTTTGAATTTCCTTTGTTAAAGCAATTCGAAAATATTGAATGTGCTCAGAAAGAATATCCATTTCCGATTGACACATCCAAAGGAAAATATATGTTAATTTCAAGATTATGCCTTGGTTACTTCAAAAAAGATGATGAAACCATAAAGAGGATCATAAAAGATTTTGATATTGTTTTTCTAATATGTTCTGATCATTCTTTCATCCAGAAATTCGATGGCTATCGTGTATTCAAATACATGAAAAGATCAAAACAATGGAAAGAAACAAATTTTCATGATCTTAATGGATCATCTGACTTTCTATTAATGAAAGACTCCAGATAGACTCGGCAACGGGTCTATTTTTTTATATATGAATTTTCTTTTTTCTCAAATCTCTCATATTTATATTAGATGAAAAAAACATCGAGTTTTTGGAAAGGAGGGAATCCGTATGGATGTAGTGAATAACATTTGTCAGTTTCTATCAGCATCTACGAATCATACATTTATGATCTTGTGGGCTATCGGAGTCTTGTTTTTCATCATTATGGAATTTATAACTTTGGGACTTACACATATTTGGTATGCATTTGGATGCATTTTGGCTGGAATTGCCGCATACAATGATGTTTCTATCTTTTTGCAGTTAGTGATCTTCATTGTGAGCAGCACAGTCTTAGTTCTTTTAACCAGACCGATCGCAGAAAAACATGTCAATGGAAAAACAAAAAAAACCAATATCGATCGATTGATCGGACAAACAGCGATCGTAAAAGAAACGATCAATAACAAAAAAGAGCAGGGAGTCGTCCGAATTAATGGGATGGATTGGACTGCCAGAACAGAAGAAATTGACGAAGTTATTTTAAAAGGAAAACCAGTTGAAATTTTAGACATTCAGGGGATCAAGTTGATCGTCAGAAAGAAAAAGTAGGAAAAGGAGAAGAATATGGTATCTATCATTTTAATTTTAATTGTAATCGCAATTGTTGGATTAGTAGTTGCTACATCAATTCGAATCGTTCCACAGGCAGAAGCTTATGTCGTAGAAAGATTGGGAGCTTATATGGAAACATGGGAAGTTGGGTTCCATGTAAAAGTTCCATTTATGGATAAAGTAGCTGCTTACGTTCCATTGAGAGAACAAGTGGAAGATTTTCCACCACAGCCTGTGATCACAAAAGATAACGTAACCATGAAAATTGATACTGTCGTTTATTATCAGATCACAGATCCTAAATTATTCTGCTATGGTGTTGATAATCCAATCAAGGCGATTGAAAATCTGACCGCTACAACTCTTCGTAATATTATTGGAGATCTGGAATTAGATGAAACATTAACTTCCAGAGAAACGATCAATACAAAAATGAGAGCTGCATTAGATGAAGCAACAGATCCTTGGGGAATCAAAGTTAATCGTGTAGAACTTAAGAATATCATTCCACCAGAAGAAATTCAGGATGCAATGGAAAGACAGATGAAAGCAGAACGAGAACGAAGAGAAGCAATCCTTCGTGCTGAAGGAGAAAAGAAATCTGCTGTATTACGTGCTGAAGGAAATAAAGAATCTTTAGTTCTTCAGGCAGAAGCTGAAAAAGAAGCAGCAATTCTTCGTGCAGAAGCAACAAAAGAAAAAGAGATCAAAGAAGCTGAAGGTCGTGCAGAAGCAATTCGTGCCACAAGAAAAGCAGAAGCTGATGGTATTAAATTTGTAAAAGCTGCAGAAGCAGAAGGAATCAAGTCTATTAAAAATGCTGAAGCAGATGATACAGTCATTCGATTAAAGAGCTTAGATGCATTTGCAAAAGCTGCAGATGGAAAAGCAACAAAGATCATTATTCCATCTGAAATTCAGGGAGTTGCTGGACTTGTTTCTTCAGTCACAGAGATTGCAAAGGATGTAAAACCTACAACAAAAGCGAACAAATAATCATAGGATCCCTGGGATAGTTTTTCTGGGGATTTTTCTTTTTAAGGAAAGGAGAAGATGTGATGTTCAGTATCATTCTAGATCAATCTGTCAAGACAAAAGATAATGTCCCAGTCGTAATTGATACAATTGTTTATTACAAAATCACAGACAGAAGCAAGTTTTTTGAGCTGTCAAATAATCCCCAAAATATAATTGACAACTTGGCTATTAAGGTTCTTCATGCTATCATTGGGAATTTTGCAGCAAATGAAATTCAATCATCAATAGAAATGATTTGTATAAAAATGAAAGATGCATTAAATCAGAAAACTGAATTCTATGGAATAAAGATTTATCCAATCGATCTAAAGCGAGTCAGTTTTGAAAATGAAGATGAAAAAGAAAGGAAAAATAAATGAAACAAATAAAATTCAATTATACATTTTTTAAAGGAGTCTGCGTCATTGTGTTAGTCTTTGGACTACTTTTTGCTGCTCCATCTGCAATGAAACTATATAAAGATAATTTTGTATACACAGAAAAAGTCATGGCAACTTCATCCTCGATCGATATAAAAGCAGAAACAAATGAAGATACTGGAAAAACATATTATACTCCTATTTACTATGGAACATATCATGGAAAAAAAGTATCTTTTCAATCAGATCAATCTTTAGACCAAGATTATCTAACAAAAGATCAGCTTATAAAACTTAACCAGCCGAAAACATTCTGGATCAATCCAAATGATCCAAAAGATTACACGGATCAAAAAATGGGGTTTGATGTTCAAATTTTAATCGGTGTATTGTTAAGTCTTGGAAGTATTCGTATGATCTTCGTCATGAGAAAGCTGGAAAAAGAGCGAATTCATGATCATAAAAAAAGGTGATGTGAATGAAAAAAGGGAATTTGGGCGGAAAGATTTTTTTCTTACTTTTCTTTGGATTGTTTATCTGCACGGTTGGAGGAAGCCTGTTAGATTCTTGTATCAAATTGTATAAAGTCAATAAGATATATACAGATATATACAGATACATGCACTGTAAAATGTACGGATTATGAATACAGTGATCAATACGAAGATAATAGTAGTGATGATTATAATAGATCCTACTATTATGTATTATGTATATTTACATATACAGGAAATTACAATGGAGTAAATATTTCTTATAAATCACAAGATACCATGAGTTGTATGCCGGAAAAAGGATTAGATTTACGTGTAAAAGATCTAAAAAATGAATTTTGCTTAAACAGTGAACAAAAACAATTTCTAAAAGATACTAAAGCACATCTTGGTACGATTAAAATTCTAAATGTAAACCCAAAGAATCCAAAGGATCATATTTGCGTAGAAGAAGAAAAAGCAAATATTACATCTATTGTTGGAACTTGTGGATTCTCATTTATATATATTTTTTTTGTTTTGCTTATTATATGGATATACTCCAATCATCCAACAGAAAGAGAAATTGAGAAGACGAAAAAGCAAAGAGAACAAATGAAAGAAAATGAACAAGATAATATCGAAAAAATGATGAAATCATTCGATAAAGAACTACTGAAAGAGAAAGGAAAAGGCAATGAAATTCAAGATCGAGACAAATCTCTATGATGATGGAAAGCCAATGTTTTGCAAAAGACAGATAGAAATCGAACCAGGATTGACTATCCTAGTTGGCTGCAATGGTAGCGGAAAAACAACGCTCTTAGACCAGATTCGAACCATCGTAAGAGACAAAGAAATTCCATATATCAAATACAACAATCTAACCGATGGTAATGAGACATCTTATTCTATGTCAATGGCTACATATTTTGGAAATTTTGAGCAGATGAGTGCTACTTTCTCATCTTCTGAGGGAGAAAATATCGCATTAAGTCTTGGAAGGATTGCAGAAAAGATTGGTCGAAAGATCAAAGAGTGTGAAGAAGATCATAAAACACAGCTATTCATTTTCATGGATGGCATTGACAGCGGACTAAGTATTGATGCGATCGAAGATGTCAAAAAATACTTATTTGACACAATCTTCCAACGTGCAAAAGATCTGGATGTGTATCTCATTGTATCAGCAAACGACTATACGTTAACGATCAATGAACGATGCTTAGATGTGTATACGGGAGACTATAAGAGATTTGCATCTTATGAATCATATTATAAGTTCATCCTGCAATCCAGAGAACGAAAAGATCAGCGATTTGTGTAATATTTTTTCCAAAAACTTTCATATTTGTAATGAAGGAGTTTTACTTATGGATCAGCAGATTCAACAGTCCAGAGGAATCCGAAAAATCTTTTTCCTAGTTCTACGAAAAATGCAAAAAGATAACATCGAAGCTGATCGAAGAAAACATGACCACAAATGACATATTCGCTTCAGATAATCGTACATAACACAGAAAGGAAAATCATATGTTTGAAATTGAAAATTTATACAACAACCAAAATGTTAGCTTTACACAAAAGAAAAAAGGATTTCGTGTCTTAGAACATGAGGAAGATATGAGTGTTTCTCCATACTCTGCTCAAACAGCATTTTTTTGTAGTGAAATGAATGTAAAAAAGAGACAATTATTATGCGATCTTTCAGAAGGAAATGTAACAATTCAGGCAGGAGCAATGCAATGGATGCTTGGAAATGTAAATGCAACAACTGGAATCAAAGGAGCTGGAGATCTTATTTCCAAAGCTTTTCGTGGAAAAGCATCAGGAGAATCCATTGTGAAACCAGAATATACAGGAGATGGATTATTGATGTTAGAGCCAACTTATAAACATCTCATCCTGATCGATCTTAAAGATTGGAATCAGTCAATCGTTCTGGATGATGGATTATTTTTAGCATGCAGTTCTGAATTAAAGCAAAAGACTGTTGCAAGAAGTAATTTATCTTCTGCTGTTGCAGGTGGCGAAGGTTTATTTAATCTTGGATTAGAAGGAGACGGCATTGTTTGCTTAGAAGCAGATTGCCCAAAAGAAGAACTTATCGAAATCAATTTGGAAAATGATGTGTTAAAAGTTGATGGAAATTTTGCGATCGCATGGAGTGGAAGTCTTAGCTTTACTGTTGAAAGATCTGGAAAAACATTGATCGGTTCCGCAGCAAGTGGAGAAGGATTAGTGAATGTATACCGCGGAACAGGAAAAGTATTACTTGCTCCTGTTGGAAATGGGAATATTATGAGAAATGGATTTCCTGGTATGCAGTAGTTTTATTTCAAAAATAATTTTAGAAGAGAGTCTTTTGACTCTCTTTTTTTTTGCGAAAAATCTCATATTTATAATAAAGAGATTTATAAATATGGAAGGAGTTTGAGAATCGTGAAATCAGAGAAGCTAACCGAATATTTTGTAAAATACATGAATTGCGTTGCTTCTTATTGCAATGCAAAAGCTCAAGAACCATTATATATTAAAAATAATCTGATACATAAAACATGGGAATTCCAAAATGAGCTGATACAGTTTGAAAAAGAAATTTCAGATGAAATATTAGCTGATAATGTTTTGTTTGGATCATATTCTTTGTTGTACGAATTGTCATATAAAATAAAAGATGAAATGCTTGGATTTTTGAGAGATAGTTCGTTAGATATAAACTTTTTCGATAATTTTTCTTCTATTTGTCATCATTTTCTAGAAGTCATAGATCATTATATTCAATGGAAATCTGTTAGAGAAGAAAGATTAATGCAATTTGGGTTTTGCAAAGTTGGAGTCGAAGAGATTTTTCTAATTCCGTATTATATTTTTTCAATCGTTCCAGAGACATTTGAATTTGTAAATTTGTATGGATGCGCAATTGAAAAAAAGCGAATCCCTGTTTCTTCTCAGGAATTAATTTTGGAATGCTTAACATATGGAATTATGTTAAAAGAAATTTAGTTTTTTTCAAAATCTTATATGTGAAAAATATTTTTCTTCAAATCTCTCATACTTATATTGTAGAAGTGATTAAGATACTTTTTCAAAGTTGTATCTCCTATTGCATCTACATACATGTTTTCAATATGGCCGGTTCTTCCTCCGGCTTTCTGGAAGCTTAGTTCAGTTGGTTAGAGCAGCTATCTCATAAATAGCAAGTCATGGGTTCGAGTCCCATAGCTTCCATTTTTCAAAAATCTTATATGTGAAAAATATTTTTTGTGAAATCTCTCATATTTAAGATATAAAAAAATTTTTTGGGCTATCGCCAAATGGTAAGGCACAGCACTTTGACTGCTGTATTTGCTGGTTCGAATCCAACTAGCCCAGCTTATAGGTGTGTAGCGCAGGTTCGAATCCTGTCACACCTTTTAAAAATCTACTTTTTTTTAAAGAAAAGTGTCAGATTTTTTTTCAAATATCTCATATTTAATATGAAGGTATTTAATTTCTCCGTTAATTATTTTGGTTTACAGAAGAAGGATACATCATCACTTTGTCCTTCTTCAACATGGCATGATGGCGTAATGGTATCGCAGATGAGTGCTAGTCATTCCATCTTGTCAAAGAGGTGTTCAGGTTCGAGTCCTGGTTATGCCGTTTGTCGATGAAGAAATTCATCGATGAAAAAAATTGTCTATCAAAACAATTAATGCAGACAAAAAATATAACAATTAAACAAAAGAAAGGAAATAACGAAAATGGTTAAAATGAAAAAAGTGGCAACTTATGCAATAGCTAGTGCAATGATCGCTTGTGCCGGCATTAGTACTGGAAATATTGGTGTTCAGGCAGCGACAAAAACACCTGTAACAAAAGCAAAGGTATCTTATCATAAAATGATGTCTTTGAAAGATTACAATAAATTATATGAGGACTACATGAGTCAGTTCTTAAAAGCTCCAGAGGTAACAAATGCTACATTTGATCATGGGTATATCATCACGAGAAATGTGTTGAATGTGACATTTACAGCTGTTGATCATGCAAAATCTTACGATGTTATGGTTAGTAAGGATAATAACTTCAAGACAACCAAGATATACACCACAGATAAAACTTCATTATCTGTAAGTACAGATGATGACGATTTTCTAACACCAGCATGGCATGGACGATATGTTAAAGTAAGGGCTAATTACGGATATGGAATTCGTAGCAAATGGTCAGAAGCTGAAATGATCGGATGTGGAAAATTACATTTACATCAGGATTTTGACAACTTGACTTCAAAATAAAATATCGGAAAAGCATTCTATTCAGTAGAGTGCTTATTCACTTGTCATATTTATTGATCTAAGCAGAATTCCCCGTCCATAATGAAAGTTGGACGGGGATGAATGCGTACTTCCTTTTAAATATGAGAAATCTTATATGTGAAAAATATTTTTTGTGAAATCTCTCATATTTATCGTAGAAAGATATTTATGAGAAAGGAGAAAAGACTGATGCAACAGAAAGCTCTGACCTCTTTAGGTGGGAGTAGTTCACGAAGAAGGATACATCATCACTTTGTCTTTTTTCAACATGGCATAATGGCGTAATGGTATCGCAGATGAGTGCTAGTCATTCCATCTTGTCAAAGAGGTGTTCAGGTTCGAGTCCTGGTTATGCCGTTTGTCGATGAAGAAACTCATCGATGAAAAAAGTTATTTGTCATAATAATTAATCTAAGCAGAATCCCCCGTCCATAATGAAAGTTGGACGGGGATGAATGCGCACTTCCTTTTAAATATGAGAAATCTTATATATGAAAAATATTTTTTGTGAAATCTCTCATATTTAAGATATAAAAAAATTTTTTGGGCTATCGCCAAATGGTAAGGCACAGCACTTTGACTGCTGTATTTGCTGGTTCGAATCCAACTAGCCCAGCTTATAGGTGTGTAGCGCAGGTTCGAATCCTGTCACACCTTTTAAAAATCTACTTTTTTTTAAAGAAAAGTGTCAGATTTTTTTTCAAATATCTCATATTTAATATGAAGGTATTTAATTCCTCTGTTAATTTTATTGTTTCTATTTACTGAAGAAGGATACATCATCACTTCATCCTTCTTCAACGTGGCATGATGGCGTAATGGTATCGCAGATGAGTGCTAATCATTCTGTCCTCTCGGACATCCAGGTTCGAATCCTGGTCATGCCGTTCGCTGATCAATGATCAGCTTTAAAAATTTAAAGATTGCAACCTCGATGAACAATGCGAATGCCATCGCATCGAGAAATTCTCTACCATAGTTATGGGAAGCAGAGTAAAGAGAACGAAGGATACTTTTTTCTTCTTTGCTTTTGATCATGAGTGATCATGTGATACGAGTGAGAAACGATCAAGTGTGTGGGAATTGTGCAGACTGATAAATTTCATAGCGTAAGGAACTTCTTGGGTGAGTAATAGACGCCTCCGGTGGAGGAATAACCTGTCCAATGTCTTTCATGTGGCAATGATCGATATGACAGGAAGCCAAATAATCACTTTTCGATGTGAAGCTATACAAAATATAGTGTATAAAAGAAGTCGCCGATCCATAGACCAAGTCGAGAATGATACAAATTATCAAAATAGAAAAAATATGTAAATTTTTGATAAAGTTTAACATTCTGAATGGCGGTTCAATGGTGCTCTTAGCAGTAGAGTCGTTGGGATATGCAAATATCGGACATTTTGTCTTTGGGAAGAAGCTTAGAGTCGCTCTCGAAAGCTCAGACTTCCTTACCTCCGTCGCGTAATAATGATCTCTTATCAAGAACTGTAGGGCGAAGGCCGCTGCAATCTTTAATAAATCTTTCAACATGAGCTAAACATCTCTTTAAACTGTTTATCAAAACAATTTCATAACCTGTCAAATGTATATATGTAACCATAAACGTTGTTCTACAGCATTGTATGTTGTACTGTTGCCATATTTGACAGGCATTTTCCTCAAATAGTTGGACTAAATTTATATATATTGTAATCCCTATCAAGAAAATATAGACTAACCTTTGTATTTGTTCCTACCATACAATGTATATAAGTGATACTGGTTCGAATCCAGTTTTGAGGGCTTTGGCGGCAAACAAAAAAGCCGACCAACACGAAGTCTCATTGATACAATAAATCATTACTTTGAAAAGACACTCTGTTTTACTCAGGGTGTTTTTCTTTATCTTTTTTCTTATCTTTCATATTTGCAATGTAACAAATAGACGAGTAGAGAAATCTGATTTCTACTCATTTTTTAAAAGGAGAAAGACTATGTATATGAGAAATGAAATCAAAAATGAAGAAGAACAAAAATTATGGAAAGAAACAATTATTTCCGGAATAGCATTATGGATTGTATTGGCAGTTTTTATGGCTACAAATGTAAATGTGCATGATTTTATCTTTATGATGATCCTTAACACAATGCTAATTGCATTGGGGATTTTTTGTTACATACAAAAAACTCCAGTCTTTGCATCAATGATCCAGATGGCTGCGGTATTTTTTAGTTTTTATTTTTGTTGGTTCTAGTTTAAAAAAAAGGGTCCTTCGG
>ERZ773169.405-NODE-405-length-56940-cov-13.325868_pt1 | contig 56940 bp, 45 predicted proteins | sample MGYA00580536_ERZ773169 | MGnify/ENA primary metagenome ERZ773169 (study PRJEB29015, sample SAMEA2737814) | human gut metagenome | biome: human gut; feature: human-associated habitat; material: faeces | place: China | collected 2012 ... | reverse complement strand
TGGCTACCTTAACCCACCGTCTAAAGCCAGTGGGATTGCGGTAGCCTTATTTCAATATAGACTCTGTCAGTTCTTTCGGCGTTGACACAATCTGTATTGCTCCATTTTCTTTTAAAAACTCTGTAGATTTGAACCCCCAGTTTACACTGACGCACGGAATTCCCGCATTTGCTGCTGTCTGGATATCTACTTCAGAATCACCAATGTAAATACAATTTTCCGGTTTGACATTTAATTCACGCATTGCCTGAAATACCGTATCCGGAGCTGGTTTCTTATGAATAGCAGGTGACTCACCGATAGCAACTTCTATTTCATCCGCAAAGAAATCTTTGCAAAGTCCTTTTACAGCAGCATCAAATTTGTTGGAAACAATAGCCAGTTTATAGCCATGTTCTTTCAACGTATGAAGCATATCAATAATCCCATCATATGGTTTCGTGTTATCCAGCATATGTTCTTTGTAATGCACCGGAAAATCTTTCATGCAGGCATCATAATTTGGATTACTACGTCCGTCCGGCAATGCTTTTTCCATCAGTACATAAATTCCATTGCCAACTTTTTCTCTGATTTCTTCGCATGTATAAACAGGACCGCCATATTTTTTCATACAATAATTCACACTGTTGGTCAGATCCTGTATTGTATTTAATAATGTTCCATCAAGGTCAAATATTGCTGTATTTCGTGTAGACATTTCAAGTTCCTCCTATGCCACTTTAGCCAATATTAAAAGCGAATTGAATTAATCCGTTTGATTTCGTTGCCATTCTAGCAGAAAAAAAAAGTTTCGTCAAAAATAGCATTCAGAGTCATTTAAAAAATTTACTGCACGAAATGGATCTTCCCGATACTTCTTGTCGGTAGTCTCTTTCTTGAACATGGAAAATTTCATGTACTTTTCCATTCCGTGCTGTTCACAGAAGATGTAATTGTTGTAAGATACATGAAGCGGAGATTAACTTTACACTGATCCTCCAGTTCACGCAATGATATATAGCCATTCGCCATAAATCCGAACAAAACTGTTTTCAACATGCTGACCGGGTCATATCTGAGTCTTCCTGTATAATGTTGAGGAATATTTTTCAGATATTTCTCCAGTTCGATTTCTCCCTTAAATCTGTCAAAAGTCAGCACTGGATCACAGATGTCCAAATAATCTTGAATTAGCATTGGCAAAACTGCCTGTTTTGGGTTAGAATAGATTGTGTTATTATTTTTTTTTACAAATTAATTATAACAGAAAGAAAGACCTTGAGTTCATTATAAACTCTTGGTCTTTCTTTTTTTCGGGACTATTCTTTTTTCACAGCCCCTTAAAATTATTCCAGATACTGTCGCAGTGCTGTCACATATTCCTGACCAAGTTTACTCAAAATCAGATTTTTTCTGGTCACATACCCAATCTCCATCTGATTTTCTTCCTGTGAATCGTCAAACCGTCCATCATTCCGAAACGGTACCGCACGATAATCACTGCCGTTTAATTCTTCACAGATCAGACCGGAACACAATGTATATCCATTCAGTCCAATCATCAGATTCAGCATAGTTGCACGGTCATTTGCATGAATGATCTGACTGTATTCATCTCAGTCTGAGTTGAGACTCCCACTTCTGCAAGTGGTGAGTAGTAACAAGTATTTCTCAGTGGGAGTTCAATCTCCGACTGAGATAAATGCTCCGCGCGGATGTGCAGTGATTCTGAAAAGAAGATGTCAGCTTGCGCTGACCAGAATCACGCACCAAGTCTCACGTGCGTTCGACTTGAATCGTTGGAAGCAATTCCTCCGCCAGATAAAAAGAACTGTTATCTCCCTGTTCAAAAGACAGGCAAGGATATTTTTCCAATTGCTCCATTGTCAAAAAAGATTCATCCGCCAGCGGGTGTCCTTTCCATAAATATACATAGGCTTTGCAGAAAATCAATGGATGAAATTCCAGATTTGCTGATTTAAACAGTTTTTCCATAGACTTCCGGTTAAATTCACTCAGATACAACACACCGATCTCACTTTTCATAGTGCTTACTTCCTGAATAACTTCTATTGTCTTTGTCTCGCGGATTGCCAGTTCGTATTTTGACATATCCAGTTTTTTCGCCACATCAACAAATGCCTTTACCGCAAAAGAGTAGTGCTGGGTGGATACCGCAAATTTCTTTTTATAAGAACCGCCTTCTCCATAACGCTGCAGCAACTGCTCATACTCCCGGTAAAGTTCCCGGGCATACGTCAGAAATTCCACACCATCATTTGTCAACGTCACGCCTCGTCCGGTACGGAAGAAAATCGTAATTCCTACTTCTTTTTCCAGTTCTTTTAATGCATTGGTCAGCGATGGCTGTGAAACATACAACTGCTCTGCTGCCTTATTTAGTGATTTCGTCTCTGCAATGGTCAATATATATTTTAACTGTACAAATGTCATGCTCATTTATCGCCCATACAATGTTGTCAACTCTCTGATCTGATCTGCTAATTCTTTTGTCAGACATCCCTGCGTCATTCGCCACCGCCAGTTATTCCCGAGCGTAGACGGTGTATTGATTCTTGCCTCACTTCCAAGCCCCAGATAATCCTGCAATGGAATAATACACAGATCTGCCACACTCGCCAGTGCCAGACGGATAAAATCCCAGTGAATTTGCCTCTTTGGTGTATTTGCATTATTCATATATTTCTGAGATAATTTCAGATCTTCCGGATCTAAAACTTTATACCAGCCGCAAAGAGTATCATTATCATGCGTTCCTGTATACACTACACAATTTTTCTCATAATTATGTGGCAGATAATCACTCTCTTCTCTGGAATCAAAAGCAAACTGAATCACTTTCATTCCCGGGAAACCGGAATCATGCAATAGCCGGCGTACACCATCCGTTAAAAATCCCAGATCTTCTGCAATTACATTTACATCGCCCAGTGCATCTTTCAAAACCTGCATCAGACTCATGCCCGGTCCCGGCTCCCAGTGTCCGTGTTCTGCTGTCTCATCCCCCGCCGGAATACTGTAATATTCGTCAAATCCTCGAAAATGATCAATACGAATGCAGTCATACAAGTTCAGACACTGTGCGATTCTCCGAATCCACCACGCATAACCGGTCTGGCGATGATACTCCCAGAGATACAGCGGATTGCCCCATAACTGTCCGGTTGCAGAAAATGCATCCGGTGGGCATCCTGCCACTGCAACAGGATTTAGCTCTTCATCAAATTGAAACAGCTGCGGTTCTGCCCAGGCATCTGCGCTGTCCAGTGCCACATAAATTGGAATGTCCCCGATAATCTGAATGCCCGCCTGCGCCGCATACGCATGTAGTTTTTTCCATTGACGGAAAAACAGATACTGCTGAAACTGATAAAACTGTATTTCCTCATGCTGTCCATGCCAAACCTGGTCCAGAGCTGCAAAATCGCGTCTTTTATATTTTTCTTCCCATTGCAGCCAGCTTGCTCCTTTATGCATATTTTTTATTACCATAAACAATGCATAATTTCCAAGCCACCAGTCATTTTCCTGACAAAAAGCAAAAAAATCATCTGACGGTTGCTTTAGGAAACGATCACAGGCCATACGCAAAATTTTATATCGGTTCTGGTATAGCTTTGCATAATCAATGGATTCCGGATTCTTTCCAAAATCAAAACTATCACACTCTTCTTTCGTCAAAAGCTGCTGCTCCACAAGCTGCTCCAGATCGATAAAATACGGATTTCCGGCAAAAGATGAAAAAGACTGATACGGGGAATCCCCATAACTGGTCTGTCCAAGGGGCAGTACCTGCCAGTTTTTTTGACCTGACTCTTTTAAAAAATCTACAAATTGATAAGCCTCTTTTGAAAAACACCCTATTCCATATTGGGATGGAAGAGAAAATACCGGCATCAGAATTCCACTTGTTCTCATAGTTTATATCCTCACGTTCTACACATTTATACTTTTCAAGTCGAACGCACGTGAGACTTGGTGCGTGATTCTGGTCAGCGAAAGCTGACATATTCTTCTCAGAATCACTGCACATCCTCGCGGAGCGTTTATCTCAGTCGGAGATTGTACTCCCACTGAGAAAGACTTGTTATTACTCACCACTTGCAGAAGTGGGAGTCTTCTCGACTGAGATAAAAAGTCCTTTTTGCTGCACTGCTGTAACAAAAAGGACTTTTGAGCGTTTGTTAACCTTTGACTGCTCCTGCAGCTACGCCTTTGATAATATATTTCTGACAGGTCAGATAAAATACAATGATCGGTAAAATTGCAAGTACCAGCATTGCCATCATTGCACCCATATCAATGGATCCATAGCCACCGCGCAGATACTGAACTGCCATTGGAATGGTAGGCTTTTCACTGTCAAGTACCAGCGTCGGAAGCAGGTAGTCGTTCCAGATCCACATTGCATTTAAGATTGCAACTGTGATCATAGTCGGGCGGAGCATCGGGACTATTACTTTAAAATAAGTCTGAACCGGTGTACAGCCATCGATCATTGCTGCTTCTTCCAGAGAAATCGGAATCGCCTTGATAAATCCACAGAACATAAACAGCGACAACCCGGCACCAAATCCCAGGTAAACCGGTATGATACCAAACATATTGCCAAGGTGAAGAAAATCTGTCACTTTAGACAGTGTAAACATAACCATCTGGAATGGAACGATCATTGCAAATACAAACAGATAATACAATACTGTGGATAATTTGCATGTAACTCTTGTAATCCACCATGCAGCCATGGAAGTCAAAAGCACGATCACGATTACAGAGCAGATGGTAATAAAAGCAGATCTTCCGGCTGCTACCAGCAGTCCTGTTTTCTGAATACCATTCACATAATTGTACATTCCGGAAAAAGTATCCGAATTTGGCAATGCGAACGGTGCATCACTGATATAAAGTTTGTTTTTAAAAGAATTCATCAATACAAGGAAAATCGGGAACAGGAAAGCCACAGCTAAAAGTGTCATCACAATCGTAATCACAATACCGGTACCTTTTGATACTGCTGGATTTTCAATGATCTCATTTTTGTTTTGTTTTCTCTTTTTCAGCATTAGTTCTCAACCTCCTTACGTCTTGTGAAGTATAACTGTGTCAGTGAGATTGCTGCTACGATAATAAAGAAAATAACCGCTTTTGCCTGACCGACACCTTCCCAGCCGTTCCTGTTGTAGAATGTCGTATAAATATCGTATGCCAGCATTGCGGTTTTCTTTGCCGGTCCGCCTGCTGTTAATGCCAGGTTCTGATCAAACAGTTTGAAGCAGTTCGTAAGTGTCAGGAACAGACAGATGGTAACAGATGGCATTGTCATCGGAATAATAATCTTATACAATGTCTGAAATTTATTGGCACCATCAATTTCAGCTGCCTCAATCAATTCTGTCGGTATATTTTGAATACCGGCAATGTAAATGATCATCATATATCCGATCAACTGCCAGTTTGTCAGAATGACCATGCCCCAGAAACCATATTTCGGGTCTGCTGTGATCGTCACATTAAAATGTGCCAGCACGCCGTTGATCAGTAATTGCCAGATATAGCCAAGTACAATTCCTCCGATAAGGTTTGGCATAAAGAAAATGGTTCGAAAAATATTGGTTCCTTTTAATCCCCGTGTCAGTCCATATGCCAGGGCAAAGGAAATTACATTAATTGTAATTACAGATACAACCGTAAATTTCACGGTAAATAACAGTGCATTAATAAAATCTTTGTTTGAAAATGCCTTTACATAATTTGCGATTCCAACCCAGTGTGCATTTGTAACTGTCGTAAATTTACAGAATGAAAGCACGATTCCCATAATAAATGGAATGATGAAAAACAGGGTAAATGCAATCAATGTAGGTAATACAAAAAGAGCAAAATATTTTTTATATGTCTTTTGCATAAATCTCCCTCCCTACGGATACAAATGTTTTCTTCGTAAAACAGAAGAGGAGGCGGCCGATGACCGCCTCCTGCCCCTGAGAATTCTACTATCTAATACGACTACTCAGCTGTTGCTTCTTTCTCAGATGCCCACTCATCTACTGTATCTGATACCACAGCATCCCATTCTTTATTGCCATTTGCATACTCAAGAAGAGATGCGCCATAATCATCTTTGAATGTCTGGCTTGGGAATGTTGTAAAGTTCCACGGTACAGTTGTAAGGGAATCATCTTTCATGTATCTTACTACTTCCTGTGCTAACGGGTCAGAAGAAATCTCATCATCGCCAAATGTGCTGAACGGTGTGATAAACTGAAGATCATTTGTTACCATCTCTTTTCCTTCATCAGAACTGAACACCCATTTCAGAAAATCCAGGGATGCTTTCTGATCTGCCTCAGATGCATTGCTGTTTACACACATGTAGTTTTCTGTACCGATGCACAGTCCCTGTGTCTCTTCGCCTTCTACGCCTGTATAGATCGGCATAAATTTCACGTTTTCTTCTTTTACTACGTTACCACTTACTTTGCTGATCTGAGACCATGCCCAGTTACCATTCTGAACCATAGCAGCTTTTCCTAATGCAAACTCTGACATAGAATCATCTACTGTCTTGGAACCAACCATTGTAGGCTCAACGGTTGAGTTGTTCAGATACAGGTCGAAGATGTTTTTATAGTTCTCATTATATTTGAAAGTAATCTCATCCTCATCTTTTACATTTGCATCTTTGTACTCATAGTAAATCGGAAGATTCATCAGATGTGTCTGCCATCTCCAGTCTTCACCCGGTGCAAAGGATGTGGATGCAAATACACCATCAATGCCAAGATCATCTTTGTGCGCTGTCATATCTTCTACAACTGCCTTTAATGTATCAAAGTTTTTGATATCATCCATGGATGTTGCTTTTGCGCCCGGAAGTGCAAAATACTTATCCATGATTTCTTTATTATAGATAATGCCGTATCCTTCTTCTGCAAACGGAATGCCGTATACACCATCACCTTCTGTGATCGCAAGGTCTTTATCTACCAGCATATTGTAAAAATCGGTATCCTTCAGATCTGCACAATACTCTTTCCAGGACTGATATCCAACCGGTCCGTTGATCTGGAATAAAGTAGGAGCATCACTTTTAGCCATCTCTGATTTCAGTGTCTGCTCATACTGATTGGATGCTGCTGTCTTTACTTTTACCGGAACACCTGTCTCCTCAGTATATTTTGCTGCAACTTCTTCCCACTGATCTGCAATCTCCGGTTTGAAATTCAGGTAATATACAGATCCTTCTGCACTGCTTCCTTTTTTCTCAGCTCCTGCGGAAGACGTATCTCCACCTTTCGCTCCACCGCAGCCTGCTAACATACCGGTTACTGTCAATGCGGACAGACACACTGCCAAAAATTTTTTCATTTTCATAAAAAATACCCTCTTTCCTTTTCATTATCGTATCAAGTGCATACCTCTTTGATACTTATAATTTTATAGAAAGAGAGTCATATTTAATACAAAAGATTTTCAAGAATCATGTTCTTTTTCCACGATTCTGTAAAAAAATCAAAATAGGATATTGGTTCTTCTCCTGTAATGATCTTCATAAAAGCCAGTGTCTCCATATCTGTCATATCCTGCGGTAACTCCCGATGTGAATACGGTACATAGTCTTCATTAACATAAGACACATCCGCCTCTTCAATCAGCCGTACTGCCTGAATCCGTGAAGCATAGGCAGCCCAGTAAACAGGATCTCTGTCTCCATCAAGGAATCTGCGGCAACTGTCATAATAAGCCGATTCCAGAGAATTCATGGAATCTGTCTGTCGCGGATAATGCAAAGCCAGCCAGATATGATCTGTTGTTGTAAACACAGCATTGCTGAAATCACAGTTTGCCACAAGCGGACGTGCCGTGGTATCAACCCCACGTTTCTGGTACAGGTCAATTTCTTCGCTCCCATCGTGACGGTATCGCGCATTGTCAAAAAGTGCGGTCATAATCTTCATGACGATCTCCGGATGCTCATATCCTTTTCGCACCACGATACAGGGAGATGTTTTTCCATATATGTAAGAATGAACTTCTCCATACTCATCAGCGATCACATATGGTTTCCACTCCGCCCCCGGATTTGCCTCCACTGCTTCTATCAGCGGATTATTCGGTGCCCACCACCAGCCAAAAAAAGCTCCACAGCGGTTATCACGTATCAGTTCTCCGATTTCTCCCGGTGTCCGCATCATATAATCCTGATCCAGAATACCATTTTCATACCATCCATGAAGATATTCCAGTGCCTGCCTGGTCTCTTCCGTTAATGATCCATAGACATAACCGTCATCACTATCCTGCAGCCATATCCCCGGATAGGCATGAAATACGGAAAAAACAGGATCCACAGAGAAATTCGAAGAACCGTTCCCATACAATGTTGCCATACATGGCAATCCGATATTTCCATTTTCTCCTGGATCATTTTCCCGGAATGCCTGGATGATCTGCTCCACATCAGCAAGCGTCGAAGGTTCCGGAAGTCCCAGTTCTTTCCGCCAATCTTCCCTCACCCAGAACAGATTACATCCATAATAAACCTGCGTGGAAGGAAGTGCCATCAATTTTCCATCAATGGTCACAGATTCCAGTAATTCTTTTCCATAGCTGCTGTACATGGATTTGATCATACTGGAAGTTGCCTCTTGATAAGCATCTGATAAATCTTCAATCATGCCATACTCTGCCAGTTTCTCTACCTCATCCGGACCAGATACCAGCATCACATCCGGAAGACTATTTTCAGCAATCATTCGCTGAATATACAGATAATAATTTTCATCCTCCGACACTTCCAAAACATCTTCATTTTGTACGTTAAGTGTTTTTTTCAAATATCGTGTATAAGCATTATCCTCATAAGTATCGCCATCCGGCATACCGGAATTACCGGAAGCAGTCATTTTTGCCAGTGTATAGGTCACTGTCTCCGGATAGGGTATCAGTGGTGATTTCTCTGCCTTCTCCCACGAAGTGGCTGCCTTTTCATCCGCTTCCTGTTCTGCCACATCACAGTCAATTTCAAATGATATCACACCGAGAAGTACGCACATCATTCCCATAACGATAGCCTGTGCTCTTCTTTTGCTATGACTCATTGCTTTCTCCCTTCTGTACCTTTGGAAAATGCAGTAATACCTCCGTACCTTTTCCCTCTTCGCTTTTGATCTGAATGGTATAAGTTTCCCCGAAGCTCAGTTTCATTCTGTCGTTTACGTTTTTGACACCATATCCCAAAGCATGATATTCCAGAACATGTGCAAGCGTATCTGCATCCATCCCAACGCCATTATCACGAATGCTGACATAAATCACCCCGGAATCTGTCTCCTCCCAGATACGGAACCAGATCTGATGATCCGGATCCTCCTTAATATCAAGACCATGCTCTAACGCATTTTCTACGAACGGCTGGAAAATAAGTGAAGGAAGTTCATAATCCAGCAATTTTTCATCTACATCATAATGCACTTTAAAGTCATTATCATGCATCCAAAGTTGCAGCTGTACATAAGCCTGAATATTTTGAAGTGCCAGCCGCAGGCTGATCCAGGTTCTTCCTTTATTTAAAGTTGTCCGGTAAAATGCAGAAAGTGCAAGCGTCACCTGACTGATTTCCTCTTCGCCGGCCTCAATTGCTTTCCAGTTGATCATCGACAGAGAATTATACAGGAAATGCGGATTGATCTGAGCCTGCAATGCTTTCATTTCAAATTCTTTCCGGGCAATCTGCGTTTCATAATTTTCTCTGATCAATTCCTGGATCCGCTGCATCATATGATTATAACTGTTGATCAGGATTCCCATCTCGTCTTCGCGGTTGCTGTGGACTGTTGCCTGAATGTTTGTTTCATCCATAGACTGGATTTCTTCTGTCAGTTCTTCCAATGGTCTGGATAAATATTTTGCAAATCTCCTTCCCAGCAGAATAATACAGACCAGACAGGCTCCTACCTGCACAGCGATCATAAGAAACGCTCTTCTGGAAAATGGACTTAAGTTGGATTTCTTTTGAAAATAAGTAACTGTCGCATCCATCTGATTCAGATCCTGCTGCACCCATAAATAATCCTTTTTATTCTCTCTAAAACTTACATATATGCCATTTTTATCTGTACATTTTTTCCCGGAAAAATTCCATATTTCATCGTTCTGCGTCTGCACATGAACACCATACTGATCCACTGCAAGCTGGTTTAATGATTCAAATAATGTCGGAATATCTGTGCGAACTGCCACATAACTTTCAATTCCGGAATAACTTGGAATTTTGTATATCGAAATCAGGTCTAATGTACTTTCATCAAATACCCATTCCTTATCCCTGATTCCATCTCGATACCAGGACTCTTTGTACAGATCCTCCAGTGGATGCGTTTCATTTCCGAAAGACTGCTGAATGCTCTCGGAGTAGATTGTAACAGATTCCATGATCAGATTCTGATACTTCAACGCACCGATGGTATTTGATACTTCCTGATACAGTTCATAACGCTGTGTCTTCTTTGTCGGATCGCACTCCAGAAAATTGATAACATCCTGATTGTATACGAAATAATTCATCATCTGCTGGCAGGTATACATCTGATAATCTACAATCCCACAGGCCTGCTGCAGTGTATTCGTCATATCTTTTTCCCTGTATTTCAGCACTGTGTGATAGGAATTGATTCCAAGTGAAATACCCAGTATCATAACCGGAAGCATACCGACCAGACACAGAATTGTCAGCATCTTTTTTCGAATGGATAGTTTATGAAAGAACTGTTTGAGTCTGCGCATCTGTCATTCCACCCTTTCGATACTGTTCCGGACTGCACCCACAATACTCACGGAAATTTTTACAAAAATAAGATACATTTGAAAAACCAGTTTCTTTACATATCTGCACAATCTTCATAGATGTATCGGAAAGCAGTTTTTTTGCCTGCTCCATCCGGTAATTCCGAATAAAACGGCTGACCGTATCTCCGGTTTCTTTCTTAAATATATAACTGAAATATCCCGGTGACAAATACACCAGTTCGGATAATTTTTCCACACTGATATCCTCACTGTAATGTTCATAAATATAACTTTTTGCCTGTGCAACTTCATTTCTGGCACCATCATTGTTGGCTGCCAGACGTTCTTCCATATTCTGAATGAGTGTTTCTACAAGACTTATCACTTCCTGGACAGACTGCATTTCGTATACCTTCTGAACCGCTGTTTCCAGTTTTTTTCTGTCCTGATGCTGATGCGTAAAAAATTCTTTTACCAGATTGGAAAACAAAAATCTCGTATAAATCTGCGAATAACTGCTCAGATCTCCCATACCATTTTTCAAAATACGAAAATGTTCCCACAGATGAGTCATATCATCCATTCGGATATTTTCCATCATCCGGCTAATCGTTTCATCCAGGAACTGTTCACTCCCGGTATCTTCCGATACATGATCCGGTAAAAATACTCTTGTTTCCTTCTGATAAAATTTATTTTCTATCAGACTTTCAAGCATCTGAAAACGATCCGGCAGTTCACTTCGATCCGTAACCGGCTGACCGACTGCCACATAAAAACGATTTCCAAACGTGTGATTCATCCATTCAGCTAAATCTGTTGCAAAAACTTTCTGCTCACATACGCCAAAAAGGACACAGAGTTCCTGATTCTGTGCCAGATTTAAAAAAGATAATTTCTGCTTGCTATATTCTGTCAGTTTTTGAATAAAAACTTCTTCTGATTCTTCAAAAAAATTATCTTCACTCTCAATTAAAAGCAAACCTCTGATCTGATCCCAACGGTCAATATTGATCTTTCCACTGATTTTATTTAACAGATCGTCATTTCCCTGACAAAGGTATCTGAAAAGAAAATAATTTTCCAGAGAATCCTGATTCCACTGACTGCGCTGTGCTTCATTTCTCCGCTCGGTAATTCTCTCTACCAGAAAATTCAGCGTGTTTTCGAACTCAGCAGGATCCACCGGCTTCAGCACATAGTTTGAAACGCCGGAAGCCATTGCCTTTTTCGCATATTCAAACTCACCATATCCGGAAAAAATTACCATTTCCAGATTTGGCTGTAATTTGTGAGCCACAGAAACCAGCTCAATACCATCCATAAATGGCATTTTTATATCTGTCAGCATAATATCCACTGCCCGATGCTGCAAAATTTCGCAGGCCGCCTTTCCATTGGCGGCCTCCAAAATTTCCATCTCTTCACTGCGCCGGTTCAGCAGAAAACGAATTCCCTTTCGCTCCAGTTTTTCATCATCTACTACCAGAATTGTCAGCATACATTACTCCCCCAATTTCCATATATCCTGATTGTATTCCCGGATGGTACGGTCAGAAGAAAAGAACCCTGCATTGCTGATATTCACCAGCATTTTCTTTGCCCATGTTTTGCGGTCTGTATAATCTTCCAGCGCCCGTTCTTTTGTTCGGATATAATCTTCCAGATCCAGGAATGTCATAAACCAGTCTTTATTTTTCAGTTCACTGCTTAAACGCTCTAAATTTTCTTTCTTTCCAATCTCCATCATCTGTGGACCGGTGATAAATTCCACAGCCTTTTGGATCATCGGATTTTTTGTATAATAATCGGATGGTCTGTAATCACTTTTTTCATAATGTGCAATTACTTCATCACTCTTTGCACCAAAGATATAGATATTGTCATCTCCGACAAACTGATGGATTTCTACATTTGCACCATCTTCTGTTCCAAGTGTCACTGCTCCGTTCAGCATAAATTTCATGTTTCCGGTTCCGCTTGCCTCTTTGGATGCAAGTGAAATCTGTTCTGAAATATCACATGCCGGGATTAGTTTTTCTGCTAATGTAACGTTATAATTTTCTACCATGACCACATTCAGATACGGACTCACTTCCGGATCCTGATTGATCAGTTCCTGCAGGCAGAGGATCAGATGAATGATATCTTTGGCAATTACATAAGCCGGTGCCGCTTTTGCGCCAAAGATCACCGTGATCGGAGTCTTTGGTAATTTCCCACTTTTTATTTCCAGATATTTATAAATCACATACAATGCGTTCATCTGCTGTCGTTTATACTCATGAAGCCGTTTGATCTGAATGTCAAACACAGAATCCTCATTCAGTTCTATGCCCTGTGTCCGTCTCAGATACTCTGCCAGTTGATGTTTGTTTTCTTTTTTTATCTGCAGAAGATTCTGCAGTGACTGTTCATCCTCTACAAACTTCTCCAGCTTCTTTAACTCTGTTGCATCTTTTTTGTATCCATCACCAATCCACTCCGTGATCTGATCTGCAAGCATCGGATTGCAATGAAGCAGCCAGCGGCGAAACGTAATTCCGTTTGTCTTGTTGTTAAATTTCTCCGGGTAAAGCTGATAAAAATTATGAAGTTCTGTCTCTTTCAGGATTTCTGTATGCAAAGCTGCAACGCCATTTACGCTGAATCCGTAATGGATATCAATGTGCGCCATATGAACCACATCGTTACGGTCAATGACAGCCACACTTTCATCCGCATATTTCCGTCGTACTTTATCATCTAAAATTTCAATAATTGGCACCAGCTGTGGTACGATTTCCTGCAGATAATGCAGTGGCCATTTTTCCAGTGCTTCCGCCAAAATTGTATGATTGGTATATGCACAGGTGCGACTTACCACATCAATCGCATCATCCACAGAAAGTCCCCGGGCAATTAATAAACGGATCAGCTCCGGGATGATCATCGTCGGATGTGTATCATTGATCTGGATGACTGCATAATCCGGCAAATCATAAAGGTTACATCCCCGTGCTTCACATTCTTTTAAAATCAGCTGTGCGCCATTACTTACCATAAAATACTGCTGATAAATACGAAGCTTGCGACCATCTTCATCACTGTCATCCGGATAAAGGAATAATGTCAGATTTTTGGCAATTTCTTTTTTATCGAAAGAAATCCCATCCTGTACAATGCTCTCATCCACAGAATCTATATCAAAAAGTTGTAATTTATTGGTACGGTTACCATATCCGGTTACCAGAATTTCGTACATGACAGACTGTAATGTCAGATTGCCGAAAGACACCGGAAAACCGACATCCGTACGTTTTAACCAGCCACTTCGATCCATCCACGGATTTTTTGTTTCTTTCTGCATGTGATCCGCAAATTTCTGCTGAAATAATCCAAGATGATAATTCAGTCCAATACCGGCCCCATTGTAACCAAGTGTTGCAATCGAATCCAAAAAACAGGCTGCCAGTCGGCCAAGTCCTCCGTTTCCAAGAGATGGCTCTGCCTCGATTTCCTCAATTTCACAGATATCTTTTCCATTTGCAGCAAGCATTTTGCGGACATCCTCATATATTCCGAGATTGATCATATTATTAGACAAAAGTTTTCCGATCAAAAACTCTGCAGATACATAATATACTTTCTTTTTTTCTTCATTAGATTCCTTCTGTTCTGCCATATCCTGCACAACAGCCATCAATGCCTGGTAAATCTCCTGATTACTGCTTTCTGAAATTGCTTTTCCTAATTTTTCCGATACTAACATTTCCAGCTTCATAATAAAATTCCTTCCCGACCTTATAGTCTGTGCTCTCAAAAGAATCTGATACGAAGAAACCATTTGATTCATTGTATCATACTTTTTCCTGTTCGTGTGTTTCTGCTTATATTTTATACGGCATTGTTATTTTTTTCTTGCAGCATAATATCCTTTTATAGTACAATTCTATCAAAAACAGAAAGGAGTCCAGCATGAAACAACCAAAACCAGAACAATACCACGAAAAAAAGCGTCATACGGAAGATCAGTTTCCGTATAACACTTATCTGTGCACTATACCGGATGATTTTACGGAAGTACCTGTTCACTGGCATGAAGAAGCAGAATTTATCGTCATTCAGAAGGGATCCGGCACAGTTTTTGTAGACCTGACACACTATCATGTGACAGCCGGAGATATCATCATTGTTCTTCCGGGACATCTGCATGCCATCAGAGAAATTTCAGGTCAGAAAATGGAATATGAAAATATCATTTTTCGTCCGGAATTACTATCCTCCGATAACCACGACGTCTGTTTTGAAAAATTTCTGTATCCATTGTTCTCAGGGCAAATTCAAACAGTCGTCCACATTCACCCACGTCTGTCCTACTACCCGAAAATTCATGATCTGATCCAGACAATGGATCAATTATGCAGTAAAAAACCTGCCGGATATCAACTTGCTCTCAAAGGCTCTCTGTTTCTTTTCATGTTCCAGCTTCTTTCTCTGGACGATAAAAAAGAATTATCCAACATACAGCAACGCTCACTGGACAAGTTAAAATTCATCATCACTTTCACAAATGAACACTTGGAAGAATCTATTTCCATTTGCCAGATTGCCTCTGCCTGTTATTTCAGTGAATCACACTTTATGAAATTTTTTAAGACACATATGGGCATCAGCTATATCCATTATCTGAATGATGTCCGGCTGGCACATGCCAGAAATCTGCTGGTTTCAACAAATCTGTCTATCCTGGAGATCGCACAGAAATCCGGTTTTGAAAATGCTTCTTATTTCAATCGGAAGTTTAAAGACAAATATGGCATTACTCCACGCCAGGCAAGATAATAAAGCGGACAAGTCCGCTTCAAACTCCCTGAATCCCTCAATCTTTGAGGGACTTGTTACGCTTTGCGCGCCAGATGCAGTCTGCTTTAGCAGACATATTCCACATGCATCTGGTCGCATCCTCGCGGAGCATTTTTTGTTTGCTAGGAAATTCATCGCAATTTCCTAGCAAATAAAAAATCGCTTAAGACTCACGGTCTAAGCGATTTTTCTGTCAGGAAGGTTTTTTTACATCCCCGTCTTTATCTTCCAGTATTGATCTATACTCATATCGCGGAATAAAATTCCGCCTATCACATTTTTTATAATATTCCATAAAAATACGATCCATAACCATTGGAATCTGACTTTCATCCGGTTCAACGCATGCTACATCATGTAGTTTATTGCCACAAAATTTATATACACATGTAAATTTGTGTAAGTGCACGTCGTGCGGCACGCAGTGCAGGGTAGCGCAAAAATTTATCAAAAACACTGTGTAACTTAAGAACTCCTACCATTTTTCCTCAAGGAGTGATTGCTAGCGACTGAGGCAAAATGGTAGGAGTTCATTATAAAACCTAAATGGTAAATTTTAAGCTACCCAAAAAAATACAATTCCCGATAATGTTCATACCGATCCTGGAAATTCTCCGTATCTTCTTTTTTCACAGAATGCAGATACGCATGACGTCCCATATCCTCCTCACTGCTCTCCAGAATACTTACACCAATATTGGAACAATGATCCGCAATCCGCTCCAGGCTCGTTGTCATATCCGTCAGCACAAATCCCATCTCAATGGTACATTTGCCCTCTTTCAGACGGATAACATGACGCCGTTTCAGCTCATCGCTGAGGTCGTCAATAACCTCCTCCAACGGCTCGATCTCTCTGGCCAGTTCCTTATCGTTATTACTCAGTGCCTGAACGGTCAGATTTACCAGATCTGTTACCGCTCTGCGCAGATACATGATCTCGGAACTTCCCTCAAAGGACATTTTCAGACCTTTCTCCTTCATCTCCTGCGCGCTTTCCTTTAAGTTCACGGCATGATCGGAAATTCGCTCAAGATCGTTGATACTGTGCAGAATGACAGACATTTTTGCACTGTCGTTTTCCAGCATATTGCGGTTTGTGATCTGGATGACATAGGAACCGATCTTGTCCTCGAAATGATCAATTCTGTTTTCCAGTGTTTCCACAGTTGCTGCTTTTTCCTCATCGTACTGATCCATCAGACCAAGCGCATCTACTAATGCTGCCTCACTCATATGTGCCATATAAGCGGTTGCTTCCATACAGTGACTGATTGCCAGTCCCGGCTGCTCCAGGAAACGAACATCCAGTTTTTTCAGCTCTTCCTCAGACTCCTGTACACCATGCTTACGCTCTGTATGATCCTCTTTGATGGACATGTATGCCAGTTTTTCCAGTACTTTTGCAAACGGAAGCAGTACAAGAGTAGCTGCTATGTTGAAGATACTGTGTACAACGGCGATTCCTGCCGGTGTGGCTGCATCTCCAAGAAAATCAAAATGTACAAATGCATTTATGGAATAAAATACGATCATAAATAACGCTGTACCTATGATATTAAAATACAAATGCACTAACGCGGTTCGCTTTGCATTTTTGGATGCTCCAATAGAGGAAATAATTGCTGTTACACAGGTACCGATGTTCTGTCCCATGATGATTGGGATCGCACATCCAAAACTTACCGCTCCGGTGCTGCACAATGCCTGCAAAATACCGACGGATGCGGAAGAACTCTGAATGATCGCTGTCAAAATCAGACCTGCTAACATACCAAGGATCGGATTTGTAAACATGGTAAGAAGATGTGTAAACTGCGGAACATCTTTCAGTGGCTCTACCGCGGAACTCATGGCATTCATACCAAACATCAGTACCGCAAAACCAAGTAAAATGCTTCCCACATCTTTGTGTTTGTCATTTTTGGATGACATCATCAAAAGCAGTCCGATAATTGCCAGAATCGGTGAAAATGATGTTGGTTTCAACATCTGGATAAAAAAGCTGCTGCTCTCAATACCGGAAAGACTTAAGATCCATGATGTAATTGTGGTACCGACATTGGCACCCATGATAATTCCGACTGCCTGGGACAGTTTCATAATTCCGGAGTTTACAAAACCGACTACCATAACGGTTGTAGCCGATGATGACTGGATAACGGCGGTGACACCGGCACCAAGTAATACCGCCTTGATCGGATTTGATGTCAGTTTTTCCAGAATTTTTTCCAGCTTACCACCGGAAACCTTGGTCAGACCGTCTCCCATAACATTCATTCCATACAAAAACAGGGCAAGTCCGCCAATCAACGATAAAATCGCAAATATGTCCATAAAAAGATTCCTCCTGATTTTTCTCCCCAGTTCACTCAGCACATATATTAAGAAAACGCTCATGCTCGCATGAGGAGTTTTTTTAATACTGCAAATGTTTCCAATTGAACTGTCATTAAGTAATAACATCATCTAACAATTACCACTCTAATTGATGTATGTAAAATTCAGGAGATTCGAATGTAAAGTCTTTGTAAATTTTTTACATTCTATTTACATTCACATTTTTGTTTCTTTTCCGGTGCTGCTTTTTTCTCTCTGGTCAGCAGCATTGACATGATCAGGGACGTGATCGGAACCGTAAGGATAATGCCGATGGTTCCTGCAATTCCCCGCATGATCTCGATGGCAATGGAATACATATTCAGTATCTGATGCATCTGATAAAAATATGCATAAATGATCATGACCACAGTGATCGTTGCCGCGATAAACGGTGCTTTATCTGCGGTATAATCATCAGACTGTGCCTGCTGTCCTTCTGCCACCTGTGAGTAAATGGTCTTGTCAAGCAGTGTGGAAATTCCTTTTTTTGTAATTGTAAAGTCATCTGCGTAACGGTTTCCATTATAATCATAAGTTTTGATCGTAAAGGAATCATCCGTAAAATCAATGGTTGAGAAAGAAGGCAAACATGCATTGGTTCTCTCTGCAATGTAGTACGGAGTGTAGTTTAACAGGATCAAAGTCCGCTATTACTTATTTGTAGTCCACTCAACGCCTGTGGAAGGCGTGAGTGAACTGTCTTACTTTCTTACAGAACTGGTTCCGGATTAATGGTCGGATGGGTTCCATTGATGGAGAAAATAACCCATTCTGCAATATTTGTTGCATGATCGCCGATTCGTTCAAAATATTTTGCAACCATCAGCAGGTCTGTTGCTACTTCTGCGCCTGCGCCGTTGTTCTGGACCAGCTTGATCACTTCTTTTTTTGTATCATCAAACATGGCATCGATCACGTCATCTCTTGCAATGACTTTCTTTGCCATCTCAATATCTTTTGCCACAAAGGCTTCCAGACCTTTCATTACCATCAGCATACATTCCTGGGACATCTGTTTCATACGGTCCATCATCGGCAGGTTTTTCTCATTTACCAGAGATAAGGATAATTCGGAAATATCCGCTGCCTGATCACCGATTCGCTCCATGTCTGTGATCATTTTCAATGCTGCTGAGATCAGTCGGAGGTCTCTTGCTACCGGCTGCTGTTTCATCAGAAGTTTCATACAGAGGGTTTCAATGTCTTTCTCCTGTTGGTCTACTTCTGAGTCAAATTCCATGTTTTTTCTTGCTTTTTCTGCATCCTGATGTACCATGGCTTCAATGGCATGCTCGATTGCCTGCTCTACCATGTGTCCCATCTGGATCAGCTCACCGTTTAAGGTATTTAACTGTCTGTCAAATTGATTTCTCATTTTTTATGTTCTCCCTTGCACTTACACATTGTTCCAAAATCTGCTCATCCGTTGTTCAAAATACACTGCTAAAACTCCGGATAAAATTCAGAAACTTCTGCACATCTGTTTAACCAAATCTACCGGTAATATAATCTTCTGTCTTTTTCTCCTTCGGTGTGGAGAATAACTGATCGGTATCACCATACTCTACAAGGTCGCCCAAAAGGAAAAATGCGGTCTGGTCAGACACACGAACTGCCTGCTGCATGTTATGTGTTACCATAACGATGGTGTACTGAGATTTCAGCTCCATAACCAGATCTTCGATCTTCGATGTGGAAATCGGATCCAGTGCGGAAGTGGACTCATCCATCAGTAATACTTCCGGATGAACTGCCAGCGCACGGGCAATACAGATTCTCTGCTGCTGTCCACCGGATACGCCAAGGGCACTTTTTTTCAGACGGTCTTTGACTTCGTCCCAGATTGCTGCGTCACGAAGTGATTTTTCTACGATGTCGTCTAACTGTGCTTTGTTGTGGATACCGTGTGTTCTCGGTCCAAATGCTACGTTATCGTAAATGCTCATCGGAAATGGATTTGCCTTCTGAAATACCATACCAACCCTTTTTCTCAGCAGGTTTACATCCATGTTATTTCCGTAAATATCTTCGCCGTCCAATGCGATCAGACCGTCGATCTTACATCCTTCTACCAGATCATTCATACGGTTTAAGGATTTTAAAAGGGTGGATTTACCACATCCGGAAGGTCCGATAAACGCGGTGATCTGATGTTCTTTAATCTCAAGATTAATATCTTTTAATGCATGGAAATCTCCGTAATGAAGATTCATATGCTCGATTGTCATTTTATTTTTTAACATGTTCGTTTCGTTATCCTCTCTCACATATTGCTGTTTGCAAATACGTTTCCTGTCACTTTTGTTTCGTAATCAAGATTCCAATACTTTAGTCCTGCTGCATTTTCTTTGCGATAACGGAAGATAAAATGTTGATCAGAAGTACCATTACCAGCAAAATAACTGCGGTGGCAAATGCCTGATCCGTATGCAGACCTTCCTGGGAAAGTACATACATGTGTACTGCCAGTGTACGTCCGGATGAAAGCAGGTTCTTCGGTAAGGTTGCCATGGTTCCTGCGGTGTAGATCAGCGCTGCTGTCTCACCGGCGATTCGTCCGATGGAAAGAATGACACCGGAGAGGATACCTGGAATGGCACTTGGAAGTACGATTCTAAATACTGTACGGAGTTTGCCTGCGCCCAGTCCGAAACTTCCTTCACGGAAGCTGTCCGGCACTGCCAAAAGTGCTTCCTCTGTGGTTCTTAAAACGGTTGGCAAAACCATGATCGCTACAGTTAAAATACCTGCCATTAAGGAGTAGGACATATGGCATGCGGTTACAAAGAACAACATACCGAACAAACCGTAAACGATGGACGGAATACCTGTTAATGTTTCTGCTGTAGTTCTGATGATTTTTACCAGTTTATTGCCTTTTTTTGCATACTCTGTCAGGTATACTGCAGAGAATACACCGATCGGAACTGCGATCAGCAATGCCACACCGATCATGATCAATGTGTTGATAATAGACGGAAGCATTGATACGTTATCACTGTCATAATGTAAGGAAAACAGTGACGGTGTCAGATGCGGGATACCTTTGCCCAGAATATACACGATCAGGTAGCCAAGCATCACAATGGTAAAAATTGCTGCCAGAATGATCAGTATTTTTAAAATCAGAGAGCCGACATAAATCTTTTTCTTTGTCTTTTTCATTATTCCTTCTCTCCTTTTCCTTTGATAATACTGAACGCCAGGTTAATGATCAGGATGAATACAAACAGTACCACACCGGTTGCGATCAGTGCTTCTCTGTGAAGTCCGGTTGCATATCCCATCTCAAGTACAACGTTTGTGGTCAGTGTACGCACGCCCTGTAAAATTCCTTTTGGCATACGCGGCTGGTTTCCGGCGATCATTACAACCGCCATGGTCTCACCAATGGCACGGCCGATACCAAGTACTACACCGGCTAAGATTCCGGATTTTGCTGCCGGGATCACGCATCGGAAAATGCTTGCCTCCTTTGTTGCTCCCAGTGCCAGTGCACCTTCAAAGTAGGCGTTGTTTACGGCACGGATGGAAGTCTCTGTCACACCAATGATGGTCGGCAGGATCATGATTCCAAGCAGGAAAGATGCAGTCAGAATGCTCATTCCGTCTGTCCGGTTTGTTCCGAAGATCATACGAACCGCCGGTACGATGACCATCAAACCGAAGAAGCCGTATACAACTGACGGGATTCCTGCCAGAAGCTCTGTTGCCGGTTTGATGATTTTGTAAAGTCCCTTCGGACAATATTTTGCAAGAAAGACTGCAGTAAAAATACCGATCGGCACACCTACTGCAATGGCACCGCCTGTAATGTACAGACTTCCGATGATCATCGGGAAGATGCCATATTTATCGTTTCCGGGCTTCCAAACCTGTCCGCCCAGGAATTTTCCAAGTCCTATTTTTCCCATTGCCGGGATTCCGTTTGCAAATAAGAAAATGCAGATCATGGCTACTGCCACGATGGAAATACAGGCAACAAGCAGGAAAATAATTTCAAACACTTTTTCTTTTCGTTTCATATGTTTTGTTTCTCCCTATGGGAATGCGCCACACAGATTCTTTTCTACATAAAGCGGACATTCACAATCCACTTTCGCTACTTGTTCATGAACACAATCGCTTTACGACCTGCGTTCAAATCGGAATCTGTAGTGACGCATATATAATTTGTGTTATTTAATGGAACTGATTATTTTACAGCATCCCACTGTGTAACTTCACCTGTGAAGATCTGTTTTACCATATCAGAGCTGATCTCATCGATCGGGTTTGCATTATTTACGATAACTGCGATACCGTCAAGAGCGATCTTTGTAGCTGTAACGCCTGTCTCCTCGTCTTTCAGATCACGGGAAGCCATTCCGATGTCACATTTTCCATCGATAGCGGATGTGATACCTGTTGTGGAATCTGTTGTCTGCTGCTCAATATCTGCATTCGGGTTTACTTTCTTGTAAGCCTCTACCAGTTTCTCCATAACCGGTGATACGCTGGAAGAACCATCGATTGTGATCTTTCCACTTGCTCCTGTAGATGTGAATGTGTCACCCTGTGCTACAGAGATATATCCGTCATCTGCGATTACCTGCTGTCCGTCAGCACTCATGATGTAGTTGATGAAATCCTGAGCCACATCACTTACGGTATCTTTTGTGATGATGTTGAACGGTCTGGATACTTTGTAAGATCCGTTAGATACGTTGTCTGTTGTTGCCTCAGCGCCATCGATCTTAACTGCTTTTACTGTGTCATTTAAAGAACCAAGGGAGCAGTATCCGATTGCATATTCGTTACCAGCTACTGTAGACATCATAACCTCTGTGTTGTTTGTGATGGTTGCATCTACCGTTGTCATATCTTCTTTCTCGCCTGCATCATTTTTTACTTCGATGCCAAACAGCTCGATGAAAGCGCCTCTTGTACCGGAACCGTCCTCACGGGATAATACGCTGATATTTCCGGAAAAATCAGAAGATGCATCTGCGCTGCCTGTGCTACCGCTCTCTGTTGCTGCGCTTCCTGCGTTGTCTGCTGCTCCGTTATCGCTGTTTCCACATCCTGTAAGTCCAAGTCCTGCTACTGTTGCTGCGCAAAGTACAAGTGCCATCATTTTTTTCAGTTTCATTTCGATTCTCTCCTTTTCGATTTACATCTTTTTCTTGTTTATTTTTTATGTACAGACCTGCATTGCCTTTGGCTTATTCGGGTCATGCTGGCAAGTTGTTTTGTTTGCCTTACGACGTATACTTTAATCAGATTTGGCTTTTCATACTATCAGGATTGCGCAAAAAAAAAGTAAAGCTTTTGTAAAAAACTTTACTTTCGAAGATATTTTCAGGGAGAATCTTTATTTTTCACAGAAATAAAAGCACAAAAAAGAGCTATCCGACTTTCTCGTCATCAGATAGCTCTGTCACCTGTTAAATCTAAGCTTCACTATATAACCTCCCTTTCTTCTATTTCTTTTGTCTCAACTATGGATCTCTACCTCTCAATGGACTTGTCCTCCTTTAACTGATTGTTTTATAATGATAAACTCTGTCAAAAGAGATTATTTTCTTGCTTACTCCATTGGACTGACCTCCTGTAGTTATTTAACGAAAGAAGATTTTTTATTTTGTTTTCTCTCTTCTTTTGTTGTCTTTATTGTATTGCACTTTAAGTGATTTGTCAACACTTTTTCTGTATATTTTTTATATTATTTTAAATTATCTGTTAATTATGCTTTATTGCATTATTTTGTCTATTTCAAGAATGCTCCGGAATTTTTTCAAATCGAACATCAGTCTCCAAACTGTTCTCTTGCAGTTTCAATATAATCTAAAGCATCTTCATGGTTCTGCTTTATTTCCTCAGCAGTCACTTCACGTCTGACTTTTGCCGGAGAACCAACTGCCAGCATACCATCCGGAATCACTGTTCCCTGTGTCACCAACGCGCCTGCACCGATGATCGCATTTTTTCCGATCTTTGCTCCATTCAAAACAATGGAACCCATGCCGATCAGTGCACCATCTCCGATCTCACATCCGTGAATGATCGCTGCATGACCAACCGTGACATGATCCCCGATCACAACCGGAAAACCTGCGTCTGCATGAAGAATGCAGCCATCCTGAATGTTGCTGCCTTCCCCGATAGTGATACTGTCATGGTCTCCTCTGGCTACTGCCTGATACCAGAGACTACTGTCTTTCCCCATACTGACAGCACCGACTACCGTTGCATTTGGCGCAATGTATGCACCACTTCTATTGCATGCTTTTTCTTCTTTCATCACTTTATACCTCTCCTTTTGTATAAAATTTTGTTCTTCTCCACCCTTCAAGTCGAACGCACGTGAGACTTGGTGCGTGATTCTGGTCAGCGAAAGCTGACATATTCTTTTCAGAATCACTGCACATCCTCGCGGAGCATTTATCTCAGTCGGAGATTGAACTCCCACTGAGAAATACTTGTTACTACTCACCACTTGCAGAAGTGGGAGTCTCAACTCAGACTGAGATAAAGTTTGCTATTCTCTGAAATCCCCTTACGACTGGTAATGCCTTGCAGACTCCGTCGTTGCCAGACCGCCCTCGCTGGTCTCTTTTAAGCAAGCCGGTAACTGATTTCCAATCCGCCGCATACTGTCAATGACTTCATCCGGATCAATGGCACTGCGGATTCCTGCCACGGCAAGCTGTGCCGATGTCACCGCATTGACTGCTCCATAAGAATTCCGCTTGATACACGGAACTTCCACCAGACCTGCCACCGGATCACAAACCAGACCAAGCATATTTTTCAATGCCAGAGCTGCCCCATGCATAATGGCTTCGGCATCTCCGCCCTGAAGACAGACCAGCGCTCCCGCTGCCATGGCACTGGCAGAGCCGATCTCTGCCTGACATCCGCCGGACGCTCCTGCCAGAGAAGCATTCTCTGCGATGACTTTTCCGATTCCGGCTGCCACATAAAGCGCCTGCACAAGCATTTCTTCCGTTGCCGGAAAATCTTCTGCAAAACTGAGTAATACCGCCGGAAGTACGCCACAGGAACCTGCCGTCGGTGCTGCAACGATACGCCGCATACAAGCGTTGGATTCTCCCATTTTTATTGCTTTTTCCATGACTTTTCCGATAAACGGTCCGCAGATATTGTTTCCGGACGCATTATATTGTTCCAGCTTTTCTCCGTCTCCGCCCGCGCGCCTGCTTGCAGAACGGCGCGCTCCGTCATAATCCTGATCTGCCTGCCACATTGCCCGATACATCTCATGCATTTTGGCAAAGGACTGTTCAGCAGTCCGCTCGCTCTCAATCATATCCGCCTGCTGTACAATCTCCCATACAAATTTCTCCTGTGCTTCTGCCAGTTCTACCAGCTCTCTCAGACTGTGATATTCTACTGCCATAATTATGGTTTCCTTTTCTACCTGTTATTCTATTCCCATCTACATCCTATTTGTGGAATTCGATCGGCGCTCAGTAAATCTTATAATTCAAGAATGCTTCTATAAAAAATAAGAGAACATCTTTTACCTTAGTAACATTACGCCCCAATTCCGGCAAAATACGTCACTTTCAGCACGCCTTCCACCTGTTCTAACCACTGAATGCCATCCTCGGAAATTGGCTGATCACATTCCACCACCATAACTGCCTGCTCACCCTTGGCAGAACGATACACCTGCATGGTCGCAATGTTGACATTTTTCTTTGCCAGCATGGAAGTAACTGCCACGATACATCCCGGCTGATCCATATTGTGTACGATCAGTGTCGGACATTCCCCTGAAAATCCAGTGTTGATGCCATCGATCTTATCAATACTGATCCGTGAACCACCGATGGAAGACACCTGTACTTCCGTATATTTTTCTCCGACACCGGTTAATCGGATCACTGCCGTATTCGGATGAGCTTCCTCCAGATGCGCCTCACCAAACGCCACCGTTATCCCACGCTGTGCCGCAATCTCGAAACTGTCTGCGATCTGGTAGTCATCCGGCTGCATCCCCAGCAGACCTGCAACCAGCGCTTTCTTCGTACCATGTCCTTCCCCGGTTGCCAGAAAGGATCCATACAAAAGGATCTCTGCTTTGCAGATCGGTTCTCCCAACAGTTTTCCTGCCACATAACCCATTCGCACGGCTCCCGCAGTGTGGGAGCTGGATGGTCCGACCATGATCGGACCTACGATATCAAATAAATCCATCGCTGTACTCTCCTTATTTTTCGGTCTGTTTATTTATAATGACGCAGACAGTAGACCGCATCATAGCGCAGACGCAGACGGATCCACCAGTTACTTTTTTTGTCTACTTCTGAAATTTTTGTCAAAAATGCGTCTACCGTACGCTCCTCAAACTGCTTGAGGATCATGCCTCCGTATGCTGCCTTTTCCAAAAGAACACAGACACGTTTGTACTCTCCCGGACTGGTCTCAGAAAAAGTATCTGCAATCGCGGTATCGGTATCTTCCATATTCCATCCAAGACTTGCATCAATTCCACGGATCGCAAGCAAATGATAAATTTTCTTCGTCTTGTATCCAATCCGCTCGCTGTCTGAAAAATAGCTTTCATGCTGTTTCCAGATGTATTCTGCCAGTATTCTTAAAATCTCTAATACAACAAAGATAGCAGTAAGCAGGATCACCAGCAAACCAACAATCCCAAGACAGATGGCTGCCACATTAAATACTTTTTTCAGGATTTCCGGTGCTTTTGAACCCTGATTACCGGAATTTTTCACAATGTTTGTATCATAGCCATTGTTGCTTAACGCCGCATTTTTCTGAACGGTATCCGGCAGACTTACCATCTGCTGTAATGATACAGAATCGAAATAATATCCCGGTGTCACATCTACCGGAAGCCAGCCGATTCCGTCAAAATAAACTTCTACCCATGCATGTGCATCTTTGCCGGTCAGAGATACCTTTCCGCCGTTTGCTGCGGACTGTTCCTCTGATACAAAATACCCTTCTACATAACGCGCCGGAATTCCATGTACCCGCAGTGACTCTACTGCTGCGGATGCATACAACATCGAATTTCCCTGTCTGGATTTTGTCAGGAAATAGCGGATCGGATCATAACTTTCCGGTGCTGCCATCGGTTTTTCCACATATTTCACGTTATTATTTAACACCGTTCGTACCTGACTTAAGGCACTGTAGATACCATCGCTTTCCGGATCATAATCATCCCAGAAAATTTCATTCATCAATTTCACCGTATCTGCATCTGTCTGTGTATAATTCTCATATACAAAATCACGATACACTGATTCCGTTTGGCAATACTGTTTCTGCGCCTCTGTGGTCGGATCGCTTACCCAGTCCTCTGCCACTGTCAGCTCTGCCGGTCTGGAACCGGACAGTTCTGTTCCGGAATAAGAACCAGCTCCACGCCAACCGGTACTAAACAGTCGGGAAGAACGTTTCTCTTTATAATTGGAACCGTTTACTTCCTCCATGCTGACTGGCAGATAGAAATAATATCGGGAAGCGTCTGTCACCGAAATACTCAGCTCATTTTCTTCCGGCTGGTTGTCCTCGGAGCAGAGTGCATAATATTCTGCCACCTGCATCTGTGGGTGAAATCCCTGCTGTAAAAACCATTTCATGATTCCGGCATTTTCATTGCCATACGTATAAGAAGGCAGTTCATGCCATACTCCATTCTGATATACTTCGCCTACAAAGCCTCGCAGATAGAGCATTTTCTGCTGCCCTGTCTGAACCTGGAGCATCTCATTCGAATTTTTCTGCAAGGAAGCTGCCTGTCTGAGATCTCCCTCCGGCAGAGAATCCTCACCGTAACGCCAGGTTCGGATCTGTTCCTTCCACTGTTGTCTTGCCTGTGTCACAGAATCCAGATTTTCCTGTGGAAGCGTCAGACCACCGATCACGCCAATCACCGACACCACTACAAAACAGAACAGATTTCTGGCAGTAACGTAACCGCCCTGAATTGCCAGAAATAATCCGGCTAATCCGATCAAAAACAGCATGCCCATATATGGTTGAAACATACCTGTCATCAATGCAAGCATCGTCCATGCCATACTGTATCCAATGCCACAGATCACTTTACGGTCTTTTACCATCCACCAGCAAAACTGTGCACAGAAAATGACCATCAACAGTGTAAATGACTGCATTGCCGCATTTTCCTGCGAAACGGAAAGCAATGCCACACCACCATCGTGTACTTCATTCCAGTACATAAGGATCATGTTGATCCAACTTTTGGCACCGGTCCAATATCCGTGAAAACCGGTCAGGATCAGTACCAGAAGCCATGGTCCTCCATAGTAGAATACCTTCATCCACTGTTTTTCTCTCTTTCTCTGTGACAACACACAGCAGACCAGTGTGGCGATCATCAGCAAATATACCATTGCCGATATCGACGGATACTCATTCCCCTCTGCATGCAGTACACTCAGACTGCCAAGGCACAGACAGAGGCTCAAAAGAAGGTGGATTCCTACTTTAATATGTAATTTTCCCTCACTATCCGGTACAATCCGATCAACGGTAAACTGTTTTTTCGTACGTTTCATAGTAATCTATTATCCTTAACAAATAATCCGGTACATTTCTTCTGTCTTATCTACCGGTATATCGATCATTTCACAGCTTCCACTCACGCTGCTGATCACTGTATCCAGATCTGCTCTGGCACTGACCACGGTGGTTCCAATCTGACCACTTAACGTATGCAGATTTTGCTGATATACGCCTGCAGACAGGATCAGTAACCGTGTAAAATATTCTTCCAGATGCTCTGTGATAAAATATTGCAGCGCCTGTCCACTGTACTCTGGAATCGGACTGCTCATCCACAACATCAGCATCCGCTGCAGATCCCGTCGATCCCGCACTTCACAAAGCTGCAGACCATTTTTACCCGGAACCGCCATACAGAATGCACATCCAAGCCGCAATAACTGTTCTCCGATCGCAGTACCAAATGCTACAGCTGTATTGATTTCTTCTACAGGATTTTCCTGCGGTTCTCCATGTTCGTCTGCTGCTTCTATATTCATAACTTTACGTCCCAGATCCGGTAAAAGTACCATATTGTAATGAGACGGATCGCTGGCTTCCCGCAAAATGAGATTCTCTGTCTTGCTGGAAAGCTTCCAGTGTACCAAACGGATATCGTCTCCCGGCACATATTCCCGGATATCAAACATCTCACTTGGATCATTTCCTTTCCGGTTCTGCATGCGCCCTTCTTCACGGGGTGCTCCAATGGTTGCCCGGGACATTTCCACATGCACGTTCACGGAACGCGGATATACGATGGTCTGTACCGTCTCAAAGGGACGAATTTTCCTTCGAAATAATTTTAACAGATCCTGCAGTAAAATCTCTGCACACTGTATCTTCACTTCCCCACAGCGCCGCGCCGGAATGGTCAGCTCCACTTCCCTGGATTTACCGGACAAATACATGAAATAATATTTGCGTTCTGTACTGCAAAACATGGTATTTTCAATATCCACGCCCATCAGAATACTACGTGCTGCATACAGAGGGAATCTGGAATACATCTTTACCTTTACTTTCAGGTCTTTTCCTTCCTGTGTTCCGGAAACAATTTCCATATCCACCATCATATTTCTGGCATCTACACGGCTCAATACAGCCATCAGCACGGCAAGCACCACCATCATGATCAGCAGAAATAACAGGAACCGATTACTGAATAAGAAAACAAGCACTGCCAGACACGCCATCAGGACAAGATAGCCGATCCTGTTTTTGTTCATATCCTTTACTCCTCTGTTCCAGGTCTGAGTTTCAGCAGAATCTCTCCCAGAATATCTTTTGCCTGAACGCCTTCTACCTGCGCCTGTGGACGCAGCACCAGACGGTGTGCACATACATCACAGAATACACTCTGTACATCTTCCGGAATCACATAATTACGCTCCCGGATCAGCGCATTTGCCCGCGCCATTTTAACAAGTGCAGAAACACCACGCGGAGAGATACCAAGTTCGATCAGCGGATGACGTCTGGTCTCCTCACACAGACGGATCGCATAACGCAGTACGCTGTCTTTTATCTCTACAGAAGACAGATAGTTCTGCACTTCCAGTACGTTCTGTGCATTTGTCACCGGTTTGATATCCAGCAGCGGATTGTGATAACGCTGCGCGGTAATGATCTGCATCTGGCTCTCAAGCGTCGGATAACCGATGGACAGACATACCATAAAACGGTCTAACTGTGACTCCGGCAACGGCTGTGTTCCGGAGAATCCCAACGGGTTCTGTGTTGCGATACAGATAAACGGCAGTGGCAGCACATGTGTCTCACCATCGATACTGATGGTATTTTCTTCCATAACCTCCAGAAGCGCTGACTGCGTCTTCGGTGAAGTACGGTTGATCTCATCTGCCAGAAGAAGCTGACAGTTTGCAGCTCCTTCCCGGTATTCAAATTCATTCGTCTGACGGTTAAACATCGTAAAACCGGTAATATCTGACGGCAGTGTATCTGTTGTAAACTGAATACGTTTATTGCTGAGTCCAAGCACTTTGGAAAATGCCAGTGCCAGTGTTGTCTTTCCGACACCCGGAGCATCCTCCAGCAGTACATGTCCTCCTGCATAGATTGTCATAAGTACTTTTTCAATGATCTCTGTTTTACCGATAAAAGCCTTACTGATCTCTTCTACGATCTGTTTTGACTGTTCCACGATCATTCCTGTGTATCCTCCTGTTCCGGGATCGCCGCATCTGTATCTTTTGTCGCTACATCTGCATCCTCACTCTTTTTCTTATCCTTGTCTGCAGATGTATCTTCTGACTCTGCACTGTCTGCATCTTCATGGTCGGAATCTGTACGGTCCGCATCTGTATTTTCAGAAGCGGCGGTATCCAGATTTCCGATTCCTGTATTTACCATCCATATATTGGAATTTTCATAAACTGTATTGCCTGAAACATCCGTATTGGTATTTTCCTCTGTGGTTCCTTCCGTCGTACCATCTGGATCAGTATCCGTTGTCTCTCCGGAGCCATCCGAAGTATTGTCTTCTACCTGCTCCGGGTCCAGTCCCATCATGGCACGGATACGGTTATGGGATACTACCAGACGCTTGTTCACTTCTGTCAAAATCTCCTCATTCGTCGGTTCTGTACCATTCTGTTCTGCCAGATCTGCCTCAACTCCTGCCCACATATCTTCCGCAGTATCATAGCCGGCAAAAATGTACTCCCACATACTAATATAAAAGTCTTCCCAGCCTTCCGGTACCTGAATATGAATGCGGCTGTCATCGATTCCAAAGGAGAACGGCACTCCATTAAGGATATCATCAGCGCTTCGGAACAAATTCGGCGCCCAGCCTTCAAATACCAGCGTAACGCTGTCGCTCTCCACACCGGCAAAGGCATTGCCGTAAATAGCAGACAGACCATTTGGAATTACTACTTTCTGCAGATTTTTCGCCTTGGAAAAAGCACCCGTTCCAATATTATCCAGATATCCTCCGGATGCCAGTCCGATTGTTTCTGCATCCAGCGTTGCTTCCGTACAATATGACGGCACTCCGGTCAATGTGACAAATCCATAGCTGTCAACCGTATACTCATACCATTCTGATAATCTGGATACCTCCTCCATTCCTAATGCTTTTCGTGCATGGTTCTCTGCTTTCAGCAATGCTTCTGCCACATAAGCATCTACTTCTTCATCTGACGGGAACTCCCAGGTATCCCAGTTTATATGCTGCCATCGAATATCTTCCCACATTCGATCGTATGCAGACTTATTCGGATAATCAATATAACCGGCAAAAGCATAGCGCCAGTCACGTATATACATTTCCTTTGAACTCTCCGGCACATGAATCCGTAATTTTTCCAGTTCTTCTTCCTCTGTCCAGCCATAATTAAACTGATATTCCCACGTTCCATAAAGCATCAGCTTCGGGGCTGATTCGCTGTTAAAGTATATATCCCGCAGACTGTCACATCCGGTAAATAATCCGAAATAAACTGCGGAATTGTCAAGGAACTCACCAAGCGACACGTTTGTCATATTTTTACAATCTTGAAATACACCCTCTCCCAGATAAACACTGGCATCTACCGTGAAATCTGTAATGGAATTACAACTGGTAAATGCATCGTTATCCAGATAGAAAAAGGTTCCTGACAAAGTGATACTTCCACCCAGATCTGAATTGCGGAATGCACCCGGATCCAGCCAGTGCAGTTCCAACATATCATCCCAGTTTACAGAATAACTTCCGGATGGACTTTTCGTATCCGCCAGCGCATAGTGAAACAGCTCCGTGGTGCTCTCCGGCAATGTCACCTGATCTGACACTTCTCCGCCTGACCGCAGGCCAAGCCATGGAGATCCATTACTATCCAAACCATATAACATTCTGGCATCTCCACCAATATCCACCAGACCATAAGAGGCTACCCCTGATGCTGCCGTAAAAGAAAGATGCCCGTCAAAGTAACCGGTAGAATCCGTCGGCGTATAAAAATAATACAGTCCGGTATTAATCGAATAACTGTCAGAAATCAGCGGCGCGTAATCATCTTCCATGATGCCTTCCATCGCATTGGATGCCACAAATCGCAGACTGTCACATCCGCAAAACGCCTCATTTCCAATTGTGATCGTATCGGTAGAATTGATCAAAATTCCCTGCAGCCCGATACAGTCTTCAAAAGCTTTGTAACCAATCTTCTTGATACTTTCCGGAAGTGTTACCCATTCCAGATCCTGACAGTCAGAAAAGGCCTGCTCTGCAATGGCATTGATTTCAAGCGAAGTTCCATCCTCTGCTGTCATTGTACCATCAAAAGAGGTAAGATTCTCCGGCACACTCATCAGCATAATGCCCGCATCTGATATTCTGTAATAGTAACCCTCTGCTGATTTCTGTAGCAGTTCTACGGAAACATCCTTATCCGTTCCGGAATCAGCCAGTTCTTCTTTTACTGTATCATACTGCTTCTTGGAATAACACCAGATAGCAGTTACATCACTGTCATTTAAGCATCCGTCTTCCAGATGAAGTGTTGTTCCATTTTTAGGCAAAATCAGTGTCTCAATACCTGTTCCTTTGGAAAAAGCATCTTTTTCAATCTGTTTTGCAGTATTTGGCAATGTAACGGATGTATTATTTTTTGAAACGATTCTGCGTATTTCACCTTTACTGCTTATAACAACACCACTTTTCATCGTGTATGTAACGGACGGATCATCCGCAGATGCCACACTGTTTCCGGTTCCATAGCGGATATTTGCATTATTCTCCTCCAGAAACTCCTCCATATAAGACTCCGGTACTACCAGTTTACAGTGATTAATATTTTCATAACTGAGTGACGGTACACCATCCAGCATCTCTGCCTCAATATGAATCTCGGATATCTGATTATCTGCATTCAGGTTTATATTGGTAATCGCCGCAGGAATTGTCAGTTTCTTTAATTTGTAAGGAATTCCAAGGATTTCCGTAGCTTCTTTGTTCAGCAACACACCCTCGTCTGTGGACTGATAAACCGGATTATCCTCATCTACCAGATAGCCACGGTTGACATGTAATCCTTTACTGCTGTCAGCAAGATATATTACCGTATCCGGGATTTTCAAATAGTCAACATCCAGATCTGTGGATTCGTCAATCGACACTGCCTGAATATATTCCGGCACAGTCAATTCATCATATTGCATTCGGTCAAGAATCGTACCATCTTTCATTCGTTTAACAGCTTTATTTGAAATACCTGTCAGTGTCTGCAAATAAGTCAGACTGTTTCCAGATGGATCAATTTTCCCGTCATCTGTCATCCAGAACACATTAAGCTGAACTGTATATTCACTGCTGAGTGGTACGTTCTCTGCCGGTTCAAGGATATGTCGTCCCTCTGTGGAAGTATATAACCACGAAACCAGTTTTCCATCTTCCATCCATCCAGGGAACAATGTTGTTAACGGTTCGGTTCCCAGATAGTCCCTCTGAAACCGATACAGATTCACAATGGAGCCTACCTCCGGATTTTGATCATAATTCAGAATCGTATCTGTATCGATCACAGAATTTTCTTCCTGAATTTCTTTGGAAAGTACAAAGATACGATTTGCTTTTAAACCATACGGCACCTGGCGCTCTACCCATGGTTTATTTTTGGTCAGTCGATAAGACACCTTGATAATCATGGTATCATCCGTCACCGTGGTCGGAATCGTCAGTGGAAATTGATCTTTCCAGGTTGTACCGCCATCAAAAGATACCGCATCAATCCGGATAAACTGATTCAGAGCACTTTCTCCCCAGACATAGCGATTTTCCCGGTCATTGGAATATACGAACGTATCCAGCGAATTATATATCAGCGTCTGATCAATCGTCTGTCCTTTATACATATAAACGGCATCCGCATCCCAACGCTGACAGATTACTACACCTGCATAGTCACCATCTTCATCTTCGGTAACATCTGAGATGCCATCATCCGGATATGGATGATCAGTAACACCATCTACCCGGTTGTTCCATTCTTTCTTTACTTCGGGATCTTTCGCGGTTGCAGACGGTCTTTTGTTATCAGAACCACCGTTATTGTTGTCAGAATTGTTATTCCCATTATTTTTGTCATCTGTGGACGGTGTTTTATTTGTATCAGAGCCGGAATTATTGCTGCTCCCATTTCCATTCGTGCTGTTCTGGCTATTTCCACTGCCATTACTGGCACCATTTCCATTCGGATCCGTGATCTGCCCGGTTCCGTTGCCGTTGATAATGATATCTGCATTGGAAGTATCATCCGTCAGATTATAGACCCCGCCATTCTGACTGCCAGTTCCATTCTGTGTACCGGTGAACTGATCGTTATTTCCACTGGCATCGCCACTGTTCACGCCAACGGTTACAGCTGTCGCACGACCATTCTGCAGATCTTTCTGGAAGAGATAGTCCGACTGGTTTGCATTTTCCTGATTGTTGTCCTGCTGATCATTCTGATTTTTTTCCCAGAGTTCACTGTTATCGCCGTTATCATCCGCGGTATGCTCTACCTGATCCTTGTTATCGGAAAAAACGACCTGATTATTCTGAAGCTTACGGTTGGAATCTTTTGGTTGAAAATTCACCCCGCTCTGGTAGGCAACTGCCACCGTTACCGCACCTGCCGTGATCACAGAAGCAGCAGCGATCGCCACACCCGCTTTTTTATTTCTATTTTTCATCTATTATACCCACTTTTCTCTTGCGCATAATCTTTCAAGAATGCTCCGGCATTCTTGTTGCGAGGTGCGCGTCATGCAATTGCATGACATACTTCAACTGCGCACCTCTGTAATCCTGCCGGAGGCTATATCAGATGGGGGATTGGCTCCCACCACTGATACTAGCTTGTTTCTCACCACCTATAGAGGTGGGAGTCATCTCCCAGCTGATGTAACTTCCTTTTTCTCTGTCGCTTGTCTATTTTTTATCACTCATTTATTTTTTCTGAACATTCAAAAAACTGCCGATATTTCGCTGTAATGCTTCAAAATCAATCGGTTTTGCATAGTGACCATTCATGCCACATGCAATTGATTTACGCTCATCCTCCACAAACGCATCTGCAGACAGACCAAAGATCAATACGGTCTGCGCATCCGGACGATTCAGCTGACGGATTGTTTCTGTTGCTTCCCTTCCGTCCATGACCGGCATCTGTATATCCATTAATATGAAATCATAGTAATTTTCTGGTTTTTCTTCAAACATCTGTACCGCAAGTTGACCATTTTCTGCCACATCCACCTGCGCGCCGAAACCGCCAAGGATTTCCTCTGCAACCATGGCATTGATCTCATTATCCTCTGCCAGCAGAATCCGTCTTCCATAGAATACAGATTCTCCGGATACTTCTTCCTCCTGACGCTCCTCGATTTTTGCAGCTTCCTGAATACTTGCTTCATCTGCGATCGGTAAGTGCAGAAACACAGAAAAATCGGTTCCTTTTCCCGATGCCGTATGAATGACGATCTCACCACCCATCAGTTTTACGATCTGGTCAGTGATCGCCATACCCAGACCGGTTCCACCGTACTTCTTCACCGTGTCAGAATGTTCCTGATCAAACGGGCGGAAAATACGCTGTACATAACTTGGATCCATACCAATACCGGTATCACGCACGCTGATCATCAGATCCAGTGTCTGTTCCTGGATCATCATCTGACGGAAGGTGACGATGATCTCACCTTCGGAGGTGAATTTTACGGCATTGGAAAGGAAGTTGATGATCACCTGATCCAGACGCAGTTCATCACCAACCACATAATCCACTGTAATATCTTCAAAATTAACCGCATAACGGATATTTCTTGCTTCCAGGTTCTTGGCAAACATATCGTACAGGCGCTCACGCATACGATTCAAACTGAACGGTTTGTGCTCCAGCTCTACCTTGCCTGCCTCAATACGTGACATATCCAGAATGTCATTGATCAGTGCCAGCAAATGTCCTGCCAGTTCTTCGGTCTTGTCCAGATACTGCATAGGCGGAGCCTGTGGTTCCATTTTCTCTTTTGCCAGCCGGAGCATACCCATGATACCATTCATCGGGGTACGGATCTCATGGGACATCCGGTACAGGAAACTTGTCTTGGACTGACTTGCTTCTTCTGCTGCATCCAGACGATCTTCGTATTGCAGAATCTTCTCATGTAACTGTGTGATTTCATACACAGACATCAGATCATAGACACCATCCTCTGTCCGTCGAAATCCAAGCAGCAGCCATTTTCCGGTATTCCATTTGACCGATTCTTCCAACGGTTCTTTGCCATCCCACTGTTCATACTTTTTCCAGAGCCTTTTCTCATCCTCCGGATCTGCCATATTAAGTCCGATATTTCGAATATCCTCCTGCAGCATCCGCAGATTCAGACCAAGCATGTCATAAAAACTGTCTGTAGCATAAACCGGCAGGAGATCCTCCCGGCGAACCATAATGCATGCCTCATTTCTCCAGTCATTGCAGGCTTCTAAAAAGTCTCGCTCCACACCTTCGATCTGCGCTCCGCCTGACCGGTCATTTCTGTATTTTTTTCGTTTGTAAGCAGTTCCAAGCAAAATAAATGCCACTGCCACTTCAATACATGCGATCACAACCAGCCAGAAATGTTCGCCGATCACGGTCAGTACACCTGCGATTCCAGTTACCACAACTCATGTCCCCCTGACAATTCAAAACAATAATAATAACGCATCATTAATTTCCACCACCGGTTACTGCTTTCATAACACAATGTAACCATTTTATGATAAAAGCTTGCCAGCGCATGTTTTTCATACGCAGACAGTTCTTTTTCTCCAAATTTGACTTTCTCAATATTTCTTTCCGATAATCATGCACCTAGCAGGATTTTACCCCCCCCCGATAGACTTCGTCAGGTATATCTGACTGTATATCCTTCAGACACTCAATCAGTATCGGATTAAAATTACCACACTCTCCATTCAGGATCATCTCTATTGTCTTTTCATGGGAATAACCTTCCTTGTATACACGTTTGCTCACAAGCGCATCGTACACATCTGCCAGGGAAACCACCTGAGCAGCAATCGGAATCTCCTCTCCCTTCAGACCATCCGGATATCCTTTGCCGTCATAGCGTTCATGATGCCAGCGACAGATCGAATATGCCATTTTCACCAACGGTTCCTCCTGATACCATTCCAGATCTTCCAGAATGGACGCACCAATCAGCGTATGTGTCTTCATGATCTCAAATTCTTCCGCAGTCAGTTTGCCTCTTTTATTCAAAATTTTATCGTCGATACCGATTTTTCCAATATCATGCAGCGACGATGCCATCACAATGATATCCTGCTCTAACCAGGAAATATGATACTTATCGGTCACTTGCCGCAAACGCTCCAACAACATTTTTACCAGCACATTGATATGCTGTACATGTAGACCACTCTCTCCATTACGAAACTCTACGATATGGCTCAAAATTGCCACCATGATCTTGCGGCTCTGCTCCTTCGCCTTGATCTGTTCTGTCAGGATCGTGGTCAGACGGCGCTGTTTTGCATATAATTTAATGGTATTGTATACACGTCGGATAACTACATTGGCATCAAACGGTCGATTGATAAAGTCAGAAACGCCCATGTCATAGGCTTTTCTGATATATGCTGCAGAATTTTCACTGGAGATCATAATAACCGGTGTATCTTCGATCCATTTTTGGTGGTTCATCTGCTCTAACACCGCAAAGCCGTCCATTCCCGGCATGACAATATCCAGCAGCAACAGAGAAATATCTCTGCCATACTGTTTCATCATATCGATACACAGCTCCCCGCTTTCTGCTTCCAGAATTTCAAAATCGTCATGCAACATTTCATAGAGAATCGCACGGTTCATTTCCGAATCGTCCACAATCAGAATTTTCTGCTTTGTACCGTCACTGTAATGCTTCTTCCAGTCCGTGGGATGACGATCTCTATCCCACTCAGTCACAATGGAATTTTTCTGTTTCTTTGCAATGTACATCACCTTATCTGCCCGGGACATTGCTTTTTCCACGGTCTGTTTTCTTACGATCACAGCACCGATACTGACAGACAAAAAGACACCTCTGCTGTCCGGAATCTGTATCATATGAATCTGATACTGAATTTCTTCCAATTTTTTCTCAAAATCTTCTTCTGAGACATTTGGCATGACCAGTAAAAATTCATCTCCGCCGTAACGAATCAGCGCATCGGTCTTGCGGATCAGTCCCATAATAGTGTAAGACACCAGATGAAGCAGACGGTCACCCAGATCATGTCCGTATGTGTCGTTGCTCACTTTAAAATCATCCAGATCCAACATGGCAATGCCGGCATTGACAACCTTATTTCGCACACAATCTTCAAAATACCGTCGATTGTAAGCACCCGAAAGCGCATCAATATACAGCTTGTCAAACAGAGAATCCTTGACATTTCCGGACAGGTCGATTCCTTCTCGTTCAATGATCAATTCTTCCTCCACCTGATGCGCCATCTCCATTACATATGGTTTGCCGTCAATTTCCACATACCGGGCAACGATCTCATACAGATCACTTCCGATATATTCCAGCTTGGTTTTCTGAGTTTTTCCCGCAAGCACCTTAGCTGCGATACATCCGTGTTCACTGCGCGCCTGTTCGGAACAGGATTTGCATTGACACATCTGCGTCAGTTTTTCTTCCTCTGACTCAATTGCCTCGTTGCTGCCAACTTCCTCTGCACTCAGCAGACGTACTTCTTCAAATATTTTTCTGAACAGGTCAATTTCTGCCTGTGCCTGCTCCCAAGTCATACTCATACCCTTTATCATAGCACTCCTTTAATCATTCCTGACTTTATTGATAAGATATAGCATTTTATCCAAATTCAAGAATGCTCCGGCATTCTTGTTGCGAGGTGCGCGTCATGCAATTGCATGACATACTTCAACTGCGCACCTCTGTAATCCTGCCGGAGGCTATATCAGATGGGGGATTGGCTCCCACCACTGATACTAACTTGTTTCTCACCACCTATAGAGGTGGAGTCATCTCCCATCTGATATACCATTGATCTCATCTTTTGCAGTATGTTTCCTTACGCGTCAAGTGCCTTGATCGCATCTACCGTAATCTGATACTGTTTTTCCACTTCTGCCAGTGCTTCCTCATAACCGACCAGTTCTCTTCCTCGTAAAATCTCTGTCAGTTTTGAACTCTCCTCAAACAGTTTTGTAAATCCAAGATTAGAGCAGACACCTTTCAATGTATGCGCTCCACGGAAAGCCAGTTCTGCATCTTTTGCCTCAATTCCGTCCAGAATCATCTGATAACTGGAATCATCCAGAAACTTTACGGCAAAACGCTTAATAAAACTCTCACTTCCAAGACGCTGCATTACCTCATCAAAATCTGCACCCATTTTGTCATAACACTCTTTGATACTCATTTTGTCCTCCTGTATCGAACCTTATAAATCCATATAAATCTTTATAAAATGCAAAAAGCCACGCATAGGGACGCGTGGTTTCACGATATGTTGTAATCAAATAATTCTCTTTTCAGTATTTTATCCTGCTGCCCTAATCTACCGTTCTGTCATTCCTTTTGCTGCCGTGTTATTTGACCTTATACTGCAACCTGCATTTTACCATATAGAACTATTATAGAGGATTGCACATGGAATCACAAGTAAAACGTAACAACTTTTTGGTTTTTTATGCAAATTTTTCCATGTTTAATTATTGTCCTTTGTATACATAAAATGCCTATTTTCTGCTTTTATTTTTTATCAATAGAATTTTCAGTATCATTTCCTATCAAGCAAAAAACTGCCGGGCGAAACATCTTCGTCCGGCAGTCCTATTGTAATAATTCAGGGAATATGACTAAAACAATATTTTTTCTAATTTATGTTCTGCTGATTAGCGAACGTCTTTGTCGATCGGCTCTACTTTTAATGCACACATAGCGATCAGACCAACTACTGCCATAATTGCCATGATGATGTAAGCAAGCTGACATGTCTTGTCAATGCTGTTGCAGGCAGATACTACAGTGATACCAACACCTGTCATAACAGAGTTCAGCGGCTGGATAACTGAAAATGCATTTTTGAAATCATAACGTCCCCAGATAGCTGCTGTACAGGATACCATTAAGTTGGAAGATCCACCTAACATTACAGCAAGGATCGGAAGGGAGATATAATGTAATACAGTTACATGTGTTAAGCAGCAAAGAACTGCTACAAGTGCCATAGCGTTGATCAGGATACCGGTTTTCTTTGTACCAATCTTAACGTCTAACCAACCTACTACAATAGATCCCGGGATAGCAAGCACACCTGCGATACCAAGCATCTGAAGTACGTTCGGAAGCTCATATCCCATAACCATAAATTTTGTTACGAAGTTTGACATGATACCCATGGACATGAATCCTGTGATACCAACTGCGATCCAGAGAACCCACATACGTCCTGTTTTCAGACATTTACCAGCTGTCCATTTGGATGTTTTCAGATACTCAAGAGCTGCCTGATGCTCAGCTTTTGCTTTCTCACCATCGAATGCAGGGTTGTTATCCGGGTATCCACCTTTTTCTTCCGGGAAATCACGAACGAAAAGGATTACTACGATACCAACGATAATTGCAATAACTGCGATTGCTACATAGTACATGGAATATCCAGCACTTTCAGCAAACTTACCTGCTACTGCAGATGTTGTAGCTGCAGATAACGGATAACCAGCTGTACACAGACCCATGGCTACACCACGTTTTGTCGGGAACCAGTGTCCGATGATCTCACCTGCAAGCAGCATAGCAGATGCAAGGGAGAATGTGTAGATTACTACATAACATACAACAACACCTACTGTGTTGTGCATCTGACCGATTGCTACTGTAAATACAGCAGTGATGATCATACTTAATCCCCAGTAAAGACGGATTGAATGCTTATTGATCAGACGACCAAGAATAATACTTCCAACGATACCAAACGGTACTGCAATAGTTGACATTGCATAAATAGCACCCTGATTGAGTTTCAAAACATTAACGAAAATGTCACGTGTTACGTTCAGGGAATCTGATGTCAGTGCGGAATACACATAACATGAGAAGAACGCCAGAATAACTACGATGTAGCCTTTTACACCGAGGTTCCAGCTACTGGTCTTTTTGTTGTTCATTTCAACTTCCTCCTATAATACCATTAAACCATATGTTACCTTCAAAACCTTACTCCCTACAGACATTTGTCCGTCACGTCCATGGGGTAGTTTCGAATGCGATACCCGTATTTTAGCTTAAGAATTTCTTAAAGTCAATCTATTTTCACCAAACCAGAGCAGTCCGTCCTTCTCTTTTATGTGTAATTTGCACAAAGAATTTTCACTTATCCGTTTTGTGCATTAGTGTTATGCGTTATACAAATTTAACTCTGCAATTTTTTCCTGCATTTTCCAGATTTCAACATTTTTTTCTAAAATCGCCGTTTTTGTTAATCCATTTTTGTTATTAAAAAATTGCCGTTCTCTTCATTATAATGTTTTTATTTCCGTACTATTTTTGAGATTTTTGTCTCAAATCCCTTAAAATCGTGTATCTTATAAGATTTTTATAAAATTTTTGTTAATTTTTTCTCAAGCATTTCCATAAAAATTGCGATCGCCGGATTGTAATTATTCTTACACCATGCCATAGTGATGTTATGATTTTTCGCCTCCGGCACATCAATATCGCGGATCACTACATGAGGATTCTGCTTTTCGATACTGCGGTTTGTAGTAATCGCAACACCATTTCCAGTCTGAACCCACAGCATGACGTCCTCCATCTTCTCCACCGGAAAGATATTCGGGTGCAGTCCACATCGCACGCATAGATTGGTGATATACCGATAGCCTTCCTCACTTGCTTTCGGTCCTAACTGGATAAAGCGCTCCTCCTTCAGATCCGCCAGCGAAATCGTCTCCTGCGCCGCCAGCGGATGGTTTCGGTTCAGCATGATGCAGGAATCAAACTTCTGAATATTTACGGTCATAAGATCCGGTTTATCATACAGGGAAAAACCATAGGTCAAAATGAGATCCAGATCCCGGGCATACAACCGCTCCGGCAGTTCCTTCAGAGAAAATCGCTCCAAACTCATTTCGATATTTTCATATGCCTCCCGAAATTCCCGGATCACATCGTCAAACAAACCGGAAATATCATAGATATCCAGAAATCCGATATGCAGATTTCCCTCATATCCGGAATTGGCATGTCTGGCTTCCTCCACCGCCTCCTCATAGTCTGTCAGCAAATGTAGCAGGCGGTTATACAGCACACTTCCACCCGGTGTCAATTTCAACCGCTTTTTATCCCGCACAAAAAGTTTCGTTCCAAGTTCCTGTTCCATGGCACTGATCTGGCGGCTCAATGCCGGCTGCGTGATAAACAGACATTTTGCTGCTTCTGTAAAACTCAGGCACTCTGCCACTGTGACAAAATATTTGATCTGATTAAATGTCATATCCGTTTCCTGTCCTTCCCGTTATTTTTTATCTATTTACAAACCTATCTATTCTCAAATATAGGTCATTGTCCATGCAAATAGTATCATTTCCATAACCTATTTGCAACAAATCCATTACCAAAAGACATATTTCTATAATACTTTTGCATGTATTGAGAAAGATACATCACTAGTCAGACCAGTTGCTTCCTGTTACACTGAATTTAACCAAGAAATCCATTTATAAAATAGCAACTTACTTTTTGGATTTCAGCTACAAATTCAGGTTACTTATTGAGGTTATTAAAAATTTAGGAGGTTTTACAATGAAGATTTTAGGTATCGTGGCTGGACGCCACAACGGAAACAGCGAAATTTTAGTAAAAGAAGCGCTGCTTGCCTGTCAGGAGGCTGGTGCTGAGTGCAAACTGATCAATTTATTTGATTACAACATCGAGCATTGTACCGGATGTGAAGCATGTACCATGCAGATGGGTGATGTAGCAATGGGAAAACTTGATAAATACAATGGCTGTATCTTAAAAAGCAAAGATGATATGGACAAGATCGTTCAGGAAATGTACACCTGCAACGGAATCATTGTTGGTGTTCCGACCTATGATCTGACACCAAGTTCTCTGTATCTGAAATTTGCACAGAGATTTCTGGCATACGAGCTTTCTTTCCTGCTTGAGATCGGTGCAGTCAAAGAAGATCCACATATGGTAGGCGGACTGATCGCTGTCGGCGGTTCCTGCCATGACTGGCAGACACTTGCCCTGGAAGGCATGGGCGCGACCATGTTCACACAGTCTGTACAGGTTGTTGACCAGATGCTGTCCACAAGAAATGGTCGTCCGGGTAACGTATTACTGCGCGACGAGCAGATTGAGCGTGCTCACAAGATGGGCGAAAACATTATTAAAGCAATCAACACTCCGGTAGAAGAGCGCGGATGGCTTGGTGATCCGGATCAGGGAATGTGCCCGAGATGTCATTCCGCACTGATCTACAAAGGCGACAAACATTGGGATGGTATTGAGTTCCCATTCGAGTGTGCAGTTTGTGGTGCAGGTGGAGATCTGGTAAAAGACGAGAATGGCGAGTACAAATTTGTACTTGCTGAGAATGGTCTGATCCGTGATCGAAATGTAAACTCTGCCCGTGCAGAGCACTTAAATGAGATCATTAAGACGAGAATTGATTTCTTTGAGCATATGGATGTGGTTCAGCAGAAATATGGAAAATATAAAGAACTGAAATTCCCGGCTATTTAGGGTGGCACAACGCAAGGGTAAGCAGTGTGGTTTTAAAACACAACGTAAAAGAAAGGGACTCTGGCTATTTTTCTCGGCCAGCGATTGTTAGCGGACGAGACAAAATTGCAGAGTCCCTTTTCATAACCCACATTTTAAACCACACAATTACCCGAAATATGATTTTAGCGTCCACCACGCTTGTTCCACTTGCGGTTATTTTTTATAGTCTTAAACCGGCGGTCGCGTCCTTCTTTTCTACGATGGATACGACGGATATTATTATACAGTAACCAGATGATGAGCACGACAATAATTGCTCCCACAACACCTCCGCCGATCAACAGCAGTTTCTTTTTGCTGATCTGTGTATTGGATTTTGTTGCAGAAGTATTTTTATTCTGCGCATCGTTCCCGGTTTCTGCACTTTTTTCTGACAGCTCTGTCTGGTTATCGTTTTTACTTACCGTACCAGATTTTTCCCCAAACGGATAAGCAGTGATCTTCGCTCCAGTCGTGACCACATTGGCAGTTCCAACCTGTCTTCCACCATAAGAGTAAACCAGCGTTCCAAGAATGCTGTCACTTGTCTGATCATAATTAACCTCTGTCTGTGTATCTGCAAAATTTGCATTCGCCGGAAGTATGATCTGTGCCGTACTGTCTACTTTTGCAAAGGCATTCCATTCTGTAAACAAAGAATTTCCTGTACTTTGCGTATTTTCGTAACGGTTTTCATTCTGTGATACGTTAAAAAGTTTAAAGTTGTCAAAACAATAATCAAATAATGTTCTGGTATCGCTGTACTGACCGCCTGCGCTGCATCCCATAACCACGCAGATCAGTGTCATGCCATCTTTTTCTGCAAAAGTTACCAGTGTATTTCCGGCATCAGAAGTCCATCCGGTTTTACCACCTACACAGTATTCATACAGATTTTGACGACCTTTGTATGCGCTGATCATCTGATGATGATTGTTCAGCGGAGTTGGATCCGCATGTTTGTTTGTCGGCGGGATTTCATAACGCACGGTTCCCACGATTTTACGGAACATACTGTTTTTGATCGCTTCTCTGGAAATCAGTGCCATATCGCGGGCGCTGACCACATGATTCGGATCCGGCAGACCGTTACAGTTGTTAAAATGCGTATTGGTGCAGCCAAGTTCTGCTGCTTTTGCATTCATCATATCGATAAATTTCTGATAGTCACCACCACCCACATGCTCTGCCACAGCGTAGGAACATTCATTTGCCGATTCCAGCATGATCGCGTACAGACACTGTTCCAGCGTCATTTCCTCATCCAGATCTCTGGCAATATGGGAAGTGCCACCTTCATTTTCGTATACCGCTGTTGCCGAAAAATGTACAACCTCATCCAGACTGCAATTCTCCAGTGCCAGTAAAGTCGTCATGATTTTCGTAATACTTGCCGGATAACGCGGTGTATCCGCATCTTTTTCAAATAAAACGGTGCCAGTGGACGCATCCATTACTACTGCACTTGATGCCTGCACTTCCGGTCCCGTCGGCCACTGTGCTGCCTGCGCCTGCGTGTTCTGTTCGCTGACATCTTCCCCCTCTGCAAAAGCCGGCGTTGTGCCAAATATGCCAACCGCCATTGCCACACACAGGAAAATGCCTGTCATTCTCTTTAATATTTTTTTCATTTTTTCCTCCAAATATGCCAAACTTCATCGCAGCTTTCGCTGACCGGAATTACACACCAGGTCTCATTTCAAGAATGCCTTGAACGTCGTTTGCATACCTTCGTACCTTTACTCTATTTTTCCCATAAATGTGTTGATTATATTCTTCCCCAAAAAACTCTGCACATCTTTATAGAGTATTTATCTCAATCAGCAACGGAATTCTTATTGAAAACGGTCTGTCCCTTCATCATTTATAGATATGAGAGGATTCTCTATTAAGTTCAAGTCGAACGCACGTGAGACTTGGTGCGTGATTCTGGTCAGCGCAAGCTGACATCTTCTTTTTAGAATCACTGCACATCCTCGCGGAGCATTTATCTCAGTCGGAGATTGAACTCCCACTGAGAAATACTTGTTACTACTCACCACTTGCAGAAGTGGGAGTCTCAACTCAGACTGAGATAAATAAAAATTCACACAACAATTATCATAACAAAATTCACATATTCCGTCCAGTAGAAACACCTCTCAAGTGTTAAGAAACAGGCATTACAGCGAAAAATTCAGGATATCTTAATAAAATTCACCCGTATTTCTCTGCAAAACAGCGGTATTTCTCTTGTCGCTCCATGAAACTTATAGTAAAATACCAAGCAGACACAAAATTTTCTATAAAAAATTACTAAGTACAAACCTAAGACGTTTTCTATAAGAAAACTACCAAATATCGTAAGTACATAAATACAATAGTGGACACCGTTTGTGTCTGATTTTTTACTATAATTATCACAATTCCATTGTTTTTATAATGGAAATTTTACAAAACAAAAGTATTTTTAACGATGAAAGGAATTATTTTTATGAGATTAAGAAATGTACCGGGCTCCCGGGAAACCATCGCTGATCATCCGCTGTGTTTTCTGGAAGAAGACCCACAGGCCGGAAACTGGCATACAATATTTGGAAATGACAACCCGATCCGCATTGAAGTAGGCATGGGAAAAGGACAGTTTATCACCACTCTGGCTCAGCAGAATCCGAATATTAACTACATCGGTATTGAGAAATACTCCAGCGTGCTTGTCCGCGCTCTGGAAAAAGCAGATGCTATGGAGACACAGCCGGAAAATCTGCGTTTTATCCGTATGGATGCAGAAAACATCTGTAATATGTTTGCAAAACATGAAGTGGATGGTATTTACCTGAACTTCTCCGATCCATGGCCAAAGGACCGCCACGCAAAACGCCGTCTGACTTCCCAGACCTTCCTCGGCAGATATGATAAAATTTTGAAACCGGAAGGACATGTGGAATTCAAGACCGACAACAAAGATCTGTTCCAGTTCTCCCTAGAGCAGGTAGAGCCTGCAGGATGGCATTTAGATGCATTTACCTGGGATCTGCATCATGATGAAACACTGAATCAGGGAAATGTTATGACTGAATATGAACAGAAATTTTCCTCCATGGGAAATCCGATCTGTAAGATGATTATCTCAAGATAACATCCATAGCGTATTTATCAACGTCGATCAAAATGAGCTACCTAGAATATTAGGCAGCTCATTTTTTAATCTCTGTAAATAAGCAACTCCTGTTCCTCCACAGTCAGTTCCGAACGCCATTCTTCTGCGGCAAGAAGTTTCAACTTTTCACTTTTTGTAAAGCGTTTGATCCTTGCCTCACGACTCATCGCTTCTGATTTTGTGTCATACACTTCCAGATACACCAGCTGCAATGGTCCGCGTCCCCGTGTATATTTGGCACCCTTTCCGCTGCGATGCTGTTCCAGGCGTGCTGCAATATCATTCGTCCATCCAGTGTAGAGACTTCCATCCCCGCACTTTAAGATATATGTATAATTTCTCGTTGTTTCTCTCATGTTCTCTCCAATATTACCCTTATTTTCTTAAATTATTTCTTATTCAGCATATTTCATCTATATCGTACAATAACAGACTCATCCTGTTTCATCTCAGTCTGAGTTGAGACTCCCACTTCTGCAAGTGGTGAGTAGTAACAAGTATTTCTCAGTGGAAGTTCAATCTCCGACTGAGATAAATGCTCCGCGAGGATGTGCAGTGATTCTGAAAAGAAGATGTCAGCTTGCGCTGACCAGAATCACGCACCAAGTCTCACGTGCGTTCGACTTGAATCATCCGAGCACCATTTTCATCGGATTCGTATATTCCAATTGCAGTTTCTCTGCTCAGGGCGCACAGTCCATATTTTTCGCATATCTTACTGCACACCCCAAACATCCTTATAAAAAGCAATCGAACCTGCTGTATTTTATTCACGTACCTTCCTTTTTACCGACCAACGTATAGCGTTTTATCCAGATATCAGGTGAGACGTCTGACACCGGATACCAGGATTTTTCTTCTCCGGTAAAACTGTATTTATTTTTTCGATTGCGAATATTAACCGGTACACTGTTATTATACACAGATTCGCTGCAATGCGTGAACAAAACTTTTATCGAATATAGTCCATCGGATTTACCGGTTTTCCTTCTTTTGTCATGGAAAAATACAAGTTTGCGCCTTCTACGGAATAGTATTTGGTCGGCTCTGCCAGATAACCGATAGTATCGCCCTGTTTCACGTAATCTCCCGCGGATACTTCGACTTCTTTTAACTGACCATAGATTGCCTGATAGCTGTCACCAAGCCCGATGGTCACAGTCTGTCCTGTTTCTGCAGTCGTATCCACACCGATCACCTGCCCGTCTGCTGCCGCTGTCACGCGGTCATTGACTGCTCCCGCAATGATCAGTGCCGGATTATACTTATACTGATCCAATGTGGCAAAATAAACCGAACTATCCATGCTGTAGTTCAAGATCACATCGCCTTCCAGGGGCCAGCTGATGGTGTCCGATGCAGAAAAATGCATCACCGGTTCTTCACTGGTCTGCACCTGACTGTTTAACGCCGTCGTATCGGTGCTTCCCTGTACCGGATCTGTCTGTGAGATCCCTGTTGTATCAGTCTGTGCGCTGAGATTGTCGGAAACCTGTGATTCCGGTGTCTGTGCCGCCATGGTTTCCTGGGTCTCATCCCCGGTAGAGGTGGTATCTGTCTCAGGCTCCACCCAGTCGTTTTCTGCCAGTGCCACCGCTTCATTTTGTGCGTTTTCCGCATTTTTCTTTTCTCTCTGATAAGCCCCCGCCATGGCAATGACTGCCACCAGCATGATCACTCCTGCGGTCAGATATGATTTCTGTGTATGGATGATTCGTCGCCGTTTTTCCTTTTTTTCAACATGCTCTGTCTTTTTCTGCTTTTCCATTTTTCTCCTCCAGATTCCAGTTATTACTTATGGTTTTACTGTTATTCTTTCCGAAAAAAATGGATTTATTCAATGCAGTAAAAACGGACTGCAAAAAATACGGAATATTATATGCCGATTTCTATATACCCTCAACTAACTTTTACCATGATTTGATGCTGACACCAGTATAATAGTAAGTCAAAATTTCGCGGCAGTTTTTCCCCTGTTTTGCCCGCTCATTTGCCCCATACTGGCTAAGTCCCAGTCCATGTCCGATGCCTTTTGTGACAATACGGATTTTCCCGTCCAGTTCAGACAGATAGAAGCAGGCAGAATTCAAATGCAACGCCTGACGCACCGCTTCCCCGTTTGCTACCGTTATTCCATAGGTTACCTCCGTCACATATCCGGCACTGTCGCGTTTGGATAATTCCAATGCGCCGGGCATTTGAGCCGCATCCAACACCTCATCTTGAAAAATCAATGCCAATGCATTTACAAAATCCTGTTTTTCCATGTAACTGACATTCAAAAATCCGTCCGCAAGCATATCATCTTCGCTGTCGACACTCTGTAGCCAGATATAATCCTCCTGACCGGGAACTTCGGATGCGTTTCTGGTTTTACAATTTGCGGCATAATGATAAGCTGCCTGAATCGTCTGATCTTCACAGGTCAGGATTTCGCCGGAAGTTTCCTCCACTACCTGTCTGAGTTTTTCCATGTTGGATTCGTAAGAAGTTCCCCAAATTTTCTTCAATTCCTGTTCTGTGTAACTTTCTAACTCAGAATCAGATACAGTCCATTCTATATTTGTGTCCTGAATCTTTTTACTTTTGTCTGAGTCATTTTCACTTGTTGTACTTTTTCCTGTCTCTTTTTTTGCTGACAGATTTTCTTCCGATACATTTTCACCTGTCTGAGTTTTGCCTGCTGCATCTTCATCTGTTTGTGCTTCTGCCAATGCTTTCTGATAGCTTTTCCACAGGTTGGTTCGGGCAATAATCGTCTGTGCCTTCAGGCATTCCGATTCACTATCTATCGAAATTTCCCGTGCCACCACAAAGGGCAATTGTTCTTCGATCTGCTTCTGTACAGGATCTGTCTGTTTTCCTCCAAAACCGCCTCTCACCCAGACGGTCAGCAAATACGGAACAAAAATAATTAATATAAAAATTGAGCCATAAAGTTTGAATTTTTCTTTCATTCTAAACTTTATGACTCAGATTATTTTTTATTCCACAGATAATTTATTATGAACTTTAATATTCCTATCATCTGCAGAATTTCAATTCTTATCCGATAATTACTACATCTCAGAAAAAGCATTCGATAAAGCTGCAAATTCTGCAAGTGTCAATGCTTCACCACGGATTGTCAACGGTTTATCAATCGCTGTGATCGCCGCCTCAATCTGCTCCTTGGTGAAATTAATCTCACCGGAATTTTTCAGTCCATTTACCAGTGTTTTTCTGCGCTGATTGAAGGATGCGCGGATAATACGAAACATCAGTTTTTCGTCTTTGACATCAACGACTGGTGTCTCATGTCTGGTCAGACGAATGACTGCGGAACCAACATTCGGACGCGGCATGAAGCAGTTCGGTGGCACGTTTGCCACGATTTCCGGATTTGCATAATACTGTACTGCCAGAGACAGCGCACCGTATTCCTTGGAACCCGGTCCTGTTTTCATACGGTCTGCAACTTCCTTCTGCACCATGATCGTAATGCTCTCGATTGGCACATGGCTCTCGAACAGACCCATGATGATCGGTGTCGTAATATAATATGGCAGATTGGCTACCACCTTGATCGGACGGCCGCCGTTTTTCTCCTCTACCAGTTTGTTAATATCTACTTTTAAAATATCTTCATTGATGACAGTTACATTATCAAACGCTTTCAGTGTGTCACCTTCCAGAATCGGGATCAGCACTTTGTCGATCTCCACCGCAACAACCTCACGGGCTGCGCAGGCAAGATACTGTGTCATGGTTCCGATACCCGGTCCAATCTCCAGAACAAAATCGTCTGGTGTGATACCGGCCTCGTCGATAATGCGCTCCAGCACATGAGTATCGATCAGGAAGTTCTGACCAAATTTTTTCTGAAATGCAAATTTATAACGGTTTAATACCGCAATGGTCTCCTGCGGATTTCCAAGATACGGTTTTGGTCTGTTTTCACTCATATTCCTATGTTCTCCTATATTATATGAAAAACAATGATTTTCCATATTCAAGTTTTATACTCTGCAAATATTGTCTATTTCTAACCAACTCAAATGCAAATGAGAATTAATGCACAACTCACTTTCTTATTTGGATAAAAACAGCTTTCTTGCATTTTCTTCGGTAACAGCAATCACTTCTTCTTTGGAAATTCCTTTCAGATCTGCGATTTCCTGTGCCACATAATCGATATACGCGGAATTGTTGCGTTTTCCGCGAAACGGTGTCGGTGCCATGTACGGACAGTCTGTTTCCAGCAAAATGCGCTCCAGAGGAATCTGTCGTGCAGTTTCTTTCGCCTTTTTCGCATTTTTAAAAGTCACCACCCCGCCAAGTCCGATATGATATCCAAGCTTTACATATTCCTGCGCCATTTCCGGAGAATAGGAATAGCAGTGAATCACGCCGCGCTGATTTTTACCACGGGCAGCGATCAGATCAAAGGTATCTTTTGCCGCATCGCGGCTGTGTACCGCGATCGGCAGATCCAGCTCTTTTGCCAGATCCATCTGCTGTACAAACCAGTGCTGCTGCACTTCGTGGGGCTGTACATCCCAGTGATAATCCAAACCTATTTCGCCAATGGCTACCACTTTTTCTTCGGTGCGGGCTGTTTCCCGCAGACGGGCAAAAGTCTGATCATTTAAGTCTCCTACCTCATCCGGGTGAACGCCAACCGCCGCATAGACAAATGGATACTGATGCGCCAGCTCCACACTGCGCCAACAGCCGTCTAAAGATGCGCCGACATTTATGATCGTGCCGACATTCTGCTCCGCCATGCCGAGAAGCAGCGCCTCTCTGTCTGTATCAAACTGTTCATCATCATAATGTGCATGTGTGTCAAAAATCATTAGCAGATCTCCGCTCCGGATGGCATTGTTTTCTCCGGTGTCATCAGGGACAGATTACCCTCTGCGTCCTCTGCGCATAACAGCATACCTTCAGAAAGAACGCCTGCCAGTTTTGCCGGTTTCAGGTTTACAAGTACCATGACTTTTTTGCCGACCATCTCTTCCGGTGTGTAATGTTTCTGGATTCCGGAAACGATCTGTTTTACCTGACTTCCGATTTTTACCTGAGAGCAAAGCAGTTTTTTGGATTTTTTCACTTTTTCGCAGGCAATGATCTCGCCAACCTGGAACTGCATTTTTCCAAAGTCTTCAAAAGTGATCTCTTCCTTCGGCTCAATGTCGATGACTTCCTCGTCTGCTTTTGCTTCCTCAGCCGGTGCTTCTTCTTTTACCTGCGGATGAAGTTCTTCTACTTTTTTCATAACCTCTGCAAGATCCAGACGTGCAAACAGGATTTCCGGTTTATCTGTTACTTTCAGACCATTCTCACGCAGACCGAAGGTTGCCAGATCGTCAAAATCACGCTCTGTGCCGTTGATCTGAGCAAGGATTTTTGCAGATGTCTCAGGCAGGAAGCTCTTTAACAGTTCTGCACCGATGTTGATACTCTCAACCAGGTTATAAAGTACTTCTGCAAGACGATCCTGTTTTGTCTCATCTTTTGCAAGTGCCCAAGGCATGGTCTCGTCGATATATTTATTACATCTTTTGAATAAGGTAAATACTTCTGAAATTGCATCTGCCACACGCAGCTGATCCATTTTTGCAGCTACTTTGTCGCGGGTTCCTGTTACAACTGCTTTGAGGTCAGCATCTACGTCTTCCTCAACGCCTGTTTTGTTTACCACGCCGCCAAAATATTTGTTGCTCATAGAGATGGTACGGTTTACAAGGTTTCCAAGGGTATTCGCAAGGTCGGAGTTTACACGCTCAACCATCAGCTCCCAGGAAATGGTTCCATCATTTTCAAACGGCATCTCATGAAGTACGAAGTAACGAACCGCATCTACGCCGAAGAAATCTACCAGCTCATCTGCATACAGTACGTTTCCTTTGGATTTACTCATTTTTCCATCACCCTGAAGTAACCACGGATGTCCAAATACCTGTTTCGGCAATGGAAGATCCAGTGCCATCAGGAAGATCGGCCAGTAAATGGTATGGAAACGGATGATATCTTTACCGATCAGATGAAGGTCTGCCGGCCAGTTTTTCTTGAACAGGTCAGAAGAATTACCATCTGCATCGTAACCGATTTTTGTGATATAGTTTGTCAGCGCATCAAGCCATACATAAACAATGTGCTTCGGATCAAAATCTACCGGAATACCCCAGCTGAAGGATGTTCTGGATACACACAGATCCTGCAGTCCCGGAAGCAGGAAGTTGTTCATCATCTCATTTTTTCTGGAAACCGGCTGAATGAACTCCGGATGAGTGTTGATGTAGTCGATGAGGCGGTCAGCGTATTTGCTCATTTTGAAGAAATATGCTTCCTCCTGAGCCGGCTGAACCTCACGACCGCAGTCCGGGCATTTGCCGTCTACCAGCTGAGACTCTGTGAAGAAAGACTCACACGGTGTGCAGTACATTCCTTCGTAATATCCTTTGTAAATATCTCCCTGATCGTACAGTTTTTTGAAGATTTTCTGTACCTGTTTCTCATGATCCTCATCCGTTGTACGGATGAAGTTGTCATAAGAAGCATTCATCAGATCCCAGATACGTTTTACTTCTCCGGCAGTTTTGTCAACATACTCCTTCGGTGTAATGCCGGCTGCCTCTGCCTTTAACTCGATTTTCTGACCATGCTCGTCTGTTCCGGTCTGGAAGTATACGTCATAACCTTCCTGACGTTTGTAACGGGCGATACTGTCTGCCAGCACGATCTCATAAGTGTTTCCAATGTGCGGTTTGCCGGAAGTGTAGGCAATCGCTGTGGTCATATAATATTTTCCTTTGCAGGTTTTACACATAATCAAATCACTCCTTTTTGGTTTTATATGGACGAACTGTTGGAAAGAATACAACCGTAGACACGAACAATTTTCTGTGTCTGTTGCGCCGCTTATCTCCGCCTCCTCCCGCGAACTCACACGCAAAATCAGCGTGCTCAAACACACTCACGGAGGCGGACTATGCTCACAGCCACGACGAAAATTGTCCTACCGTCTTACTGTCGTATTCCTTCCAACAGTTCTGCTCGCATAATACTCTACTATTCAAGTCGAACGCACGTGAGACTTGGTGCGTGATTCTGGTCAGCGTAAGCTGACATATTCTTCTCAGAATCACTGCACATCCTCGCGGAGCGTTTATCTCAGTCGGAGATTGTACTCCCACTGAGAAAGACTTGTTATTACTCACCACTTGCAGAAGTGGGAGCCTTCTCGACTGAGATAAAAGCCTCAACAATTCTTTTTTCCTAGTAGTTAAGCGTATCACAGGCACCCTGAAAAGTCAATGAAACAGACAGTCATAAGGCTGGTTTTCTGCGAAGATTTACAGTTTCATCACCCCGCTTCGCCTCTCTGGCTCCTCTCTTTACTTGCTTCTCCTATTTTCATATTGATTTCCATAAACAAGTAGCATTATAATATAAGTTAATGCTGTTAACTAATTCATAGCTAAAAAACCTTATCTTTATTCAAGTCGAACGCTCGTGAAACTTGGTGAATAACTATAGGAGGAATTAATATGGGGATTGCACTACCAAAAAAGAAATCATCCGGTTCTACCCTGATGACAGAAGGTACGATCTGGAAACACATTTTGCTTTTTTCCATTCCGCTGATTCTTGGAAATATGCTTCAACAATTATACAACACCGTGGATTCCATCGTCGTTGGAAATTCTCTTGGAAGTGAAGCACTGGCAGCCGTTGGTTCCAGTTCATCTCTGATCAGTCTGCTGATCTCCTTCAGTATGGGTGCCGCCGCCGGCGCCGGTGTTATTGTTTCACAGTTTATTGGAGCCCAGAATGAGAAAGGGGTTCATGAGTCTGTTCATACTGCGCTGGCTATCGCACTGATCCTTGGTGTGGTACTAACAGTACTTGGTGTCACACTTTCCCCGCAGATCCTGCGCTGGATGGGAACACCGGATGAGGTTATGCCACAATCCGTTATTTATCTGAGGCTGTATTTTGCAGGACTGCTGTTCAGTGTCCTTTACAATATGGCAAGCGGTATTTTAAACGCAGTTGGTAATTCCAAACGTTCTCTGCTGTACCTTGCCATTGCATCTTTCACAAATATCGTACTGGATCTTTTATTTATCCCGGTGTTAAAAATGGGCATCGCCGGTGCTGCCATTGCGACCGATATCAGTCAGGTGCTTTCCGCGGTGCTGTGTATGTTGTATCTGATACGGGTAGATGAAAGCTACAAAGTAGCATTAAGAAAAATTCGGATTTACAAAGAAGTGGCTGTTCGTATTATTCAGGTCGGCGTTCCGACTGCCATCCAGAATACCGTCATTTCTTTTGCAAACGTGCTGGTTCAATCCAGTGTCAACAGCTATGGTGCGCTGGCCATGGCAGGATTCGCGGCTTACATCAAGATTGATGGATTTAACATTCTTCCGGTTATGAGTTTCAGTATGGCAGCTACCACATTTGCAGGACAGAATTACGGAGCCGGAAATATTGACCGTGTGCGGAAAGGCATGCGCGTTACCGTTGCTATGGGAATAATCTACTGTCTTTGTATTGGCGGTATTTTGTTACTATTTTCGCATCCGATCATCGGTGTCTTTTCCAAGGACCCGACGGTTATTAAATATGGTGTCCGTGCCATGTGGTACTTCTGCCCGTTTTACTTTATGCTGGCTATCATGCATGGTCTGGCAGGCGCGATCCGTGGAATCGGAAAATCTGTGCCGCCGATGGTGATTATCCTGATTTCACTGTGTGTTTATCGTGTCGTATGGATTCAGCTGGCTGTGCCGCATATTCCAACCATTGATGGTGTATATATGGTGTATCCGATTTCCTGGCTGATCGGTGCAATACTGATGATCATTTATACAAAGAAGGCGTTTCCAAAATGAGATTCAAAAAAATCCCCGGCAGGATTTGTTTCCTGCCGGGGATTTTTAGGGAGAGTTCATTTAAGATTCAATTTAACTACATTCAGCATTAACCTTCAATGGAGATAAATTTATTTTTCTCTTCTACGGCTTTCTGCTCTTTTTTCGGAACAACGAAGCTTAAGATACCATTCTCATATTTCGGATGGATATCCTCAACATCAACATGCTCGCCAACGTAGAAGCTTCTGCTCATGCTGCCTGCATAACGCTCACGTCTTACATATTTTTTGTCTTTGTTCTCCTCGTCTTTGTCAAGACCTTTTGCTGCGCTGACAGTTAATGTACCGTTCTCCAGTTTCATTGTGATCTCGTCTTTCTTGAAGCCCGGAAGATCAATATCTACTTCATAACCGTTCTCGGTATCTTTAACATCTGTCTTCATCAGGTTCTTTGCATGTTTACCATATAAAGCTTTCTCAATATTTGCATTGTCTGTAAAATCCGGAAATGCAAAGTCATTCATAAAATCATCAAATAAGTTTTCTCCAAAAATTCTAGGCATCATCATAAGTC
>ERZ773169.401-NODE-401-length-57471-cov-5.370176_pt1 | contig 57471 bp, 74 predicted proteins | sample MGYA00580536_ERZ773169 | MGnify/ENA primary metagenome ERZ773169 (study PRJEB29015, sample SAMEA2737814) | human gut metagenome | biome: human gut; feature: human-associated habitat; material: faeces | place: China | collected 2012 ... | reverse complement strand
CTACCAAAACGCCTAACATTGCCCTCCGCCGCTAGTCGCTTTGCCATAGCCGCCCCTACGTCCTCTTCGCTGTCGGGCATTTTGATATCGGCCGCGGTTAGCGTCACATCCTCCGCCAGCGTCTTCCCGTTCACCGTCCGGCTCGTCGGCACGAGCTTCGTGAGCGCGGTTTTCACACTCTGCGCCCACGCCTCGATCTTATCCCAGTTGTCGTTGAGCGCCGACTTGATGTTGAACGTCTGCGCGCCGTCCTTGTCCGGCTCGTATTTGAAAAGCTCGAGCAGCTTTGTTTTCAAACTCATTTTCTCACCTTCTAAAACGCAAAATCATGCATCGTGTGCCCCTGCAGCTCGTCGAGCGTCATCCCGTCGACCTCGCGCACGAGCAGATAGCGGTAGAGATAGCTCACCGCCAGATGGCACGGGATCGTGTGCTCCACCGCGTCCTGCAGTGCCGCGAGCTCGGCCGCCTCCGGCACGCCATACGCGCCGACAAACGTCAGCAGAATCACGCCCTCGGCAAAGCCGACGCTGATCTCGCCGTTTTTCCAGCTGTCGCACACGCGCTGGATGAGCTCCACGTCGCACTTGCCCGCGGCGCGCCACCGCGCCTGCAGAGCGGTCCGCCGCTCCTCGAGCGTCAGCGCCGCATTGCCCTCCAGCCCGGCGATGCGCTCCTCGGTTTCGAGTATCCACGTCATCGTATCCGGGAAGAGCTGCTCCACCGTCTCGAGCGCACTCTCGCGCTGCTTCTCGTCGAGCACGGCGATGCAGCCGAGCAGGTCGCACACCCACTTGTCCGTCCGGTACGCCACCGGCAGACTGCGCAGCATGTTATCAAACTCAGCCATATGTAATTGTCACCTCTCCGAGCACCGGACACTCGCGCTCGCCGACCGCGATGTTGGCCGTGCCGCCGCCGACCGTCAGCCCCTCGAAGTCCACGACGCCCTCGGCGGACAGGATAGCCGCCGCGATCTGCGCATAAGAGACGTAGTTCTGCACGAACACCGTCCCGGCGAGATACGCCGCGACTGCCGCTTTGACTGCCGCCGTCACGCTGTCCGCCTCCGCGGTGTTCGATTTGAACACCTTGCAGGCAATGACGATCTTCTTCTCCGCCGCCGCCGACACAAAGCACTGCGCACCGATCGGCGCTTGACCCCTTCCGGCTCCCTCGCTCTCGGGGTCGATGTACGCCTGCACCGCCGCGACGAGCTCCTCGCCCGCCGGCTGTCCTGTGCTGTCCGCGATCACGACGTCCACCGTGTTCACGCCCTGCACGCGCGGAAAAACCTTGACGTGCCCGACGCCCGCGCACTCGAGCGCCCACTGCTCATAGTGGTACACGTTGCCGCTCGTCGCGGGCGTGCGCATCTTGAGCAGAAACCGCGCGTAATACTCCGCGTCCGTCTCCTCGGCGTAGCCGCCGCTCATCTCGGCCTCGTTATCGCACCCCGTGATGCCCTGCACCGTCACCGGCATCTGCGTCACGCTGTGCGCGGGCAGATTTCCGGCCGTACCGTCCGCGCGGCAGGTCACCGGCACCTCGCCCGTGCCGTCGATGGCGACGGTTTCCGCCGCCGCGAACTGCACGCCGCCCGCGCTCTCGAACAGCGTGCCCTGCTCGATCGTGCCCGTGCCCTTAACCGTCAGCACGCCGCCCGCGAAGGTCGCCGCCTTGCGCGCGATGCCGCTGCGCGGGTAGATGTACCGGTCGAGCTCGCCGCCCGTCAGGTTTTCCGGGTCGAGCGCCGCCCTCGCGTCCTCGATCACCGCGTCCGTCTCCGCCAGCCGCAGGCTCACCGCCGCCAGCAGGTCGTAAGTAGGAAAGCCGATGGTTTTCTGGTAGCTGTCCGGCATCGCGTCCAGCAGCGCGGTTAAAACCTCATTCGCCGACATTCGTTCTCACCTCCAGAGTTTCGTCCGTGTGGAGATGCGCCGTAAACCGCACCTCCACGCCGTGCCGCAGCCGCGTAAAGCGGAAGCCGTCCACCGTGCGGATTGCCGGGCAGAACGCCGCCGTGTCGCGGATATCCTGCTCGATCTCGGCAAACGCCCACCCTTCCGGCGCGCGCCGGTCGAGGCTTGCCGCCTCCACGCCCGGCTGCGTCTCTCCGTCCGTGCGGTAGATGGGCACAGCGCCCGGCTTCTGCCTGAGCATCAGCTCGAGCCACCGGCGGACCGCGGCCGCGCCCGAAACCTCCTGCACCGCCCCGTCCACGAGCTGAAAAGCGCCTGAGCGCCCGGTCTCGTCGAACAAAAAATCCGGTGCCCGCCCGATGTCCGCCGCAGTCTGCGCCGGGATGCCGGACGGGATCACGGGAAAAACCTCTGCCATAAAATCACCTCCATTTACATCGCGTCGAGGACGAGCAGCTGCGCGCCGTCCAGCAGCGCACAGGCCGTCGCCTCGCCGTCAAAGATCGAAAACACGAGCTTCGGCGTCGTCTGCACGACCTCCGCCCGGTGCCACACCTGCGGCAGCTTCTGCCTGCCCTGCTGCATGATCTTGCGCGCAAGCTCCACATCCCACATCTCGCGCCCTCCTCACTTAATGAATCGGTACTCGGTGACGCTCACCGAGTAGTTGAGGTCTCCGCTGCGGCGCACGGTGACCGAGAAATCGTCCACCGTCACCGGGATGTTGAGCCGGGCAACGCCGCCGCTGTCGAGGATGATAAGGCGGAAAGGCACTTTTCGGTCACGCCAGCGGTCGAAGAAATCCTTGTACGCCCAGCCGTCCTCGCTTGCTTCCGCCGGCATAAAGGCGTAACGCCTGCCGACCGGCAGCAGCCCTTTCCAGCTCATCGAGATGAGCTCCATCGTGCCGATGCGCCGGTAGTTGCGGCTGAGGCCGGTGTATGTCTCATTGCTCTGCGCCGGGCTCGGGATCTCGAGGTCTGCCGGCACGTGCGGCAGCGTCCAGACCTCCTCGTTGTTGTTCACCGAGAAAATCACCTTGTACAACTGTCCGCACCTCCCTTACGCATTTCCGCACGCCGCGAGCACGCGCCGCGCGACATAATCGCCCATCTCCTCGGCGTACTCCCGGTTGCCGATCACGTTGCCCTGAATGGTCACGTTCACCGTCACGCTCCGGCCGCCCGCCGCTTTAACGCTCACGTCGTGCGGGATGATCTGCGTGCCGCTCGGCAGGCGCATGACCTCGCCGCCGCGCTCGTTGACGCGCGTCAGCCCGCCGGAGAAGTAAGGCGTGCCCATCGCGTGCCCGGAGATCTTGCCCCCGATCCAGCTGAGCGCCGACTTGCCGCCGCTGTAGATGTCCCCGAGCAGGGGAATCGAGCTGATCTTATCGTCGAGCCACGAGAAAAAGCCCTTTACCTTCTCCTTTGCCGCGTCAAATGCGCCCGTGATCGCGTCCCGGACGCCGCCGAACACGCTCTTGACCTTGGTCCACAGCTCCCCGGCCTTCGCCTTCACCGTGTCCCAGTTCTTGTACAGCGCCACACCGGCTGCGACGATAGCCGCGAGTCCGAGCACGACCCAGCCGATCGGCGTCGCCACAAACGCGGCATTGAGCGCCCACTGTGCCGCCGTCAGAGCGGCAGTCGCACCGGCGGCCACGCCGGACGCGACCGTGCTCGCGACAAGGCCGACCTTGTTCGCAACAAGGCTGACCTTGTTCGCGACGATGACTGCGGTGTTGTGAATCCACGCCGCGCTTGCCGTGCCGAGCGCCACGACCTGCTTTGCGAGCCATACCACGCCGCCGGCCGCCTTGTGCGCCAGCAGCGCGACCTTGTTCGCGCCGATGACGACGGTGTTGTGTATCCACGCCGCGCTCGCGAAGGCGAGTACCTTGCCGGCACCCCACGCGACCGCGAGCTTTTTCAGCACGCCGATCAGCGTGTCCGAGTTGTCGCGCACCCACTGCAGCGCCTCTCCGGCCTTATGCAGCGACTGGCGGAATTTCTGGTCGACCTGCGCCTGGAAGGCGGACAGGTCCAGCCCCTCCACCCACGCCCCGAAGGCGTCGGCCTTTGTCTGCATCCAGTCGAGCGCCGACCCGGCGCGGACCGAGCCGTCGTCCGCCGCACCGGCGAGCTCCCACAGCCGGTTTTTCACGTTCGCGGACGTGTCGCCGACCTTCGCGAGCGTCTCGTCGAGCGTCGCCTGATTGCGTCTGGCGTCGATGACCTGCTGATTGTTCTTGTAAAAGCTCGTCGCGGCGGTGTCGTAGCTTGCCGAGAGCGTGTCGACGATAAGCTTCTGACGGGCGCTTTCGTCCGCGCAGTCCTGCAGCGCGAGGTTGAAGTAGTCCTCCGCGCTCGACGCGGCCTTGACTGCCTTGTTCCAGTCCTTGTTTGCCTTGGTGTTGGCCTTGAGCGCGACGCCGAAGTGCTCGCCCTCCTTGGTCGCCCAGTTGATCGCGTCCGCAAAAACGCCCGTGATCTGACCGGTCCGCGCCGTCTCGTTGGCGGACTCTACGAGGCCCTCGATCGGCAGCGAGTCGCCGAACGTGCCGTGCACGCCGGCCGCGATGCGCGCCCACTTAGTCACTTCTTTCTCGTCTTTCGCCATGTTCGCGAGCAGCTGGCTTGCCTCGGTGGCGGTGTCCGTATCACCGAGGATCGCGTAGAAATTGCGATAGCTCTTGCGCGCAGTTTCGGCCTCAAAGCCCGCCGCCTGAAAGCCGGCGTTCAGCTTGCCCTGCGCGACGCGGTACTCCTCGGTCGCGCCGTCGAGCGCCACAAAGGCCGCCGCGAGACCGCTCACCGCCGCGCCCGCCGCCACGACGCTCTTCTTCGACCAGCTCTGCAAAGCCTTGATCGAGTCGTTCTTAAACTTAACGACTTTTCGCGTCGCGTTCATCATGCTGTCATCGATCTTCGCGCCGCTCTTCTTCGCGTTCTTCGCGGCCTGAATGAGGCCGCCCGACATGTTATCGCGCAGGTTCAGGACTGTGTTGATAACTTTGTTTTTAGCCCTCCTCATTCTCCTCCTCTTCCTGCGGCGTGAACGCGGCCGCGACTCCGGCCGCCGTCATCCACCGCATCTCCTCGTAATAGCGCGCCCGGCCGACGCGCAGCACCGCCCTGTCCGCGAGGGACATCGCGCGCACCGCGTCCGGCAGAATGCCCCGCGGCGCGTAAAACGCCGCAAGGTCGAGCACCGGGTCGCGCATCACGAGTTTTTTGCGGCTTCCTCCGTCCGCGCCTCGGCCTTCTCGCCGATGAGGCCGAGCCACTTGTACAGCTTTCCGCCGAGCTGGTCGATTTCGTACGGCTCCATCAGCTTCCAGACGGTGTCGTACGGGTCGGTCACACCGAGCGCCGCGTGCAGCTCCGGCTCCTGAAGCGCCGGACAGCAGTCGTAAATAACGTTCGCGCACGAGCGCAGCAGCGCCGCGGTGTCGCCCGAGTTCAGCGCCTCCGCATAGCTGAGCTTTACGTCCACGCCCGGCTGCACAAAGTCGAGCTCCTCGCCCGCCACATAAAATTTCGCGCCCTTGCGCTTTGCCTCGTCGCGCTGCTCTGCGCGGGCAGAGAGCGCCTCCAAGAGTTTCTTGTCCATTCACTTAAATCTCCTTTACCACGGGCAGCAAAAGCCCGTAATCTCGCTGTACGAGCGCTTCACGCGCCCGACGCCGTCGCTGTAGTTACCCTCGACCGTCTCGCACGAGCTCGCGCCGCCCGACAGCACGATGCCGATATGGCTGCTGCCGATGATCATGAGGTCTCCGGCCTTCGGCCTGTACCCGCTCGCGACTGACTTGAATTTGCCGCGGCGCTCGAAGTAGCTGCGCATCTCGCTGACCGCCGTGTAGGTCGTCGGGATGGGCGCCGATGCGTGCTTTGCGCACCAGCACACGAAGATGACGCACCAGGCGACGCCGTCGCAGCCCATCTCGGCGCCGTACTTCGTGCGGTTGCCGCTTCCCTCGCGGTAGCCGACTTCGCCGAGCGCGGTGTTCACGAAGCTCTGAGCCGCGCCGCCGCCGGATGTGCCGCCGAGGATGGCCGTGCCGGTCTTTCGTCCCCACGAGTTGCACTCCGCGTTCGTCCGCATCAGCAGGTCGAAGTGATAAACGCCGTTCTCGATCTGGATCGCGCCGCCGCGGTCGTTGACCGTATAGGTCTCGCCGTCGAGGCTTGTCCCCGTGCCCTGTACCGTGACCTTCGTGCCGAAGGCCACCGAGGGCGGCGCGGCGCACGTTTTCTTCGACGGGTCGAGCCTGTTGCCCTGCGCATCCAGAAAGCCGCCCTCGAGGGCGTTCGCCGCCGGGTAGTACGCCGTAAACAGCGCTTTCACCGTCGTGCCGCCGGACGCGCCGCCGCCGAGGTCGGGCAGACCCCATACCTTGACGCTGTCCGCACTCGCCGCCCGGACGGCCTCGGCGCTGCTCTTTCCTGCCGCCGCCGCGCGCGGCTCATCGAGCGCCGAGATCTCGAGGCTCATCACGTGCCCGGCGCCGCCGTACTGATGCGTCACACTCGTCACCCGGTGCCGTCCGGAAATGCCGAAGGCGGGCGAGTTGAAGTCCAGAACCACGCCGCTCCTCACCTCGTCGCACCCCCAGATCTCCGAGATCTGGCGCTTTCGCCCGACGCGGTCCGCGCCCGCGAGCAGGTTGCGCACCCGCTGACCGAGCGCCGCCGTGCCAGGGTTCTCCGTCACGGTCTCGACCTTCTGCAAAAAGCCGTACCGCGCGATGGACGCCGCATTTGACGCCTGCGCGCCGCGGTACGCCCGGCCGTCGCTTTCGGCCGCGATGACCACTGCGTTATACGTGTCCGAGATGCTGTCCTCGCCCGAGACCTCCCCGAGCGCCCATGTGATGTCGAACCCCGGCAGGTTCTCCGCCGGCCGGTGCATCGCCTTGATGGCGCTCGTCGGCAGCGGCGCTACCACAAGCCCGCGCTCCGCGACGTAGTAGTAATAGTTCTTACCCGTCTCGGCCTCGGCCGTCTCGAGCACCTCGTCGAAGATGTCCGCCGGGGTCTTTCCGGTCCAAAGCTGCGTGATCTTCGTCGGCAGACTGCACACGCTCGCCACGCTGACGCCCGCCTTCGCGCTCGCCTGCCGGATCACCTGGTCGGCCGCGAGGTTGTTCACCTGCAAGATGATTTCGCTCTTGTTGAGGTACCAGCCGCGGTCGTAGGCCGTCACCGTCCCGTCCAGCGTCACCGTCACGATAACGCCCGAGAACACCGTATTCCCGTGGTTTACGATGCGGATCTTGCCGCCCGGCGCGAGGTTCAGCGCGGGCGTGTACTTGTCCCACACGGACTTGAAAATATGGAAGGTAACCTCGACGCTGAGTGCGTCGAGGTCGTCCTTTGCCGTCAGGTCGCCGCAGAAAGCGGTGATGTCGCGCGCCGCCGCGCCGTCCCGGTACAGGATGACGCGGTGGTCGTCCACATATCCGGCCGCCATGGCTTAAATGCTCTCCAGCAGGTCGAATTTGCCGAACTTAAACGGCACTTCCTCTTCTACCTTGGACTTCTTCTCGAACTTCGCGAGGTAGAACTCGTCGATGGTAACGTCCGTGAGCGCCGCGCGTTCGACCTTGTTCGTGCCCTTCTGGCTGAGCGCGGTGATGATGGTGATCGTCGGCATCTCGCCCGTGCGGTACGCCTCCGCCATCATCGCCACAACGTCCGAGTCCAGCTTGAGGCAGGTAAACGTACCCTCGCCCGAGTAGCCGTTGTAAACGCGGTAGGTCGACGGGTCTCCGCAGACGTTGATGTCCTCGAAGTCACCGGCGACCTTTGCCTCGATGCTCTGCAGCGTCGTGAGCTTCTTGCCGTTAAACCACGCCGTGCCCTCGTTGCCGTGCAGGATGCGGTTGGGGTTAAATTCTCTTGCCATTGTCCTTGTCCTCCTTTACGCCATCGCGATCGGCATGATGAGGTCAGTCATTGAGCCGAGGATCTTCACCCTCGCGCCGAGGTAGACCGTGCGCTTGAAGGGGTTCGCCTTTACGGTGTCCTCGTCCCAGTCCGCCGCCTCGCTCTTGCCGCTTGCCACCCACGCCGCGCGCTGCGCGTCCACGTCGATGAACGCCTTGTTGCCGTGTTCGCCGTTCTCGTCGTCCTCGCTCCTGTAGTCGGGGTCGAGAATGTTCTCGCTCTCGAGCTGCGCAAAGTACGACGCGTTCAGCGCGCCGATAAACGCCATCTGATTGTCTCGGCTGTTGCGGTAGTTGCCGAGGTAGGTGCTGCGGAAGGTGGAGGTGATGTCGTCGCGCATCATGTCCATCGCTTCCACCGTCTCGATGAACTGCATGTCCTCGGTGCGGGTCTTGCCGTCGGTCGTGGTCATCGAGTTGATGCCCTGGCCGATGCGCACCGCGCCGTCCTCGTCGTTGAACAGGATAAACTTACCCGCGCCGAGCGCCGCGTCATTATCCGCGACCTCCTGCACCGCCCTGAGGTTCGAGCACAGGTAGTTCGTGCAGCCGCGCACGACGTTGCACACTGCGAAGATGCCGATGAGCGAGGGCAGGTACTGCACGCCGCCCTGCTCGCCGCGGCTGTCCGCGAAGGTGACCTTCTCGTTTACGAAGTGCACGACGTGCATATCGTCCGGCGCAGTGGTCACGTTAAACACCGCGGCTTTGTAGCTCTTCTTGCGGGTGCCCACCTGCGTCTTCACCCACGCCGCGAGCGCGAGACCGTCCTCCGCGCTCTGGCCTGCAATCGCGAGCCAGCCGGTTTTCACCGTGCGGCCGATCTCCGCGAGCGTGTCGGCGAGCGCGCCGTCCGAGTCCGCGCGGAACACGTGCGCCTGATACGGCGCAAAGCCCATCAGGTCGCAGATGGCGGCGTAGTTGTCCGCCGTGTACAGGCTCTTATCCGCCTGCGCGGCAGAGAGATCCGCGTACTGCTTGTGCGTGAACGTTTTGCTTGTGTCGTCTCTCACGATGAGCACCGCAACGCCGCGCTCACTGCGCGAGAGCAGGCTCACGGCCTTCTGCTCAAACGTGATTTCAATCCTGGGCATGGTTACTGCCATTTCTATCGCCCCTTTCTAAATGGTGGGCGGCTTTATTCGCCGCCCGTGTTGTTATGACAATACCGCTTTAATTGTGCGGTGTTGCCTTGTACTCCAGCTCTTCCATCGGCTCGCCCTCGGGCTCCCCTGCCGTCTCGATCCACTCGAGCCGCAGCATTGCCGCGAGCACGCCGTCCGAGGCGTCCGTCTCGATCCCGTCCTCGGGATACAGCCACACGCCGCCGATGTCGACGCCCTCCCCGAGTGCGCAGCGCAGTGCCTCCGCCGCCGTCAGCAGCTCGTTTCTCGGCGCGTGTGCGTCCTTCGGGTAGTAGTAGATCTCGACTTCCGCGCCGCGCTCGGCATATTCTGCCGTCCGCGCCTCGTCCGCCACCGCGAGATCGATGCGGTAGCTCGGCCGCGGCAGCGGCTTTTCCGTATCGTCCCGCACGCGAAGCGCCGGAAGCGCCGCCTCCCGCAGCGCACTCGACACCGCCGCGCCGAGCGCGTCGTCGAGCGCCTGCCATGTAATGCTGCTCATATCTTCCGGATCACCTCATCTGCCAGTTCTTCAACTGCCGCCGCGAAGGTCGGCGCGTACTCGTCGCGCGCCGAGTCGAACACCTTCTTGCCCTCCATGAGCTTGCCGGTCCTCTTGTCGCGCTTTTTGACGCGCCAGCCGTACTCATGCAAATGCGCCACCGGGTCGGACGAGTAAACGCGGATGCACACCGCCTTGCCGCGGTAGTAGAGCTTGCCGCGCTTGATGCTTTTGTGGTACGTGCCGGCGGCACGCTCGACGCCCTTGCGGTGCACCGCCTGCTTGCGCACCTTCGCGCGCGCCTTCTGCGCCGTCTTTCGGCGCAGCTTCGTGCCGTGGTCGCGCAGCAGCTTCTTGACCTTCTTCGTGGTCTCCTTGTCCGCGTCCCGGAGTGCGTCCGCGAACGCATAGATCTCGCTGCATGTAAAGCCGTCACGTGCCATCGGCCGTCACCTCGCCCTCGTGCGCCGTGCAGAAGATCTCCATCCAGCCGCGCCGGCTGTAGATCGGCAGCCAGTACGAAACATCGAGCCGCAGCCCGCGCACGACAAAGTACATCTCCCGGCAGATGTCCGGAAGGCTTGCCTCGCGGACCACGACGCGGTGCGTAAGCTCCGCCCGCGTCGCGCCGCCTTCGAGGCTTTCCGCCCGTCCGGACGTCGGCGTCACCGCCGCCCAGACCGTCCGCTGAAAAGCGTACTCGTAAACGGTCTCGCCGTTGTCCTGCTCGTGCGCCGCCGCGCGCCAGACCTCCGCCCGGTCGCGCAGATCGCTGACCTGAGTTGCCATCAGCTGTCGCCTCCCTCGTAAGCGCACACGAGCTTGAGCTGCGTGAGCATCTGCCGCACGATGGGCGGCACGGACTGGAGCGCCTGCGCCGCATTGTCGACGCAGCGCCCCTCGTACTGCTCGAGCACCATCGCGTGCGCGATGATGTCGTACAGCGCCTCGTGCCCCTCGCGCACGCATCCCGCGCCGTCGAGGTAGGCCTCCGCCGCCGCGAGCAGACCGGAGAGCAGCTCATCGTCCTCGCTGTAGTCGATCTTGCAGTAGCGTTTAACGGCCGCAAGCCGCTCCGCCTCTGCCATCCTTACGAGAGGGTCAGCTTGACGGCAGCCGCCGCCGCAGAATCGAACACCCGCGCGTCCAGACGGGTGATCGCGCGGACCTCGGTGGAGTTGGTGCGCCATGCGCTGCCGCCGACTTCAGTAGACGCGATCTCCATCGGCTGACGGCGGAACAGGGTCGCGTACTGGGTGAAGTCACCGAAGTAGATCGGCGTGGTGGTCGAGGGCGAGGACGTTTCCGAAGTCACGGACGCGAGCGTACCGTTGGAAACGACGGAGACCGGACGGCCGAACAGCATCTTGCCGACAGCGGCGGACGGATCCGGCTGCAGCAGCGGGCGCTTGTTGGCGTCGAGCAGCTGGTCGAGCGCGTTGAAGCCGTCCTGGTTTACGATGAAGTGCGCGGTTGCCGAGATAGCCGGGTCGAGCGAGACGTTGAGCAGCTTCTTGAGCGTTGCGATGACGTTCGCCGCGGTTGCAGCCGTTGCCGCAGCGTCCAGGGCGGCGAGCTTGGTCACGAGCAGATTGTTCTCGGTGATGACCTGCTTCTTTGCCATCCAGCGCGAGATATACGCGAGCAGCGCCTCGTCGGTGTCGCGCAGCAGGTCGTTGGAAACCGGCAGGAACAGACCGTAGTCCTCTACCTTGTAGCTGAGCTTCGCAAAGACCGGCTTATCGTCGTTCGGGATGGTCTCCATCTCGCTCATCTTGGTAAAGCCCTTGGTCGGCTGGGTGTCGACGACGCGGGTGCCGGACAGGAAGGACACATTCTCGACGGAAAACAGGTCCGCCAGCGGCACGAGGCTGCGGCGCAGCTCGTTGATGGTGGTCTGCACGTCCTCCGGCACGATCAGGCCGCCGTCCGCCGGGGTGCCCTCGGTCATCTGGTTCGCGTTCTCGACGGCAGCCGCACGGCGCACGATGTCCGCATTCTCGTCGAACGCGCGGCGGTTGCCGCGTGCCTGGGCGCGGATGCACTCCGCAAAGGCGTGCATGCACTCAGCGGAGTTTACCGCCTCGCCCTCGCCGGACTGCGCGCCCGGCTCCTGCGGCATGCCGCCCTCCGGCGCCGGTACGGACGCCTCTGCATCCATGATGGCCTGTACGCGCGCGATCTCCGCGTCGACGTCGGCGAGCTCGTTCTGCGCCGCGGCAAAGCCTGCGGTGTCGCCCGCCTCGTTGGTGGACTTCATGCGGTTTACGATGCCCTGCTTCTTGTTCAGCAGCTCCAGCAGCTTCTTCTTCATGTGGTTTTCCTCCTTCAAGAGTAAAAGTTCGGTTGATTTTTTACAGTTCCGCGCGTGCGCGCTGCAGCGCCGCCTCGGCCTCTGCAATTGCGATCGCGCCGGTGTTCAAATTGAACACCGCGCCCTCCGGCGCGGCGGGCTCACCGGCTCGGGCCTCTGGGGTCTTGCCCTCTGGGCTCTGGCTCTTCGTCGCCTCGATGTACGCCGCGCGCAGCTTATCCATGTCGGGCAGGCCGCCGACGGCATTGAAGATGTTCGCCGGATTTACCGGCTCGCCGGGCTGCGGCTCCTCGCCGATGATCTCGTCGACGAGTCCCGCGTCGAGCGCCGCGCGCGCCGAGAGAAAGGTCTCGCGGTCCATCAGGCGGCGCAGCGCGTCGTGCGAGGTTTTGCCGCGTACCTTGCCCTCGTAGGCCGCAATAATGCTCTCCGTGATGCTCTCGAGCATCTGCACGCTCTCGCGGTGCACGCCCTGGTTGCCCTCGGTAATGGTGCTCGGCAGATGGATCATCACCTGCCCCACCGGCGACACCGCCGCCGTGTCTGCGCCCGCCATGACGACGCTCGCTGCCGACCCCGCGAGGCTCTGCACCTCGGCGCGCGTGTGCACGCCCTGGCGGGACGCATTGCGCAGCAGGCTGTACATCTCGAACCCCGCGAACACCGAGCCGCCGCCCGAGTTGATCTCAAGCACGAACTCCTCGCCCTCCGGGTTCTGCGCGAGCGCGCCGCGGATGTCCGCCGGGCAGCTCGCCGGAATGCCCCACCAGCGCAGGATCGGCGCGTCGCCGTCCGCTACGATGTGGCCGTTTAAGCTGTATCGCATCCTCACTCACCTCCTTCCCTACCGTTGCCGCCGCCGTTGCGGCTGCGGCTGAGTTCCCTGAAATCCTCGAGCGGTACATAGTTGAGCGACGCCAGTCTGTCGCCGCCGCCGGGCACGTCCGGCAGGTCCTCGAGCGCGCGGATGTCGTTGACGGAGTAAACGCCGTTCTGGTGCATGGTCTGGTACCACGCGCCGCGGGCGCTCCAGTCGCCCCTCAGCTCGCCCATCATGTTGCGCCGCAGCTGTAAGCCTCGTGCGCTCTCGCTCTCGAGCAGCAACTTGTGCGTGTCCTCCTGCTCGTGCTCGGAGACGATGGGCGATAGCGTTCGCTGCATGTACTCGATCGCCGCCTGCGTGTTTGCCGCATAGCTTTCCTTGCCCGCGCCGAGCTTGTAAAACGGAATGTTGAACAGCCGCGCGATGTCCTCGACGCTCGCCGCCTTGGTCTCGATGAACTGCGCGTCGCGGTTCGTCGCCGTCAGCGGCGTGTATTTCAGGCCTTGGTCGAGCACCGCGATGCGGAAGGCGTTGTCCGCGCCGCTGTGGATGCTCTCCCAGTTCTCGCGGATGCGGTTTTTCAGATCGATGGCGTTGCCGTTCTCGTCGAAGCGCGTTTTGCTCGAAAGGTCGGTCTCGGTCGCGAGCACGCCCGACACCTGTCCGCCGTTTTTGTAGTAGTTGGCCTCGTACCGCTGCGCCTGCAGCGCCGTCTCGATGGTCTCCGCGCCGCGCCTGAGGTAGCTCACGCCCTCGAGGCCGTCGGTGGAAAATGCCTTGTAGTGCAGCACATCCTCCGGCCAGAACTTGCGGTATTCCTGCGTCTTCGGGTTAATGCCCACGTACCACAGCTTTGCGTTGCTGTCGAGCAGCGGCATCATGGCCCCCGGCGCGATCGGCAGCAGCTCCACCGGCACGCCCCACTTGTCGCGCAGAATGAGCGCGTAGGCGTTGCCGTAGGCGATGCGCCGCGACTCCATCAGCTTGTGATAGTCGAACGCCGTCAGCGCCTCGGTCGGCCTGCTCGTCAGCAGCCGCAGCGCCGGGTGGTCGGTCACGCGCTCGCGCGTACCGCTGTCCATCAGGTACACCGGCATCTTCGCGATGCTGTCCGAGATGATCTCGATGCAGGCGTTCACCGCCGGCAGCTTCATCGCCTGCATTTCCTTTCCGCCGAACAGCGGCCGGTCGCTGCTGTACCAGCCCGTCGGGTCGTCGAGCGTCAGCGTGCCGCCCTGCCCGGTGACGCGCCGGATAAACTGTCCGATCATGCGCTGTCACCCCCGATGGCGGAGATCACGCCCTCGGCGATGAGGAACACCCCGGCCGCGATGAACGCCGCCGTCACGCTGACCATCGTCAGTCCGACAACGATGCAAACAGCGCCGCCGCAGACCAGAAGATCGGGCAGAATTTTTGTGATATCCTTCATGCCTCTGTCACCTCCTCGGGCACATCTGCGTCCAGCTCGTCGAGCAGGGCGCACTCGTCTGTCGTCGCGATGCCGATGTAGGCGAAAAATGCAGCTCGCGCGTGTGCGTCCTCGCCGTGCTTCTCCTCCCACATCTCCACCGCCTCGCGCCATGTCACCGTGCGGCACTGCTCGTTGCGGCCGGCCGCGATGCGTCGGATCTCTTCCTCCGCCGCGATGTAGTTCAGCTTCTTCTTGCGCATGTAATCTCACCCCCTTTCACATGTGCCAGTCGCTCGCCGCCACGCTGTCCGCGAGCGTCGGCTCCGGCGTCAGCAATGCCGTGGCGAACGCGATGATCCACGCCACCGTCATGTCAATACGGCCGCGGCTGCGCTTTTTCGTCGGCTTGATGTTCTCGTTGTCGTCGGTTACGCACCGCACGTTCAGGAAGCACTGCCGCGCCGCCGTGTTGTGCACGTGCAGCATCTCGTGCTCGCGGATGAGCCGCTCGAGCTCCTTCATCGGCGGCGAGATCGTGCGGATACCCTGCGGGATTTCCACCACCTCGGTCGCCGTCCCGGCGAGCCTGTCGCGGATGTTCTGCATCACCGTCGCGCCGAGATACGGGTCAAAGCCAACCATCTGGAGGTCGTAGTCCTGTGCCGCCTGCACGACTGCATCCGCTACCGCCTCGAAATCGATGATGTCGCCCTCGCAGCCGTGCAGGAAGCCCGCCCGCATCCAGTCGCGGTACGGACAGTGATCCTCGCGCTCGCGCGCTTCGATGCCGTCGAGCGGCATCCACCCGGTCGGCAGCGCCACCCAGTGCGGCAACCCCTCCTGCGGCGGAAAGACGAGCACGAAGGCCGTAAGGTCGGTGCTCTTGGAGAGGTCGACGCCGCCGAAGCAGCGCTTGCCGCGCAGCAGCCGCACCGCGTCCGTCCAGTGCGCCGCGCCCTCCGGATTCCACTGCGTCTTGTCGTAGATCGTCACGGGAATCCATCCGACGCTTGCCGTCGCGATCCACTGGTTAAGCCTGAGCCACCGGAACAGCCGTTCCGCCGCCTCCGAGCGTTTCGCGTCCTGTGCTTCCGCGCGGATGGCGCTCAGCCGCAGCGTCCGCCCAACCGACGGGTTGCAGTCTCGCCACAGCTGCTCGTCGAAAATGTTGATCTCGCGGAGCTTGTCCTCGTCCTCCACGAGGCCGAGGCCGTAGATGATCGGCAGCCAGCGCGGATCGTCCTGCGCCCGCTCGTCGCGGTCTCCTCTGCGGTACCGCCAGATGCCGAGCGCCTTCTCGTGCACCTCCCAGCCGATGCTCTTCCGGTCCGGGTCGTCGCCTGCCGTCGTCAGCACGATCCACACCGGCTGACGGCGGGCAGCGCCCGCGCCGAACGTCATAACGTCCCACAGATCGCGGTTCGGCTGCGCGTGCAGCTCGTCGAAAATGACGCAGCTCGGCTTGTAGCCGTGCTTGCTGTAGGCCTCCGAGGACAGCACCTTCATCTTCGAGCCGCTCACCGTGTCGAAGATGGTCTTGGTGGAGTCCACGATGCGGCTGCGCTTTTTGAGCGCGGGCGAGGACTCTACCATGAACTTCGCCGCCGCGAACACAATGCCCGCGTTGTCGCGGTCCGCCGCCACGAGGTAGATCTCGCCGTTGGTCTCCCCGTCCGCGAACAGGTGGTACGTGCCGAGACCGGCCGCGATCTCGCTCTTGCCGTTCTTCTTCGGGATCTCGAGGTAAAGGTATTGATATTTGCGCAGATACTCGCCCGGCTCGTCCTCGTCCTCGGTCATCTCGCCGTAAAACGACTGCACCATATCGCGCTGCCAGTCGATCAGCCGCAGCGGCACGCCGCTCGAGCACGTCAGGCACTCGAGATAGTCGCACACAAAATCCGCCTGCTCCCTGTCAAACACCGCGCCGCCTCCTTTCGTTTATCCACATCATGCACAGCCTTATCCACACCGGCACAATATCTTGTGGATAAAGCCAAAAAGAAAAGCCGACACCTCACCCCTCTTTCGGGGTTAAAGATGTCGGCTTGGAGGCTCGCTGGCCTCTGGCTCGCGCTGCGAAAACGCAGCGGACATTGGTTTTGCGCTGCATTTTTGCAGCGGTTTGTCTCCGGTGCTCCGGCGGAAGGCGCGCCCGTTCCGTAAGGCGCGCCGCCCTTGGAGAGTCGCATATGACCTCGGACGGCCTGACCACGCCGCCCGCCGCAGCACCGGCTCACTACTTGTAACTACTTGAAACTACTTGAAACTACCGGCAGCAGCGTGATAATGGAGTTCGGCGAGACGCACGCCGCGCTTTTCGCCCGCCTCGCCCGTTAAGCCGAGCGCCGCATTTGCCGGGTCGAAGCATTTAAGCGTCGCCGTACGCATCGCCTTGCTCTGATAATTATTTCCTGTCATACGTCCACTCTCCTGTTCCATGCGCTTACAAGTGCGCGCTTGATTTCTTTCAGATACTCTCTCATTTCAGGGCTGTACATTATCCGTCCAGCCACCTGTTTTCCAGCGCGCAGAAACCATATACCGCGCCGCAGGTCAGCGCGATCCAGAACACCCAGAACATAACGATAAGCACTCCTTCATTCTTCACAGCGCGGTCTACGACCGTCTGCGGCTCTGTGTCGGCATAGAACTCATTATCTTCCGCGATCATATGATCTTTGATCCGGGTATGTATGCTGCCGACCATGCTGGCGTCTGCGACTACGTAATAATGCCGCAGCTCACTGTTGTCATAAATCATACTGCCCTGCCGATGGGTGGATACAGAAAACTTGTCCGCAGGAAATGATACACCCATAAACGAAAAAGTTTCCGTGCTGTCTTCTTCTCGTTTCACCCTGTCCCACGTCCAATACACCTCGGTGCGGGTGTATGTGTGCCCCTTTCCGTCCGTAGATGTCACCACGCGCGTGTGCATGGTGTATCGTTCCGTGATTTTGGTCAGTATTGCGTATTCGCCGTCCAAATCATCTGCCGAAACAGGTTGTTCAGCGATCAGATTGCCGTAAGCGATGATGTTTCCGAAATCGGTAGCCAGCGCGTACTGAAACTGCCCATCGTCTGTGATCTGCGCTGCCGTGGTGAATTTCTCGTTTTCTTCGGCAATATGGTCACCGATTTTACTGCCGATCAGGAATCCCAGCGCCAGCATAACAAACACGATTGCAACGCTGAATGCCATTTCACGAGGCTTAATTTCCATCGCTGTCACCGAACAGGTTCTGCGGAGCATCTTCCGGTGCGTCGTAGTCCGCATAGGTCGTGTCGATTGCCTGATAGTTCATTACGCGCAGCAGGAAACCAGTTGGGAAAGACCGTACCAGTTTGTTGTATGTCCGTACCTGCTGATTATAGTTGTTGCGGTACTGCGCGATCTGGTTCTCGGTCAGCGCAAGCTCGGTCATGAGCTGCTTGTAATTTTCGTTTGCCTTGAGTTCCGGGTACTGCTCTGCAACGGCGTTCAACGCAACCTGCGCTTGTTCGACCTTACCGGACGCGGCAGCAGCGCGAGCCTGTGTAATCCTGGTCAGCGTATCGCCCTCGTAATTCTGGTAGGACTTCACCGCGTCCGCCAGATTGTACACGAGGTCAACACGGCGTTTCTCGGCTACCTGTACGTCGGCTGCCGCCGAACTGACCTGTTCCTCTGCCGACACCGCACGGTTATTGGCCGATATGAATGCAGCGGCAATCATAAGTACCAGCGCTGCCACGATGGCCAGCACGATTAAAGCAATTTTCTTCATTTCCGTTCATCCCTCTGCGTTTCTGTTTTGCCGCGTCGCAAGTCCTTCCACGTGTCACAGAGCCTCCAAAACGCGTCTGTGGTTTCCTGCCCCATGAACAAGAACAACCGCAGCAAACCAAGCGTGATAATCGATCCGCCCAGAATGACAGCCGCATAGATATAAACGCTTGCGATTCTGGTAACTATATCAAGCATCATCACTCGAAGCCTCCATCTTTACCGCCGCGCCCTCGGCGTAAAAACGGCAGTTTTCGCAGCTCATACCGTCACCTCTGCGCACTCCGCGCCGCAGGCCGCATAGCCTGCCAGGTCGACAAAGCTGTCCGCCGTGCCGCCGACGCAGCTCGTGCCGACACGCGCGATTTTAAGCAGCGCCATCAGCATCGCGACATCTGCCGCCGTCACCGTGACAATGGCGTCCGGCGAGACGCACGCCGCGCGGAGATAAGTCTCCCAGAGCTCTGCGATGCAGCCGAAGCTGTCCTCCGGCGAGCCGTAGTCCTCCTCGCGCTCACCGCACACGCACGCACGTGCCTTTTCGAGCACCGCCGCGCGCGTCAGCTTTTTCGCCTCGCCCTCGCCCTCGTCCGGCTCATCCTCAGTTTCGAGCTTTTCCGCCTCGACGGCAATGCCCTCGATCGGATAGCTTGCCGGCTGCGCGCAAATCCTCTCGTTCAGCAGCACCGACTGAATTTCCACATCCGCCGTGCGCAGCCTGTCCTCCACATCCGCGAAATCTCCGCAGATGCCTATCAGCGCCCTGCGCATCGCAGCGGCGACCTTTTTGTATTTCTCCTGCGTCAATTCGGCACACTCCTTTTCCTCTTCCTCGACGGCAATGCCCTCGGCCGGGGCATCTGCCCTCCAGTAGTCGCTATCCTCATACGGCAACGCTGCCCGAATTTCATCCTTCGTGGCGCGCAGCAGGTATTCCGTGCTCGGACCGTCGCTCATAATGCTCAGCAGAGCTTTGCGCATCGCTGACGCGGCGCGTCTGTATTTTTCCTTTTGCGTCATGGTCTCTCCTTCTTTCTTTTCCGGCGCTCTGACGGACGGACCGCGCGAAGCGGTCGCGCCCGACGGAGTTTGCAAAAACCCGCCCATGCCTCTCGGGCAGCTCTTGCCGCCCGTCACAGCGCCGGATCAATTTTCAGTTTGGGCGCGGCGGCAGGATTCGCACCTGCACCGCCATCGTGGCGCCCCTTAGATAGAGGCCGCTCTCCTGTTGAGCTACGCCGCGCGTATTGCAGGTGTTCAAATTGAACACCGTTTTTGCCCTCTCGTGTCCGCTTTCTCCTGCCCTCCGGCGGACGCACCGCTCGTCAGCATTCCGGTGCAATCCGTCGTATCCTTGCCCGCGTCCCGGCGCGGTCGGCCGGCGCATATGGCTATCGCCGCCCGCCGCAGGACAGGAGTCTCGCGACAGCTTTTCCGGCGCTCTGACGGACGGGCGAGGACAAAGAAAGGAAAACCTCGCCGCGTTCGCCCTGTTAGGAATAGATAAACATAAAGGGGGTAGAGTTCGGGCGGCCATCTCGCCCGTCAGAGCGTCGGAATATTCACTTTTTGCGTCGCCTGCGCGTCTTTCGCCGCAGCCGGTCGTGCGGGCATTCGCGCACCTGCCCGGCGCGCCGCCATGAACTCTCGCAGAACCCCTGCGCATTGATCATCGGGCACGTCAGCGGGCAGATCGTCCGTTTCTGCATTTTGTCCTCCTGTCCTCGTCCGAGGCTCTGACGGACAGGCGAGGAAATATCACAAAACTCACCTGCCGCCAAAGGTCGAAGCTCGAGCAGGCATTGCACTGCCCGTCACAGCCCCGGACAAACCTCACGCTTTCCGGCGCTCTGCCCGCTCGCGAAGCATCCGGCTGAGCGGGTCCTCGTCGGCCTCATCCTTGGGCGGCTCGGGCATTACCAGACGGCAGCGTGCCGACACGCTCAGCCCAAGCGCCGCCGCGCAGCTCTGGCACTGGCCGAAGTAAACGTTCGCCGTCTTGGTCCAGCTGCCCGCCTCCTTGGCGTCGCCCTGCATGATCGCGCGGTTCGCCCAGTTCTGCGCGTTCTGCCAGGCGGCGCGAGCGATAAAATACCGCGCCAGCATGTCATAGTCAAGGTCGGAAAAGATATGCAGGGCAACCAGCTTTTTCGCGGTTTGCCGGTACTCGTCCGCCATTCCCTGCGGCAGGTACTTGGGCACCTGAATGCGCTTCGGCTCCTTCGCGCGCACCTCGCGCTTTGCCTTCTCCTCGATCTCCGCATCCGTCCGGTGTCCCCGCATTCGCTTTCGCGCCTGCTTGATGTCCACCGTCCCGTCCGCCTCCCGCGGAATTGGCTTGCTTGCTGGCATATCTCGTCACCTCACTCTCTCAAATTCCGAAGCCGCTCGGCCTTGCGGCCGGTCAGCGTCTCCCATCGGCGTAAAATTACATCGCAGTACCGCGGCGACAGCTCCACCGCCACGCATTTACGGTTTGCCTGCTCGCAAGCCAGCAGCGTCGTGCCGCTGCCGCAGAACGGGTCATACACCGTGTCACCAACGTCCGTGCTGTTGCGGATCAGGTAGTCAAACAGCGGAATCGGCTTCATGGTCGGGTGGTCGCGGTTCGCCTTCGGGCGCGGACAGTCGATCACGGTCATTTGGCTGCGGTCGCTGCACCACTTGTGCGCGGCTCCCGGCTTCCAGCCATACAGGCACGTCTCGTGTTTCCATTGGTAGTCCTGGCGGCCCAGCACAAAGCAGTCCTTGTTCCAGATCAGCTGCTGGCGCACCGGCCATCCAAGCTGTTCCACCGCCTGAGCGAACACACCCCACGTTTTGTCCGCACACCAGATGTAATACGCTGCGCCCTCTCGCAGCCACTCGCTGACAGCACCAAACGAGCCGGTCAGCAGTTCCATCAGCGCGTCACGGTCAGCGCCATCATTCTCGATGGTCATTGCATCGCCGGTCTTGCCGACGTAATCGACGCCATACGGCGGGTCAGTAAGCAATAAATCAACTTTTTGTGTTTCCCCCCCCCGAAAATTTTGTCTAAATACGGTTTTTCGGTACAATTTCCACACCAAAGGATGTGGTCTCCGAGTTTCCACACATCGCCGTCCTGTGCGCGGCTGGGCGTGTCGGCATCCGGTTCGCCGCTGTCGCCGTCATCTTCGGCGGCAGGCGGTTCTTCGTTCGGGTCTTCCATTTCCAAATCAGCTGCCGAGAATCCGGTGATCGTCAGGTCCATGCCCGCGGCCTGAATTTCGCCCAGCTCAAGCGCCAGCATCTCGGTGTCCCAACCGGACTGCTCCGCGAGCCGGTTGTCCGCCAGAATGTATGCACGCCGCTGCGCATCCGTCAGATGCTCAACGAGTACGCACGGCACCTCGGTCATGCCCTCGGCCTGCGCCGCCAGTACGCGCCCATGGCCTGCAATGATATTCCGGTCGCTGTCAATCAGCACCGGATTGACAAAACCAAACTCTCGCAGGCTCGCTCTGATCTGGGCGATCTGGCTCTCGCTGTGCGTCCTCGCGTTCCGCGCATACGGCACCAGCTCGTCGATCGGCACCCGCGCCAGCTGCTCCGGCATAAACCACGCCGCTTTTACCTCGCCCGGACCTGCCGGACCGGCGCTTTTCCTGTTTGCCATTTCCAAAACCTCCAAAATTCCCGCTCCATTGGGAAAAAATCTCGCACGGAAGCCCGGCTGCGGTCAGACGCCCCGCCGCCGAAAACTTTTTCGGGGTGGGGGGTAGTCCGGGAAATCTTGCGATTTCCCGCCAAAGCCGCGCACGTCGCGCCTGCACTGCGCTCGTCCAAGCGTCAGCCCTTCCGGCCGCTCTGGCCGCGAGATTTAGCTCGGCTTTCTGCCATGGTCTTTGCGCTGTGGCAGCTGTGGCACAGGCTTTGCAGATTGCTGCGGTCCGTGAACTTCTCCCAGTCGCCGTTATGCGGCTCGATGTGATCCACGTCCGTCGCCCTGGTGCGAATGCCATGCCGTGCACACTCCCGGCACCATTGCTCACGCAGCAGCTGCGTCGGCCGGAGATCATCCGTCCAGAGCTTGGTGCCGTACCATGCGCGCCACTGCCTGGACTCCGCTGAGCGCCGATCCGCGTCTCGCGGCTTGTGCTTATCGCAGTATCCACACCGCACGAGCTCCCGGCAGCCCGGATGGCGGCACGGCCGCAGCGGCTTAGTCGGCATAGGCGATCATGTCATGCAGCGCCGCCGTCGTGCTGGCGATGATGCCATCGAGCCGGATAATGCGCACAGTCAGCGCATGCCGGCGCTCGAAGCGCGGCTCGAGCTCACGCTCGGCGATCAGCTCGCGGCGCCGTGCTCGCAGCGCATCAAGATTTTTCTTGTAATCCGGGATCATCTCGGCAACCGTCTGCACGGCCTCGCCTCCTTCCGGTGGAAATAAAAAAAACAGGAGCTGGCTTGCAACACTCGACGAACATTGCGCTCGAGTGTTACGAAGTCAGCTCCTGTCTGCTTAGACGTTGGCTTACACCGTCGTAGTCGACGGTGGACTCACATTTGCATCTTTCGCACCACAGCGGAAACTGCTGCAGCGTGGTTGTTCCCGGCACGACCCAAACCTTGGTCGGCTTGCCGCATCGCGGGCACCGGATCTTTTTTCGATTTTGATTATACACGCGATTTACTCCTTTGTCTACCCCTGCTTGGCTTTTTCTCCAATCCCTGTTGATATGTTATAGAGCATTCCAAGCCAGAAACAACGCGCGTATGCGTGCGCGTTGCGTTATTATTATGAACTGCCGCCGACCAGGGCAGCAGGTATTTTACAAACTTACAGGATGCGATCTCATTCCGGCCGCCGCCCTCATCGAGCACCTGTGCGCCCGGTGGTGCGTCAACACTCGTGCCGTCGTCCACCCACTCGTAAGTCGTGACCGGTCGGTCAAGGTTGCGACTGGGTACAAACTGTTTTTTGCCGTTCAGGCTCGCTTCCCGGCGTTCTTTGGTAAGATAACCGGCCCAACCGTCGTAGCCACGCTCACGGATGTAATTGAGCTGCACATCATCGCCCCAGAGCCAGAGCGACTTGAAAAGCTCAAGATCGCCGCCGATTGCATTGATAATAATATGCGCGTGAGGCCGGTGGTCTCCGTGCCTGCCCTCGAGGACGTAGATGTACTTGAGATCCGGCAGACCTCGCGCTTTGCGGTAGGCCCGCATCTGCGAGAACACTTTGCCGAGGTGCTTGCGTGTCACGTCGGCGCTCTCCGGTAAATCCTCATCGCGATACGTCGCAGTCAAAACCAGATCGTTCTCCGCAAAGTTGCACGCGATCAGCTGCTCGAGCTTGCGCTGCGCCGTATTGGCGTTGGTGCGCTGGATCTGCTCCTCCGTCACCTCGCGGATGCGCTTGCGCTCCTGCTTGCTGGCGTTCGGCCGCGGCACAGTGTAAACCGCGTCCCAGACGAGCCGTCCGGCCCGCACTGTTTTCCTTCGTTTCACTTTCCCCTCCCCGGTGTTCAAATTGAACACCATAGCGGACGAGTTACCCCGTCCGCGTAGTTACTAAGAATATCCGCAATTTTCATTTTTGTCAATCGCAGGGATTTTTTCAATCGTCCTCAGGGTCGTAATTCTCGTCAACCCAATCGCTAAACTCCTTTGTCCCGATGATAATGCAGTGTTCACCGCCTTTAATGCTTATGTATGCCGCGCCGGAACCATCAAGCACCTCAAGCAGCTTTCTCATACCACTCTGCTCGCCGCGCAGCACCGCGTGTACCGCATCATTGATCGCGACGTTCGGCTTGTAGCCGTCCTTGCCATAAGATTTCATTTTTGCCCTCTCCTCTCGCAAAACTCTGCCACCGCCTGCAGCTTGTCGGCCGCCTCACGGATGATCGCACAGCCGCCCGTGCCGCAGTTATGCTCGTGCCCGCAGCCGAGGCAGGCCAGAGAGCCGGTCTGGACTTTCAGCCTTCTGAGGGCTTCGATAAGTTCATCGGTTTTCATATGTGTCCGCTCCTTCCCCATAAAACAAACTGATTTGATCTGCAAATTTGCTAAACCGCTTTTCGGCAGCATCGAAATATGTCCGGTCGATTTCAAAACCTGTGAAATCCAGTCCAGCCTTATATGCCGCGATCCGGCTGCTGCCGCTCCCTAAATGGGTATCCAGCACGCGCATACCCGGCGACGCATAACGCTGAAACAGCCAGTCATACAGCGCAACCGGCTTCTGTGTCGGGTGAATACGCACCTCATTGAGTGCCTTATTCCCTTGCTGAATGTGCCCCTCCGCAACGCTTTTCCCCTGCAGCATACCGCTCCACATATACCGAAATAGACGCACGCTGGTAAACAGGTCGGTGGCGGCAATCTCGCAATCCGAGAAACTCGAGCTTTGGTTGCATTTGTCCCACACAATCCGGCCGGGCGCGAAATCATAGCTGAAATAATTGCAGCCCCAAATGATGTAGTGCTTTGACACTCGCCGCAATTCGTCAAAGTATGCCTTTCCCGGCACTTTCCATGCTGCTGATACAGGGTAATAATTGCGCCGCACTCTGGTTCGGCTTACGTTGGAGCCGTAATAGTGGCGGCGTTCCGGTCCGCTAAAGTACGGAGGGTCTACCACAGCGAGATCAAAACAGCCGTCTTGGAACTGCGCCATTCCCTCCATGCAATCCATGCAGTAGCAATGGTTGGTTTCAAGCATGGCCGTTGCTCTCCCGTTCCAGCAGCTCCTTCCGCAGCTCCTTGAGTTTATCCGTCAGCAGGCTCTCGGCCTTGTTCCCAGCTTTCAGTTTGCCGCCCTTGTCGCCGAAGTTGTAACGCGGACGGTTGACGTTATGCGTACCGCCGCCCGGAAAGAAATCGTCGCCCTCATACCAGCTGGCCGTGAAAAAGCTGCCGTCCGGCAGGTCGAGCCGGTACACGCTAAGCCCGATCTCAGGCGCCTTGTGCCAGATGCCCCAGTTCTGCCAGCCAGACAGCACGGCCTTGCGCTTGCTTTCGTTCGTCAGGGCGATAACGTCCTGACGGGTCAGTTCCAGTATCATACTTTCCCTCCCAATTCTTTTAACCGTGTCATCGGACACCGCTCGCACTTGTCCACCATCGCCTCATAGTCCAGTTCAAAAGGAAACTTACAATACTCATCGCAGATCTCACCTGCGAGCTTGTTTACCGTCTGCTCCCAGCAGCCTGTATGGAATATCGGACCAGAGCGCACACCCTGTCCGCAAAACTTACACTTAGCCATTATTCCGGCGTCACCTCCGTCCAATGCGTTACTGTTACGCTTGCCGGGCAGTCCTGGTCTTCAGCAAAGCGCCAGCCATCCTCCCAGCGGACATACTCGCCATAGCTCCCGTTATCCTTGCGGCACAGCAGCGGCACGGCCTCGGGCGGCTGCTCGGCGGGATACTCATGCCAGATTTTCGCCTCCGGCCGACCGGCAATCATCTCGAAGGGGTCCACCCCCGCCCAGTCGGCCAGACAGAAAAGGTCATCCAGATCGGGTGCGTGGCAGTCCAGCGGATCATCCCACAGCCAGTTCGTATACCAGCGTTTCGGGAAGTTCTCAAGATCTTCATAGCTCGTAATTCCGACGCCAGCGAGCGCGAGCTTGATATGCCGCCGCGCCATCGCGAGCGGCGATTTCATGAAGGCGTCCTCGCGCTGCTGGCGCTCGGCCTTGCGCGTCTCGGCGTCCTTCGCGCTCGTGATGCGCTGTTTCACCACGCCGCACACCTTTTCGCACCCGTCCGCCTTGTCGCAGCTGTGGCAGCAGCCGGGACACTTGCCGTCCCGCACCCACGCCGCGCGCTTATCCATGCCTGTGCAGGGATGGGGCGAAAAGCTCTCCGCCGGGCAGGTCAGCTGCGTGAAGGGATACTCCGCCGCCTTTTTATGCGCCTTGATCTTTTTCGCGTCAAGGTTGTACATTTTGCCTTGATATGCGCCGTGCAGCTTGCGCTGCAATTCCGCATCGCACTGGCTCAGTTCATAGGCGGCGCTGTCGTTGATGCGGTGACACTTAAAATCGCCCTTCCACGCCTTGGTCAGTCCGTTGTCGATTGCCTTTGCCCTGGCAATCTGGCTCTCGGACGTTTTGAGTACCTCGGCGACATAACTGCGCAGCTTGCCCGGTAGTGCAACCACGCCGCGTGCCTGCAAATCCTTGAGCGCAGCCTCGATCTCCTTTGCGGCTCGTCCGGTGTACTCAGCGGTCAGACCGCCGCCGCCGCGTGCCATCGTGTTGGTCCAGTGCAGGATCAGCGTCTGGATAGACGGGTCAAGGTCGGCATCGAGCACAATACAGGGCGCGGCCTTGCGGTCGAGTAGCGCCAGCGCGTTCCGACGGCGGTGACCGGCGAGCAATAAGTACCCGCCCTCGGTCTTGCGGCGCACCACAAGCGGCTGCTGCAAGCCGATGACCTCGATGGACTCCGCCAGCTCGTCAATGCCGGTCTGCGTGTAGGTGTTGGCGGCGTTCTCCTCAATTTCCGCAAGCGCAATCTCCTGCACCCTCATTTCTCCGGTGTCCGATTTGGACACCGCCTCACCCATCAGCTCCGCAAGATTAAATTTCTTTGCCATATCACTCCACCTCCATCAGTTCTTTGACCCACGCCCGGTAATCTCGGGCGGCCGCCGAGGTCGGCGACCAGCGCGTAACCGGCTGGGCGGCGTAGGTGCTCTCCGTCACCTTGTCCGTGCGGCGGATTTTCCGGTAAAACAGCGGAATCGGGCTGTGCTCTCGCAGCCAGTCCTCGCTCTGGCGCGTTGCGTCAGCGTTGTGCCAGATGGTCAGCAGACCGAAAACACTGCGCTTGGCAAGGCCGGTGTTCCGCACGCTGGCAATCTGGTCGGCAAGCAGCCGCATACCGGACATCTCAAACGCCCCCGGCTTGATCGGCACAATTACCGTGTCACTTGCCGCAATCGCCGAGATGCACGGTAAACTGAACGACGGCGGGCAGTCGAAGATCATCACGTCATAAGCATCATCCTCGACCAGTGCGTCACGCAGATCGGCGTACACGCGGACCGCCTGCTTGCGGTCAATGTCGGCGTCCAGATCAACCGAGGCCAGCTGCATGTCGGACGGGATAATGTCCAGATCACGGTAAATGGTGTGCTGGATGACGTCCTCGTAGTAGGCCGTGCCACCGTCAAACAGGTCGGCCGTGCTGCAGGCATCAGGTGCAACGCCAATGTACTGGCTGGCGTCACCCTGCGGGTCGCTGTCTACCAACAGCACGCGCTTGCCATAATCAGCCGCCAGAATACCTGCGAGGTTTACCGCGGTGACGGTCTTGCCGACGCCGCCCTTTAAATTCACTATGCTTATGCTCTTCATGATTTTATCCTTTCTTTTTCGGTCCGGGCGACCGCATTTTTACGCCGCTGGCATGCAGGATGGCCGAGACCACAGCGTAGGCGCGCCCCTGTCCGCGCGCGATGGCGAGGATGGAGTTCCCGGCCTCGTAAAGCTCCACGATCTTCTGCCTTTCCTCCGGCGTCGCGGATGCGTTGCGCTTTGCCTCGCACCGCGCCTTGGCGTCCTCCTTCGGGTTTACCATGCGCCGCTCGTCGCGCTTCGGCGTGCGGACGGTTTCGGTGTAGCGGTACGGCTCGCCGAAGGCCTCGCCCGTCACCTCGACGGTTTCGTAAATCCCGCGCGGGTGGCGGAAGATGACGCGGCGGGTCTCAGTTGCCATTTTCCGCTCCCGCTATCTGCATCATCTGCTCATAGTCTTTCTTGATTACGCCAGACCCGATCAGAGCCATGATGTACTGCATCGCCTTGTCGGCAGTCTCGTCATTCGCCGCCTCGCAAACTACGCGATACAGCGCGATCAACACACGGCGGATGTCATCACTCAAAATCTCTCCGTCCGCGCAATCAAATCTGCCTTCGGCCTGTATTCCGTCAATTTTAATCTCAATCATGCTGTTTCCCCTTCCGATTTCTCTTGATGTATCCAAGCGCCGCGCCGATGGCCTCGGCTCTCTCTCGGTACTCTCGCGCGAGCCTCGGCTCAACGAGCTTGCTCTGTGCGTACAGCCTGCGGCGGTCAAACCGCAGCTTTTGGATTGCTTTTCTTAGCTTCATTCTTTTTCTCCATCTTCTTCGTCTGCACGATCGCCTCGCGCTGGCCGTCCATGTACTCGGCAAACTGCTGCACGCTGCCGTCGAAATCGAGGTAGACTTTGCCGAGGCGGCCCTCCTTATTTTTGAGCACCTGCAGCACGCGCTCGTCTGCCGGTGCGCTGTCCGCCTCGTTCTTGTAGAGCGCAAGCACCGCATCGGCATCCTGCTCGATCTGGCCGGACTCGCGCAGGTCGGTGAGCGACGGCTCGCCGTCGCGCGCTTCGGACGCTCGCGAAAACTGCGACAGCGCCACGACCATGATCTTGCGCTCCTGCGCCATCGCGTGAAGCGCAAGCGAAATGTTCGTTACGATCGCGAAGCGGTCGCGTCCCGGTCCGGTAAGCTCCTGCAGGTAGTCAATAAACACAATTTTGTGCCGCCTGCGTATCGCGCAGTCCATGATGTCCTGCACGCTCCACCCCGGCGCGTGCACCAGCTCGACGTCGCTCTCGGCGATCTCGCGCTGCAGGCGGTTAAGCCGCGTCCACTCCTCCGGCGTCATTTCCCGGCAGTTTATGTGGCCGAAGTCGATGATCGCGCGGTTCGAGACGATACGGTTTATCAGCTTGGAGGGCGTAGTCTCGAGGCTGTAAAAGCCGACTTTCGCGCGCCGCCCCATGTGCGTCGCCATCTGGAGCGCGAGCGCCGTCTTGCCGGCGGACGGGCGGCCTGCAAGGACTACAAAATCGCCGAAGTCGCTGTACAGGCGGCTGTCGAGTCGGCTGAAGCCGTACTCGATGAATTTTCTCTTTGTCGTCTGTTCGAGGGCGAAGGTTTCAAGCCCCTGCGACAGCGAGACGATTTCCGCGCCCTGTTTTTCCGCCGTGACCTCCATCGCCGCGGCGATGAGCTCGCGCCCTTCCTCGCTCGTGCGCACTTGCGTGAGCTTGTCGGCCAGTTCCCGCAGGCGGCTGACTTTCGTCTGCTCCTGCATGGCCTCGGCGTATGCTTTCCAGGCGCTCGCCGTGCTGCATACGTCCATGCACTCCATCAGCAGCGGCTCGTATTCCTTGCCGATGGCGGCGCGGATCGTTACCGGGTCGAGCGGCCGGCCGCGGTTGAAGATCTCGCGTGCCGCGGTGTACACCGTCCGCAGCTCAGCGCGGAGAAAATCGCTCTCGCGCGTCGCGGCGAAAAGCTCGCCTGCGATCTTCGGGTCGAGCAGCAGCGCGCCGATGACGCTGTACTCGGCGGCGAGCGTTGCTCGTTTCTCTACCACACCTCGACCTCCTCTCGCCGCCTGGGTGGCTTGTCCGGCTCGGCTTCCGCCTGCGGCTCGTCCTCCCACCGGCGGCCGTTAAGCCATGTTGCCGGGTTCGGTACGTAGCGGCCGCCGTCCCGCTGCCACGCCTCCGTGCGCGTCTGCCACTCGAGCGCGGTCAAAAGCGCGTCCAGCAGGTCGCGGTCTGCGTGGAGCTTGTCCCACGCCCGCCGCGCCGGTTTCTTGGCGACGTGCTTGGGGTAGGCCGCCCAGAACTCGTCAAATAACTCGCTCTCCCCCGTGGGGGTAAGGGGGTTATTATTATCTCTTGTATTATTCTCCTTTATATCCTGGAAATTTTCTTCTATAGGGTCAGGAAGTTTTTTTCTATAGGTATGGAAATTTTCTTCTATAGGGCCAGCCACTTTTTCCATTGCTTCCTGAGCGTTCGCCTGCACCCAGATTCGGCGCTCAACGACGGTTTTTCCGACATCTCGGATGACCTCGACACGGAGATATCCGAGCTCCGCCAGGCGCGCGATTGTGCCCGAAACTGTGCGTTTGCTCTGCTTGAACTTGTCCGCAAAATGCTCATTTCCGGCCGAGCAGTAGCCCTTGACGTTGCACATCGCCGTGATGTCGCTGTAGAGCACACGGGCGAAAAAGCTGAGGCGCTCATCGTACCGCACGTCGGCGGTCAGGATGCTGTAAAAACTCGGCTTATCTGCCATACCCTGTCGCCTCCTTGATGGCCTCGCACGCCGCCGTGAAGCGGCGCAGGAGCGCCCGCATTTCCCCGTCAGGCTGTTCTTTTCTGCTGTGCTTGCGGCCGGTTCCCTGGCCGACCCACGGCAGCACTCCCGCCCTCCGCAGCTTGGTGAGCTTGGAGTTCACAGACGCAGCGGAACGATCGAGTTCCTCCGCGATTTCGGGCGCAGTCATGCCGTCCCGGGCCATCTGGATGATGCGATCTACATCCTCCTGCGGCCACTCCTGCTTCACCCTTTTCCTCAAGGGTTGCCCCTCGAGACACAACTCTGCGATTTTCTGCTCAAGCGTGGTACTGCCAACGCCGAGCTCTTCCGCGATCTTTCGCGCCGGCACTCCGGCCTCCCTCTGGCGGACGAGATGGTCGAGCATCTCGTCCGTCCATATGATCTTTGCTGGCATATCTAACCCCTTTTCTACGCATTCCGCGCGGTGCCCGTCCACATGGCGAGCACGCCGACGGCCGCGACAAAGAGCGTCGCACGGCCGCCCAGCAGCTCCGCATTATCGGCGCTCGCCGCCGCGATCAGCAGCACAAAGCCGATGGCTGTCAGCGCCGCGCGGATATGCTTATCAGTTAAAGATTTTTTCCGAGCTTGACGCGCCCGGGCGCTTGTGTTAGTATAATAATCGTATTCATTCTGCTTTGCGCTTGCTACGGTTGCCGCCGTGCAGGCGCATTTTTTTGTGCAAATTTGCATTTTCATTTCTCCTTTGAAGTTTCGCCGCTGATAACAGCCATTTCAGCCAGAAACGCCCGGCGCAGCATGCGCTTCAAAATCGCGTTATATCGCGGCATTTCCTCGTCATCGATTTTGCGATCGAGGGCAATGATGGACAGCTCGCGCGCGTCTGCTCGCTCCTGGTCTGTGTCATCTACCTCCAGCCTCACCTCGAGCGCAAGCTGCTGAAGCTCGACGTTGCTCTCCGGCCGCTGCCAGAGCGTACCGAGCGGACAGCGGTTGCAGTAATAGCCGCGCAGCCATGGTGCACGGTAGAGCTCGGCCATTTCGGCCACACGCACCGCCGTCGGCACGCGCTCTTCCTGCTCGATGGCCTGCAAATTACGCACGGACCACCCAAGGCGCTCCGCTGCGGCTTCCTGCGTCAAAGACGCACCCTCACGGGCAGCTTGGTAGATGTTCTGGTATCCTGCCATCGTGGACATCCCTTTCTTTTTGCTGTATTCTTTTATCAACGAACAAACCCAAGACGCTGTTGCCGCAGCATCTCGGTGTCGGCCTTTTCCCGCTCCTTTTCGTAGCGGTAGACCTCGTCCCAGCGGATTTTCCACCCGCCGAGGTTCACGGCGCTGAGCTTGCCCTCGCGGATGATCATCCGGACGTAGTCCGGCGAGCAGAGCCACCGCTCGGCCAGCTCGGCCGTAGTTGCGTATTTCGCAGCCATTAGATAGCCTCCTTTTCGTCTTTGTAGAGATCGTCCAGTGTGCAGCCGAGATAGATTGCGATGTCCGGCATTAACCGACACGGCGGATAGGTTCCGTCGCTCTCCCAGCCGACGATCGTGGACTGGCTGACGTGGAAGTGAGCCGCCATATCGATCTGCCGCACGCCCTTTGCCAGACGCAGCTCTTTGATTTTCTTCATTTTCTCACCTTCTTTCTGGCGTTTCTTCCCTTTTCGTGATAAAATTTCATGGAAAGGAAGTGTTATTATGTTCCCCTCGCGCACAGAACTGTTAAACCGTATCTACGATCACACGCTCAAGACTGGTAATCCGTTATCCCTGTTTCGAGATGAAGAAGATATGGAGCATCTTCTTACCGAAGAAATCCAGAATGACATAGAGTATCTCACGGATAACGGCTATGTGAATGATGAATATGGCATCATCGGCTCTGCACATCTGACGTTGACGGAAAAAGGCGAGCAGTTTGTTGAAAATGAACGTGCACCACAGAAAAAATCTGAAACGCAATCAACTGTTTTTAACTTCAACGCACCTGTCACCGGCAACGCTGTAATTGGTACGCAAGAGAATGTTACTCAGAATGTTAGTTGTTCTCTGCCTGAACTCGAAACTCTTTTTTCTCAGCGTCCGAACGAAGAACAGGAACAACTGAACGAAATTCTTGACCTGCTCCGCAATTTGCAAAAGGACGAGCCGTCAGTCTCCAAACATACGCGCGGAAAAATCGTGGATTTTGTTCAAAAGCATATCGAACTCAAAATCCCGATTGCGCTCACTCTGTTCGAGCACTTCTTCGGTAATTGATTGTTGCCTATAATCTTCGGCAATGCTTGCTACACACTCAAGCAACATCCATGCTGCTTCAAACTGCCGGCGAAGTGCCGCATTTTCCTGTTGCAGCTTTTTATTGGTTTCCTCAAGCGTTTCATTCATTCGGTTCACCCCTCCTAAATATCGACTTTACTTATATTTTGTATTTTCAGTATATATCGAGTTTGCCTATATGTCAAGATATTTATTCGGTATTTCCTATATTAACTTTTCTAATATCGGTTATTCTGATATAATGCGCTTAGGTGATAATATGGACCGTATAAGAGAATTACGCAAAGCCAATGGGTATAAACAAGTAGAATTTTGCAAAATGTTAGGTATCAGTCAAGCCACTCTGTCGGGATATGAGACTGGAAAATATCAGCCGGACAATACTATGCTTGTAAAAATCGCCTCGATTTTCAATGTATCGACTGATTATTTGCTCGGTAATACCGATATTCCAACACCCAGCCGTCCGACGTTAGATGACGATGACATCAAATTCGCACTTTTCGGCACGACCGACATAGACGATGCAACATTAGAGGACATCAAGGCATACGCACGTTTCAAGCGTGAGCAGTACTACAACAGGTAACTTTATGGATCGCAGAACGAGCTTATTTTTATACGCATGGGCACACCACATTGATGTGGACTACTTCCCCATGCAGACAGCCGAGGCTTTCTCCGTCCCGATCGGCGGCACCTGCGCTATTGCGCTAGACCCGCGCAAGATCCGCTCCTCTGCTGATGAGGCGGTCAAACTGTCTCACGAGCTGGGTCACTGTGTCTACGGCGGGTTTTACAACCAGTACACGCCGCTGGATGTCCGCGAGCAGCATGAGAACAAGGCAAACAAATGGGCGGTGTATCGGCTTATCCCGTGGAGCAAGCTCCGGCAGGCTGTACGGGACGGCATGACCGAGGTCTGGGAGCTTGCCGAGCACTTCGATGTGACCGAGGATTTCATGCGCTGGGCGATTGCATATTACACCGAGCGCAAAAACTATAAATTTGAGTAAAAAAATAAAGGTGTTCAAATTGAACACCTTGCTAAAGGGGTTTAGGATATGGGATTCAGATTTCGCAAATCTGTAAAAATCGCACCGGGCGTGCGGCTCAATATCGGCAAGAAGTCAGTCGGCATCTCCGCTGGCGTCAAGGGTGCCCGCGTGTCGGTCAACAGTAAGGGCCGCGTTACTAAGACGGTCGGCCTGCCGGGCACCGGCCTGTCCTACACCAAGACCGGCAAGATTGGCGGCGGCGCGGCCTCGTCTACCGATAAGCATGACCAGACCGCGCCGGAGCATACGCCGACCGTCGATCTTCCGCCCATCGATCCGCAGCCGCCGCGCCCGCCCCGGACGCCGAAGGGTATGCTGACCCTGCTTAAAGTCCTCGCCGTCCTGCTGATAGCGATGAGCCTGACGCTGACGCTTGTCTCCGTCGTCGGTGGCTTCTTAGGCACCGCCCTCGGCTGCTTTATCCTGTACTACCGCCGCACTCGCATCGCGTGGAATGGCGACAAGCCGCCGCGCTGCCGCTGGATGGTTGTCGTAGCCGTCCTCTTCGTCTTGCTCGCCGTCGGCGGCAAGGCTTCGCCCGATCCGGTCGCCGACGCCACCGCCGAGCAGACCGCTCAGGCCGAGCAGCAAGCCGCAGCTGAACAGGCCGCCGCTGAAAAGGCAGCAGCCGAAAAGGCAGCAGCCGAAAAGGCAGCAGCCGAGCAGAAGGCCGCCGAGGAGAAAGCAGCCGCAGAGAAGGCCGCCGCCGAAAAAGCCGCAGCCGAAAAGGCCGCCGCCGAGCAGAAGGCCGCCGAGGAGAAAGCAGCCGCAGAGAAGGCCGCCGCCGAGCAGGCCGCCGCCGAAAAAGCCGCAGCTGAGAAAGCCGCAGCCGAAAAGGCCGCAGCCGAGCAGGCCGCAGCCGCTGCGCCGCAGCAGGAGACCGTTTACATCACGCCCAGCGGTAAGCGTTGGCACCGTTCCGCAAGCTGTGCCGGAAAGAATGCCCGCACAGTCACTATGGATCAGGTCGGCAGCCGCACGCCCTGCAAAAAATGCGCATAAAAAAATACAGCAGACCCTACCCTCTGGGTCTGCTATATTTTCAATCGCGCAATCGAACAAATGTTCTTTTCCCGCAAATTTCCCGAACTTTAGGAGAGATTACCATGCCCGACTACAAATACAAAACAAGCATCGTCATCGGCCACCGCCCGGACGGCAAGCCGATCCGGAAGTACATCCAAGACAACAGCAAAGTGCGTTTTGACGCGAAGGTGCGGCAGGTCCGCGCGCTGACAGAGCGCGGCGGCGCGCCCGGCAAGACGACCGTCGAGGAGTGGGCGTGGCAGTGGTTTCGCACCTACAAAGCGCCGCGCGTCGGCGCGTCCCAGCGCATCAATTACGAAACGCACATCCGGCTGCGCATCGCTCCGACGCTTGGCGCGCTCCCGATCGCGGACGTGAAGCCCTTCCAGGTGCAGCAGCTGCTCAACGAGGCGCGGACGGACGACGGTAAGCCGCTCGGTGCCGGAACGGCCGCGCAGTTGCGCTACATCGTCCGCGCGATTTTCGAGCAGGCGGAGATCAACGGCCTGATCGTGGCCTCGCCCTGCCGAAATCTCGAAATGCCGGTCACACGCAAAAAAGAGCGCCGCTCGCTGACGCACGAGGAGGAGGACATCGTTCGCAAGGTAGCGGAATATCACTATGCCGGGCCGTGGGTGCTGCTGATGCTGGACTGCGGCCTGCGCCGCGGCGAGACCGTGCCAATCGGCTGGCAGGACATCAAGGACGGCCTGCTCCAGATTTCGCACTCGGTGGAATATAAGTCGGACTGCAATCAGCCGACGCTCAAGGATACCAAGACAGCCGCGGGCGTGCGCTTCGTGCCGCTGCCGGACGAGCTCGCCGCGATGCTGGATAAAAAATCGCGCTACTTTTTCCACCGGAAGGACGGCCGAATGCTTACCGCGACCGGCCTGCGGCGGATGTGGGCAAGCTTCCACCGCGCCTGTGATCGCGCCGCCGGTGCCGAGATCTACCGAAACAAGATCATCACGCACGCCTTTGATCCGTCCATCACACCGCACTATCTGCGCCACACATACTGTTCCAATCTCCGACGTCAGGGCGTCGACCTGAAAACGGCGCAGTATCTGATGGGCCACAGCGACATAGCGACGACGGCCAACATTTACAACCACGTTACCGAGGACGACATCCGAAAAATGCAGGAAGCAAAAGACGCAGCCGATTAAGCTGCGTCTTTTGCGAACCTGGCTCAATCCTACATCTGTCCTACATAAATCCTACATCGGTCATTTTTCCGCATTGAGTGAAAGTTGATGAAATTTTAAGAGCTTCCGCCCGCTCCCTCGCGCGCGTCCTTCACATTTCCTACACGTGTTATCATTTTCATCTGTTTCTGTCACGCATATCACGCATTTCACGAAAACCGCAACACACGAAATCAGGAACAATTTTTGAAGCACGAACGCAAATCAGCGTAAAATAAAGAAAATCCCGTCATTTCTGACGGGATTTGAACTGGTGGACATTAACGGGTTCGAACCGCTGACCTTCCGCACGTCAAGCGGATGCTCTTCCAGCTGAGCTAAATGTCCAAATACAGGGGGCAGCGGACTGCCGTCCCCTGTGACCAGTTTTCAGTTGTGACCTTACTTCTTGCTGCGGCCCAGATACTCACCGGTACGGGTGTCGATCTGAATGCGCTCACCCTGCTCGATAAAGATCGGAACCTTGACGACAGCACCGGTCTCTACGGTAGCCGGCTTGAGTACGTTGGTAGCGGTGTTGCCCTTAACGCCCGGCTCGGTCTCAGTGATCTCAAGCTCAACGAACAGCGGCGGCTCAACAGCGAATACGCTGCCCTTGTAGGAAAGAACCTTAACGTTCTCATTCTCCTTCACGAAACGGAAGTCGTCGCCCAGAGTGTCCTTGCTGATCGGGATCTGCTCGTAGGTCTCGTTGTCCATGAAGTAGTACAGGTCGCCCTCATTGTACAGATACTGCATCTCGCGGCGCTCTACGAAAGCTTCCTCGAACTTTGCAGTCGGGTTAAAGGAGGTCTCAGTAACCGCACCGGTTACGACGTTCTTCATCTTGACACGAACAAAAGCAGCGCCCTTGCCCGGCTTTACATGCTGGAACTCAATAACCTGCTGTACCTGACCGTCCATTTCAAAAGTTACGCCGTTACGAAATTCACCTGCGGTCATAATCGGTATCCTCCAAAATCATAATTCCAAATTTCCGTTCAGAGTTCGCCCCCGAACAGTGCTTATTTAGAATACCACACTTCCTCCGCTTTGGCAAGAGGAAATCTGAAATTTTCCCGATTTTTTTCCGAGTGTGACAAAAACTGCGTTTTCAGCCGGAGCGGCGCACACGGAAAAGGCGGCGCTGCCCCTTCTCACAGGACAGCGCCGCGCGTGATTCAGCAGCCGCAGCCGCCGCAGCAGTTATTGTTGTCGCCGCAGCAGCCGTTCTGACCGCCGCATACCCAGATCAGGATGATGATGAGGATGATCCACCAAAGCCAGTTATCGCCCCAGAGAGTGTTCGAGTTGCACATGTGTATTTCCTCCTGTCAGAATTGTCAGCGTGCGGCTCCTGCGCCGCACCGCTTACACTTCATTCTATGGAGAAGGCTCCGCTTTGGTGACTGACTGTCGCGAAGCTGACGTTTCGCCGGCAATCCCATTACTCAACGATTTCGCCCTTGAGGCCATCCTTATATAAGATAGTGAGACGCACGCGGCGCGGCTGATTTTTGTGCACCTGCTCCCCTTCTATATATATCGGAAAGCCATAGCGTCCGTGTGCGGCCCACACACCGCCCGCCGGGTGCTCCGGAAGCACCTCAAGCTCCCGTCCGATAAAGCCGCGGCGGCAGTTCTCGCTGAGCACAGCCGCGACGCGCTTCGCCCGATCGGCTCGCTCTGTTTTGACCGCTTTATCGAGCTGCCCCGGCATATCCGCTGCCTTGGTTCCCTCGCGCGGCGAGTACGGGAAAACGTGCACCGACGCGAACGCGCATTTCTCCAGAAAGCGCAGCGTGGTTTCAAATTCCTCCTCGGTCTCGCCCGGGAAGCCGACGATGAGGTCGGTCGTGATCGAGCAGTCGGGGAAGGCCCGCCGCAGGCGCTCACAGCACGCATAGAACTCACCCGACGTATATCTGCGCCCCATGCGCTCCAGCACGCTGTCGCAGCCGCTCTGCATGGACAGATGGAAATGCAGGGCAAGGTTGTCAAAGCCGCGCAGCCGCTCGCAGAACGCTTCCTCTATGATGCGCGGATCGAGCGAGCCGAGACGAAACCGGATGTCCGGCAGCGCCCCGAGCAGCTGCTCGAGCAGATCGGTGAGCGTCAGACGCGGCGCAAGGTCGCGGCCGTAGGAGGCGATCTCGATACCCGTCAGCACGATCTCGTGCACGCCTGCCGCGCCGAGGCGTCGTGCCTCGGCAAGCGCCTGCTCCGGCGGCAGCGAGCGTACCCGGCCGCGCGCGTATGGAATGATGCAGTAGGTGCAGAAGTTGTTGCAGCCATCCTCTATTTTAAGGAGGGCGCGTGTGCGTCCCTGCGGAATGCCGGCCGGCAGAGCTTCATAGCCGCCGCTTCCCTGCGGCAGAGCCGCTTCTCTGCCCTGCACCGCCGCTTCACAGCGCTCGATGATCTGTGCGCGGTCCTGCGTGCCGCAGACGATATCGACCTCGCCGGTCGCCCGTACGCGCTCCGGGTCGATCTGCGCAAAGCAGCCGCACGCCGCGATGACCGCGCGGGGGTTGTCCCGGCGGAGCCTGTGGAACGCGCGGATATTTTTATGGTCGGAGACCGATGTGACCGTGCAGGTATTGATGATGACCGCGTCCGCGCCGCTGTCCACAATCTCGTGTCCGCGCTCGGCGGCAAGCTGCGAGAGCGCCTGTGTCTCGAACAGGTTGACCTTGCAGCCGAGCGTAAAGAAAGCAAATTTCATGCCGTACTCCTCTTCATTCTTGCTTCTGTTTATTGTAGCACAAACACGGGAAAGAGTGAAGAGCGCGGCGCGCCTCCGGACGGCTGAAGCAGATTGTTACATTTTTGTGAACAGGCGCATCTGTAACCCTTCCGCTGTGCATTTTTCCGGTATTACGTTTCGTATACCCTCCGGGTTATCACGCAAAACCGGTCGAAAACGTTTGCTTTTGCGGTTTTGACGAACTTTTATGACATTTTGAAAAAGAACATTTGACAAAGCTATATCAGCGTGTTATACTGTAACCGTAATGTAACTTTGGAATGTAACCATTTTGTAACTATGTACAGACTATAAGGAGTGCAGAAAATGCCTACCACCAGTAAGAAGAATGACCTTCTGGAATACAAGGGACATCCTCTGATGCGTAAGGACAACATCATCTACTACGGTTCGATGAGTGACTCCCATATCATCATGATGCAGATCCTTGACTCCGCTGACATGAAGGATCTTCCGGTTGCAAAGCGTGTTTCCGTACAGCTTCAGCAGACCGGCACGAACGTCCGCAGCAAGGACCGTATCGTAAAGAAAACCGAGAAGAACAGCCTGTGGAGCGCGATGGACATCGCCTCGATCTGGCTCGACCGCGCACTGGGCAGCAGATAAGCGGCTCAACGGCGCACAACTTTCCGACTAAAAAACGGAGGCTTATTATGAAATCCACCAAAACACTGTTTCGACTGCTCGTTTCCGGTGCACTGACCGCATCCATGCTGCTCCCCAGCTCGCTGGCCGTGTATCAGGCCAAGGTCAAGGCAGATTCGCTTTACCTGCGTTCTGCACCCGGCGGCAGCGTCATTGCGACGCTCTCTCAGGGCACGACTGTAGCGGTAACGAACAACAGCAGCGAATGGTACAAGGTGATCGTTGACGGCAAGGAAGGCTACGTAAGCGGCTCTTACCTGACCGGCACGACCGCGACCGACTTCTCCGTCGGCTCTGGCAAGATCACCTGCTCTTCTACCGTCAACCTCAGAAGCGAAGCGAACACCTCGTCCAGCATTCTCGCGTCCCTGTCGAACGGCACTGCCGTCACCATCACGGGCGTCAGCGGCGGCTGGTACAAGGTTTCGGTTAACGGCAAGACCGGCTACGTTCACCCGGACTATGTTCAGGTAAACGGCGGCTCTTCCGCTTCCACCGGCACCACGGCATCCGCTCCGGCGGCCGCCGCAGGCAAGGTATCCTGCTCCTCGACCGTCAATCTCCGCGCCGAGGCGAACACCTCGTCCAACATTCTGGCATCCCTCGCAAACGGCACCGCCGTCACGCTGGGCGCCAAGGAGAACGGCTGGTACAAGGTTTCGGTTAACGGCAAGTCCGGCTACATCAAGGCTGACTACATAACCACTTCGGTATCCTCGTCCGCCAACATGGCATCCTACTCCGGTCTGAGCGCAAAGCGCACCGCCGTTCTGGATTACGCCGCGAAGTTCCTCGGCGTTCCGTATGTCTACGGCGGCAGCACCCCGTCCGGTTTTGACTGCTCCGGCTTTACGTCCTACGTCTACAAGAACACGGTCTGCTCGATCGAGCGCGTGGCGCAGGCGCAGTTCGACACCACGACCCGCGTCTCCCGTGACGAGCTTCTGCCGGGCGATCTGGTATTCTTCGGCAGCAGCGCTTACTCGATCAGCCATGTCGGCATCTATGTCGGCGACGGCCAGTTCATCCACGCACCGCACACCGGCGACGTCGTCAAGTATGACTCGCTCAGCGGCTCCTACGCTACCCGTTTCCAGGGCGGCGGCCGCGTGATCTTCGACTGATAGAACAATCTGCACCGACCTCCTTCGAGGCCGGTGCTTTTTTTATGCGTAGATCTCTATCTCGCCGTCGCTCCATGCAAGGCGCTGCGGCGCGACATTCAGCTCTTCGAGCTTACGGTTCAGCGCATTCGCCATGGCGCCCGTCACAAGCTCCGCCGCCGTCTGCGGGAGGTCAGCATCGTTCAGCTGCGCACTCAGACAGGTAAACCGCAGCTTGCCCTGCTCCGCCTGAACGCCCCATTCACCGGCAAGCGAGCACCGTTCGGGCAGCAGCTGCGCCGCGGCGCGGAAATGGCCGGTGAGCAGACCGCTCTCCTCCAGCTCCGCCCTGTCGACGCTCATGGACATCGACGCGGTTTCGTCCGCCCCGATGCTTACCGCAAGGCCGCGCGGCGTAAACGGCAGATATTGCAGCAGGAAATTCGCCAGATCACTCTCGCTCATCGTCATCACGAGCGAGAGCTGCGGCTCCTGCTGCTCCTCGGGCACGGTCTCGACCGGTTCGGTGCCGTCCGGCGGCGCTTCGCTCTCCGACCGTCCGACCAGCATCCTGCCGAGCATCAGCAGGCACAGCAGCAGGCAGACGCCGAGAATGATGGTATACCGCGCGCTTTTCTCCTCTCCCATGTTCCTTCCTCCCTCCGGCTGACAGTCCAGTATATGCCGTCTATCAGAAATCTATACATAAAAAAAAGACCATCCGGGCTGTTTTTTTGAACCGCGCCCCGTCAAAGGGACAATGAAATAAGTTTTTTGCGCGAAAAATGCTCCCTACATAGCTTTCAGTGTTTTATTTCACTGTTCGCTATATAGGGAGCACATCATTTTTCGGTTCCGGATGGTCTTTCCTGTGTTATATGCTTATTCGCCGCGCCACTCCGCGAAGATATTCTCCGCATCCTCCGCACTTGCGGTTTTCAGCAGCCTCTGCGCCAGCTCGCGGCACTCCGCATACGAATGCGCCGCAAGGTCTGCCTTGGCCGCCGGCATCGCGGACGCCGACATGGACAGATTGGTCACGCCCAGACCGCACAGCACACTCGCCATGCCCGGCGTGCCGGCCATCTCGCCGCACACGCCGCACTCGATGCCGTTCTCGCCTGCCGCCTTCGCGGTCATGGCGATCAGCCGCAGCACGCCCGGATGGAGCGGACGGTAGAGATACGAGATCTTCTCGTTGATGCGGTCGACCGCGCACGAATATTGAATGAGGTCGTTCGTGCCGATGGAGAAAAAGTCTGCCTCCTGCGCGAGCACATCCGCGCAGACCGCCGCGACCGGGATTTCGACCATGATGCCGACCTTGACGTTCGGGTTATAGTCTACGCCCTCCGCGTCGAGCAGATCACTCGCCTCGCGGAGCACCTGCTTCGCGTTGCGCAGCTCGTCGACCGACGAGATCATCGGGAACATGATGCGCAGGTCGCCGTACCGGGCGGCGCGCAGCAGCGCGCGCAGCTGTACGAGGAACAGGTCGGTGCGGTTGAGGCAGATACGGATGGCGCGGTAGCCGAGGAACGGATTCTGCTCCTTTTCCAGATCGAGCGCCGGAACCTCCTTGTCGCCGCCGATGTCGAGCGTGCGGATGATGACCGGACGGCCGTCCATGGTCTCGACCGCCTTTTTGTACGCCTGGAACTGCTCCTCCTCGCTCGGCAGATCGGGACGGTCCATGAACAGAAATTCCGAGCGGAACAGGCCGACACCCTCGCCGCCCAGCTCCATGACGCGCACCGCATCGCCCGGCGTGCCGATGTTGCCCTCGATGATGATACGGCGGCCGTCGCTCGTCTCGCCCGGACGGTCCCGGAACTCCGCGAGCATTGCACGGCGCTCATCATCCTTCGCCTTCTTTTCCGCGAACTGCACGAGCGTCTCCTCGTCCGGCTGCGCGGTCAGCTCGCCGGCTGCGCCGTCGATCAGCAGCTCCATGCCGTCCTCGATCGGGTCGAGCTTTTCGCCCGCGCCGACGACCGCCGGAATGCCCATCGAGCGCGCCATGATGGCCGAATGGCTCGTGCGGCCGCCGATCTTCGTAATAAAGCCGACGACCGGCTTGCCGCCCATTTTCGCGGTATCCGACGGCGTAAGGTCGTTCGCGACGACGATGCACGGCTCGGTGATCGTGTCGAGCGGATTTTCCGCGATACCCTTGAGGTTTTTGAGCACGCGCATCGAAATATCGCCGATGTCGGCGGCGCGCGCCTGCATATACTCGTCATCCATCGCGCGGAACATCGCCTGGAAATTCTCGCAGTTGACCATGCACGCAAACTCCGCGCACACGCTCTCGTCTGCGATCTCATTCGTCATGCCCTCGACGAAATCCGGGTCCTCGAGCATCATCAGATGCGCGTCAAAGATCTCCGCCTCCTCGGGGCCGATATTCTTCTCGGTCTCGTCCCGCAGCGCCGCGATCTGCGCCTTGGCGTTTTCGACCGCCTCCAGTGCGCGCTGCTGCTCCGCTTCGATGTCCGTGACCGTATTTTTTACCACCGTCAGGTCGACGTCCCGGATCACGAGCGCCTTTGCGCGCGCGAGACCCTCGGAAACGCCGATTGCCTTGATTTTCAGCATATCTTTTCTTCCTCCACTCTCATGCGTCTTGGCTTTCCTGTAATTCCTTACAATTTTACCACCTTAATTGTACGTTATATTGTCGTTTCCGTCAAGTGTATCTGAGCATTCTCAAAAAAATGTTGCATCATTCGATATTTTCTGTGCCATATCGCGGATTTTCTGCTATACTAAAAACATATGTTATCCCTGTAAGGAGGACTATCCCAATGGCAAATCGCTGCACACGAATTCCCGAAATCATGATGCCCCGCGAGGGCACCGACCTGTCAAAATGGGCGGTCATCGCCTGCGACCAGTACACCTCTCAGCCCGAATACTGGGCAGAGACCGACCGCATCGTCGGCGACGCACCGTCTACGCTGCGTCTGACCCTGCCTGAGGTCTATCTCGAGGACGCAGACGTCGCGTCCCATATCGAGCGCATCCACAAGACCATGCAGCAGTACGTGCAGGACGGCACGCTGCGTACCCTGCCTGCCGGCGCGGTACTGACCGAACGCTGGTCCGGTGGCTCGGCGCCGCGCCGCGGCATCGTGCTCGCGGTCGATCTGGAGGCCTACGAGTACACCCCCGGCTCGGCGTCCCTTATCCGCCCGACCGAAAAGACGGTCGTTGAGCGCATCCCGCCCCGTCTGAAGGTGCGCGAGGGCGCCTGCCTCGAGCTGCCGCACATCATGATCCTCATCGACGACCCCGACCGCAGGATCATCGAGCCGCTGTTCGAAAAGACCGGCTCCTTCTCCAAGCTGTATGATACCGACCTCATGCAGAACGGCGGCCACATCACCGGCTGGTTCATTCCGCAGGGCAAGGACACCGACGCGATCGAGAGCGGTCTGGAGGCGCTGTGCGACCGCGAGACCTTCAACGCGAAGTACGGCTGCACGGACGCGCAGGCGCTCCTCCCCTACGCAGTCGGTGACGGCAACCACTCCATGGCTACCGCCAAGGCATACTGGGAGGAGGTCAAGAAGGGTCTGACCCCCGAGGAGCAGGAAAACCATCCGGCTCGCTTTGCGCTCGCGGAGATCGTCAACATCCACGACGAGAGCATCATCATCGAGCCGATCCACCGCGCACTGTTCGGTATAGACGGTGAGGAGCTGCTGAAGTCTCTCACCGCGTTCTATGAGGCACAGGGCTGCAAGGCATATGTTGCGGACAACGCGCCGGAGACCGAGGGCGCACACTTCTATCCGTTCGTCTCCGCAGAGAAGAACGGCGTATTCGTTGTCGAGAACCCGAAATGGGCCATCCCGGTCGCGACCATCCAGACCGGCCTGGACGCCTTCCTCGCCGAGCACAAGGACGTCAAGATCGACTTTATCCACGGCGCGGACGTTGTCGTCTCGCTCGCCGAGAAGAAGGGCAACTTCGGCTTCATCCTGCCGGACATCGCCAAGAACGACCTGTTCCGCGGCGTTGTATTCGACGGCGTGCTGCCGCGCAAGACCTTCTCCATGGGCGAAGCGCACGAGAAGCGCTACTACCTCGAAGCAAAGGCTATCGTAAAGTAAAAATCATTCCATTTCCGAGGGCGCAGCCGGTTCGGCTGCGCCTTCTGTTTTCCAGTCGAGCACCGCTCTCCCCTGCTCCGCGCGGCACAGCACGAAGGCCGGCGCGAGGGCGAACGGCTCGTGCGGCGAAAACGGACAGGACAGGCAGACCCCGTTCTCCGTCCGCACCGCGCTGACCGCGCCCGCCTCGATGAGCGCATCAAGCACTGCGTCCCCGGTACGCGGCGGCTCGATGCACGGCGGCTCGGTGCGCGGCGCACGTTTCTCCGGCTCGACACGCGGCGTCTGCTCCTGCCGCTCGGCCAGGTACACGCGCAGCGGTTCTTTCCCTGTCCATCCGGCCTGCCGCAGTGTTTCGGCCGACAGACGCCTTGCAAGGCGCAGCCTGCCGCCCTGCGGCTCGGGCAGACCGACATAGAGCGGCGCGGCTCCCTCTGTTTCCGCGTAAACGCGCAGGATGCACGCAGAGCAGAGCTCGCAGTCGAGCACGGCGCGCACGCCGCCGGACTCCTGCCGCCAGTCGAGCGAGCCTGCCCTCCGCCCTTCAAAATACACCGCCGTCCGCATACACATCCCCCCATAAGAAAAACGAGACCGTCGTATTACAAGGTACGCGGTCTCGTTTTCTGTTAGAACCTCAGCCCTGTACGCTGCCCAGACCGAAGCTGACCGCCAGTGCTTCATCCACATGGCGCATCGCCCGCTCGTCGAGCGTACCCATTTTTTCGCGCAGGCGGCGCTTATCGAGCGTCCGGATCTGCTCGGTCAGGATGATGGAATCCCGCGTCAGGCCGTAGTTCGGTGCGCCGAGCGAAATATGCGTCGGCATTTTCGCCTTGTTCACCTGCGATGTAATGGCGGCGGCTATGACGGTAGGGCTGTACCGGTTGCCGACATTGTTCTGCACGATCAGCACCGGACGCACTCCGCCCTGCTCGCTCCCGACCACCGGACTGAGGTCTGCATAGTAAATATCGCCGCGTTTAATGCTGCTGTCCATATTCAGTCACTCTCCGCTCATAGATTCGCGTCCCTTTCGGGTGCAAACCTATTGTCCCCATGCTGTACGAAAATTATAGCCGGGAACAGAAAAAAGCGAGGATGCAATTTTGCAGATTTGCTTCCCCGCTTCATTCTATGCGATTTTAACCGATGCAGTACCTCGGCACGCGGCGGCTGACCGCGCACAGCACCTCATACGAGATCGTACCGGCGGCCTCGGCGGCATCCTCCGCCGTCCACGCGCCCGGGCCGAACACCGTGACCTCGTCGCCGCGGTGCACCTGCGCGCCCTCCGGGATGCGCACCATGCACATATCCATGCAGATGCGGCCCATGACGGGCGCGAGCCTGCCGTCCAGAACAACGTGCGCCTTTCCCGAGCCCGTGCGCAGAAAGCCGTCTGCGTAGCCGACCGAAACGACCGCCATATGCGTCGGCTCGCCCGTCTCAAACGTGCGGCCGTAGCTGATGGTCGTGTGCGCCGGAATGTCGCGAACCTGCACCACGCGCGCCTTGACCGTCATGGCGGGCTTCAGGTCGAGCACCGGCGGCACCGAGGCATCCGGACGGTAGCCGTACAGGATGATGCCGGCGCGGGTCATCGTGCAGTGCATCTGCTTGTAGCTCTGGATCGCGCCGCTGTTCGCGCAGTGGCGCAGCGGCAGGTCAAGGCCGTTCTCCGCCAGACCCTCGCATACGCCGCGGAAGCGGTCATACTGCATCTCGGTGTATTCCTCGCCCGACGGCACATCCGCCACCGCGAAGTGCGTAAAGATGCCCTCGCTCCTGAGACCCGGCTTTTTCGCGCACTCGAGAATGCGGCGAACGGTCTCCTCGCGCTCCCACGACGGGAAACCGATACGGGTCATGCCGGTGTCGAGCTTGTAGTGCACAGTGATGTCGCGGCCCGTGCGGACAGCCGCCGCCGACAGCAGCTCGGCGGTCTCCTCGTCGTAGACCGGCGCGGTGATGCCGTATTCCGCGACAGTGTCCATATCCGCGGCGTCGATATAGCCGAGGATAATGATCGGCTTTTCGATGCCGTTTTCGCGCAGTTCAACTGCCTCCGGCACGGTCGCGACCGCGAAATACGGCGCGCCCATGCTTTGCAGGCGGTTTGCGACCGGCACAGCGCCGTGGCCGTAGCAGTCCGCCTTGACCACGCACAGCACGGGCGCTTTCGCGGCCTCGCAGATGACGCGGTAGTTATGTTCGATGGCACCGAGGTCGATCTCCGCCCAGGTGCGATGCTTGTTTGGCTGCATTTTTCTTCATCCCCTGATTTTCGGCGTTATCCGCCGTTTTCCTGATACGATGTAAACCGGATGCTCAGCTCGCGCGTTCCGTCCGCGAAAAGCTCGGCATAGACCGGCTGCATATTGTCCTCGCGCAGCCAGACCAGTTTTTCGATGGTTTCGTCTCCGCTCTCGCTTCGGTAGTGCAGCACGGTGAGCGCCGTGCCGTCCGCGCTCTCGCGCCAGCTTTCGTCCGCCGGCGTATCTCTCAGCGCGCACACGACGCCGAACACAGCATCCGCCGGCGTCATGCCCGGCCGGACCGTCCGCGCGTCGTCGAGCACCAGATCGTCATACTGCAGGGCGAGCGTCGCTTCGCTGTCCCCTGCGATGCGGCCCGATACCCCGGAAACCGACTCGGGTCCGGTGATCGTGAAAACATCGACATCCTCTTTATTATAGGCGTAATCCAGTTCAAACGCCATAGTAAAATCATCTGTTTCGGATAAAATTTTTACATGCGCCGAAAATCCGCTGATATTCTCATAATGCGCACGCACATCCTCGCCGCTGTTTTCGTCCGTTCCGCAGCCGCACAGCAGCGCGGCGAGCAGCAGCAAAGGCAGCCATCGTTTCAGTTCACCACTCCCTTGTGTTATATCGGCGCGTGACTCCGGGCAGGCACGCGAGCAGGTCGGTCGGCGTCATGCCGTACTCGCCGTACCGGTTCGCGGCGCTGTCGCCTGCCGCGCCGTGCAGCCATGCCGCGGCGCAGGCCGCGTCCTCCGGCGCGAGTCCCTGCCCGATGAGCGAGACCAGCATGCCGGCGAGCGTATCGCCGCTGCCGCCCTTCGCCATGCCGGGGTTGCCCGTGTGATTGCGGAACAGCCGTCCGTCCGGCGCGGCGATCAGCGTGCGGTGCGCCTTGTAGAGCACCGTGCAGCGGTTTTCCTTCGCAAAGGCGCGCAGCTCCTCCGGCTGCATCTGCTTTTTCCCCGACAGACGGGCAAATTCGCCTGCGTGCGGCGTCATGACGAGCGGCTTGGCCGTCCGGTGCAGTATATCCTTATGCTGCGCGAGCGCAAATATGCCGTCTGCGTCCAGCACGATCGGGCACGCGGCCTCGCACAGCAGCGTGCACACGACCTCGGTCACCTCGTCCGAACGGCCAAGTCCGCAGCCGATGAGCAGCGCGTCCGCATGCTCCGCCAGCTCGAGCAGCCGCGGGAGCGCCCGGACGGAGAACAGGCCGTCCTCCGTGCACGGGAACGGCCGCACGACCGGCTCGCTGAGCTTGACCGCGAGCACGGGCCACGCCCGCTCGGGGACGGCGAGCGTCACCACGCCGCTGCCCATGCGCACCGCGCCCTGCGCCGCGAAGAACGCCGCGCCCGTATATCCTGCCGAGCCGCACACGCAAAGAATGCGCCCGTAGTCGTTTTTGCTGCTCTCCGCCGCCCTTCGCGGCATGAGCGCGTCGATATACTCCCAGTCAAGCTCTTTCATCTCTGTTTTCCCCTTTATGTTGCGCTGTTTGCCGCAGCGGCACTCGACTGCGCCATCACGGCATCAATGGCAAGCACGACCGCGAGCACCAGCTGCTCGTTCTCATTCTCCGAAATACAGATCTCGTAGCAGTCGCCCCAGGTGAACCACTGCTTGTGGACGGACGCGACCGTACCGCGCGCGCCGCTGATCTCATAATCGTGTGCGCCGAAGTTGCCGTTCACCTCCCAGTCCATGCCCTCCACGCGGTAGTGCTGCGTAAATAAGGTGAAGTCCTTGACGATCTCGGCCTGCAAAACATCGTTCATGTACACATAAAAGCGCGGCCTGAACGAAAACGCCTTCTGCTGGATGAAGGCGACCTCCGCGCCGGTCGTGTCGGTCAGATGCAGCTTTTTGCCGAGCGAGAACACCTCGCCGCATACATAGTAGCGGTCGTTCCCGTTCTCGTCCCAGACGGTAAACCGGTCGCCCCACGAAAAGACCTTCTGTTTCATGCACAGATTCATATCCATCCATCCCTGTACCCTTAGGATACACCACCGTCCGCACCGCGTCAAGCCGCATCACATAGACTGTCAGGGGATGTGATATTCTTATGGCAATCCGAATTTTCATTGACCAGGGGCACAATCCGAGCGGCCCCAACACCGGCGCGGAGGGGAACGGTCTTAACGAGCAGGACATCACCTACACCGTCGGGCTGTATCTTGCCGAGCTGCTGTCCGCCGACCCCCGGTTTGAGGTGCGGCTCAGCCGCACCTCTCCCGACGAGATCCTCGGCACGAGCAACGCGACCAGTCTCGCCGCGCGCGTGCAGGCGGCCAACGACTGGCCTGCCGACTACTTCATCAGCATCCACTGCAACGCGAACGAAAATCCGGCCGTCAACGGCACCGAGGTCTACGTCTACCGGGAAAACACGCAGGCCTACTGGCTCGCGCAGCATGTGCTGAACGGCATCGTGCAGCGCACCGGTACGCGGAACAACGGCGTGCGCGTGCGGCCGGGGCTGTATGTCCTGCGTCGCACGAAAATGCCGGCCATTCTGGTCGAGCTCGCCTATCTAACCAACGCGCAGGATGCGCTGCGGCTCGAGACCGACCCCTTCGGCTTCGCGCAGGGCATCATGAACGGCATCCTTGAATATTTTGCATAACGTTCGCACACAAAAAAGACCTTCCCGAATATCGAGAAGGTCTTTTGTTTATTGATTACAGCTTAAAATCCGCCCGTCACGCCGAGCACCTGTCCGGTGACGAAGGACGCCTTTTCCGAACAGAGATACAGGATGCTGTCCGCGACCTCGTCCGCGCGTCCGATGCGCTCGAGCGGCGTTTCGTCCGCCAGCGACTGCATGACGTCCCCGCCGTGCATCGCGTTCATGTCGGTGTCGATGACGCCGGGCGCGACGCAGTTGACGCGGATGCCGCTCGGCCCGAGCTCGAGCGCGAGCGATCTGGACAGACCGATGAGCGCCGCCTTGCTCGCGGCGTAATGACTCTCGCAGGACGCGCCGCGCTCGCCCCACATGGACGAGACGATGACGATGCTGCCCTTCTGGCGGTGCAGCATATCCGGGAGCGCCGCGCGGATCGTGCGTACCGCCCCCATCAGATTGACGTTCAGCATGGTCAGCCACTCGTCGTCCGTGATGTCCTGAAACAGCTTCTGCTGCGCGATCCCCGCGTTGCAGACAACGGTGTCGATCGCGCCAAGGCTTTCGCGCGCCGTTTTTACGGCGTTTTCCACCGCGTCTCTGTCCGCGCTGTCCGCGCAGAGCGCGAGCGCACCGGTTTCCGCCGCCAGCGCTTCCGCCTTGTCGCGACGCGCGGAATACGTGAACGCTGCCGGTCTCCCTGCCTCCGCAAAGGCGCGGACGCAGGCCGCACCAATGCCGCGCGAGCCGCCGGTAATAAATACCGAACCCATCAGATCGCGACCGTCTGCTGTGCTTCAAACAGGCACTGGTTGAGGTCCTTATGCTTCGCCAGACCTTCCTCAATGTCGATGTCGGTGACTATGTTGGCGTCGGAGATGATGACGCGGTTGGTCTTGCCCTCCCTCAGAGCGCGTACCGCTGCGTAGCCCATGCGGGTCGCCATGACACGATCCATGGCGGACGGAGAGCCGCCGCGCTGGATGTGGCCGAGGATGGTAACGCGGGTGTCGATGCCGGTCGCTTCGTGGATCTGGTCTGCGACCTCCTGTGCGGAGCCGTAGCCCTCTGCGACGATGATGATGTGGTGGTTGCGGCCCTTGATGCGGCCGATGCGCATTTTTTCTACGATGTCAACGTCGAAATCCAGCTGACGTTCGGGCAGGCAGATCGCAGTTGCGCCGACAGCGCAGCCGACCTGGAGCGCGAGATGACCTGCGCGGCGGCCCATGACCTCAACGACAGAGCAGCGCTCGTGAGACTGCATGGTGTCGCGCAGCTTGTCGATGCACTCGATCGCAGTGTTGCACGCAGTGTCGAAGCCGATGGTGTAGTCGGTGCAGACGATATCGTTGTCGATGGTGCCCGGCACGCCGATGCACGGAACGCCCTTGCGCGAAAGCGCCTGCGCGCCGCGGAACGTACCGTCGCCGCCGCAGCAGATCAGGCCGTCGATGCCCAGATACTTGCAGGTGTCGGCCGCCTTCTGGAGACCCTCCTCGGTCATCATTTCCTTGCAGCGGGCGGTGTACAGCATGGTGCCGCCCTTGCGGATGATGCCGTCAACGCTGCGCGCGCCCATCTCGATAATATCGCCGTTGATCAGACCGCTATAGCCGCGGCGGATGCCGAGAACGGAAATGTCGTTTGCCGACGCGCTTCGAACGACCGAGCGGATGAGTGCGTTCATACCCGGCGCATCGCCGCCGCTTGTAAGTACGCCAATTCTGCGAATCTGCTTTTCCATAAAAGAAAGCCTCCTTCTGTGTGCTTTGAGCTTTTCGGGCGGCGCTGTTCTGTTGCAGTGTCGTCCTGTCCCCTCTACATCTTCCTGAAGCATCCGGCCCTGCCGAGACTGATGCTTCAAATTGCCTCTATTTTATTATAACATCATCCTCGCTCAAGAGGAAGCGTAATTTTTGCAAAATGTTTTCGTCCGGCCGGCACCACAGGCGGCGTGAGACAAGCGTCGTTTTCTTCGTGTCGAGCGGATACAGATAGACCGGCGTGTCGCCGGGACAGGTCGAGAGCACCGCGCGGATGCCGGGCCATTTGACGCCCTTCAGGCTGTCGAGACGGATATACAGCTTGTGCGGCGCCCTTTTCGCCGCTTCCGCGTCGGAAAATACGCTCGCGGCCGGCTTTTCCGCAGTCGTGAGCGCGTTTACCGCGCCCTCGTTCAGCGGCTGCGCCTCGTTCAGCAGCACCTTGGGCGCCTCCTCCTCGCGCGCGTCGATGCGTCCGGTGAGGAGCACTGCGCTGTCCGCCGTCAGATACGCGCCGCACTGCTGGAGCGCCTTCGGGAATACGACGAGCTCGATGGCCGCTGTGTCGTCCTCCACGGTCACATACGCCATCATCGAGCCGTTTTTCGTGCTTTTGAGCTTGACGGCGGTGACGACACAGGCAAGACGCACGGTCATGCCGTCCCGGTAGACCGGCTGCGCGCTCTCGCCCGAAAGGTCGTCAATGATCCTGCGCACGGGCGCAGCCTTGGCGCGGGCGGCAAGCTCGCGGTATTCGTCCATCGGATGCCCCGACAGATAAAGTCCGGTCGTCTCCTTCTCCATCGCGAGCAGCTCGCGCTTGGAGACCTCGGGAATATCGGGCAGCGCGATCTGCGTGTCCTGCACCGCGTCGTTGCCCATGCCGAACAGGTCCATCTGTCCCTCGATATTCTTTTTGCGGTTCTGCGCGATGGCATCGACCACCGGGCCTGCGACGCGCAGCAGCTGGCTGCGGCGGCAGCCCATCGAGTCGAACGCGCCCGCCTTGATGAGACATTCGAGGGCGCGGCGGTTGAGCTCGCGGTCGTACATACGCTCGCAGAAATCCTGGAACGAGGTGAAGATGCCGTTCTTCTCCCGCTCGTCGACCAACTGCTTCATAAACGAGCGGCCGACGCCCTTGACGGCGGCAAGGCCGAAGCGGATGTCACTGTCCGCGACCGAAAAGCTGTCATACGACAGGTTCACATCGGGCGGCTGCACCGCGATGCCCATCTCGCGCGCGGTCTGGATGTACTCCGAAATCTTCTCGGAAACATCGAGCACGCTCGTAAGTAGCGCCGCCATATATTCGCGCGGATAGTGGCACTTGAGGTAGGCGGTGCGGAAGGACACGACCGCGTAGCAGACCGCGTGCGCCTTGTTGAAGGCGTAGTTTGCGAAGTCCATGATCTCGTCAAACAGGCTTGCAGCGACCGCTTCGGGCACGCCGCGCTTGATTGCGCCGTCAATGCCAAGCTCCTCGTTGCCATGGATGAAGTTGACGCGCTCCTTTTCGAGCTCCTTCATCTTCTTTTTACTCATCGCGCGGCGCACCATGTCCGCCTTGCCGAGCGAGTAGCCGGCGAGCGACTGGAACACCTGCATAACCTGTTCCTGATAGATCATGCAGCCGTAGGTAACGCCGAGGATGGGCTCGAGCAGCGGATGCTTGTAGGTCACCTTTTCGGGGTGATGGCGGCACTCGATGTAGCGCGGAATGGACTGCATCGGTCCCGGGCGGTACAGCGCCACGACTGCGGTAATGTCCTCGATGGACTGCGGCCGCAGACCGGTGACAACGTTAGTAATGCCCGCGCTTTCCAGCTGAAATACGCCCATGGTCGAGCCTTTTCCGAGCATTTCATAGGTCGCGGGGTCGTTCATGTCCACCTTTTCGATGGAGAAATCCGGCGTATGGCGGCGGATCATCTTCTCGGCGTCCGCGATGACCGTGAGGTTGCGCAGACCGAGGAAGTCCATCTTGAGCAGACCGAGCTCCTCGATCGTGACCATGGTGAACTGCGTTACCATCTGGTCGCCGTTGCGCGAGAGCGGAACATAGGTATCGACCGGGTTTTTGGTGATGACGACGCCGGCGGCGTGGGTCGAGGCGTTTCGCGGCATGCCCTCGAGCTTGCGCGCCGTGTCGATCAGCTCGCGCACCTGCGGCGTGCCGTCATACATTTTTTTCAGCTCCGGGTTGACCGTGAGCGCCTTCTCGATGGTCATGTGCAGCTCGTTCGGCACCTGCTTGGCGACCGCGTCCACGTCGTTGTACGGGATGTTGAGCGCACGGCCGACGTCGCGAATCGCGCCGCGCGCGGCCATCGTGCCGAAGGTGACGATCTGCGCGACACGGTCCTTGCCGTACTTGCGCGTGACGTATTCGATGACCTCGGGACGGCGGACGTAGCAGAAGTCGACGTCGATATCCGGCATAGAGACGCGCTCCGGGTTAAGGAAGCGTTCGAAATACAGCGAATAATGGATGGGGTCGAGGTCGGTGATGCCGAGGCAGTAGGAAACGATCGAGCCTGCCGCCGAACCGCGGCCCGGGCCGACCGGAATGCCCTGACTCTTGGCGTAGCCGATGAAGTCGGAAACGATGAGGAAATAATCGACAAAGCCCATCTTGGCGATCATGTCGATCTCATACTGCAAACGCCCGCGCACCGTGCCGTCATCGTCCGGATAGCGCCGCGCAAAGCCCTCATCGCACAGCTTCTGAAGGTATTCGAGCGAGGTATAGCCCTCCGGAACATCGAATTCAGGCAGGTGGTACTTGCCGAACTCAAAGTCGACCTGACACCGCTCCGCGATCTTGACCGTGTTCGCGAGCGCCTCCGGATGCTCCGGGAACAGCGCCGCCATTTCATCCGCGTCCTTGATGTAGAACTCCTGCGTTTCGAACTTCATGCGGGTCGGGTCATCGACCGTCTTGCCCATCTGGATCGCCATGAGGATGTCCTGCGTGCGCGCGTCCGCACGGGTCAGATAATGCGCGTCGTTGGTCGCGACAAGCTCAAGGTTCAGCTCCTTCGCGAGCTGATACAGCCCCTCATTGACCTTTTTCTGCTCCTCGATGCCGTGATCCTGTATCTCGAGATAGAAATGCTCCCGGTCGAAGATCTCGAGAAATTCCTCGCAGATCTCATAGGCCTTGTCCATATTTCCGTTCGCGATCGCGCGCGGGATCGCGCCCGCGAGGCAGGCGGACATGCAGATGAGGCCCTCGCTGTGCCCGCGCAGCAGCTCCATGTCGATGCGCGGCTTCATGTAGAAGCCTTCGGAAAACGCGAGCGACACCATATGAATGAGGTTTTTGTAGCCGGTCATATTCTCGCACAGCAGGATAAGGTGGCTGTGCCATTCGCCGTTGACGTAGCCGCGCTCGTGGCGCGAATGCGGCGCGAGGTAGACCTCGCAGCCGATGACCGGATGGATGCCCTTCGCCTTGCAGGCGCGGTAAAAGTCGATCACGCCGTACAAGACGCCGTGGTCGGTCAGCGCACACGAGGTCTGTCCGAGGTCAGAAACACGCTCGACCAGCTGTTCGATGCGGCACGCGCCGTCGAGCAGGCTGTATTCGCTATGCACATGCAGATGGGCAAATGGTACCATTTAGTTCTCCTTTGCAGCAAATTCGGTTATCTTTTTCAGCCTGTGGCTCAGTCCCGGCTTGGAGATGGGCGGATCGAACCGCCGCGCCAGCTCGGTCAGGCTGTCGGTCGGATAGGAAAGCCGCAGACGCACGGTCTCTCGGAGATTGTCCGGGAAGGCCTCCTCCCCGCCCTCGCGCAGCACGCTTTTGATCGCGGCGATCTGCCGCGCGGACGCATCCGCCGCCTTGACGAGGTTCGCCGTCTCGCAGTTGACCTGACGGTTGATGGTGTTCCTGAGGTTTTTCTCCACCTTCGCCTGCATCAGCTCCATCGCGGCGTGGGGCGCGCCGATGCGCGTGAGAAAGTCCTCGACGCTCGCGCTGTCCTTGAAGTACAGCAGCTGTGCGCTCGCGCGCCTGGCCTGCTTGGGCGCAAGACCGAGGTCGAGCATCAGACTGGTCTCCTCGCCCGCGAGGCTCTGGTGGGTACTCTTGAGCTCGAGATGGCTCTTCTTGTCCGGTCCCGCGACCGTTCCGGCCATAAGGAACGCGCCGCGCAGAAAGGCCGCGATGCAGCAGTCCTCCTCGAGCACGTTGCGGTTGAGGTGGTAGGTGATGTGATTTTTTCTGTCATATCCCAGTGCGTCAAAGATGCGGCCGATGCGCGGCGCGTCGTTGATGATGAGCTGCTGCTTGCGGCCGCAGCTTTCCGCCTCGCTGTCCACGAAGAACGCGCGCTGCAAAAGCGCCTGGAGCCGCCGCACGACGACCGCGTTCTCCGCCGAAAGGCGGATCTCCTTATGCGAGAACACCGAGGCGTGCAGCAACGCGCCGTAGGCCTCCGCGCGGGTGCAGCACGCCCGGCTCATGGAAACGCTGCACAGTTCGTTTTTAACTTCGGTAGAAAATGACATGTATTCTGACTCCATTTCTGCGGTGCTCCGCAGACCGGAGCCTTATCTCTGATAATCTCGATGCATGGTGACAACGCCGTATTCACGGCCGCGCAGATGCTCGCTGAGCGCTTCCGCGATCGCGACCGAGCGGTGCTTGCCGCCCGTGCAGCCGATGCTGATGATGAGGTTCGCCTTGCCCTCCGCCATGTAGCGCGGCAGGAGGAAGTCGATGAGCGTGGTCAGATGGCGCATGAGCACGTCGGCCGTGCCGCCCTGAAACACATAATCACGAACCTCGGGGTCGGTGCCGTTGCGCTCGCGCAGGCTCATCTCGTAATACGGATTGGGCAGGAAGCGCACATCGAACACGAGGTCGCTCTCGGGCGGAATGCCGTATTTGAAGCCGAAGGACTGCACGATGACCTCGAAGGCCGCGCCGGTCTCGGTGGAGAACAGGGCGAGCAGGCGCTCGCGCAGACCGGCGGCGGACAGGCCCGTGGTATCGACCACGAAATCCGCGCGGTTGCGCAGCGCGGACAGCATCGTGCGCTCCTTTTCGATCGCCGCCGTCATGGAAACACCCTTGTCCATCAGCGGATGCCTGCGGCGCGTCTCCTTGTAGCGGCGGATGAGCGTCGCGGTGTCCGTGTCGAGGAACAGGATGCGGTAGTCGCAGCCCATGTCGCGGATGGAGTCGAGCGAGTCAAAGAGCTGCTGAAAGTCACCGCCCGCACGCACATCGGTCACGAGCGCGACGCGCTCATACCGCTCCGTCGCGGCAAGGCAGACCTCTGCGAAGCGCGGAATGAGCGCGATCGGCAGATTATCGACGCAGTAATAGCCGAGATCCTCCAGTGTCGCGACGGCGCGGCTCTTGCCTGCACCGGACATGCCGGAAATGATCAAAAAATACATAATTCCATCCTCCTTGCCCGTGTTCAGCGGGATTTCTCCCGTTTATCTTACAATGCGCACCTCGCACTCCAGCTCGACGCCGAACTGCTCCCGAACGCGCTCCTGCACCAGCTCGATCAGGCGCAGCATATCGTCGCAGGTCGCGCCGCCCCGGTTGATGAGAAAGCCTGCGTGCTTTTCCGAAACCTGCGCCGCGCCGACGGACGCTCCCTTGAGTCCGGCGTCCTCGATGAGCTTTCCGGCGAAATATCCCTCGGGGCGCTTGAAGGTCGAGCCGGCCGACGGGAAGTTGAGCGGCTGCTTGTCGCGGCGGCGCTGCGAAAAATCGTTCATCTTGTCCAGAATAGCCGCCGAGTCGCCCGGCTGAAGGCGGATGACCGAGCGCAGCACGGTCCAGTCCGGATGGTCGCGGAAAATGCTGCGGCGGTAGCCGAAGCCATGCTCCTCGCCGCGCAGCGTGTGGATATTGCCCTCTGCGTCCAGATATTCCGTGCTCTCGACGATGCCGGCCATCTGGCCGTCATATGCGCCGGCGTTCATGAATACCGCGCCGCCCAGACTGCCCGGAATGCCGCCGGCAAACTCCGCGCCGGTCAGACCGGCACGCTGTGCGCGGCGTGCGATGCGGCTGAGGAGCGCGCCGGCCTCCGCCGTCAGCGAGTTGTCGTCGCCCACGCGGACCTCGTCCACCTCGGAGGTGCACACGACCGCGCCGCGCACGCCCTCATCCGAGACCAGAATGTTCGAGCCGTTGCCGAGCAGCAGCATCGGAACGCCCTGTGCACGCAGCACCTCGAGCGCGCCGATCAGCTCCCTGCGCGTCTTGGGCAGGATGAAAAGGTCGGCCGGGCCGCCGATGGAAAAGGTCGTGTGGCGGCGCATCGGCTCGTTGATCAGAATGTCTATTTCCGGGGCGGTTTCGCGCAGAGCCTCTGCGCAGCCCTTGATATTGTTCAGCATGATAAAATTCCTCCTGATATAAGGATATATTTAAAAACAGTATGCCCTTCCTGCCGGCGCATACCGAAGAAAATTCGAAGTAAACGAGCGATACACGCAGTACGCACTCGTACAAAGTATATTATAGCAAAAACACAGCCCTGGTGCAATTACAAGACTTTTAAATTTTCGCAGCACACTAAAAAAAGCACCCGAGTTTCCCCGAGTGCTTGCGCCCTCCCAGACGCCGCGCACGCAAAGCGTGCGCTATTTCCACCCAAACTTGCCTTCGGCAAGGAGGGCGGACAGGCCTGCCGCAGCAGGCCGCATAAAATTCCCCATAAAAGTCCAGCTCTGC